>Ga0208858_1000021_pt1 | contig 49447 bp, 51 predicted proteins | sample LakMenEpi16Nov12_FD_150704 | JGI IMG/M metagenome (GOLD analysis project Ga0208858, IMG submission 150704) | Freshwater microbial communities from Lake Mendota, WI - 16NOV2012 deep hole epilimnion (SPAdes) | ecosystem: Environmental > Aquatic > Freshwater > Lake > Epilimnion/Euphotic zone ...
TTTAACTAAATTTCTCAAATATATACTTAGGAGATTTCCTTTTTTCATCTTTGCTATTTATGTATCAAATAAACTTCCTTTGTTTTACTCTTTATGAATGATTTTTTTCGCTTGTGAGAAATCCGGGTTAGGTTCTTGGAAATTATTGGTTTCATCTAATACTTTTCAAACAACCTCTAAGGAGCAAAGACGCAAAGAAAAAATGTTGCACAGAATCATGAAATTCATTAATTCATCCGTCTTTATCTGCGTTTATCTGCGTTTATCTGCGTTCAATTATTCTTAAAATATTATTCTATCCAGCTTCATTTTCATCCTACCTACTATAAAAGTTATATATTTCGGTTTTTTAAATCACAAAGTGATAATTTTTTATTGTACATCAATAAACATAAAAATATTTGGTTTTGATTTAAAAATATTGTAATAGAGCCAAGATTAAAATCTGCTTTTGGCTCTGTAGATTAATTCTAGAAGTTCTGCTTTTAGTTTTTTTGACAATTCATAAAAATTTACGTCTAGTAAATTCAACCTCTAACAGTGATTTAGTTTAGCTACATCCATAATTACTGTTGTGACTATGAAGAAATCACTTGACGGTTATACATTGCAGCAAACTCACACCATATTTATCAAATAATTTTTTGGTATCAGTGAGTGAGTATCTAGCAATTATTTAAGTTTGGCTAAGGAGTAGTAAATCAGTCTAGGAGAATTTAATGCTGGATTTTTTCACTTCATTGAATGAGCATAATTTACCATATCCAGATCCTTTACATCCTATCGTGGTTCACTTTGTAATTGCGATGGTGCTATTTTCTGTTTTTTGTGATTTTGCTGGTTATGTAACTGGTAAAACTACTTTGTTTGAGGTGAGTTGGTGGAATATGTGTATTGCCACTGTAGCTATTTTTGTGGCAATTATTTTTGGTCAATTTGAGGCTGGTTTAGCTAAACCCTACGAACTCGCTAAATCAGTTTTAAATATTCATACTCTCATCGGTTGGTCACTTTCAGGTATTATTGCCGCTATTACTGCTTGGCGTTATGTTTTGCGGAGTCGTGATCCGAAAAAACTCCCTTTTCATTATATAGCTGTGGCAGTTTTATTAACAGCCTTGGTTGGTTTTCAAGTATATCTTGGTGATGAACTGGTATGGGTGTATGGCTTACATACCGTACCTGTTGTGGAAGCGGTAAAGGATGGAATCTTGCCATGAACTCAGAATTATTAGACCAAATTAGTCACCAAATGGGTGCAAATGGTTTACCTTATGCCATTCCGATTCATCCTAATTTGGTACACCTCACATTAGGTTTATTCATCATTGCCATTATCTTTGATATTTTAGGTGTGTTCTTTCCTTTGGAAAAATGGCTGTTCAATTTTTTGGGAATTAAGGTTGAACGTTCTCAATTATTTGATGTCGGTTGGTACAACATTTTTGCTGCGTCTGTGATTACATTTTTCACGGTTGGTGCAGGTTTTTATGAAATGTTATTAGCAGCCCCACCAGCAGATATCAAAAGTCCCTGGGGAATGCTGGCAATGCCCACAATGATGTGGCATGGTGTGGGTGGTGTATTACTACTGGCTCTCATGGTGGGTATGACCTTTTGGCGAGGTTGGCAACGTTACGTTATCGGCAAATATGAAGAGAGAGAAGTGCAAATTTCTTATCTGGTTGTCGGTGTAATTATTATGTTGCTGATGTATTTTCACGGCACATTAGGAGCGCACCTGGCAGCAGATTTTGGTGTTCACAATACAGCCGATAAATTACTACGAGCAGGACAAGACATCAATCAAATATTTGGTAATAGGTAATAGGTAATTGGTGATTGGTGATTGGTAATTGGTGATTGGTGTAAAAATTCTTGTCTAACAATTCACAACTGACCATTAACAAATGACCACTGACCACTGACTACTGACAACTAACAACTGACCATTATGAAAATTCGGCAATTTCTCAACTTTTTGACCATAGTTACTGGGGCAGTTGCAGTAACTCTTACTAGTCTCTGGATTGGTAAACAGGCTTATTCTTGGCTTCCTCCCCAAGGGGCTGCTGAATCTCATCTAATTGATGACTTATTTAGCTTTTTGGTAACATTAGGATCTTTAATTTTTCTGGGAGTAACTGCTACTCTTTTCTACTCTATTTGTTTCCATCGGGCAAAAGCTACAGATTTAGGTGATGGGCCTCACATTGAAGGTAATGTAACTTTAGAAGTAATTTGGACAGCAATCCCAATTATGTTGGTGTTGTGGATTGCGGGTTATAGTTACCAAGTTTACGAAGAAATGGGTATCCAGGGACCATCTCACCAGATCCACTTACATAATCCGATGAAGATGGAAACTGCTGAAGCTGCGCCAGATGAGGCTTCAGAAGCCGCAGTAGCTGAGGATATAGAACATATTGATGTATCCGCTAAACAGTGGGCTTGGGTGTTTCATTACCCCCAAAGCAATGTTACCAGTACAGAATTGCATTTACCGAGCGATCGCCGTGTCCGTCTAAATCTGCATTCGGAAGATGTACTTCACGGCTTTTTTATCCCCGCTTTCCGCCTCAAACAAGACATTATTCCTGGTAACGACCTGGACTTTGAATTTACTCCCATTCGCCCCGGTGCGTATGATTTGACCGACTCTCAGTATAGCGGTACATACTTTGCCACCATGCGAGCCAAGGTCATTGTGGAATCACCTAGCAACTATCAGCAGTGGTTAAGCAAAGCTGCGAGTCAAACACCCAGCCCAGCCCCTAACCAAGCGGCTTCCGAATATGCCCTCAAAGTAGAAAACGGCATTGATAGCGGTTGGAAAACCGTTGAACCCGCAGCCCCTCCATTAGTCAATTTCCCTGGTTAATCAACTTTTTGCTTTTAGATTTAGCCATCAAAAATCTAAAATTGGCAATCCAAAATCCAAAATCTAAAATCTAAAATCGAATGACTAACATCCCCATTCATGTTGCTGGTGAATCACATCACCACGAACCCCAAACCTGGAGAACATACTTCAGCTTTAGTACCGACCATAAAGTTATCGGTATCCAATACCTCGTTACTTCCTTTATCTTCTTCCTCGTTGGTGGCATTTTCGCCATGATTTTGCGGGGAGAACTCATCACCCCTGAAGCTGATTTAATTGACCGCACAGTCTACAACGGAATGTTCACCATGCACGGAACAGTCATGCTGTTTCTGTGGACATTTCCCTCTCTTGTTGGGATGGCTAACTACCTCGTCCCCTTGATGATTGGGGCGCGAGATATGGCATTCCCTCGCTTGAACGCTGTCGCTTTTTGGATGGTTCCCGTGGTGGGAATTCTCCTCATGGCCAGCTTCTTCGTTCCTGGTGGACCTGCTCAATCTGGTTGGTGGGCATATCCCCCCGTCAGTACCCAAAACCCCACGGGAAACTTGATTAACGGTCAAGTTCTGTGGTTATTAGCGGTGGCGATTTCCGGTGTCTCTTCCATTATGGGTGCGGTGAATTTTGTCACCACCATTGTGAAAATGCGAGCGCCGGGAATGGGTTTCTTTAGAATGCCTCTCTTTGTTTGGGCAGTATTTAGCGCCCAAATTATCCAATTATTTGGACTGCCAGCTTTAACAGCCGGGGCTGTAATGTTACTTCTTGATATTACAGTGGGAACTGCCTTTTTTGATCCTACTAAAGGCGGAAATCCGGTGATGTTCCAGCATTATTTCTGGTTCTATTCTCACCCTGCGGTATATGTCATCATTTTGCCTATCTTCGGGATTTTCTCGGAAATCTTTCCCGTTTATTCCCGCAAACCTTTATTTGGTTACAAAGTCGTTGCTATTTCTTCGATGTTAATTGCTGTAGTTAGCGGCATTGTTTGGGTACACCATATGTATGTGAGTGGTACTCCTGGTTGGCTACGGTTATTTTTCATGGTGACAACCATGTTTGTATCTATTCCCACAGGGATTAAGGTATTTGCTTGGGTGGCAACTATTTGGGGTGGGAAAATTCGCTTAACTACACCAATGTTATTTGCTTTGGGTGGTTTGGTAATGTTTGTATTTGCTGGGATTACAGGAATTATGCTTTCTTCTGTTCCAGTGGATGTTCATGTTAACAATACCTATTTTGTTGTTGGTCATTTCCATTATGTTCTCTATGGAACTGTAACTATGGGAATGTATGCAGCTATCTATCATTGGTTTCCCAAAATGACGGGGAGAATGTTCCACGAAGGTTGGGGCAAAATCCATTTTTGGTTAGCATTTATCGGCACAAATTTGAATTTCTTACCCATGCACCCTTTAGGTTTGCAAGGAATGTTACGCCGCGCTGCTTCTTATGCACCTGAATTAGTTGGTTGGAATATTGTTGCTAGTTTGGGTTCTTTTCTGTTAGGAATGTCTACTCTTCCTTTCATCTTCAATATGTTGATTTCTTGGATGGATGGAGAAAAAGCTTCTGCTAATCCTTGGAGAGCAATTGGTTTGGAATGGACTGTTTCTTCTCCTCCTCCTGTTGAGAATTTTGAGGAAATTCCGATTGTCACTTGCGAACCTTATGGTTATGGTAAGTCTGACGAATTAATTGCCTCTTCTGAACATGAGTAATGGGTAATATAGCGATTCTATTTGATGTGTGAATTTGATTTTTAACGAACCGCAGAGACGCAGAGGGCGCAGAGGAAGAGGGTTTTTTACATCTTATTTAGAATCGCTATAGTTTTTCTCGTTACTTTTTTTCTCATTACCAATTTGCTATTTTTGGAGTTTTTTAACAATGGATGGTTCTGTTTCTCCTGATGATTTAGATCATGTTAGTCATGGACATGAACATGATGAAGAAGGCAATAAAATGTTTGGTTTTATTGTTTTTCTCTTATCTGAAAGTGTCATTTTCTTGAGCTTTTTTGCTGGCTATATTATCTACAAAACTACTGCGGTTAATTGGTTGCCGGCTGGTGTTTCTGGTTTGGAAGTTAAAGAACCTAGCATTAATACAGTTGTTTTAGTTGCTAGTAGTTTTGTGATTTTCTTTGCCGAAAAAGCTCTGGAAAGACATGATTTAAAAACCTATCGTCTATTGTTATTTTTAACAATGGCTATGGGTGGTTATTTCCTTTTTGGACAAGCTGTGGAATGGAGTCAACTTGAATTTGGCTTTACTTCTGGTACTTTCGGAGGAATGTTTTATCTATTAACTGGTTTTCACGGTTTGCACGTTTTTACGGGGATTCTGTTACAGTTAATTGTCTTGTTGCGTTCTTTCATTCCTGGTAATTTTGATAATGGTCATTTTGGGATAAATGCCACTTCTTTGTTTTGGCACTTTGTTGACGTTATCTGGATTGTTTTGTTTCTGCTTATCTACGTTTGGCAGTAGGGATATTTTATTTTTCTGGTATAATACTGAGGGTGGGTTTTACTCACCCTTTTTCAATATCGTTGTTTAACTTGTAGGTTGAAATTCGGCTAATAGATCAATTACTTAATTAAAGCTAAAATCATGAATTTTACAATCAAAAACTCTTTAATTAGCGTTACAGGTAGTTACATAACTACAGATGTGCAGATTATAGATGGTAAAATCGCCGCGATTGCTCCTAATTTAGAGATAATTGGCCCGGTAATTAATGGGGAAAATAAACTTTTATTACCTGGGTTTTTCAATGCCCATACCCATTCTTCAGAAATGTGGCAACGAGGAGTAATTCCACCTTTACCACTAGAATTATGGTTAGCACATCTCTATGATTTTACTCCTTTAGATACAGAACAAGTTTATCTCAGTGCCTTGGGAACAGCAGTAGAAACTTTACTTTCTGGGGGGACAAGCGTTGTTGATCATTTAGTATTAATTCCTGGACAAGAATTAGAAACTATTGCTACAGTAGTTCGGGCTTATCAAAGAGTAGGAATTCGCGCTTTTATTGCTCCTTTAATTCAAGATGAATCTTTGAGTGCGGGCATACCAAATGGAGAATCACAACTAGATCATGAACTTTATTTTCGTTCTACTGGGGAAACTTTAGCCATTATTGAAGCGGCAGTTAAGCAATTTCATCAACCGGAAAAAGGAATTAATATTTTAGTCGCACCCACGGGAATTCAGTTATGCAGCGATGATTTATTCAGAGGATGTATTGAATTAAGTAATAAGTACAATCTTTGTCGTCATGCCCATTTATTAGAAACAAAAGCTCAAGAGAAACTTGCTGAAGAAAAATATGGTTGTACTGCGGTAGAACATTTACAGAAACTCGGTTTTTTGAACAGTTGTACAACTTTAGCACATTGTGTTTGGTTGAATGAATCTGATATTAATATTCTCGCTCAAACAAAATCTACAGTCGTTCATAATCCTTTGAGTAACCTCCGTTTAGGCAGTGGTATAGCCCCAATTATTAAATATATTCAAGCTGGAGTAAATGTGACTTTTGGTTGTGATGGGGCTTCTAGTAATGACTCTCAAGACTTGTTAGAAGCAATTAAAATTGGTTCGATTTTACATAATATTACAGAACCAGATTATCAACATTGGATTACCCCACTCCAAGCCGTAGAAATGGCATCTTTAGGAGGTGCAAAAGGGTTAAATGTAGAAAATTTACTTGGTTCTATTACTGTTGGTAAACAAGCTGATTTAGTTTTATATGATCTCAATAATTTATCATTACTTCCCTGTACAGATCCCATTGGTTTATTAGTTTTAGGTCGCCCTGTCAATGTTGTGCATAGTGCTTGGGTAAATGGTAAGCAAATTATTAATAATGGCAAAATTACCACAATCAATGTTGATGAATTGCAACAAGAATTGTTAAATCGTAGTCACTGGGAAACACCATCTCAATCAACAAATGTCGTTAAATTAGCTCCTCATTATCGGCAAGTAATGGGACTAGATTAAGTAAGTTTATGTAGGTTGGGTTGTTCGCGTTAGCGTTGCGGAGCAATCGGAACAAAAACCAACATTTACCGATATTTGTTGGGTTTAGCTTCGGTTTACCCAACCTACAATTTTCTCAACTAAGCCGCATTATATTATATACTATATTGATCATAATAATAAATTAGAAAAACAATAATGATCAATAATCAACTTATTTGCATTTCCCTATTTACAGGTGCTTATGGCTTAGATTTAGGACTAGAACAAGCAGGATTTAATACCGTTAGTGTAGTTGAAAAAGATAAAGATGCAGTCAAAACAATTGCTCTGAATAGACCTTATCTCCAAGAAAGTGCTATTCCCAGAGAATTAGAAAAAGTTACTTCCCAAGAATTACTAGAAGAAGGAGGAAGAGTTTTAAATTTAGGTCGTGCTTTACTTCCAGGAGAAATAGATTTAGTCACGGGTGGTCCCCCTTGTCAGCCATTTAGTACCGCAGGAAAACGGGGTTCAGTTATGGACCCGCGCGGAAGTTTATTTATGGATTTTATCCGCATTGTCAAAGAAGTCCAACCCCGATTTTTCTTAATGGAAAATGTTAGAGGTTTACTTTCTGCTTCTTTGCGTCATCGTCCTATTAATCAAAGAGGAAAAGATTATCCAGCTTTAGAACTTGATGAAATGAATGGTGCAGCTTTAAAAGTAGTTTTAGCAGAAATGAAAGAATTAGGCTACAACGTAGTTTACAACCTTTTAGAAGCAGCAGATTATGGTGTTCCTCAAAATAGATCCCGTGTATTTTTTATTGGTTCTAGAGATGGTGAAACTGTTACATTTCCTCTGGCTAAATATAGTAAAGATGGGAAAATTTTACCAAAGTGGAAAACTTTAAAAGATGCGTTAACAGATTTTGTAGATATTGAACCAGAATTTATTAGTTATTCAGAAAATAGGCTCAAGTTTTTAAGATTATTAGAAGCAGGTCAAAATTGGCGAAATTTACCCGAAGAATTACAAAGAGAAGCAATGGGAGGTGCTTATAATTCCGGTGGGGGAAAAGTCGGTTTTTACAGAAGATTATCTTGGGATAAACCTTCACCAACTATCACAACCAGTCCCCAACAAAAAGCTACAGATATGTGTCACCCTGTAGAATTACGTCCTTTAACTGTGCGCGAGTCTGCGAAAATTCAAACTTTTCCTGATGATTGGATTTTTCATGGTTCGATAAGTTCTAAATATAAACAAATTGGTAATGCAGTTCCGGTGTTACTTGCGAAAGAACTTGGTGAATATCTGATTAATTCAATGCAAGGAAATCAACCAAAAGGGAAAGAAGTTACTGAACAACTCTCTCTATTTTCTTTAGAGAATTTATTTTGCAGCTAACTCAGCAAATTCATGATCATATTCAAGATGAATCATATCCCCAAATTCTTTACCAGCTATGGGAGGAATTTTATAATTGTCATATCCATCACAAGCTATACTATAATTTAATCCCTTATTTGTGTTTCCTATGGTTGTAAGTGCTTCGACCACCAAAATCACTTGGGAACTCTTACCCGAAGACTTCGTTTTAGACGATGAACCTGTGGATAATGTCAATCAACCCAGTCTAGCAGCCGCACTCACGGAAAGCCTAGAACTGGCTGGTAAACTTCCAGAAACTGCCCTCGCTACTACCAATTACGGCATCTGTGCCACCGTAAATGGTAAATTTGTCATCAAAGCCCCTGACTGGGCTTACGTGCCGCAAATTACAGTGTCTAGAGAACAAATCCAACGCAGTTACACCCCCCATAAACAGGGACAAATTCCTGCGGTGGTCATGGAATTTCTTTCCGATAGCGATGGTAGTGAATATTCTAATAAACACACTTATCCCCCCGGAAAATGGTTTTATTATGAACAAGTTTTACAAGTTCCTAACTACATCATTTTTCAACCAGATCTCGGTGCATTAGAAATATATCACTTGTATGAAAATGGACACTATAAATTACGATCTCCAGATGAAAATAACCGTTACTGGTTAACTGAAATGGAATTATTTATTGGTGTTTGGCCCGGAAAACGCGAAAACCGTCAAGGTTACTGGTTACGTTGGTGGGATCAAGATGGTAATTTGCTACTTTGGGGTTCTGAGTTGGTGCAGCAAGAACGATTTGCTAAGGAACAAGAACGACTTGCTAAGGAACAAGAACGACTTGCTAAGGAAACTGCTCAACAAGAAGCGAATCAAGAACGACTTGCAAAAGAAACTGCCTTAAAACGTTTGGAAGAGTTAGAAAAACGCCTTCGAGATGCAGGTATTTCCGACTAACTTCCATTGAGATCCCCGACTTCTTAAAGAAGTCAGGGATCTTTGATCGCCCAACTTGTACAATAAAAGATAGATTATTGCGAATTGTATAGTTAAGGATTATAGCTGTTATGGCTGCTGCCGTTTTCATCGAAAATCTCAAAAAAAGCTACGGTAATGTAGTCGCAGTCCAGGATGTCTCCTTTCAAGTCCAACCTGGAGAAATATTTGGTTTACTAGGACCCAATGGGGCTGGAAAAACAACCACTCTCCGGGCTTTGTGTACCCTGACAACCCCTGATGCTGGCAAAATTGAAGTTTCCGGTATTTCGGTCTTAGATCACCCCAAATTAGCCCGACAAAAGCTAGGTTATGTCGCCCAGGAAGTAGCTTTAGATAAAGTCCTCACTGGCCGGGAGTTACTACAATTACAAGCCGCACTTTATCATCTTCCCGGTGCGCTGATTAAACAGCGAATTAACACTATTTTGGATTTACTGGGTTTACAAGAATACGCAGATAAAAAAACTGGCACTTATTCCGGTGGTTTACGCAAGCGGCTAGATTTGGCTGCTGGTTTACTCCACGCGCCCGATGTTTTAGTATTAGATGAACCAACGGTAGGATTAGATATTGAAAGCCGGGTTGTGGTGTGGGATTTCTTGCGTCAATTACGCACTGCGGGAACTACCGTTGTGATTACCAGCCATTATTTAGAAGAAGTTGACGCTTTAGCCGATAGAGTGGCAATTATAGATAGAGGTTTGGTTATTGCTAATGGTACACCTTCTCAGTTAAAAGATCAGGTAGGAGGCGATCGCATCACTTTAAGAATCCGCGAATTTTCCCCCAGTGAAGAGGCCGAAACCGCAAAAAACCTCTTAGCAGCCTTACCTTTTGTCCAAGAAATCATCATCAACAGCGCCCAAGGTAACTCCCTAAATTTAGTAGTCACCCCCCAAAATGACGTTTTAATAACTATTCAGCAAGCTTTAAATAATGCCAGTTTACCAATTTTTGGCATCGCCCAATCTCGTCCTAGTTTAGATGATGTTTACCTAGCAGCCACCGGAAAAACCTTAATGGATGCCGAATTAGCCGCTGTAGCCAATCGTGATCCTAAAGCTGAAAAGAAGCAAAATATGAGATAGAGGGAACAGGGATTTTCTCGTTCCCATACTCTGTATGGGAATGAATTCCAGAAGGCTCTGTCTTCCATATTTAGACGAAAAAGCCAAACAGCTAAATGCTAATTTTGAAGCAAGTGAGGTTATCGGCATCTGGTTTGTCATAGTCCTGAATTTGAGAAAGTTTGCCTAAAATTAACTCTTCCTTATTCAAAACTTAACTTTTTCGCTGTTCACTGAAATTAAATTCACTTTTTGCTGCAACATTAAAATTACCCCCCATTACCTTGAAGTGAAAAGGCTTGGGGGATTATTTGTTAAAATATCCTAAACTTAGGAATAAATCCTTTGACCAGCAAAAATCCCCAACAATTAAGTAATATTAGTTACTCTCGCGTTATCCATCTCAGCCATCGAATTGATACAAATATACCCACATGGACTGGTGATCCTTCCGTAGAATTTACCAGTGTTGCAAAAATTCAAGATGATGGTTATTATTTACGACGCTTTGCATTGGGAGAACATAGTGCCACTCATATTAATGCCCCCAATAGTTTCTATCCAAACGGTGCAAGTATTGACCAGTATCCAGCATCATCCTTAATATTACCTGCTGTAGTTATCAATATTTGCGAACAAGCGGCAGTGAATGCTGATTATGTCTTGACTATTAGCGATATCCACACTTGGGAAACTGAATTTGGGGAAATTCCCCCAGGTAGTTTAGTGATACTATATACTGGTTGGCAAGAAAAATGGTTAAATCAAAAAGCGTTTTTTAACCAAGATAAATATGGCAAAATGCACTTTCCCGGTTTTAGCTATGATGCAACTGAGTTTTTAATTACACATAAGCAAATTACCGGAGTGGGCATTGATACTCACGGTGTAGATTCTGGGCAGGATACCAATTTTACTATTAATCGTTTGCTGCTGGAGCGATCGCTAATTGTGATCGAAAATCTCACCAATTTAGATCAGTTACCACCCCAAGGTACTACCTTAATCATTGGGATTCTCAGGTTGAGCGGAGGTTCTGGTTCTCCCGCTGGGATAATGGCATTATTTTAAATTTCTATGCACTTCTGAACAAATAAAGGGGATCTAAAACTAGATCCCCTTTATTGTTTCTAACATAATGTAACTTATTACTAATTTTTAGCAATACTGCAAGTTAGATTTTGAACTGATTGAGAATTACTGAATGGGAAGTTGCTATTTTTTTAGTCAAGAGTAGAAATTTGATAAATCACACAACTACCCTTGCAACTAACTTTAGCTTGAGAACTAGAGGCTTGAGACTTTGAATTTTAGACTCTTGCCAGCAGTTTTAGATTTCACCATTAACCTGCATTTGATGAACTTGATCTGCCAATTCTTGACAATTTTGGTCATCTAACTTATCAATTGCCAACATTCCCATGAGAATAACTTCTTTTAAAGTTAAGCGAGTTGAATGTGCCTGTTTTTGCACAATCTCCTTAATGATGGGAGATACACCGATTGCTGTACTAGCTCTAGCCACGTTATAAAAGGAAACATTAAAGACTTCGGATAAATCTTAGCACTTTTTGCAAGGTTATTCTACATCCCCGGAATTGATCTACTTTGGTTTCGATAAATCTTTATATGTCTAATCCAGACTATAAATAGCAAACAGACTCAATAATTCTGCAAATCTAACTTTTAAACTACGAGCATAACCCTTATGTAGCAAGCATTTCACAGCTTACTTACTTTGCTGCACATAGTCATGTTACTACAATCACGCAATAAAATCACGTATTTTTTATTTGTGTTAATAGTAAAATATTTTCATAAGTAGGTATAAATAAACATATTTATGGAAAAAAAATAATATGCTATTTTAATCTTATTCAGTAGACTTTCTAGCGTTTTACTTCTATTTTTTTATGAACAAAAATTGATGCTGATATAATTATTTATTAATTTTCCTTACAACTTACATCACAAACCATTCATAATTGTCATCTACCAAAAGTATGAGACTCAAAATTTAGTGGCTCATCAAGGGATAAGACATTGAAAAATGATGTTACAAAGGAATATGCAAAAAGCTGTAAAGCTTATACAGCAAGCTGTGTAAATTCAATAATCCCAAATTTTAGTGTTGATTAATCCTGACGGGAGAATATTTTTAACGATTAATAGGATTTAATAGCGTTGTATTGCTTAATAATATTAAATATTGTGAACTAGCAAAATAGACAGAAATCGAAATCTTCCTGAATTCACTTAGTTAACGCTGTCATCAGAAAAAGTAGTGAATACGCACAAGGCACAAAACAACGATAAGTGAAATTACGTATATCAATGGTAACTTGCATTCTGAATTAACTACAGATGGATTACATTTATCCCTAGCAGGATATCAAGTGTGGCAATTTGCACTTGAGCAAATAGAATATAGAGTTGGTCAAATTTACATTGATATATGCAAATTGAATGTATATTTAAATTGCTAGTTGGAAAAAGGCAAGAGGTAAAAGGGAAGAGAGAATAGGCAAAAAGGCAAAAGTAGTTACCAATTACCTTTTTCCCTGCCTAAAATTAAATAACTAGCAACTTGGGTTATGTTATTTCACAGGTCGGGGTGTAAGAGCTATCACTAAATATCAAATGGTAGATCGGATAAATGATATCGCTTGGCAAGCTCATCAGGGTAGCGTTGCGGCAATTATTCAAGTCTTGAATGAAAGGCTAGTTATATCTAGTGTCAGAACTAGAGCAGTTTTTGTGAATGGTGTTTTACAACTTTTGTGCGAAGCGGCTACGGTAGAGCAACTGGAGCAATCTACCTTAGTGCCAAAAATTCAACAAATTTTGGACTCGCTTGCACCACGTCACATTCGCCGAGTTAACATCAATAGTCGCATTGTTAAAGAAGAACAATTGCTGTGGTTAGAGGAAATTCACCGTGATACTGATAACCAATTATTATGGTCAGAGGAGATTACAGTATCCCAACCAAATTTGTTTAAGTGGTTAATTCCAGATTTAACTGAAGCTGATACCAAATCAAGAAAACCTATTTTAGCGAAACCCCAATCTTTACTCAAGAATCCAGATCAAGGGAAAATTTCGATCAAAACTTTAGTGATCGGGGTTTCTGGTTTATCTTCAGTAATTTTACTAGCTTGGCTGCTAGATTCTTGGTCGGGTAATCCGCTGAAAGATCTCTCACCATTCACAGGTTCTCAATCTTCCCAAACAGCAAACCAAAGTCCACCACAATTGTTGAATCGTCCTCCTAGCCAAAGTTTTTCTATTCCATCTGATGATCCATTTGTAGCCTCTGTGCGACTAGCTAACCAAGCTACTACGGCTGGTAAAACAGCAATAACTTCAACTCAGTGGTTGGAATTAGCTGCTAATTGGCAACGGGCTTCTGATTTAATGAGTCAGGTGTCACCTAGTCACAGCCGCTATCAAGAAGCACGGATTAGAACTAAGTTGTATAAAAAGTTTAGTGAAGCAGCCCAGAAGGCAGCGGAAAAGGGTAAATCGTAAGTTAAATTTTTAACTTCAACTACACACTCATTTCTAACATCCGTTGCATTGGTCCTAGTGCTGCTGTGCGGAGTTCTTCTGGTAAGGTAATTTCTGGGGTGCGATTTTTCATGGCTAAATACAGTTTTTCTAAGGTGTTTAGTCGCATAAATGGACATTCGTTACAGTTACAATCACTTTGCGGGGGTGCGGGAATAAAGTGTTTGTCAGGTGCTAATTTTTGCATCTGGTGAATGATTCCCGGCTCTGTAGCCACGATGAATTCCTGGCTAGGGCTGGTTTGACAATAACTAAGTAAGGCGGCTGTAGAGCCAATAAAGCTGGCGTGACGCAATACGCTGGTTTCACATTCGGGGTGGGCGATCGCTTCCGCGTGAGGATGTGTAATTTTTAACTGGACTATTTTCTTTTCCGAAAAAGTCTCATGGACAATACAGCTACCTTGCCATAACAGCATTTCCCGTCCGGTTTGTTCCATCACATACCGTCCCAAGTTCCGATCTGGGGCAAAAATAATCGGTTGTTCCTGGGGTATTTGCTGCACAATTTTCACAGCATTGGAACTGGTACAGATAATATCGCTCATGGCCTTGATTTCGGCAGAGCAATTAATATAGGAAATAACTAAATGATTTGGGTGTGCGTCTTTGAACTCCGCAAATTCTTGAGGAGGACAACTATCTGCTAAAGAACAACCTGCATTGATATCTGGTAACAACACCAATTTATCAGGGTTGAGGATTTTGGCGGTTTCGGCCATGAAGTGAACACCAGCAAAGACAATGACATCGGCTTTGGTATTGGCTGCTGCTCTAGCTAATTGTAAGGAATCACCGATAAAGTCGGCAATATCTTGAATATCGGGATCTTGATAGTAGTGGGCTAAGATCACGGCGTTGAGTTCTGTTTTCAGATCCGTAATAGCCGCAAATAAATCTAATGGGAGAGTCCCTGATTTTGGTTGAGTAAGTGTAGTTGTAAACACAATTAAAAACTGCTTTTAATTACAAATTATTACCTTGTGAATTTAATTATAGTAGTTTTTACCAAAAATAGTGAGGGATTGATCCTAGCAATTTATGTCCAAATCCGGTAGAGTTTCATAAAACCTCGCGGTAAGTAGGTGAACGAGCGCGGCTTTAGCTCTGAGAGGCAAGCGACTCCGGCGATTTTAATCGTATTGGTTTTTTATAAGAGCATCCGGTAAGCGTAAAACGAGCGCGGCTTGGCTCCCTGAGATATAAGCGACACGAGGGATTTTAATCCCTGTGGTATGTTAGAATCAAATTGTGAGTAAGAACAAAAAACATCTATGTGTTGAAGCATCCTAGTACGGAGAAATCCCGGCTCCTATGAAACAACGGTTAGGTTCAAGTCCTAACGGCAGTATTGACAAGAAAGAGCGAGTAATGGCAGGGTGTGGAGCGTACCGAGTCTTGGCTTAGTGATGGATTCTGAAAACACTGAAAACAATAAAAGTAAGCGCAAGTTCGACACCTTGATTGGCAGTTGTTTTGAGCGTCTAGGCGGCGTTTGGCGGTCGCAGCGAGATTGGATTGGGCTAAACCCTTCATCTAAATCTGTCCGCAAAATCTCAGTGGCTTTAGCCATGAAAGTGTCAAATCCTGGAGATATACGGCTTTTTAAAGTGGCATGACCAGTCAGAAAACTCCATCAAAACCTATCAAAATTGCTGTAATTGGCGATGTTCACGACCAATGGGAAGTGGAAGACGGCATAGCACTCAAGCACCTGGGTGTGGACTTAGTGCTGTTTGTCGGAGATTTCGGGAATGAGTCAGTGGAAGTGGTAAAAGCGATCGCTTCCCTGGATCTTCCCAAAGCAGCGGTAATGGGCAATCACGATGCCTGGTATTCGGCCACTGAATGGGGACGCAAAAAATGTCCTTATGACCGCACCAAGGAAGACTGGGTACAGGAACAATTAGATTTATTGGGATCTGCCCAAGTTGGTTATGGTAAGTTGGATTTTCCGGCTTGGAATTTAACTGTGGTGGGTGGTCGTCCTTTTACCTGGGGAGGACCGGAATGGAGATTTGCCCAAATGTGTCAAGAACGGTATGGTGTCTCTAGTTTGGAGGAGTCCGCAGATAAAATCGTCAAAGTAGTAAAAAGTGTTACTTGTGATCATATTATTTTTCTAGGACACAATGGACCGAGTGGTTTAGGCGATCGCGCTGAGGACCCTTGTGGCAAAGATTGGCATCCCATTGGCGGTGATTTTGGTGATCCTGATTTAGCGTCAGCAATTTCTCAAAGTCTCAACCTGAAGAAAACTGTTTCTTTAGTCGCTTTTGGTCATATGCACCGAACTCTGCGCCATACTAAAAAGCTGCAAAGGAAGGCTGTATTTAGAAGTCCAGAAGGAACTATTTACTTAAATGCTGCCACTGTCCCCCGGATTATTCAGCAAGATGGTGTGAAATTACGGAATTTTTCTCTAGTTTCTTTGGAGGGGGGTGTAGTAACAAAAGCTGCTCTGGTTTGGGTGGGTAAAGACTTCCAAATTGCTAGTGAGGAAGTTTTTTATGATTCTTCAGTTTCAGTAGTGCAAACTTTGTAATTATAGGTTATAATGTTATTTGTCAGTTTTTGTATTCCACAATCCTGGCAAATAATTTGGAGAGGTGGCAGAGTGGTCGATTGCGCCTGACTTGAAATCAGGTGAAGTGAAAGCTTCCGGGAGTTCGAATCTCCCCCTCTCCGTTTTTTTTTGGGGAAAATAGAGACGTTTGATTAAACGCCCCTACATTTCGATTTTAATTTCTGATTAGCTTGCTTGAGGCTGAAGTAAATTTTCTATGCCTTGAACAACGGTTGCTGATTCAATTTTGTCACCAGCTTTAAGTTTATCTAAGATCTCTCTACCTTGAGTCAGATAACCAAAAACAGCATAACGACCATCTAAAAGATTACGTCCCGCTGGAGTAAGTTCTGGTTCAAACAAAAAGAAGAAAATCTGGGAAGAACCACCATTAGCTTCATTTTCTGGCCGGGCCATCACTAAAGCACCAAAAGAAGAAAAAGGTAAAACCGGCATATCTAAATAACGCCCAGCTTCTTCGAGAGTAGTGCCATAGGTTGGTTCTTTTTCACCTGCGACTAAAATTTCTAAGGGAACAGCCCGGTATTTGCCAGTTTGAGGATCAATAAAACCGGCTTCCTTACCTACAGGATCTCCGGTTTGGAGAAAGTAAGATTCTTCCGAACGGGTGAATTCTAAACCATTATAAAAACCTCGTTGGACCAAATCAACAAAGTTACCAGCAGTCACAGGGGCGCTATAGCCATCTACAACTACAGTAAGATCGCCTTTATTGGTTTTAAAAGCAATCCTAGCTCGTCCTTTGAGTTGGGGTAATTTACTGTATTCAGCCGGAACTTCAAAGGGGAATTTCGTCACCATTGATTCTTCTAACAAACTAACAAGATTCAGTAATTTAGCTCTGCCATCAAGAATGGGTTCTTTTTGTTTAGTTTTAACAAGTTCTTGCAGTTCTATGATGCCAGATTTCAATTCAGTCATCCAAGCTTGGGCTTGAGGTTGGCGTTCTTCCGGAACGCTTGCTAATATTTGGGAAGGTTTATCGAGTATCCGCAATGCCTGTTTGAGGTCATTATTAACTGCACCCCATCGTTTATTTGCCCGCAGTTGGTTAGAAATGTCTTCTAAACTAGCTTGTAGTTTACGTACAGGTTGATTATCTATCGGCAGTGCATAGCGTAACAGAGCCTTCCCGTCGGTAATTGCGTTTCCCGCTGGTAGTCCAGCGTTACTAGTGGGAGTCCACCCAGCCGTACCTATGCCTAAAAATATTGTTAATAGCAATATTGCCTTTAGGCTGTTCTTCACCCAGGACTTAAATAAGTTCAACATGAAATTTCCCTTTCTTCAGCATCAAAGTGTTGACTGGAAGTAATTCATTGATTATCTTCCCACATTGCGGGACTGGGGATGGAGGAGGCAGGGGAAGTGGGAAGTAGGGGAAGTAGGGGAAGTAGGGGAAGTAGGGGAGGCAGGGGAAGAAATATTAATTTTGCCTATTACCTGTTGCTTCTTTCCTGACAACTGACAACTGACCACTGACAATTAACAACTAACAACTTATGGCGCGGGAAGGGTACAATAAATGCCGATTGTCTTGCAAAATTTGAAAGTTTCATGATCTCTAGTAACGACTTTCGACCTGGTGTTTCAATTGTATTAGATGGTTCGGTTTGGCGCGTGATAGATTTTCTTCACGTTAAGCCAGGCAAGGGTTCTGCCTTCGTACGGACAACATTAAAAAGTGTTCAAACTGGGAAACAGTTAGAAAAAACTTTTCGGGCTGGGGAAAGCGTTCCTCAAGCGACTTTGGAAAAAGTGACGATGCAATATACCTATAAGGACGGTGATGAGTTTGTCTTTATGGATATGGAGACTTATGAAGAAGGTAAATTAACTACATTGCAAATTGGCGATCGCGTCAAGTACCTAAAGGAAGGTATGGAAGTTAACGTGATTCGCTGGGGCGAACAAGTTCTAGAAGTAGAACTACCTAATTCTGTAGTTTTGGAAATTGTGCAAACAGATCCTGGTGTTAAAGGTGATACTGCCACAGGTGGTACTAAACCCGCAATTCTCGAAACTGGTGCAACTATCATGGTTCCTTTGTTTATTGCCCAAGGGGAACGCATAAAAATTGATACTAGGGAAGATAAGTATTTAGGCAGGGAATAATTTTCCTATTTTTTTGATACCAACTGGGAATAGTCAGGCATAAAATCGTTCAACTGAGCGAAGTCCAAAATCTCAAGTTGGTGCTAATGATTTCAATCCCTTTTTTATAGAGGGATTAAATCCCTGCCTTAATTAGAATTTTAATTTAACAGTTAGGTGGAGGTAAAATAATTGTGACATTAGACTTTAATGAAATCCGGCAGCTATTAGTAACTATTGCCCAAACAGATATTGCGGAAGTTACTCTCAAAAATAATGAATTTGAGCTAACAGTCCGAAAAGCTGTCAGTTTTAGCAATAATGCCCAAGGAACGGTTAGTGCTGTAGGGAGTGCCAGTGTAACCCAGTTGCTATCTACAGCCTTACCAAGTTCAATGTCTGAGGGGGGTGTAATCAATAAAGTTATTGATAATTCATTAGCACAACCTCCTCATTCTTCTTCACCAATTAATCAAAAATTGGTTGAAGTCCCATCACCAATGGTAGGGACATTTTACCGCTCCCCAGCCCCAGGAGAAGCAGCGTTCGTGGAAGTAGGCGATCGCGTTAAAGCTGGTCAAAGTGTCTGTATAATTGAAGCAATGAAGTTGATGAACGAAATTGAAGCCGAAGTCTCTGGACAAGTAATGGAAATTTTAGTTCAAAATGGCGAACCCGTAGAATATGGTCAGCCTTTAATGAGAATTAACCCTGATTAAGACAACTGTACGGGCGAAGCATTTGGAGAACTATTTTTGGCAATGACCGATAATTTATCTTCCAAATGCTTCGCCCCTACTGACCACTGACTAAAGCGGATAATTTTTCTGAAAACTTTCGCGGGTGAGTGGTTGTTGTAATTCCACACCTTCACCCCCTAAAACCTCTAAGGGTTTCCCATTGACTTCAATATATACTTTGGCTTTAGGGTTTAAACTAGTAGCAGTATATACAACTTGTCCCACACGCCCCATCATGGAAGTGCTACCTCCACCAGTGGTAAAGTTTGCGGATAAATTCACATGAATATCATTGTTTTCGGCTTTTAGTCCCAATAGTTGAGTCCCCTGGGGAATAGTAGTAGAATCTGTGCCTTCACCTGGACCTGCTAATAAGGTTTTAAATGCTGCCTCTAAAACTTGGTTGGGTTGGGTAGCTGCAACTTTAACAGGTTGGGGAACTAAATCCAGCCGATTTTCCTGGGATCTGAGCCAATATATACTAGCAGTCTGTTCATTACCTTGTTGGGTTGTTGATTGCTTGACTGGCTGCTTAATAGTTTGCGAAGAATTGGTAGGTGTGGGAGTATCTGGAGTCTGTCCAGAAAACCAAGCCACACCACCGCTTACTGCTATTACGGCTGCGGAAATAGCTGCTACCGCACCGGCAGAAATACCGTTAGTTCTTTGTTGGTTATTCATATATAAAACCTACTGGATTCAGGATGGAAATAGTCGTAAGATAATTAGCCTGTTTATAAAGGTTATATCTTAAATAGATGCTTTGATTTGTATATAAACTGCTATTGCTAATCACTCCCCCTTCTCACTCCAATTGTAGAGTTATCTTTTCAAGTCCGTCAGCTTTCTCTTTATAAGGAAGAACGCCGAAAACCCTTGAAAATGTGGCTGACTCAGGAAGCCACATTTGGGCTTTAGACAAGGGATGAAGGCTAGAGGCTTTCCTTTATCCTGCATTGACGTTAATTTGAAAATTTGAAATAATTTCAAATTTTAATCCATATTCGTGATACAATTAAATTGTCACTAAAGACATAAAAAGCTACCGAGGGACTCTCGGAAAGTTACGCTTGTCAGATATGATTTCGCCCGCCAGGGCAAACGAAATCAGGGCAAGAACCCAAATATTTAAGGAACCCTGCCTGAAACTGGGATAACTGAGGGATATAGACTGAAACTCTCTATAGAATCTCCGCGTCTTTAGACCGGAGAGTGTCAACTAAATCCTATGGTTTTCTGGAAAAACTCTCATAAGACCTCTGCATCCTTCCTATCTGCCCTGGAACGTGCCAGACTATCAATAGCATCCCCTAAGGCTGTAGTCAGACCTTTGCGGGTTTGAGCGTGATTTTCTTGCTCTAGTTTCAAAGCTTGTAATAAATAATCACGTTCTTGAATAACTTCTAATAATTGAGTTTGTAACTCTTCTATAGAATTAAATTGGGCAATTTGTTGCTGAATAGCTGTGGTGCTGTCAGTACCTATTTCAGTATTGACACCTAAAAATTTTTGTTCTTCAGCTTTTACAGATGCTATGGCTTCCTGGTGCATTTTCGTATCTGCACGTCGTTGCTCTGCTTCGGTATTATAAAGTTGTCGCCATTTTTGCGAACTTTCCCAAGCTTCATCTCGTTCACGCTGAAATTTCGTCATCTGTTGTGTCAGAGACTGAATTTCGACTAACCATTTTTGTGTTAAATGGGTGGAGTTATCAATATTTTCGGTCATTATTTTAGTTAAGTGTAGTTAATAGTTCAGGAGTATGAGCAGGAGGGGAAGGAGTTGCTTTAGGAACAGTTGTTTATCAAAATACAGGCAAAATAATGTAGAATATACCCCATCTACCTATAAAAAATTATCTAATTCATGATTAAGGCACTAAAACTACCCCAAAAATTAATGCTGCTTGGTTCAGGTGAACTAGGAAAAGAATTTGTAATTGCTGCTCAACGTTTAGGCAATTATATCATTGCTGTGGACAGATATGCCGATGCTCCGGCGATGCAGGTGGCTGATTGTGCAGAAGTTATCTCTATGCTGAGTGCTGATGATTTAGAAGCAGTCGTAAATAAACATCAGCCCGATTTTATTATTCCTGAAATTGAAGCAATTAGAACTGAAAAATTACAAGAATTTGAGCAAAGAGGAATTACAGTTATTCCCACAGCAGCGGCGACTAACTACACAATGAACCGCGACAGAATTAGAGAATTAGCACATCAAGAATTAGGAATTAGAACTGCTAAATATGGTTATGCAGTTACTTTAGAAGAATTAATTATCATTTCCGAAGAAATTGGTTTTCCTAATGTTGTAAAACCTGTGATGTCATCTTCTGGAAAAGGTCAATCTGTAGTTAATGACAGCAGCGAAGTCGTAAAAGCTTGGAATTATGCTATTTCTAATTCTCGTGGTGATAGCCAAAAGGTAATTGTTGAAGAATTCATTAATTTTGAAATTGAAATTACTTTACTGACAATTAAACAATGGAACGCACCCACAATTTTTTGTAATCCCATTGGCCACCGTCAAGAAAGAGGAGATTATCAAGAATCTTGGCAACCCGCAGCTATTTCTGAAGATAAAATTTTAGCATCTCAAGAAATTGCCAAAAAAGTTACTGATGCTTTGGGTGGTGCGGGAATTTTTGGTGTTGAGTTTTTCATTACTAAAGATGAGGTGATTTTTTCGGAACTGTCTCCTCGACCCCATGATACAGGAATGGTGACATTAATTTCTCAGAATTTGAATGAATTTGAATTACATCTCCGAGCCATTTTAGGTTTACCAATTCCCCATATTGAACAGTTAGGATTTTCAGCAAGTGCGGTAATTTTAGCTTCCGAAAAGTCTGATTCTATTACTTTTACTGGTGTAGCTGAAGCTTTAGCCGAAAAAGATGTAGATATTAAGTTATTTGGTAAACCTACGGCTCATCCTTATCGTCGTATGGGGGTAGCTTTAGCAAAAGGTGGGGATATTTCCGAAGCTAGAGAAAAGGCTAGAAAAGCAGCTAGTCAGGTGAAAATAAATTGATATATTTATTTTTAATATTTAAACTCTATCATGACAACAAACAAAACTTTCGTCCCTGTTGCTTTAACAATTGCCGGTTCTGATAGTGGTGGGGGTGCGGGAATTCAAACCGATTTACGGACTTTTGCTTTTCACTGCGTCCACGGAACAAGTGCTATTACCTGCATTACAGCCCAAAATACTGTAGGAGTCAGAAGGGTTGATGCGATCGCATCCGATGCTGTTGTCGCCCAAATTCAGGCGGTTTTAGAAGACATTGGCGTACAAGCTGCAAAAACGGGAATGTTACTTAACCAAGAAATTATCTTGGCTGTAGCCCAGCAAATAGCAGCTTATAAAATTAATAATTTAGTAGTTGATCCTGTGATGGTATCACGCACAGGAGCGCAATTAATTGATGATAATGCCGTGCAAACTTTACGGAATACTCTGATTCCCTTAGCATCTATTATTACTCCAAATCGCTATGAAGCGCAGATTTTAAGCGGGTTAGAAATTACTTGTTTAGCAGATATGCAAGCAGCAGCGGCAATTATGCACAGGGAATTGGGAGTAAAGGCTGTTTTAGTCAAGGGTGGAGGAATGTCTGGAAATTTGCGGGGTGTTGATGTTTGGTTTAATGGAGAAAAATTGCAGATTTTGAGAACGAAACAGGTAGAGACAAAACATACTCATGGCACAGGTTGTACTTTATCAGCGGCCATTGCTGCTAACCTAGCTTTAGGTAAAGACCTCTGGACAGCAGTACAAGCCGCAAAAGAATATGTTACAAATGCTCTTACCTATTCTCTAGATATTGGCAAAGGACAAGGACCAGTAGGCCACTTTTTCCCATTATTGATCAAATAAACCAATTTTTTAAAAAGTCGTATTAATCACATATAATTAGTTACTATACTGATAGATTTAATTATTTAATCCCAGAAATACGCAGAAAAATAGTTACGGGCATTTTTCCCTTATTTTTGGGCATAATTTCATCAATAACTATATTCTGCTCCTGATTATCCTTACTCTAACTACTGTATTTTGATACTAAAATATCCATGGAAACAACTACAGGATCTAATTATAGTCAACCACCTAACAACTACCCTCCCTCTGTTCCCCTTTGGGTTTACCGAGAATTGACAGCGGAGTTACAAGCAGTACAATCTAAACTAAATGTAGTTACCAGTCATAATCAAAAATTATCCCAGGAAAATCAACAACTGCGTCAAGAAATAACTAAAGTTATTGAATCTTGCTTAGAACTAAAAAAATTAGTTGAGACTTCAGCACCCAGCCCTCCCGCACCACCGTGTCCTCATAACGAGGAAGAATATCTACCTCAACCTACACCCCGTAATCATCAGGAGGTGAGATATACAAATAAGCCAACCGTGACAACAGCACCTCCACGACAACAGCCTACTACCCCTCGTCGAAAAGCAGTAATAAAAGCTACACCTCCCCAAAACGGTCGTCAGGAGTCTGTTACACCAACAAAAGATGTTAATTTTCCAGTATCAGAAAAAGTATTGATAGAAGAAAAGAAGGTCCGTTATTCTCCTAATCCTCAGTCTCAGACAAAAGGATTAAATGGGTTATGGCTAGTAATTACTATTATATTCATTATGCTAACTGGTTTTGCGGCTGGATATTTAATTGTCCGTCCTTTATTCCAAAATCAGATTCAACCTGCAACAATTAAAAATTAAAAATTAAAAACAATTAGACATTAGGTGGTCAATAATGTAGAGACGTTCCATGGAACATCTCTACAAGGATTCCAGAAGATACACATTTAATTCCTGGAGTATCAAGATTGATTATCTATCAACAGAACCCATAATTACGTCAATACTACCAAGAATAACAACGATATCCGCAACCTTCATTCCCCGCAGTAAATGAGGAAGAATTTGCAAATTGTTGAAATCTGCGGCGCGGATTTTCCAGCGCCAAGGGAAAACATTATTATCACCTACTAAATAAATTCCCAATTCTCCTTTTCCACTTTCAACGCGGGAGTAAATTTCACCTTGGGGAACTTTGAAAGTAGGAGAAACTTTTTTAGCAACGTATTGATAATCAAAAGCATCCCATTCGGATTTTTTCCCAGCCATTATCCGTTTTGCTTCCAGGTTTTCGTAGGGACCACCGGGTAAGCCAGCAATAGCTTGACGAATGATTTTTACAGATTCGCGCATTTCTCGCATCCGTACCATGTAACGAGCAAGACAATCACCAACGGTTTCCCACTGGACATCCCAATCGAAATCGTCGTAACATTCGTAGTGGTCAACTTTCCGTAAATCCCATTTCACCCCAGAAGCGCGTAACATTGGTCCAGAAAGTCCCCAGTTAATCGCTTCTTCACGGGTAATAGTTCCCAAACCCTCAATGCGGCGGCGGAAAATCGGGTTATTGGTAACTAAACGTTCATATTCATCAACTTTAGGGATAAAATAGTCGCAGAAATCTAAACACTTATCTACCCAACCATAGGGTAAATCAGCAGCAACACCACCCACGCGGAAATAGTTGTGATTTACCATGCGGTAGCCAGTGGCGGCTTCCCACAGATCATAAATCATTTCCCGTTCCCGGAATTGGTAGAAAAAGGGTGTTTGCGCGCCCACGTCAGCAAGGAACGGACCAAACCATAATAGGTGGTTAGCAATGCGGTTTAGTTCCAGCATAATCACGCGGATATAGCTGGCGCGTTTGGGTACGGTGATACCTGCTAATTTTTCCGGTGCGTTGACTGTCACCGCCTCATTAAACATCCCCGCAGCGTAGTCCCAACGGCTGACGTAGGGGACGTACATGATTGTCGAACGGTTTTCGGCAATTTTCTCCATTCCCCGGTGTAGGTAGCCTATGACTGGTTCACAGTCAACGACATCTTCACCATCTAGTGTCATAATTAGACGTAAAACCCCGTGCATTGATGGGTGGTGAGGTCCCATATTTAGCACCATTGGTTCGGTGCGGGTTTCTATTCTACTCATAGATTTGCTGTTCTCCCGTTGTGGATGTTGTAAATTGACCCGCTAAGATTAACCTGCTGCGATTGTTATTGTCTGCCAAAATTTAGCTTATAGGGATAATTTCTAGATTATCTCTACAGGGTGACGTTGGAGAGAGAATAGCAGAGTTGGTTTTGGACTTGATGTTTTATTTTGTGCCGCTACTTCAATTATTATAGGGAAGCTTGATATATCAGGGATTGAGAATCTGGATTTTTTTCATGTACCTGGGGGGTGTGGGAATGGGGAGAAATCTTCGCGGTTTGGATGACTAAACTAAAATTGTATCAAGGTCTTGGTGATTTTGCTGATTTTATCCTCGTAGCAACATAGATTTAATTTATAATTACCCTAATTAATATCTATGGCTAAAAAATTACTCATAGAAGTATTTTGTCAATTCAACTAACGATTCCTTAATAAATTGTCTAATATTCCAGCATCTAACCCCAATCAACCTAATGATGAAATTTATCTTACAGATAGATGGTCACATTTGAATAAACTTGAGAAAAAATATCTCAAAGAGGCTATGAAAGCTTATGATAAAATTATAGAATCAGAAGATGATATTCTCAAAATAGCCAATCGGTATCAATTAAATTTTGAGGATATTGAAAGAGCTAAACAGTATGCTTTTGGTAAGGGAGTATTACAAAATCAATTTATCCCTGATTTACGTATGGCTGAAAGTTGGGAAAGAATGACACTAGGAGAAGAAATTGATAGTGATGAGGTTTTATTAAAGCATGAAATTCTTGAATCTGATTTGGTAATTAATCAAGGTTTAAATCAATTAGACGCTCATAAAATAGCCCAAACCCAATATCCTTGGTCTATGACCATAACTAAAGGAGATAAGCAAAAATGAACAGAACATCTGAACAAAAGTTTTTAAAAGCCTTAGATATTTGTCAATCATTGATTGATTTTAAATATCGTCCTACCAATTTAACCTATCAAGCAATAAAGTTATTTTGTGAAATCGGTAAAAATCCTTTTGAATTATTAGAATTATGTCATAAATATTCTAGTAGAATTGAAAAAATCTGTGATATTATTCATGAATATGGAACAAGTATAGATAATTTGCGTGTTGATTGTCCACTTGGTTTTGGTGCAAAAGATCATTGTAGTTTTTTGAGTTTTTTTCTCAATCTTAATTTTGGCAAATTTGAATATTTCACAGATAATTTTACAACACCTGAACAAATTGCTGAATTATTTAGAGATTGGAAAGAAATTGATTTTAATCCTGTCATTGAAAAGCAAAAAGCAGTTACATTTTAATAAACCAAAAGTATTATCTAAACTTAGTTAACCAAAATTGTCAATTAAGGAGATATCCATGAAAGAATTAATGAAACAACCCTCATCTTGGCTACCAAATGGAATAAACCTGAATCTTTCAGATCAATTTCGTCCTTTTTCCTTTACTGAAGAGTTACAGATTCGTTTAGAGGAACTATTAGAAAAAAATAAAGAAAATTTACTTAATCCAGATGAACAAGCAGAATTATCTGGTTTGTTGGAATTAGAAAAAATTTTCAGTTTTATCAACGCTAAACTCGCTTCTTAATTGTGGTTATTAATAATTCTGTTCGTTTAAATGTCCGTAAAAGGGCAAAATATTTGTGTGAATATTGTCATTCACCAGAACGCTCAAATGCAACACCATTTACCATTGATCATATTATTCCCCAATCTTTAGGAGGATCAGATGATCTCAATAATTTAGCTTTAGCTTGTCATCGTTGTAATCAAAGGCGGTATAATTTTAGAAATGGGATTGATCCAGAAACACAAACAGAAGTTCCGTTATTTAATCCTAGAAATCAAAATTGGTCAGAGCATTTTATATGGACAAAAAATGGGTTAAATATTATTGGAAGAACTTCTATAGGTCGTGCAACTTGTAGTCGTTTTGATTTTAATGATCAAAATCATGATGATGGGTTTATTATAAATTCTCGTCAACTTTGGTTAACAGCAGGCTGGCATCCACCTATTGATGATCGATGGGAAAAAGAATAAACCATGTTTAATTTCTATTAGCCATAATTTTATAATGCAACCAGATTTACAAACACCCCTAGATTTAGAAGAAGTTACATTTTCTCATATTCCCGTTCTCAGTCAAGAAGTGATTACAGGTTTAAATATCCAACCTGGTGGAAATTATTTAGATTTAACTGTTGGTGGTGGTGGTCACAGTCGCTTAATATTAGAAACTGCTGAAGATGTAAAAGTAACTTGTGTTGACCAAGATGAGGATGCTTTAAAAGCCGCAAAAGAGAATTTATCAGAATTTGGAGATAGAGTCAAATTTATTCATAGCAATTTTGCAAATTACCAATTTCTAGAAAGTACCTATGATGGAATTTTAGCAGATTTGGGAGTAAGTTCCTATCATTTAGATCATCCAGAACGAGGTTTTAGTTTTAGAAATACCGCAAACTTAGATATGCGAATGAACCAACAACAATCCCTCACCGCTGGAGATATTATAAATGAATGGGACGAAAAAGAATTAGCAGATATATTCTTTAAATATGGTGAAGAGAGACTTTCGAGAAGAATAGCCAGAAGAATAGTTGAGAAACGCCCATTTGATACTACTACAGAATTAGCAAATGCGATCGCCTACTCCGTTCCTCCTAAATATCGTCATGGGAGAATTCACCCCGCAACCCGTGTCTTTCAAGCCTTACGAATAGCAGTCAACGACGAATTAAAAGTCCTAGAAACCCTAATAGAAAAAGCCCCAACCGCCCTGATTCCCGGCGGAAGAATAGCCATAATCAGCTTTCACAGCTTAGAAGACAGACCAGTTAAACATGGGTTGAGAAATTCCCCCTCATTGCGAATATTGACAAAAAAACCCATAATTGCCACAGAAGCAGAAATAAAAGAAAACCCCCGTTCTCGTTCTGCTAAATTGAGAATAGCAGAAAAGAAAAACATAGATAATTGACACCCTTAAACTCCTTCTTCCTTAGCGCCTTTGCTCCTTAGCGCCTTTGCGCGAAACCTTAATCTAGATTCCCCATGCAAACCACCCTCCGTCACCGTCGCCAAAAACTAGCAGAAATCATAGACTTTCCCGCCATTCTCTGGTCTGGTGGTAGCAGTCCCCGCAACTTCCCAGCCAATACCTTCCCCCACCGTGCTAACAGCCATTTCCTTTATTTCGCCGGAATTCCCCTCGAAAATGCCGCCATTCGCCTAGAAAGTGGCAAGCTACAACTATTTATAGATGACCCCCACCCCAGTAGCGCCCTGTGGCATGGAGAAACCCCCAGCCGAGAAGAAATTGCTGCCAAAATAGGCGCGGATGAAGCCAAAACTATGGCAGAATTAGGAAATTATTTAGAAAATGTGGCGACTCTTCCTGTACAAGATGCAACTACTTGGACACAGCAAACCCAACTTTTAAATCGCCGGATTTTACCAAAAAATCCACTGTCAGGAATTGATTTAGAATTAGCAAAAGCCATTGTTTCCCTGCGGCTTACCCATGACGCAGCAGCCTTAGTAGAATTACGTAAAGCAGCAGCAGTGAGTGTAACAACACACAAAGCAGGAATGGCGGCAACACCTTCAGCTAAACTCGAAGCCGAAGTCCGTGCCGCAATGGAAGCAGTAATTATGGGTGAGAATATGACCACTGCCTACACCAGTATTGTGACAGTTCGTGGTGAAGTCTTACACAATAATCATTATTACCACTCTCTACAACCAGGAGATTTACTTTTAGCTGACGTGGGCGCGGAAACCCAGACAGGTTGGGCTGCGGATATTACTCGCACTTGGCCTGTTTCTGGTAAGTTTTCATCTACTCAAAGAGATATTTATGATATTGTTTTAGCTGCCCATGATGCTTGTATTCAAAACATAGCTCCTGGTGTAGAATATGCAGAAATTCATCTATTAGCAGCAACTGTAATTGCTCAAGGTTTGGTAGATTTAGGAATTTTACGAGGTAAACCAGAAGATTTAGTAAAAATGGATCTTCATGCTTTATTTTTTCCCCACGGAATTGGGCATCTTTTAGGTTTAGATGTTCATGATATGGAAGATTTGGGAGACATTGCCGGCTATGATCAAGGAAGAAGTCGAAGTAGTCGTTTTGGTTTAAGTTATTTACGGTTAAATCGTCCCTTGCGTGCAGGAATGTTAGTGACAATTGAACCAGGATTTTATCAAGTTCCCGCAATTTTAAATGATCCAAAAACTCGTTCTCAATATCAATATTTAGTCAATTGGGAACGATTAGCACAATTTTCAGATGTGCGGGGAATTCGCATTGAAGATGATGTATTAGTTACAGAATCAGGCAGTGAGGTTTTAACAGCCGCATTACCAAATCAAGCCAGTGCTATTGAAGATTTAGTTGCTTGTTAAATATGGTATGCTAAAAAACGTGAATTTATTAACTGGCAATTCTTTGTAGGTTGGGTAAAGCGACAGCGCAACCCAATATTAGATTACATAAATTAAAAGTTATACTTTATTTAATTCACATTCCTAAATCTTGACATTTTTAATAATTTTAAAATCATGAACAAAAACCCGATAGCATTCATATTTAGCGGCATGATTATCAGCTTAGGACTTTTACCATCCTTAGCACAAGCAAAACAGCCTGTTTCTGATACCCAAGTTGCAGCAATGGTAGAAGCACTCAGACTAGCTGCACCCCAAACAAAAAAGCGCAATGATGGATATTACAGCGAATGGCAAGTTAAACCAGAAACTCTCAAAGGTTGGACGAAAACTTGTCTGAAAAAAGAATTAACACCAACTCAGTTTGAAAATGATCCCAAAGTAGCCCGTCAAGTTATTTCTTGTATCACCAACCGAGAATTAAATAAGCAATTTGTAGCTACTAATAACAACGAAAATAGTGCTGTGCGTGGTGTCGCTTGTTGGTGGATGACTGGTAGCTATACAGGCTGTGAGAAAGGCTTTACTGCTGATTATGTGCTGAAGGTAGTTCGCTTTTATAAGCAAGAAATTGCCAAACCAGCAGCAGTAACTTCTCCCACAAAGAAAAGTAGCCATTGAAATCATTTAAAATGAGGGATTATGCTCATAATCCCAACATTTATTATCTCGCCAAACTTCATTTTTTGACTCACACTTTTCCTTGTCTTTAGTACCAGGAATTGAGGTAGTTTGAATAATGTTTAAGCTGGATATAAGATATGAGATCATGAACGAACCTGTAGAGAAACCACAAAATATTAAAGTTCCAAAAAAAAACGTAACGCTGACAAATCTTACAGCAGGTATGACGGAAAAATTACGTTTTTTCCCATAGGGTTGATAGCGCATATATTTCCTCAAAATGGTGTCTATGGCAGATAACACCCTGGGAATGTTTACGCGCTGATAATATAAGATCAACTTGCAAAATTATTTATAACAAAATATCACGGAGATTTCTGTTAGCTAATAGACTAAGCTAATTTTCGTTATTTAACTTGTATTAATGCTGTTCAACATTAATCTGCTTTTATAAATTTAGGCAAAAATAGCCCAAGTAGTTATTTGATAAAAATGAAGCTAAAAAACAAAAGTGGTTCAACTTGCGTTAAACCACTTGTTTGTAAATGCTTTTAAAAAGCCCGTGACGAGGATTGAACTCGTGACCTCACCCTTACCAAGGGTGTGCTCTACCACTGAGCCACACGGGCGAAATAGAAACCAAAAGTAAGACTTACAATGCTGTGCATTTATTTATAGCACAGCATTTATAATTCTTAATTTCTGTAGGATATGGGCCGAGCTGGATTTGAACCAGCGTAGGCGTAAACCAACGGATTTACAGTCCGTCTCCATTAACCACTCGGACATCGACCCGTTTGTGTCCCACGCTTAACTATAATAGCAGTAGTCTCTGGGTTTGGCAAGGGGTTGGAGAAAATATTTTTGGATAAAGTCTGAATCCTTTACTCCAAAGTAGTTTCCGAGATTTACACGATTAGTTCTGCATTTTTTTCGTAGAGAGTATAAGCGGGTTAGAAGTTCAGCTTGGGGGAAAAAATTCTAGCCGATACCGATATAAAGCCACTGGTCGAGAACCTGCGGTAAAATAATCAGGATCTTGGGGGGAAAGGTAGACAGCAGTTACTTGATCTGCGGTAATGGCTGGAGATGACGGAGAAAGCTTTTGATAAGCGGTAGTTGATTCTACAGTATTCAAATATGGACGAGAACTACCTTTAAATAATTGTTGGAAAACTTCAGAAGTAATGAATTGATCATCTGCTGTTGTTTCTGTAGCGCGATCGCTGATAATAGAAATTAATTGCCGTTCACCCCGCAAAAATGTAATTTGCCGATTGGGAGATTGAGGATCTACTTTGGATGATAAAACAGCCTCATTCCCTAAATAAGCTCTGGATAGGTTTAAACTATTAAATTCTCTATCTGCAACTAATATTGATGCTTGCTTTTGGAAGTTAGCAAAAATTTTTAAACCCGAATTAGTTGGTTTAACTTTTATGAATTTAACTAAAAAACTAATTGGTTGATTTAATTGACTACGATTACCTTCAAAGCCTGGTGTCACTATATCCGGTGCTAAAGGTGCGGCTAAATCTACTAATGTGCTGGTAACTTTCCAAGTCCCAGACATCCATTCAGGGTAAACTAAATCTCCTTTGGCTGGTTTGACTGATGTTAACTTTTCCCATTGGGGGAATTTGGCTAAATGTTCTGCTAATTCTCCAGCTTGGGCTTGATTATTTCCTAAGCACAAAAAAAGCATTAAGCAAAAGCTAATAATTATTTTTATCACCATATTCAACAATTAATAATATTCATTTAGTTTAGATCCCCAACTTCTTTGAGAAGTCGGGGATCTAGGGATTTCAAAATTATAAGGTTTCCAGGGCTAAAGGTTGCCAAATTTCCCCATACTTTTCTTTTAAAATTTGCCAAGCTTCTACTTGTCCTGGTTCGTATTCTCCTGGTTTACCCCATTGCAAAAAGAGGCTTAATGCAGGTTTTTCTTCTGCATCTAACAACCGAATTGCATAGGTTGTAAAATTTCCTCTTTTAGCTTCACCTGTTTCAAATTTTACTTGTTGAATCATATCCATATTCAAATGAAATTCAAAGCCTTCGGTGTGCATATTCGCATATTTACCTTTTGGTAATTCGGCGTAATATAGCTTTTCTATTTTTCCTCTAGCTTCTAAAACAGCGGCGCTACTGGTGACAATTAGGCGCAAAGTTCCCAAGGTTTCACAAGCTTCTAAAAATTCTTTCAATGTTGTTGTCATATTTGTTGATTGTTTAGTTGTTAGTGTTTCATTTCAGATTTATGACCAATTTAAATGTACTACGTTTCGTATTTCTCATAAGCAGCAACAATTCGTTGCACTAAAGGATGACGCACCACATCTTTTTGGGAAAATTCGCAAATCGCAATTCCTTCCACGTTTCTAAGAATTTGCAAAGCTACATCTAAACCTGATTTTTGATAATGTGGTAAATCAGTTTGGGTAACATCACCTGTAATCACCATGCGGGAGTTAAAACCCAATCGGGTTAAAACCATTTTCATTTGCGCCGGTGTGGTATTTTGAGCTTCGTCAACGATGATAAAGGCGTTATTTAATGTCCGTCCTCGCATATAAGCTAGTGGTGCGACTTCGATGATTTCCCGTTCAATTAAATTGGGGACTTTTTCGGGATCTATGAATTCATTAATGGCATCATAAAGAGGACGTAAATAGGGATTGACTTTTTGCTGTAAGTCTCCTGGTAAAAAGCCGAGTTTTTCCCCTGCTTCCACTGCGGGACGGGTTAAAATCAGCCGTTCAAATTGATTACTGAGTAGGGCTTGAACGGCGATAACTACCGCGAGATAGGTTTTCCCAGTTCCCGCAGGACCAATACAAAAGGTTAAATCCCGTCTGCGGAGTGCGTCTATATATTGGCGTTGGTGAAAGGTTTTAGCGCGAATTTCAAAACCTCGGCGAGTTTTGGCGAGGATATCGCGCTGTAGGTCTTGTAATTGGTCTTCTGTATTTGTGTCCAGGGCTTGACGGGCTGTGAGAATATCAGCACTAGAGATATTATTACCTTTACTCCACAAATTTTCTAGCGATCGCACTAATCGCTTTACTAATTCTACCTGTTTAGGTGTTCCCGAAATTAATAGTTCTTGTCCCCGCAGAACTAAGTTAGCTCCTGTTTGTTGGCATAATAGCTTGATATTTGCCTCACCATATCCAGCTAGAGCGATCGCACTGGACATATTCGGCAGTTCAATTATGGAATCATCTGCCATATTATTGCTGAATTGGGTAAAAAGTAGTTGTTAACAAAATTAATATTTTCCGATTAAATGTAAATTGAAAATTCTATAATTTTCTGTTAATTAGTATTTTTATGATTGGGAAATAGGCTGACAACATTTGTTAATTCTTGGCTTGTAAATCCGCCATAAAAACGGAATTATCAGCCAAGATTTGACAATACTGTTGTCCCCTCTCTCCATCTTTCCCAGAATTAAATCTGTTACCAACCATTTAAACTAACTAGGAGAGTGCGGCAAAAATCACTAATTATTAAAAACCACTAAAAAGCTTTTGTAATTTGCTTTTTCAATTTTTAATTTTTAATTTTTAATTCCGCCCTGCGGTACTAGCGTAAACGTGGTTTAACAACAGGTTTGGGAATATTGTTCTCTCGTTCTTTCGACTTGGGTGGTAGTATCCGCTCTTCCTGTTCTTCATCAAAAGACACACTTTCCCGACTTTGGGAACTGTTGCCATAAATATCCAGGTATACTGATTGCCCAGCTAGTTCGGCTGCGGCGGCAATTACAGTGCGAATTGCCTGGATATTTCGTCCCCCTCGACCAAACACTTTTTCTTTATCTGTGCTATTAAAAGCAATGCGAACCCAAGCCCGCTTGAGGGTTTGAGACATTTCACAATCAACGCTTAAAGATTCTGGAGATTCTAAAAACGGCTGCACAAGAAACTCTACCAGCCCCACATAATTGGGACTGGTTGCTAGGGATTTCATCTCAAGACTATGATGCGGCTGTTGCACTGACCTGTTCAAAAACGTTAGCTTTTACGAGGATACTACGAACTGTATCGGTAGGTTGAGCGCCTTGTTGTAGACGCTTAATGATACCAGGAATGTTTAATTTTACTTCATCAGTTCTGGGGTTATAAAATCCTAGTTCTTCTAGGGGGCGACCGTCACGACGGGCTAGGTTGTTAATAGCAACAATCCGGTAACTTGCTTCGCGCTTTTTGCCAAATCTTTTTAAACGCAATTTGATCATGTTGAGAACTGTTTCTCCTGTTCCTAGTGAGTGAGTTTGTAACTGATTGATAAGGAAGTGATGGGGATATTATACCCGCCTTCACAACTTCCAACACTGAAATGCTAATTTTAGCACTTTCTAGCCGTGAATGGCTATGAGTTTAGTTATCAGTTATCAGTTGTCAGTCGCCCAAGATAAAGAACGGGGTGGATAAGGGTTTTGTTGTGGTAAAGTGGGTCCCTCAACAGTAGGAGCTATCTGAGAGAGGCATTGCTGCTGTTATTCACAGAAAACCAATGATGCAGGTAATTGAGGCTGGTCACGTCCAATCAGCAACTGCAAAATATTCACAGCTACGGATAAAGCTAAAACAGTTAGCCTTTGAATAGATGAAATCTTTTTGAAATTTAATCCCTATTCTTTTATTTATTATACTCGGAAAGTGACAAAACAGGGATAATATCCTGTAAATCCTTAAATCCTGGATATCCTGATTTAGACAAGAGGTAGCATCTGGGAAACTACAATTTCTAAATCAGGAAAATCTAAAGGAGATATGTTTTGATGTTCTGTGATAATTTCTTGATTTTGATAACCTTCTGTTGTGGGATTTCTAAATACAATTAGTTCACGTTTCACTACATCTAATACCCAATAATCCTTAATTCCTGCTTGAGAATAAGCTTTAGCTTTTATTTCTGTATCTAGTTTTAAACTACTATCTGCAACTTCGATAATTAGATAAATTTCTGCTGGTGTAGGATGATGATCTGCATAGTCTAGCGGATCTATTTTCACTACAGCAATATCTGGTTCTGGTTCAGACCTTTCATTTAATTTTACAGGGTCTTGAATAGCGATGCAAGCTTTATGACCAATTCTGTTTTCCAACAACTTATATGTTCTTCCCACTGCTGAACGGTGGGCTGTTCCTTTAGCAATCATCCAGATTATTTTCCCCTCTAATAATTCTACCCGTTCACTTGGTTCAAATATTCCTGCTTCAGCCATTCTGTGGTATTCATCAACAGTCCACAGCCGCAATTGTAAGGGTGATTCTGTGGTTTGCATAGTTAATTAAGGTAAATATTTATTCACTATTATATGATATTTTATTTGTCAGAATCAGGATATCCAGGATTTAAGGATTTACAGGATTTTTGTCTGAATCAGGATGTCCAGGATTTAAGGATTTACAGGATTTTTTATGAGATAATACAAATAAAGACACTGTGAACACACAATGACTACTCAATTAATGGTTCAACCTTCATCTTTAATATCTGCTGGGATGAAGATGAGTGAATTTGGTAACATTTATCTCAGGCATTGTTAACACGTAAGATTGTGGATCTGGCTAATAGCATCTCGATATTTAGTTTCATTACCTTCTTTTTTATATATATCTGCTGCTTTTTGATAATCATCAATTGCACTCTGTCTGTTTCCTAGAAACAAGTGTTGACCTCCTCGATTGTAGTAGCCATCGGCATCATTGGGATGAATTTTTGTAGCTTGAGTGTAATCATCAATTGCACCCTGCTTATCTCCTAATTCATAGCGAGCATTTCCTCGATTTTGGTAGGCAGCGGCATAATTAGGATTAATATTTATAGCTTGAGTGTAATCATCAATTGCACTCTGGTTGTCTCCTAATTCAGAGTGAGCATTTCCCCGATTGCAGTAAGCATCGGCACAATTGGGATTAATATTTATAGCTTGAGTGAAATCATCAATTGCACTCTGGTTGTCTCCTAATTCAGAGTGAGCATTTCCCCGATTGCAGTAAGCATCGGCACAATTGGGATTAATATTTATAGCTTGAGTGAAATCATCAATTGCACTCTGGTTGTCTCCTAATTCAGAGTGAGCATTTCCCCGATTGCAGTAAGCATCGGCACAATTGGGATTAATATTTATAGCTTGAGTGAAATCATCAATTGCACTCTGGTTGTCTCCTAATTCAGAGCGAGTAATCCCCCGATTATTGTAAGCACCGGCATAATTGGGATTAATATTTATAGCTTGAGTCCAATCATCAATTGCTCCCTTGTAGTCCTTTTTATTAAAGCATTCATGACCCAAACTGAAATATTTGTCAGCATCAGAAGATGTCAAACTTTCTAAATAACCACGTAAAGCCCCAGGATAAAGTAATTCATCTATTTCCACTAAAGCTTTAACACCATAAGAGTTAATTATATTGGTTGGTAAAAATCCTGCCAGAATTAGGTTATATTCAGATTGAGCCTCACTGACTTCCTCTTGAATTAAAATACAAACTAAAACAGAATTTTTTTCAATTTCTTCTTGGCTAATTGACCATTTAATTGTGTCAAAATTCCCATAACGGGCTTTAACCTGAATACCAATTGATGAATCAGACGTTAAAGTAAAATCAATTTTTCCATCTCCACCAATGCGTTTTTCATAATCAACCTCAGTTACAAAATCACCTAAACGACTTTTAACAACTTCCTCACCCAGCTTTCCTTTTAAATTATTGACAAAAACATCACGGATAGGAGTTGAAGTTCGTCTATATTTTTCAGCCATCTCCCAGCAAAAATCCCGTAATTGCTTTAACCTCTCTCCAGAGATAACCGTCAACTCACTATGCTGGCCTTCCTTCTCGCAATGGAGTAAGTCACCAGATTTCAGTCTTTGAATAAAATCAGTCTGCTGTGCTTTGAGTATAGTTGTCCAGTCCATTGGTCAAAACTCACCTTTATCTGACAAAGAGTATTTATTCTATTATTCCCTATTAAGCAGCAAAAAGCACTAATCTAGATCACATTGCAGTTTTTTGAGTCCAACCGAAAAGTATTGAATCCTCAAACCCTAAAAACACAATTCAAGCAAACATCCTGTAAATCCTTAAATCCTGGATATCCTGATTCAGACAATTCTGATATTACCTCCTTTTCAATATTATAAACTACTAAACAAAGTTGATTTGTTTTAATAACTGATTGAATAAAAGGCAGTATAAAAAATTCATTGTAAACAGTAATAGGAACTGCTAAATATAATATCCGTAGCAGTTAGAATTATGAGAATATGTCATAAAGATTTATAAATGTTAACAATTCAAAAAACAAATATATAATTTGACGTATTTTTCATTACAAAAATTACCCTAAATAAAATACCAAAACATCTACCAATAGGGTATTGTCAAAAGAGATAAAATTTAGTTTGCTATTAATTTTGTTAGTCGTTATATTACTTACAATTAGTTTGCAAAAAACACATTAAAAAAATACCAATCTCATGCACATACCCGATGGATTTGTTTCTGTACCAGTAGCCGCAGCCACCAGTTTAGCCAGTGCAGCCGCTTTATTTGTGGCTTTTGAGCGATCGCAAACAGCCTTTGGCATTCGTCGCGCCCCCATTCTTGGCTTAACTACAGCCTTTGTTTTCGCCGCGCAAATGATTAATTTTCCCGTAGCTGGAGGTACTAGCGGACACTTATCCGGCGGTGCGTTAGCGGCAATTGTTTTAGGTTGTCCTTGGGCGGGAATGTTATGTATTGCTACAGTTTTAATTATTCAAGCCGTGCTATTTGCTGATGGTGGAATTACTGCTTTAGGTGCAAACATTTTAAACCTCGGAGTAATTAGTGTTTGGGTAGCCTGGTTTTTAACCCAAACCTTACAACGACTATTGGGCGGTTCTCAAAGGCGTTTACCCCTAGCGGCCGGCATAGCAGGGGGAGTTAGCATAGTTGTCGCTTCTGTAGCTTGTGCTATTCAACTAGCCCTGTCTGGAACGGCACAAGTTAACATAGTTTTACCCACGATGGCAGGTGTACATATTTTGATTGGTATTGGTGAAGGGGTGATTACTGGAGGTGTATTAACCTACCTAGCCGCAGCCCGTCCAGATTTATTACCAGGTGAAGAACAGCAAATTAAAGGCTGGCTAGTTCCCGTTGTCAGTATTTTGTTAGTGTCAGGTGTCTTGTCTCTCTTTGCTTCTGCTTGGCCTGATGGATTAGAAAGGGTAGCAGAAAACGTGGGTTTTATCAATCTAGCTGAACAAGTCAGAGTGGTAGTACCAACACCCTTGGCTGACTATGAGATTGAAGGTTTAGGGCAAATTGGCACAAGCATTACCGGCTTAGTCGGTGCTACAGCTTGCTTTGCTGTGGCTTTTGGAATTGCCAAAGTGATAAAACCTAAGAATGCTTAAAATTTCCTTGCCATTACGGTTGCAATTGTCCCTGATCATTGTGATTGGGGCAGCTTGTTTAAAACATTATGCTTGGTCTAATTTAGTAGTATATGGGGCGATCGCTCTTTTGTGGGTTTGCACATTACAAGTACCCATTCGCAAATTAGTCGGTTTACTGGGTACAGAATTAATTTTTCTATCATTGGTGGCTTTACCTTTGGGATGGGAACGAGCTAGTTTTTTGCTTGTGCGTTCCTTAATTTGTTTAATTACCATGAATAGTTTCTTATTAACCTTACCCCCCCACAGTTTGGGTATCGCCCTCAAAAGCTTACCAATACCTGCCCCATTAAAGGAAAACCTGATTTTGTCCGCCCAATACTTAGAAATCTTACTTTCAGAAGTAACGCAAATGCAGCGCAGCGCCCAATTACGGGGTTTAAATGGTGCAGCAGGGTGGCTACGCTATGCCAGTGCTTCAATGATTGGGGCGTTGTATCTCCGCACCTTAGACAGAGCCGAAAGAGTTTATGCTGCTATGGTAGCCCGTGGATATAACGGACAATTACCCATAGATTCCCCCCTCAAACCAAAAGAACGTTTTATCTTGTTAATAGCTGGGGTGACAGCTACTTGTTTAACCCTAAGTTCCTACCTTACTGTTATTTGAGTGGTGAATCTTGACATCCTTAATTTCTAATCCCCAAATTTCCCTCTCTCAACCGCATACAAATGTCGTTGAAGTCCAAAATCTCGTCTATGCCTATTCGCACCAGCAGCCCGTATTACAAGAAATTTCGTTTAGCTTACAAACAGGCGATCGCGTCGCTTTAATGGGCGCTACAGGTTCAGGTAAAAGCACCTTGCTAGAAAACCTGATTGGTTTAAAACATCCCCAAAGCGGCGAAATCTGGATTAACGGCATCCCCATATTGCCAAACACTCTCCCGCAAATACGGCAACAAATTGGTTTTACGTTCCAAGATGCTAACGACCAATTATTTATGCCCACAATCCTCGAAGATGTTACTTTCGGACCTCTTAATTATGGTGTCTCATCTATAGCCGCTAAAGATAAAGCCCATCAACTATTAGCGGACTTTGGATTAGAGTCCTACGCCCATCGTTCCGCCCATGAACTTTCTGGAGGACAAAGACGTTTAGCCGCCTTAGCCGCAATTTTAGCCCTAGATCCTGCCATTCTCATCTTAGACGAACCCACCAACGGACTTGATCCAGCATGGCGACGACATTTAGCCCAAGTATTATTAAAATTGCCTGTTCAAGTCATGTTAATAGCTTCCCATGATCTCCAATGGCTAGGAAGAGTCACCCAACGGGCTTTAGTCCTCTCTACTGGTAAAATCCAAATAGACAGCGACATCCAACCACTGTTGCAAGATGGCACAACCTTAGATAAATTAGGGTTGCCAGTAGATTGGTAAACTGCTCAACACAGAAATTCGTAATTGCGAATTAATGATCATTTGGCTTAATATTTAGGGGATTTTATTGCTCTTGGGATGTTAATGTTATTTTCCCGTTATCCAGTTATTGCTCCTGTTAGCCTGAGCATTGCTTTGTTAATTACTAGTTGCAGCGAGACTAAAACCTCCCAATGTCAGCGATTAGTTACAGTTGTCAATCAGGGTACAGCACTGATTGATACCAAAAAAGGTCAGCAGGTATCAACTAGCTTGCAATTATCCAAAGACTTGAAAAATGTCACCAAATCCATTCAGGAATTAAATTTAAAAGACCCCAAACTGCAAGAATTTGAAACCAGTTTTATCAAAATCTTTGATCATCTTAGTGAAGCCATAGCCAAGGCTTCTCAAGCTCTTGCAGATACTAAGAAAGCAGAAGCATCATCAGATGGTAGAGTAAAAGTTGAAAAAGCTAGAAGAGAAATTGATTCCGCACTGACAACCGCAGCTAAAACTGCTGGTAAAGAATCAGATGCTTTAGGCGTTCAATTAAATAAATATTGTAGCCAAGCAGAAGCAACTAAGAATTGAGGAGTCAGGAGTCAGGAGTCAGGAGTCAGGAGTCAGGAGTCAGGATACTTATAAAATAACCGAATCAACTTAACTTTCCCTCCTGACTGATGATTAATTTCCACAATTATCACAATGTCTACAACGCCAATTAGTCGTTGTTTCAAACCCAAAAGCATTTAATAAAAACTGCCAACGACATTTTTTAGTAGTAAGATATTCACTCATTTGTTTCGCAGCTTGTAATTGTGTAACTGGTGGATTTCCTGATTTTGACGAAATAGAATAATGAAAAGGATCAAGCCACTTCAGTTGTCCATTACTATGTAGAAGAGAAAGTGCCACAGCACTATTGGGAAATTCTTTAATTACAGTATTTATTTCTCCTTGGGTTGGTAATTGTTTCGCTAATTGTTGGGCTTTTTGTTGTTGCAATTTCATTTGTTCTGCAAAAAAATTCTGTCTTTGCTTATCCTCAGCATCTAAAAATCCCGTTGGTTCACTTACTAAAGTTAAAACATCAGCGGGTTTTCCATCTCTTCCAGCCCGGCCTATTTCTTGCACATATTCAGATAATAAATGTGGCGCATGAAAATGGACAACCCAGCGGACATCTGACTTATTTATCCCCATGCCAAAAGCACAAGTACACACCACAAAAAGGATTTTTCCACCTAACCAACTAGCTTCAATATTGCGGCGTTCTCCTGGACTTAATCCCGCGTGATAACTAGCAGTATGAAACCCATTTTCCGTTAACCACTGGGTTAGATTTTCGCTATCTCTTCGAGTCCGCACATAAATTAAACCAACTTGATTTGGTCGTTTTTGAATAAACTTTAATAATTGTTGTTTTCTCCCTTTAGGAGTCCAAGCAATTTTTACCGTAGGATTTAAATTTTCTCGATAGGGATTAATCCGAAAAATCTCAGGTTTGTCTAATTTTAAAACTGTAGAAATAATCTTTTGGGCTAAAGGATCAGCCGTGGCTGTAAAAGCTGCTATACTAATTTTTGTTGCCGGTGGTTTTGATTTTAGTAACGCTTCACGCACAGCCCCTAAACGCCGATAAGCTGGACGAAAAGTGTCCCCCCACTGCACTAAACAATGGGCTTCATCCAGAATTAAACCATTAATTTGTAGTTGAGGATTACACAACTTTTGCCATACGGCTGGACTTAATAAAGTTTCTGGTGATAAATACAATAATCTTAATTGCTGTTTTTCTAAAGCTTGCAAAGTTGCCTGACGTTGAGATGTCGTTAATTCACTATGCAAAAGAGCCGCTTTTTGTGATAGTTGCCGTAATTCCTCAACTTGGTTTTCCATTAAAGCCACCAAAGGAGAAACTATTAAAGTTAATCCTGTTTGTAGTAGGGCAGGAAGTTGAAAACAAATTGACTTCCCCCCACCTGTGGGCATAATAATTAGTGAATCTTTTTGTGATATTAAACAGTTAACAATTTCTTTTTGAGGAGGACGAAAATCGTCATATCCCCAAATCGCTTTTAATGCTGCGCGAACATCTTGCCAAGATTGTGTAATTGGGAGATTCATTTTTTACCACAAAAGCACAAAAAAGAATAAGTGGGAAAATAAGGAAAATATTTATCTTTACTCTTCCCACTGACAACTGTACGGGCGAAGCATTTGGAGAACTATTTTTGGCAATGACCGATAATTTATCTTCCAAATGCTTCGCCCCTACTGACTACTGACAACTGTACGGGCGAAGCATTTAGAGAACTATTTTTGGCAATGACCGATAATTTATCTTCCAAATGCTTCGCCCCTACTGACCACTGACAACTGTACGGGCGAAGCATTTGGAGAACTATTTTTGGCAATGACCGATAATTTATCTTCCAAATGCTTCGCCCCTACTGACTACTGACCAATTAGTTCTTGATCATTCCATTCCAAAGTATCACCAATGCTTTCTCCATTATGGTAAGCAGCCAGTAATACTTCGCAGGTTTTACCATAGGATATCGCACCAGTGGCATCAAGAGCGATCGCTCCAAAATCCCGATTATTCCTCTTAGCTTCCGTAAATGATCGCTGCATAGCCTCCTGTAGTGACATTCCATCAGTAACACGCACCACAACCTTAGCGGCTAAACACTCATCAATAATATCTTCCCCAATGCCCGTACAACTAACTGCTGCATGACTAGTTGCATAATTACCCGCTGGCATCGCCGAATCACTGACTCGCCCAATGCGTTCAAAGCCTTTACCACCTGTAGAAGTACCAGCAGCTAATTTACCATAGCCATCTAAAGCCACAACACCAATAGTCCCCCTACCAGCACTTTCCGCCATTTCTGGTTCTGCTACTACCCCAGCCATGGTTCTTTTAAAGTTATCCTGACGTTCTAGAGTCCACTCTTTCAAGCGCAAATCAGTTAGAGCATTATAACTAGGAATTTGCAACTCCCGTGCCAACTCAGCCGCACCATAATCGGATAAAACCCGATCATCAGAATCTTGTAAAAACAGCGCCATTTCAATCGGATTCTTCACCCGTGACACATTAATCACACCACTGAACCTGCCAGTCGTTCCATCCATAATGGAAGCACTCATGCGGATTTGTCCATCAGATTGCAGTACAGAACCAGTACCAGCATTAAAGCGGGGTTCATCTTCCAACATCTGACAACCGCGAACTACTGCTTGAGCCGCAGTTGCACCCGTCAGCAAAAGAGCATAGACTTCCTCAACAATCTGAGAAAGAGAATTGCGGACTGCGATTAATCCCCCCTTACCTTGGAGAGAACTACCAGCACCACCATGAATAATTAATTTAGGTTGTATTTGTAATGTCATGTTATTTTGTCATTTATTTTGTCAGTAGGGGCGAAGCATTTGGAAGATAAATTATCGGTCATTGCCAAAAATAGTTCTCCAAATGCTTCCCCCGTACAGTTGTTAGTTGTCAGTAGGGGCGAAGCATTTGGAAGATAAATTATCGGTCATTGCCAAAAATAGTTCTCCAAATGCTTCGCCCGTACAGTTGTTAGTTGTTAATTTTTTGCGTGAGAACGACGACGACGACAACGTTCTGAGCAATATTTCACTTCATCCCAGCAATCTTGCCATTTTTTCCGCCAAGCAAACGGACGTTGACAGACTACACAGATTTTTTCTGGTAAATCAGATTTAGAACGAACACGCTCCATAATAATCAATACAAAGTTCAAACCATTCTTGAGGATAAGCAATAGTAGTTTTAATTAGTGAATAAAGTCTATCATCTTCTCTCAAATTTTGGATAAGTTGCCCCAAAGATATAATTTGTTGTTCAGCATCTTTAATTTTTTTTGCTGCCAATTTTGATCATTGTTTGACATAAGTTATAGTAATATATATGAAGATCCCTGGTATACATTCCTAATGTATTTTAGCTTTGGTATCTGTTAATAATTGATAGATGTTACCCTAAATTGGATATTTATAAAGCATTAGTTAGTCATGTTCTATTTACTCTGGTAAAAACCGAACCGGAGTGGTTGCACAAACAAACCATCGGTAGTCTAAATTGGCTGTCGAAAGCCAGCTATTATCCTTCTACTAAATGGTTAAATAGCCTATTTCAGCAATATCTGTGTCTAAATGATCCGCGATTAGAACAAACCATACTGGGAATGAAATTTCCCAATCCTTTGGGGTTAGCGGCTGGATTTGATAAAGACGGTATTGCTGCTAATATTTGGCATAATTTTGGTTTTGGGTTGGCTGAATTGGGTACTGTTACTTATCATCCACAACCAGGAAATCCTCCTCCCCGTTTATTTCGTTTGCCTTTAGATCAAGCAGCACTTAACCGGATGGGTTTTAATAATGCTGGTGCTGTCGCAATGGCCGCAAGACTGAATGAGGTTAAAGAAAAATCGAATTATCCAGTACCCATACCTATAGGTATAAATTTAGGTAAATCCAAGATAACAGCTTTGGAATTAGCAGCGCAGGATTATCTAGAGAGTTTTCGATTACTGAAGGATTTGGGTGATTATTTTGTAGTTAATGTTTCCTCTCCCAATACACCGGGATTGCGATCGCTCCAGGATGCTGCTATGCTCAGTCAAATCTTGGATATGCTACAGCAGGAAAACATCGCACAGAAACCCATATTTGTGAAGATAGCCCCCGATTTAGAATGGGAAGCAATATCTGACATTATTGCTCTGGTTAAAACCTACCGAATTGCTGGTTTAATCGCCACCAACACCACGATTAGCCGGCAAGGACTCAAAACCCAAATTATTGAAAAAACTGGTAAATCCCCCCAAGAGGAAGCGGGAGGAATTAGCGGAAAACCAGTGAGAGATCGCTCCACAGAAGTAATTCGCTTCATTTACCAACAAACCCAAGGGCAGATGCCTATCATTGGCGTAGGTGGCATATTTACTGCTGAGGATGCTTGGGAAAAAATCACAGCCGGTGCTTGTCTTATTCAAACTTATACAGGCTGGATCTATGAAGGACCAATGATGGTACGCCGGATCATGTCCGGTTTATTAACCAAGCTAGAAGAAAACGGACTAACATCCATCTGTCAAGCGATTGGGATTGGTCAGTAGGGGCGAAGCATTTGGAAGATAAATTATCGGTCATTGCCAAAAATAGTTCTCCAAATGCTTCGCCCGTACAGTTGTTAGTAGGGGCGAAGCATTTGGAAGAAATTATCGGTCATTGCCAAAAATAGTTCTTCAAATGCTTCGCCCGTAAAGTTGTCAGTTGTCAGTTGTCAGTGGTAAAACTGCTCCCTGCTCCCTGCCTCCTATTCTTCCATGGGGAAAAACTCCTTAGACTTACGAGAATAAGACCAAGCGATACCATCAGGATCACGGCTACGACACCACTGGGCAAAATCTGGGTCATTGCGTCGCTTGTAAACCGTACTGGAATAGACATTTAGCCGTTTAGCTAATTCAGATTGAATCAGCGAACCAAAAACTAACTGTTCTTCTAGAGGTTTTCTCACTTCCTCGTGGGTAGGAACAGATAAGGTTTCAGATTGCGCTTCTCCCTCCAGGGAAATAGGTGGAGGTGGAGCTAAAAACGAACGGGCAATTTTAGTAACTGGTTGATCGGGAAGTTTTTCTACCAATTCACTACTATCAAAAATATCACCAAGAATACTGGCATTAATAAAGTAGTACGATTGATCCTCCTCATTTTCTGAATCTAGGACACTAGCACCAAATTCCTTAGCTTTGGCATCTAAATAGCGTTTTGCCGCCTCTGCCGAAAAATTACCCTTGATTGCCAAGTCCATGGGTGTAATTTTGCCATGATTTTCCTCAACCAATTCATAAAAGAGTGGGTTAACTTGGTTGCACCACTTTTCCCATCTAGATTGCTGCCAAAGGTTGAAAACCATTAACAGTGCTAAGATTACCACTAAAACTTTCCAGGTATTAACCAGGAAAACAATCAAAAACGATATCGGCAAAATTAGAACGAGAAAACTTTTGCCTGGGCTTTCTATGGTTTTTTCACTCATACTGATTTTTGCCAAGTGAATTTTTACAAAATAATATCTCTATCTTGGCAAAAATTTGGCCATTTGTTTGTATCTTTCGGCAAAATTGTCGCTAATTATTCGGCAAAAGCTACTGATGCAATAAAAAGGTAACCAATTGTCTCAGTATATTTTTTCAAGCCTTTGAGAAATTGGTGTGTAGTCGATTAGGTTCACAAAGATTAAAATTAAGCGATGATATAGCGGTATGCACTGGAATGAGATTCTAATTTTCACCCCAGAGGCTTACACCGAAAGGATTGTACTCCTAATTGCTGACCGCTAAAAGCTACTATAATCATCAATCACCAATTGCCAAACAGTCAGTAACCCAGCCCTAAAGGGACTGGGCTTGCAAGAGTAATCAAGCAAGCCGTGCTGACCAGACCACCCTGAGCGTAGTCGAAGGGTAGCCGTTATTTGAGTCACGACACCCCGGAATGCGTAGCTAGTTCCCTGCTCTGTCATTTGCAATTAAACAGTTTTAAGGTCACTGAAACAGTGTTGCAAGTCTAACAAGCTCTTATAACTGGTCGAAGCTAACATTACCCCAGAAATGGGAGTTGGTTTCCAGATTCCAATCAAAAATCTGGTTTCAATTTTAATATCCACAGCGGTTAAAACCGCACGTGTCGCTTCCCTCTCAGCCCTAAAGGGACTGAGTTTCCCACTTACCGCGATATCTTATGAAGATACCTGGATTTCCTGGTGACAGAGATAAAAAATCAACTTCAACCGGACGAAAATCCTATTTTTTGATTCCCCCATTAGCACTTTGGCATCCTTGGTGGCATCAATTTATGGATTGGATGGTAATATTTTTAACTGTCATGTTATGTTTACTAATGTTGCCAACTCGTCTTCCTGGGATGGAATTATTAGGCATTGGTCCTAACTGGCTACTCATTTGGGTAGTGGCTTGGAGTGTCAATCGCTCAGTATTTTCTGGTCTGCTATCAGGTGTGATTTTGGGGCTATTGCAAGACGCAATGACATCACCTGACCCAACTCATGCCTTGAGTTTGGGAATTGTGGGAATGTTAACAGCCCTGATGCAAAAACAGCGGTTTATTCAAGAAGACTTTATTTCCATTGCTTTAATTGTATTTGCGATGGCTGTAGTGGCAGACACTATTTTTGCTTTCCAGTTATCTTGGGTAGGAAATCGTCATGCAGCCAGTATTTGGACATATTACCAACGGGCTACCTTAGCTTCGGCAATTCTCAGTAGTTTGTGGGCGCCTGTGGTTTATTATCCTCTTAATCGCTGGTGGCAGCAGATGAAATTAATTCGTAATTCGTAAGTCAAATGGATAATTTTCCGGGAGTCTCTCCCAAATCTGCATCATTACCTCAAGATCCTCAACTTCTAACACAGCCTGTAGTCCCAGAAATAGTAGGTGATGACTTTGACTCTCGCATGATGGGAAGGTGTGTGGAATTAGCCCGGACTGCCTTAGGACGCACTTCACCAAATCCCTTGGTGGGGGCGGTGATTGTCCAAAATGGGGAGGTTGTGGGAGAAGGATTTCATCCTTGTGCTGGTGAACCTCACGCCGAAGTTTTTGCCCTGAGAGCAGCGGGAGAACGGGCGCGAGGAAGCACTATTTATGTGAGTCTTGAACCTTGTAACCACTATGGACGCACTCCTCCCTGTTCCCAAGGGTTGATTAATGCGGGTGTGTCTAAGGTGGTAATAGGGATGGTTGATCCTAATCCCTTGGTAGCAGGTTCTGGAATTGCGCGGTTACAGGCTGCTGGGATAGAAGTGATAGTTGGAGTAGAGGAAGCGGCTTGTCGGCGATTAAATGAAGGTTTTATTCATCGTATTCTCTATCAGCGACCTTTAGGGATTTTGAAATATGCTATGACTTTAGATGGTAAAATCGCCACTACTGCTGGTCATAGTGCTTGGGTAACAAATCAAGATGCTCGCACTGAGGTTTATCAACTGCGAGCCGCTTGTGATGCGGTGATTGTTGGTGGGAATACGGTTAGAAAAGATAACCCTTATTTGACTAGCCATCAAGTTGAGGCTCATAATCCCCTGCGAGTGGTGATGAGTCGTAGTCTAAATTTACCAGAACAAGCTCGGCTATGGGATACTCAGGAAGCTCCAACTTTGGTTGTAACGGCAGTTGGTAGTTCACAGGCTTTTCAAAAAATGCTGCGCGACAAAGGGGTGGAAGTGGTGGAATTTAGCTCACTCACCCCAGAAGCAGTCATGAGTCATTTATATGAGCGCGGGTTTTGTAGCGTGCTATGGGAATGTGGTGGTATTTTAGCAGCTAGTGCGATCGCTCAAGGCTCTGTCCAAAAAATTATGGCATTTATCGCCCCCAAAATTATTGGTGGAGATCATGCTCCTACACCTGTGGGAGATTTGGGTTTGACCAATATGACTGAAGCGTTACTTTTAGAGCGCGTCAGTTGGCGTGTTGTTGGTAATGATTGCTTGGTGGAAGGTTATTTACCACCCAAAATAAAATAAATAGCACAGATACTCAGCTATGATTCTTGGCGTTCATAAGCTAAATCACGAATCAGAGTTAGCCGAGATTGAATGTAATCACAGAGAAAATCAATTTCATGGGCATCTAAAAAGGCTTGATTCGTGATTTGTTTAACTAACCACTGTACCAAACTAGTATCATCAAGCTGCAAAAGCGTTACTGTGTGAGTGGCTTCAACGATAGACCAAAACTGACGCATGATTGTTGGACTCATTCGGCCTCTATTTAATCATTAATTTAGTTATTTTCAGATTATACAGTTCTGATATTAATTAACTGCCTAAATCTACAACTAGATATAACTATTATTAAAAATTTAATAAATGGGCAAATATTTTGCTGAAAATGAAGAAATGTCAAGTTATATGAATTAACTTAATTTTACTTAACTAAGATCACAATTGGTAATTGGTAAAAGTTTTTTTTGTTGTCTTTTAGAGGGTGTTTGAAAAGTTATGGTTGATGTATCAAATATTTTTTACCCCACCCTAACCCTCCCCTTGTAAAGGGGAGGGAACTGGATTTTTATTGTTTCCCCCCTTTACAAGGGGGGACTAAGGGGG
>Ga0208858_1000022_pt1 | contig 48988 bp, 34 predicted proteins | sample LakMenEpi16Nov12_FD_150704 | JGI IMG/M metagenome (GOLD analysis project Ga0208858, IMG submission 150704) | Freshwater microbial communities from Lake Mendota, WI - 16NOV2012 deep hole epilimnion (SPAdes) | ecosystem: Environmental > Aquatic > Freshwater > Lake > Epilimnion/Euphotic zone ...
ATGAACTACCCCTGGCTAACTTCGTTTGAGCCAGGGGTTTCTACATCCCCTAGCGGAGCCTGAGATTTTTGACGCTTCGCACGACCCAGTTGCTTCATACTTCCAGCATTCTTGCGTTTGCTGGTGTTTGAAGTAGAGCTAGAATCATCCACGTCTGAGAGGCTAGTTCCTAACCCCTGTAGATTATTTGAGTACCAAAGTAGCATTACTTCTGCGGCGGCGATATCACGCTGTTGGGTATATCCGCAGTTATGGCAAACATGAGTTCTTTCGGCTAAACTCTTCTTTTCTTGATTTCCGCATTTTGGACAGGTTTGAGATGGTTTTACTTGGCGAGTAGGTACTTCTACAAACAAGCCACCAATGTCTGATAATTTCGCTTTTAGAGCGTCCCTTATCATCCCCATTCCCACATCAAGAATTGATTTATTTAGACCCGCTTTTTGTTTTTTACGTTTACCTTTCTTAGCTTTGGCACTCATGTTTTTGACTTCTAATTTTTCAGTAACTACCGTGCTATTACCGCTGATTATTCGTGTAGTTTCTTGGTGAACAAAATTCTGACGTTGGTTAGCAACTTTTCTATTCAACTTACTAACTAACTTTTGCGTTTTCTTCCACCTTATAGAAGCCTTAACTTTCTTTTTGAAGTTAGGAGCGCGTTTTCTGCGTTTAGCTTTTCCTAATTGTTTATTTCTTTGTTCTGCCTTTCGGAAAAACCGAGGTGCAGCCACTAAACCATTTTCTTCACCATTTGTCCAAGCAATTGCATCATTACAACCTAAATCAATTGCCATAACACCATTATCAGTTTTGCGGCTATTCTTTAACAAAGTATCATCAATTTCTAAGACGATGGAAGCATACCATTGACCATTGCGGTTAACGATATCTAAAGCTTTAGGATGTCCCCAAAGTCTAGCTTTACCCCGCATTTGGATTTGACCAATCTTTGATAATTCTAAATAGCCCTTATCCCCTGTGCTATGTACTTTCCAGCCTGTAAAAGATGGGTAAGTCCAACCAGAATAATGACGAATTGACTTGAATCTAGGATACTTTGCTAGTCCCTTGAAAAACCTTTGGAAAGCAAAATCAACCCGTTTTAAGGTGGCTTGTAATGCTTGGGAATTAATTTCTTTATATTCTATCCAGACTTCTTTGAAATCCGGTAAACAGTTCTGTTGCTCAAAGTAAGAAACAGATTTACCAAACTTTTTATATGAAGTAATGCGGTTAGATACAGCAGCATTATACAAATCTTTATGAAGTTGGCGGTGGTAGTGCAACATTTCACTGACTTGTTTATTAGGATATAGTCGGAAAGTCGCTCTCCGTAACGCCATTGATGATTACCTCCCATTCACTTTCTTAACTTATGCTATACTAACATTATAAATACCTAATATTTTGTCAAAAACTCAACTGTCCTCAAAATTCTTTTACTTGCAGTAAAAAACATTTTAAGAACGTTTCGTTTTTGACTTGCTTACATCCCCACCCTATGAGTACATTGAGGGTGGGGAATTACGCAAAACTGTTAAATAATATCCATATCTCCGACTTCTTGAAGAAGTCGGGGTTCTTGTTTTTTGTCAATTTTATTGGTAATCCTAAACAACCGACAATCTCTGTTTGTAATTTAATTGATCAAGAATATCAAATTAGCAAGTTTCGAGATCATGAACGGATTATTTACCAAACTTTTCCTGAATTAGATCTTACTGGAAATCAGATTTTTAAAGCTTATATATAATAAAATCATAATTTATGAATAAATTTTTCCATGACATACTCCCTGAGAACAGATTGCAAACTGTACATACCCGCTTTTTTCTCTATTAAAGATCGTGAATATAGCCTTTCTATTGCTTGGAAAAGTTGGGATTTAGAAACATTAGGTAATATATTTTTATTTTGCGCCAAATCCGTCAGGTTTATTAATCGCTGGTCAGTGGCCAGACAGTACATAATTTGCCATTCTAGAACCGAGAGGGGATTTAACTGCTGTTCTAGTAAGCTGTTTATATAATTACTGACTAATAATGTATTTTGTTTGAGGAACTCTTCAATATTACCATCAAATAAGTCAATAATAATATTAATAACAACTTTAATTTTCAAGGGATTATGACCATAAGAATGGGATAATTCATACTTATGTTGATCCGTTCCCAATAGTCGCCTTGATTGTAGCAGAGAAAAAGCTATTTCTGATGAACCAGTCAACCTCAAAGAACGGACTGATAATGACCACCCCTCCAATTCAGTGAGTTGAACAGGTTTGTCTCGACTGGTAAAAATTAAATTGCTTTGATGTTTCGTGTCTGCAATGATCCGGATTAACTGAATATATTTGATATAATCAACATCCAAAACCGTATCTAGATTATCCCAGATAATGAGACATCGGTGTTCATACAGATAATGGATCAGTTGATTGATATTGGGTGTACTTTCCCGACGATGGGAAATAAAGGAAAGCATCTCGGTGATCATACTATCAAAAGATGGAACTGTCGGCACTGAACGCCAGAAAACGTAATCAAACTGATCCTGAATTTGTTTTGTCAGTTGAGTAGCTAAGGTTGTTTTCCCAACTCCACCCATACCCACCACTGCTACCAAGCGACAGCTATCCTGTAAGATCCATGACTCTAGCTGTGTCAGTTCTTCGTTGCGTCCGTAAAATGCGGAAATATCAATTGCTGTTCCCCAGTCTTGATTTGATATCTTTGTTTGTTTTTTACGTATTTTTGCGTATGAATATAGAGGAGTAGATATTACTTCAGTATTTGAAATACTGATTTCTTGCCAATCTAGACTTAATCTCCGACATAGTTCTTCAAAGGTTGCACAATCAACAGGTTTACCATTTAGGAAGTTGCTAACTGTAGTTAAGCATAATCCTGCATCATCAGCTAAAGCTCTTTGAGTCCGATAGCCTAATTGTATAATTTTTAACTTAGCTTCATTGATATAGTTATGATGAATTCTCAGTGACCTGGGCATAAGTAATTTCAAAAGATAAAGATTGAAAATCTAAAAAATCAAGTCTTTATTCGGTATTTTACTAAATTTGCAAAAATTATGGCTTTAATTTTTTCAATATTAATTAGTCATTACAATCTATCTTTAGATAGATGACAAAAGTTTTAACCTAGTAAATTTTGTTATTTTATACAATAATCAAGTATGCGTAATTTAAAACCTTTATAGGAATGTTCCATCTGTAGGGGGCAGAGAAGAGGATGGCAAATTGGCAAGCTTTACCTAAAATAATTGATTAGCTTATGCAAACATCTTGGGTTTGCGCTATGTGTGTATTTCTCAAAACAGTCATAGAAATTATCTAAGTCAGTCATAACTTAGTATTTCCCGGTACAGAACCCGGTCATTTGTGGAGTAGATTAAAAAAGTAAGGAATCTAAAAATATACAGGGTTCAGAGTGATAGTTATGGCAGAATCTACCAAATCCGTTGTTTTCGTTGATCCCAACGTTGCAGACTATAGAAATATAGTTGATAGCGTTAAACCTGGTACATTGTTGTTTCTTCTCAGTGCCGACGGGGACGGTATTGACCAAATTACTCAGAATTTATCAGGACTGACAAACATTGATAGCCTTCAGATTATTTCTCAAGGGTCAGAAGGCAGTTTGTCACTTGGTTCAATCGTCCTCAACTCCGCAAACCTCAGCAGTTACACATTAAAATTGCAGCAGTGGGGTCAATCTCTCACCGCCACAGCAGACATTCTGTTGTATGGTTCCAATGTTGCTCAGGGTTCAGCAGGTAAAACTTTTGTCCAGCAAATTAGTCAGTTGACTGGGGCAGATGTAGCTGCATCTGATGACTTGACTGGGAATACGGCATCAGGTGGAGACTGGGTGTTAGAATACACCACTGGATTGATTGAAGCATCTCCAGCACTAGAAATTGCATCTATCACCTCGAACGGAAATAGTCAAGATACCGTAGGAAAATATCCAACTCCGAAACCAGCTTATGCCAGTAATAAACTGATTGTTAAATTCAATGACACAATCAATATCGCCCAAGCCAATGAGATTAAAAACACCTTGGGAGTAGTCAAGACAGAGACAATTAAGCTGACAGGGGCTCAAATATGGACGTTATCTGGAAAAACCTCTGTAGAAACTGCCATAGCTACATATAGAAATAGTTCCACATTCAAGTACATCGAGCCAGATTATATTGTCACCAAAGCAGCCACATTCCCCAATGACCCAGGCTTTCCTCAACAATGGGCACTACATAACACAAATGACGCAGATATTGACGCTCCCGAAGCCTGGGATATCCAAACAGGCAATCCCAACCTGGTCATAGGAGTGATTGATACAGGAGTTGATTATAACCACCCTGATCTAGTAGGCAATATTTGGACCAATCCAGGAGAAATCGCCGGCGATGGCATAGATAACGATAATAACGGCTACATTGATGACATTCGCGGCTGGGACTTTGCCTATAATGACAACAACCCCAGTGATGTGGACGGACATGGTACTCACGTTTCTGGAACTATTGCTGGTAAAGGTAATAACGGCGTTGGTGTGACCGGGGTGGCCTGGAATGCCAAGATTATGCCTCTGAAGTTTTTAAACGATAGTGGTTCGGGTTCTACTTCCAATGCCATTTTAGCAATTAACTATGCCACAGCCAAGGGAGTGAAACTGACCAACAACTCCTGGGGTGGTGGGGGCTATAGCCAAGCCTTGTATGATGCCATTAATGCCGCTGGACAACAGGGAGCTTTATTTATTGCAGCAGCGGGTAATGACTCTAATAACACTGATATAACCCCTGCCTATCCCGCCAGCTACAACCTAGCTAATATTATCTCTGTTGCTTCCACCACAAACACTGATAGCCTGTCCTACTTCTCCAACTATGGATTGACCAGTGTGGACTTAGGCGCACCGGGTTCAAACATTTACAGCACCCTGCCTAACAACAGTTATGGCACTTATTCTGGGACCTCAATGGCCAGTCCCCACGTTGCCGGGGCTGCGGCTTTAGTCTGGTCTCAAAATCCCACATGGACGGCACAACAGGTTAAAAATACCTTGATGAACACCGGTGACCCAATTGCTGCCCTAGCAGGGAAAACGGTTTCTGGAAAACGCCTCAATGTTTTTAACGCTTTGGCGGCAGCTAACTTACCTTCTGTAACTGTCAGTGTCAGTCCTGCCACTGTTCAAGAAGACGGTGCGACTAACTTGGTTTATACCTTTACTCGCACCAATTTAAACCTAAGTTCTCCCCTGACCGTTAACTTCGGGGCGAGTGGCATAGCAAACGCCGCCCCGGTGGGAAGCGACCCAGCAGATTATAGTGTTATCACCAATGGCAGTGTTACCTTTAATCCGACGACGAAACTGGGAACTGTCACCTTTGCTGCTAATGCCACAACAGCAACGGTTGCGGTTGATCCGATTACTGACACCGTACAGGAAAATAACGAATCAGTTATTTTAACTGTCAATTCTGGGACAGGCTACATTGGTGGTTCTCCTAATACAGCAACGGGAACTATTATTTCTGAGGAAGGATTTACTACTTACTTCTCGGATGATTTTGCTAATAACACGAAGGGTTGGACTCTGGGGACAGAATGGCAAATCGGTTCTGCCAAAACTTCTACGGGTCAGGTTTATGGCAACCCTGATCCTGGAACGGACAATACTCCCACAGCCGATAATGGTGTAGCCGGAGTAGTGATTGGTGGAAATGCCTCCACAACTGCTACACACGACTTCTATTATTTAACCAGTCCGGTTATCAACACCAGCACCGCTAATAAGTTGTTCTTTGAATTTGCCCGTTGGCTCAATACTGACTACACTCCCTTTATGGAGAACAAAGTTGAGATATTCAACGGTTCTAGCTGGGTCAATCTTTTGCCTAGCAATTTCAACGATTCTCCAGGAGTCCAAGATAACGCTTGGACCCCTCAACAATTTGATATTAGTGCCTACAAGAGTGCCTCTACTCAAATTCGTTTCGGGTTCAATGTTGGTAGCGCTGGTGTATATACAGTAAGTTCTTGGAACGTTGATGACGTTAAAATCTATGGTGATGGTGGAAGTACCTTACCTGTAATCACCGTTGCTGCCACAGATGCAGATGCTGCCGAAACCCTACTAGGAACAACACCAAATCCCGGACAATACACCTTAACTCGGACAGGTCCTACCACCAGCAGCTTAACAGTTAACGTCGGACTGACCGGAACAGCCACCAATGGCACAGATTACACAACCATTCCTAATACTGTCACCTTTGCCGCAAATTCTAGCACAGCCTTAGTTGACCTGAACGTTATTGATGACAGCCTTGTAGAAGCAGCAGAAACTGCCATCCTCACCGTCACATCGGGAACAGGCTACACAGTTGGAACTGCTGCTAGTGCCACAGTCAATATTGCTGATAATGAGCCAGGATTTACTACTTACTTCTCCGATGATTTTGCTAATAACACGAAGGGTTGGACTCTGGGGACAGAATGGCAAATCGGTTCTGCCACAACTTCTACGGGTCAGGTTTATGGCAACCCTGATCCTGGAACGGACAATACTCCCACTGCCGATAATGGTGTAGCGGGGGTGGTTATTGGTGGAAATGCCTCCACAGCTTTGCACGACTTCTATTATTTAACCAGTCCGGTTATCAACACCAGCACCGCTAATAAGCTGTTCTTTGAATTTGCCCGTTGGCTCAATACTGACTACACTCCCTTTATGGAGAACAAAGTTGAGATATTCAACGGTTCTAGCTGGGTCAATCTTTTGCCTAGCAATTTCAACGATTCCCCAGGAGTCCAAGATAGCGCTTGGACTCCTCAACAATTTGATATTAGTGCCTACAAGAGTGCTTCCACTCAAATTCGTTTCGGGTTCAATGTTGGTAGCGCTGGTGTATATACAGTAAGTTCTTGGAACGTTGATGATGTCAAAATCTATGGTGATGGTGGAAGTACCTTACCTGTAATCACCGTTGCTGCCACAGATGCAGATGCTGCCGAAACCCTACTAGGAACAACACCAAATCCCGGACAATACACCTTAACTCGGACAGGTCCTACCACCAGCAGCTTAACAGTTAACGTCGGACTGACCGGAACAGCCACCAATGGCACAGATTACACAACCATTCCTAATACTGTCACCTTTGCCGCAAATTCTAGCACAGCCTTAGTTGACCTGAACGTTATTGATGACAGCCTTGTAGAAGCAGCAGAAACTGCCATCCTCACCGTCACATCGGGAACAGGCTACACAGTTGGAACTGCTGCTAGTGCCACAGTCAATATTGCTGATAATGATTTACCCGTTATTATTGACCTGAGCGCTAACCAAACGGTAGTCGAAGGCATCACCAGTCCCCAAAATGTCACTTATACTGTGACTTTGTCTGGTGACAGCACTGAAACCGTTACTGTTCAATATGCCACTGTTAACAATACGGCTATAGCAGGGTCGGACTATACTACCACTAGCGGAACTCTCACCTTTGCTCCGGGTGTTACTAGTCAAGACATCATTATTCCCATTCTCAATAACTCCCTTAACGAAGCACAGGAAACCTTTAATCTAACCCTGTCTTCTCCTACCAATGCCCAATTGGGTACAGCAACTGTAACTACAACTATAAGCGATACCCTCACAGCTGCCGTTACTACCACCCTAGCAACGAATGTAGAAAACCTCACCCTGACAGGAGCAGCAGCAATTAATGGTACTGGTAATGCCGGCAATAACGTCCTGATCGGTAACAGCGCTAATAACACCCTCACAGGTAACGCCGGTAATGATACTCTCAATGGTAACGCCGGTAATGACAGTCTTATTGGTGGTGATGGTAATGATCTCTTGTTTGGTGGTGCTGGTAATGACACTCTTACTGGTGGTACTGGTAATGACACTCTTAACGGAAGTGCTGGTAATGATATCCTCACCGGAGGAGTTGGAAAAGATAGCCTAACTGGAGGGTTGGGAGTAGACCGTTTTGACTACCGCGGTTTAACTGATTCTCTTCTGAGTAACTTTGATGTCGTTAGCGACTTCAATGCTACTAGTGGCAATGATTTATTCCTTGTTACTACTGCCCGCACCGGATTTTTTGATGTCGGATCTGTGGCAACACTTGATACAGCCGGGGTTGCAGCTAAGTTAACTGCTGCTGCTTTTACAGTTAATTCTGCGGCTCAATTTACCTTTGGTAGCCGTACCTTTGTCGCTATTAACAACGCTACCGCAGGATTTAGTGCCACTACCGATGCCATCATTGAGGTGACAGGTTTAACTGGTACTGTAGGACTCAGTAACTTTACTACTACCTTAGTGTAGCTTCTGGTATCATGTAGATGAACGACGTTGTAGAGATGTTTCATGAAACGTCTCTACAACAGCTTTAAATTATTCTGTAATTGATGGGAATGGACGCAGATGAACACAGATAATTTTGTACTTCATTAGACTAGGAAATGCTATATACAATTTAAAGGATTTGATAACTAACACACCCTACGTATCTTTAGTGACAACTTTCCCTAGTTACAGCTAGTACCAAAAACCCTCCACTTACCATAAGTTAACCCATTTATCAATAGTACATTTGTTCTACCAGTCAAAGTACATTATTTGTTGGATAATTTTGCGCCAATTTACTCTTTCAAACCACTGCTAATTTCTGAGTTTTTGTATTTTTTTTTCATAAATTGATCTCTGAAACGACTATAAATAAAGACTTTTGCAGATCATCTTTTTAGCAGGGTGTAAAATTGACAATAACAACCCAATTATGAAATTCTCAATAATTGTAGCAAATCGCGGAAAGTATTGCAAGCTCGTTGCTAAATAAAAATAATTCTCAATTAATTGTTAAGAAAATGTTACCATAGTATCTCTATTCTATTTGAATATTAAAAGTATTATTAATTATACATAAGTTAAGATTATCATGTATGAGAATCTTGAGGAAGCAGTTATACAATCTTTGTAAATCCATGTTTTGATTTAAAAACGCACTTATCAGGATATTGGTTAAGACAGATTAATTAAGAAGAATTAACTAATTTTTTAATTTTTAATCTGCCTCAGTTAAGTAATTTTAGGAAAACTTTTGAGCATAATACCGCGCATATTTTCCTTCTAATTCTAACAATTCTTCATGATTTTACCAGCACCAACGGAACTCCTTTGTTGCTAACAGTGCCTTGGGAATAGATACCATCACTGAAACAACAACTGGGGGTATTGAGACTATTGACTTGAATGGTACTACTACTGCTGTGAAGGTAAATTTGGGTGTCACCACATCGCAAACAGTTAATAGTAACCTCAAACTCATCCTTTCTGCTAATAATGTCATTGAAAATGCGAGAGGTGGCACAGGAAATGACCGTCTCACGAGTCAACCCCAGTAATGCTCGTATTGTCTTTAGCCAAAGCAGTGGTAGTCTTTTTCCGCCACGCTCCAAAACTCAACTTCAAGGGTTTTCAGCCTAGTCTCTTATAATCTCACAGAATAGCGCGATCGCCTCACCCTTAATATCAACCCAAAACCGCTAAAATAGTACCAAATCAGAAAAATGGCAAAATCTGGATATGACCACAGCTACACCCGTAAAAACAGAATACGAAGCGATTATTGGCTTAGAAACCCATTGTCAACTCAGTACCAACACCAAAATTTTCTCCAACAGTTCCACAGCTTTTGGTGCTGACCCCAATACTAACATTGACCCAGTGTGTATGGGTTTACCAGGAGTTTTACCTGTACTGAACGCCAAAGTTCTCGAATACGCCGTGAAAACTGGTTTGGCGCTAAATTGTCAAATTGCTCGGTATAGTAAATTTGACCGCAAACAATATTTTTATCCTGATTTACCCAAAAATTACCAAATTTCTCAATATGATTTACCCATAGCCGAACATGGTTGGATAGAAATTGAATTGGTAGATGATGCGGGAAACCCCACCCGCAAACGCATTGGTATTACCCGCTTACACATGGAAGAGGACGCAGGGAAACTCGTCCACGCAGGTAGTGATAGGCTTTCCGGTTCTACCTATTCTCTCGTAGATTATAACCGCGCTGGTATTCCCTTGGTGGAAATTGTTTCTGAACCTGATTTGCGAACTGGACAAGAAGCGGCTGAATATGCCCAAGAACTGCGGCGGATTGTGCGCTATCTTGGTGTCAGTGATGGAAATATGCAAGAAGGATCTCTGCGTTGTGATGTGAATATTTCTGTCCGTCCGGTGGGACGAGAACAATTTGGCACTAAGGTAGAAATCAAGAATATGAACTCCTTCAGTGCGATTCAAAAAGCGATTGATTATGAAATTGAACGCCAAATCGCTGCTATTGAATCAGGAGAAAAGATTGTTCAAGAAACCCGACTGTGGGAAGAAGGTTCACAACGCACCAGCAGTATGCGGATTAAAGAAGGTTCTAGTGATTATCGTTACTTCCCAGAACCAGATTTAGCCCCCATTGAAGTCACTCAAGCAGAATTAGACTCATGGTTAAGTGAATTACCCCAACTACCTGCGATAAAACGCCATCATTATGAAAATGAGTTGGGACTTTCAGCTTATGATGCGCGGGTCTTAACTGAGGATAAACCAGTTGCGGACTATTTTGAAAGTGCAATATCTAAAGGTGCAAATCCCAAATCTGCGGCTAATTGGATTACTCAAGATATCGCTGGGTACTTGAATAAACAAAAACTCACCATCTCTGAAATTAAACTGACTGCCGTTAATCTAGCAGACGTGATTACTCGCATTGAAAATGGTAAAATCAGCAACGCTCAAGCTAAGGAAAAACTCACAGACTTATTAAATGGAGTTTCTCCAGAAACAGCTTTTGCTGGTCAAGAACTCATTTCAGATCGTACCATTCTTGAACCGATTATTGATGAAATCATGGCTGCTAATGCCCAACAAGTCGAAAAATACCGCAAAGGTAACACCAACCTCAAAGGCTTTTTCGTCGGACAAGTCCTGAAAAAAACCGATAAACGTGCAGAACCCAAACTCACCAATCAATTGTTAGAAGAGAAACTCAATGCCCCAATCTAGGGTGACACCCCTCACCCTGAAAATGGTATAGTGTGATAATAAGACGCAACTTGATTATCGGGAGAGCTAGTTTAAATTGGCTCTCTTTCTTTTTAGAGGGAACAGGGAACAGGGAACAACTGACAACTGACAAAAATAAAAAATAGGGGGTTTGACCCCTTGGTGCTAGAATTATATAATGTGCTAAGTAGATGCACCCTGATGATTTTAGAGAGCTATCCAAGTGGCTCTCTTTATTTGCCCTAACTTGGCGACGACAAATGGTAGCAAAGAAAAAATGGAACTATCTGGAAATATTAATAAATGATAGTTTATGGACTGAGATAGAAAGTATTGCTGCTAATGTTGGCAATAAAAGAATTGCAGAAATGACAAAAGATTTATGTTTAATAGCAGCAGCACTAGCAACAGATAAAATTGTTATATCATTGGATCAGGGGGAAACGCATCTTATCAATAAGGGCGATTCAATCTCAATAATGACCAAAATATTCGCATTAACGACCACTTATTGACAATATTTTAGTCCATCACTATGACTCTGAAAAAATCAATCAAACGATAAATTGGGATTTCTTTGTTTATACATTAAAACGGTATTTTGTCAAAAAAAATTAGATGCGTTTCCCCTGCGTCTAACGGCGAGTCTGTGAATGTAGAATCCCCGTGTATTTAGATCGGGGAGTGTCAATCACCAATATATATTCCTAAAGACCTAGCGGTTTGGACTAAATCACCTTGAGGATTAACAAGAGAGGGATTTTTATCTATAACATCTTGAATGGGGAAAGTGACAACTTTGCCATTTTGCCAAGCTAACATTTGGTCATATTGATTTTGGGCAATTAAATCAACTGCAACTTTACCAAACATAGTAGCTGTGAGACGGTCTAAAGCTGAGGGGATACCACCACGCTGAATATGTCCTAATACAGAAACTCTGGTATCAATCAGGTGATTACTACAATTAGCAATTTTTTCGGCAATATATTGACCTTGACCACATTTAGCAGTAGTACAAATAGAAGGATTATCGGCATCTTCTGCACAAACAGATATCCCTTCAGCAACCACAATAATAGCAAATTTTTTTTGCCAACAATCGCGTAATTCGGTCAGATGATGACATATTCCTTGAATAGTATAGGGGACTTCAGGAATTAAAATCACATCAGCACCGCCGGCAATTCCTGAGTGTAAAGCTAAATGTCCAGCGCTGCGTCCCATAACTTCGATAATCATCACTCGGTCATGACTAGCAGCAGTAAAGATCAGACGATTAATAGCATCAACAATTGTATTAATTGCCGTATCAAAGCCGATTGAACGTTCTGTAAAAGCGATATCATGATCAATAGTTTTGGGGATAGCAATTAAATTCCAATTACCTAAAACGGCTAATTGATGAATAATATTTAAACTACCATCTCCACCGACAATAATTAAAGCATTTAAAGCGATCGCTTTATAACCGGCTAATATTTCATCAGCATGGGCTAAAGTATCTCCTTTATTAATACTACCTAAAATTGTTCCCCCCATATTTAGTAAAGGGTCAATCCCGCGTAAATCCCAACCATGTATACTTAACGGCACAGTTTTCCGTTCTAGCAACCCTTGGGTAGCGTAAGGAATCCCCACTACTTCCCAATCATAAGTCCGTGTGGCATGACTTACAACAGCGCGAATCACACAATTTAGACCAGGACAGTCACCACCACTGGTAAGAATACCGATACGTTTTTTCATTGTTTGTCAGTTGTTAGTTGTCAGTAGGGGCGAAGCATTTGGAAGATAAATTATCGGTCATTGCCAAAAATAGTTCTCCAAATGCTTCGCCCGTACAGTTGTTAGTTGTTAGTAGGGGCGAAGCATTTGGAAGATAAATTATCGGTCATTGCCAAAAATAGTTCTCCAAATGCTTCGCCCGTACAGTTGTTAGTTGTTAGTTATTACCTATTACCTAACTTTTTGTATAAACTCTACCCGAATCTGGATTATAGGTTTGCAAAGCCTTCATATACTGAGCGCGTTCAAAGGTGCTAGGATTAGGACAATTTAACTGGCTCATACTACCTTGCATTTGCTTGACAGATTCATATTCATGTATTTTCATCCACTCCCGTAGGTCTTTTTCTAAACAGTGAATATGGTTAATACCTTCTCGTAATAATACAGAACACAACATAGTTATATTTGCTCCCACCATCAACATTTTGATCACATCATGGGCATTGTGAATACCGCTAGTTGCAGCTAAACTCCCCTGAATATGACCATAGAGAATGGCTATCCAGCGCAGAGGTAAACGCATGGCTTGGGGGGTACTTAAAAGGACATGAGGTTCGACTTCTAAATTTTCTAAATTAATATCTGGTTGATAAAAGCGATTAAATAATACTAAACCATCAGCCCCAGCACGATCTAAACGTTTAGCAATATTTGCAGTATTAGTAAAGTACGGACTGAGTTTTACGGCTACAGGAATAGTGACAGCGGCTTTAACAAATGTGAGAATATCAAGATAATTCTGCTCGATATCTTGACTACTTAAATCTGGATTCGTGGGAACATAGTAAATATTTAATTCTAGTGCTGATGCTCCTGCTTCTTGCATGAGTTTACCATATTTAGTCCAACCACCGACGGAACAACCATTCAAACTGGCAATAATGGGAATATCAACTTTTTCCTTAGCTTTGCGAATATGGTCTAAATATTCTTCTGGTCCGACTCGGAATTTAGCAATATTTGGGAAATAGGTTAAGGCTTCTGCAAAACTTTCTGTACCATAGCTTAAATGATGATCAAGTGCGGATTCTTCTAAAGTTAATTGTTCTTCAAATAGCGAGTGCATAACAACAGCACCTGCACCTGCATCTTCCATTAATTTAATATTATCAATGTCTTCGGAAAGTGGAGAAGCCGAAGGAACTAACGGAGATTTTAATTCTAAACCTAAATATGTGGTAGTTAAGTTCATAAATTTGGTAATTAAAAACTAACAACTGACAACTGTACGGGCGAAGCATTTGGAGAACTATTTTTGGCAATGACCGATAATTTATCTTCCAAATGCTTCGCCCCTACTAACAACTGTACGGGAGAAGCATTTGGAGAACTATTTTTGGCAATGACCGATAATTTATCTTCCAAATGCTTCGCCCCTACTATTTTAATTTTCTATCAGCTAAATATTGATACATTTGCCAACGAGTATTAACATCAAATTGGGCTTCTTTGAGGAGTTCTTTGGCTGTTTCTGAGTTAATTTTAGTTAACATTTTAAAACGGTTTTCCATGTACATGGAATTTTCTATTGGTATACGAGGGGTGCGAGAATCGAGTTGTAGGGGGTTTTCTCCCTGTTTAATGCGGTCGGGGTGATAGCGATATAATAACCAGCGTCCAGAGTCTACAGCAGCCTTTTGGTTTTGCATGGCTGTACTCATGTTGATACCGTGAGCAATACAATGACTGTAGGCAATAATTAATGATGGACCGTCGTAAGCTTCGGCTTCTAAGAAAGTTTTCAGGGTTTGTTCATCTTTTGCGCCCATTGCTACACTAGCAACATAAACATTACCGTAGGTCATGGCAATTAAACCCAAATCTTTCTTAGTTGTAGGTTTACCACCTGCGGCGAATTTTGCCACTGCACCTTTAGGGGTAGATTTGGACATTTGACCGCCAGTATTAGAATAAACTTCTGTGTCTAATACGAGAATATTAACGTTGCGGCCACTAGCGATTACATGATCTAATCCACCATAACCAATATCATACGCCCAACCGTCACCACCAATGATCCAAACACTTTTTTTCACTAAATAATCAACGAGGGATTGAAGATTTTTGAACGCAGATAAACGCTGATTAACGCTGATAGAATCCTCTTTTATCTGCGTTAATCTGTGTTCATCTGCGGTGATAATTTCTTTTAATTTTCCTTTGAGAATAGCAATTCGTTCTCGTTGAGAGTAAATATCCGATTCGTCTTTTTGTTCTGCGGTGAGAATATCTGTAACTAGAGTTTCACCTATTTGGGGTGCAAGTTGTTGGAGTAAATAAGCTGCAAATTCCGCTTGTTTATCTATGGAAACGCGGAAACCTAAGCCAAATTCGGCGTTATCTTCAAATAGACTGTTAGACCATGCTGGCCCCCTACCTGCGGCGTTTTTTGTCCAAGGTGTGGTGGGTAAGTTACCACCATAGATAGATGAACAACCGGTGGCGTTGGCGACGATCATGCGATCGCCAAATAATTGTGTTACTAATTTAATATAAGGTGTTTCTCCACATCCAGCACAAGCACCAGAAAACTCAAACAACGGTTCTTGCATTTGTTGTTGATTAATATGATTTAACTTTAAATTCCGTCTATCTGGGTTAGGGAGATTTAAGAAGAAATCCCAATTTTCTCGTTCTTGTTCTCGCAATGGTTTTTGTGCTGCCATATTAATGGCTTTTTTGCGCGGTTCGGCTTTATTTTTTGCGGGACAAACATCAACACAAATACCGCAACCTGTACAATCTTCTGCTGCTACTTGAATGGTAAACTTTAAATCATGCCAATCATGTTCTTTGGCATTTGCACTTTTAAAAGTTGTTGGGGCATTTTCTAATTCTTCTGGTGCATATACTTTAGCGCGAATGACACTATGAGGACACACCATCACACATTTACCACATTGAATACAAACGTCAGCATCCCAAACCGGAATTTCTTCAGCAATATTGCGTTTTTCCCATTTAGATGTTCCTGTGGGATATGTACCATCTACAGGTAATGCACTCACAGGTAAATCATCACCTTCACGGACTATCATTTTCACTAATACATTGCGGACAAATGCAGGTGCAGTATCGGGGATTGAGGACATTCTTATATTTTCCTGTTCCCTGTTCCCCGTTCCCCGTTCCCTAATTTCATAGAGATTTTCCAAGGTTTTATCAACTGCTTGGATATTCATTTGCACGATTTCTTCGCCTTTTTTACCGTAGGCTTTACGAATAGATTTTTTAATTTGATCTATAGCTTTTTCTCTTGGTAAAACACCGGAAATGGCAAAGAAACAAACCTGCATGATTGTGTTAATATGTCCACCCATTCCGGTTTCACGGGCGACTTTGTAGGCATTAATGACATAGAATTTGATATTTTTGTTAATTATCTCTGTTTGCATTGCAGCAGGTAATTTATTCCAAATTTCATCTTTGTGATAATGTGAATTTAGTAAAAAAGTGCCACCAGGAATAATATCTTTCAATATGGGAAATTTTTCTACAAAGTCCCATTGATGACAAGCGACAAAATTAGCTTTAGTGATTAAATAAGTAGAATGAATTGGTTGCGAACCAAAACGCAAATGAGAGACTGTGACTGAACCAGATTTTTTAGAATCATAAACAAAATAACCTTGGGCAAAATTATCTGTTTCTTCTCCAATGATTTTGATGGAATTTTTATTTGCCCCTACTGTACCATCTGCACCCAAACCGTAGAAAATTGCCCTAACTATATTGTCGGCTTCTATATTAAATTCGGGATTATATGTTAAACTGGTATGAGTAACATCATCATTAATCCCCACAGTAAAATGATTTTTTGGTTTCTCCACATCTAAATTATCAAATACCGCTTTTACCATGGCTGGTGTAAATTCTTTAGATGATAAACCATATCTACCTCCCACAACTTTAATTTTGTGAAGTTGGTTTTCTGCCAAAGCTGTAACTACATCTATATATAAAGGTTCACCAATTGCCCCTGGTTCTTTCGTTCTATCTAAAACGGCAATTTTGCAGGTAGTTTTGGGCAGAAAATTAATAAATCTTTGGGTATCAAAGGGACGATATAATCTAACTTTGATAATTCCCACTTTTTCACCTTGTTGATTGAGATAATCTACGGTTTCATGAACTGTTTCGCAACCAGAACCCATGAGAATAATTATTTTTTCTGCTTCTAAATGTCCATGATAATCAAATAGTTGATATTGTCTCCCCGTCATTGCGGCAAATTCATCCATTACCTGTTGAGTAATATCTGGACAAGCGAGATAAAAAGAGTTTACTGTTTCTCTAGCTTGAAAATAAACATCAGGGTTTTGCGCCGTTCCTCGTAATACCGGGTTATCAGGTGTTAAAGCCCGTAAACGATGGGAAATTACTAAGTCTAAAGGAATAAATTTTTGTAAGTCTTGAGTTGTTAATATTTCTACTTTATTGACTTCGTGGGAAGTGCGAAAACCATCAAAAAAGTGTAAGTAAGGTATGCGAGATGATAAAGTTGCTTTTGTGGAAATTAGGGCAAAATCATGGGCTTCTTGCACAGAAGCAGCGCATAACATGGCAAAACCTGTAGTTCTTGCGGCCATGACATCACTATGATCTCCGAAAATGGATAAAGCTTGGGCTGCAAGCGATCGCGCCGCAATATGAAATACTGTAGGTGTAAGTTCACCGGCAATTTTGTACATATTTGGTAGCATCAACATTAACCCCTGAGATGCTGTGAAGGTTGTTGTCAGTGAACCCGTTTGTAAAGCCGCATGTACAGCACCCGCAACCCCCCCTTCACTCTGCAACTGCACCACCGCAGGAACAGTTCCCCAAATGTTCGGTTTTCCCTCACTCATCCAAGTATCAGACCATTCCGCCATCGGTGAAGATGGTGTAATTGGGTAAATGGCAATAACTTCGTTTAGTTGGTAAACGACTTTAGCTACAGCTTCATTACCATCTATAGTTGCAAAGGTTCTCATCTTCATCTTCCTTTATCTTGAAGAACTACTAAATTTCGGGTAATTGGTGTTTTCCTAGCCCCAAATTCCCTAGTTTTTACATTCAACTGAAAAATCAGCAGAAATTTCCATCTACTAAAATCATTCAAGAATGCAAGACCTTAGCCATTTTTTGGAGGTTGGGTTTCTGGACTCAACCCAACCTACCAATTAAGACTTTTTTCAATTTGGCGAAGGTATTCATAATTATAGGATAGTTCATAGAAAATCCCCCCGTACTAAATTTAGTATGGGGGCTAGATGAGAACAAAATCCCAAATTATTGGTTTTAAGGAATAATTTTCTGCTAAGTTCCTCTAACTTTTGGCGTAGTAATTGAGATAAATCTCTGTAGTTAAGACTATTCACAAAAGACTTAAATATCTGTCTTTGGTTTACTAGCTGTTTCAGGACTTTGACGGTTTTCTTTAATCAATCGGCTGTAAGTCCGCTGGGGAATATAGTGAATTGGATTGTAATCAATACAACGTAAAATCAGCACACAAGCCCAAGAATACCGTCCATCAGCAATAGCTTCAATGATACGATTGAACTGTTCGGGAGCGATGGCACTATGAAAATCGTTTTGAGAAGAAGAAGCTTGATAATTCATAACTAACCCTGATCTAATCTTGTAGGATTGAAAGTTGATAAGTTGTCAGAATTCAGAACCGAAAATCTTTTTAGTCAAGCCTTTTAACTCCTGATTACTGAACTCCTAAATTCTGAATTATAGAAAAAAATCAATGGGATATTTGAGGTAACAGGATTATCTGCCCGTGATATGTAAAGGATTTAATTCTCTTGGTAAATAACTTCGATATCTAAGTCCGAGTATAGCGATAACTTACCGATTAAATATCAACATTATTTGTGGTTATCAGAGAACTTTATGAATTTTCTGTGAGGTTTAGTGAGCAGTGATATCCATTTAATTAGGGGTGTATCATTGGCAATTGATGATCTAAATAGATTAAGTTCTGAAATTTTTGATTGTAAAGACTGGAAAATTACTAACCACATTACCCTTGTGTTAGTAAAAAATATAGGCAAATTCCTAGCATTTCCTGTCCACCTTGATTGTTTGGTAAAAAATAGGAAATACAGATATTTGGATTATGACACTATTTAAATAGTCATACAACATTGAAATCTTTCCTGGCTTCAGTTTTGTAAATACTCCTTGTGACACTATTATATGCAGAATACTATGTTTTCCCTGTCTGGTACGCCAAATTGGCAATTTGTTACTCTAAATAGTACAGAAAATGTCAGTTCTAAATTGCGTATTAAATGACTATTTAAATACTGTCACAAGGGGGATTTACAAAAATCTAGATAAAATGTACTCGAATGTTGCATGACTATTTAAATACTGTCACAAGGGAGATTTACAAAATTGGAAATAAGAAATACTTCAATGTTGTATGACTATTTAGATACTGTCACAAGGGAGATTTACAAAACTGTAAATGGCATAAAGATATAAATTTATTTTTGGCTATTTTCAATTTTCTGGCTAAATTAGTTACACTTCGTCACGAAATGCTCAACGTCTTAAAGTGGTTGAGGATATAAGTATTCAGGTTTTGACGAATTGAGTAATATTTATAGATGTAATATTTAATTTTTACTGCAATAGACTCTTATAAAAGTGGCACAAGTAAAGTTTACAAAATGGTAATTAATAGCAACAAAGCCAAATTGGTAGTTATTGAGTTGAAATTAGTGATTGCTAAAATTTTATCTATTCCCTGTCATCTAACTAATAGATACTTCTCTATCTATAAGAGGAGGTAAGGGTTCATCCTTTAGCTAGAAGTAAATAATTGAGTAACTTATTTACTATTAACCTGAAATAGTATCTCAATAATCCTAACTTTAGCTAGAGTTTGGTAATGTACAATGTATAAATTAGTGCAAACTATTGTTAACAGTGATGAAAAAAATGTTTTAGGTGACTTTATCTTAGAATTAGGCAAGGATCATAAACGTTACTTTTTAAGAAATGAGATTTTACAAGCTTTTGCAGATTATTGTCACCAATTCCCAAAACCCGCTTATTTTTATCACTCTTCCTCTTTAGGGACATTCATTCAGTACACCCATGAAATAATTTTAGATGGTGAAAATACTTGGTTTGTAGTTAGACCAAAGATTGCGAGTCAAGAAGTATGGTTATTAAGCGCGGACTTGACTAAGTTTGAGTTAATGACACCGAAAGCATTATTAGATGTGAGCGATCGCTTAGTAAAGCGTTATCAACCGCACATTTTAGAAATTGATCTCCATCCCTTTTATTCAGCAGCACCAAGAATTGATGATTCCAGAAATATTGGCCAAGGTTTAACCGTTCTTAATCATTATTTTTGTAATCAAGCATTGACAGATCCTGAATATTGGATTGACGCATTATTTCAATCATTAAAAAGATTAGAATATAACGGCATCAAATTATTAATTAGTAATCATATTCATTCAGGTTTGCAACTAACAAAGCAAATCAAACTAGCGTTAGAATTTGTGAGTCATTTATCCCCCCAGACACCATATATAAAATTTAAATTTCATCTTCAAGAACTCGGTTTAGAACCAGGTTGGGGTAATAATGCAGCCAGAGTCAGAGAAACCTTAGAACTGCTGGAAAGACTCATGGATAATCCCGAACCTGCAATTTTAGAAACTTTTGTTTCTCGCATTTGTGCAGTTTTCCGCGTCGTCCTTATTTCTATCCATGGTTGGGTTGCACAAGAAGATGTTTTAGGCAGAGATGAAACATTAGGACAAGTTATTTATGTTTTAGAACAAGCCCGCAGTTTAGAAAATAAAATGCGGGCAGAAATTAAACTTGCAGGTTTAGATACATTAGGAATTAAACCCCACATCATTATATTAACTCGACTGATTCCCAATTGTGAAGGCACATTTTGTAACTTACCATTAGAAAAAGTTGATGGTACAGAAAATGCTTGGATTTTGCGCGTTCCTTTTGCAGAATCTCAACCGGAAATTACCAACAACTGGATTTCTAAATTTGAAATTTGGCCTTATTTAGAAAAATTTGCTCTTGATGCCGAAGCAGAACTTTTAAAACAATTCCAAGGAAAGCCTAATCTAATTATTGGTAACTACAGTGACGGCAACTTAGTTGCTTTTATTCTCTCCCGAAAAATGAAAGTTACCCAATGTAATATTGCCCATTCTCTCGAAAAACCTAAATATCTATTTAGTAACTTATATTGGCAAGATTTAGAAGCACAATATCACTTTTCTGCCCAATTTACCGCTGATTTAATCAGTATGAATGCCGCAGATTTTATTATCACATCATCCTATCAAGAAATTGTAGGTACACCAGATACAATGGGACAATATGAATCTTATAAATGTTTCACCATGCCCAACTTATATCATGTAATTGATGGCATTGATTTATTTAGTCCTAAATTCAATGTGGTATTACCAGGAGTCAGTGAAAATATATTTTTTCCCTACAACCAAACAACACATAGAGAATCCCACCGTCGTCAACATATCCAAGACCTAATTTTCCATCAAGAACACCCAGAAATTCTCGGTAAATTAGATCATCCTCATAAAAAACCGATCTTTTCCGTTAGTCCCATTACCTCAATTAAAAACCTCACAGGTTTAGTTGAATGTTTCGGTAAAAGTGAAGAATTACAAAAACATAGTAACCTAATTTTATTAACCAGTAAACTTCATCCAGACTTAGGAACAAACTCCGAAGAAATTCAAGAAATAGCAAAAATTCATGCGATTATTGATCAATATCATCTTCACCATAAAATCCGCTGGTTGGGAATGCGTCTTCCTCTCCGCGATATTGCTGAAACCTATCGTGTAATTGCCGATTTCCAAGGGATTTATGTTCACTTTGCCCTTTATGAATCCTTTAGCAGAAGTATTTTAGAAGCAATGATTTCTGGATTACCAACTTTTACAACTCAATTTGGTGGTTCATTAGAAATTATTGAAAACCATGATCAAGGATTTAACCTCAACCCCACAGACTTAGCAGGAACAGCCAAAACAATTATCAACTTCTTAGAAAAATGTGAAAATTATCCAGAACATTGGCTAGAAAATTCTCAATGGATGATTGAACGCATTCGCCATAAATATAACTGGAATTCCCACACAAATCAACTCCTGTTATTAACGAAAATGTTTAGCTTTTGGAACTTCATCTATCCCGAAGATAACGAAGCCAGAGATCGTTACATGGAAAGTTTATTTCATCTTCTTTATAAACCTATCGCTGACCATATTTTATCAGAACATCTCACCAAAATCAGAAATCATAATTAAAACCTGCTTCATCTTAAACTTTGCGTCTTTGCTCCTTTGTATCTTTGCGCGAAACATAAATTTAAATTCTTTATACCTAATCTATTATCATGGATAAAAAAGACCATTTTCGCAACCTTATCTATACAGACTGGATATTAAATGAAACCAAGTTTAATCCTGAATATTTGCATAGCCGAGAAACTATTTTCACCATTGGTAATGGCTATTTAGGGACAAGAGGAACATTTGAAGAAGGCTATCCCCGCGCATTATCAGCAACATTTATTAACGGAGTTTATGATGATGTTCCTGTAGTTTATACCGAACTCGTAAACTGTCCAGATTGGCTACCATTGACAGTTATTATTGAGGGAGAACGCTTTCGCCTTGATCAAGGTACAATATTAAAATATAACCGTAAACTAGACTTACATCATGGCATTCTCAGCCGGTGTTTACGTTGGTGTAGTCCCAATGGTAAAGCAATAGATATCCATTTTGAACGCTTTGCCAGTTTAGCAGATCAGCATATAGTCGGGCAACGTTGCCAACTAACACCAGTAAATTTTGATGGTTTAATTGAAATTCAAGCCAGTATTAACAGCTACTCGGAAAATCAAGGATTCAACCATTGGGAAGGATTAGATCAAGGTAAAATCACACAAGGATTCTGGTTACATAGTCGCACTCGCAACAGCCGCATAGATGTCGGTATAGCGGCAAAAATAACTATTTCGGGAACTGACATAGACTTACAAATTAATACCACACCTGGTTATCCCAGCTTAAATGCAACCGTTGCCGGTCAAATCCAACAGACAATCACCATAGTAAAGATTGTCAGTATTTTTACATCTAACGAAATTGCAGAACCAGTTGTAGCCGCTAAAGAAAAGCTCGTAAATATACCAGATTATATAACCTTAATTGATGCCCATGCCCAAGCCTGGGAGCAAGTTTGGCAACAAAGTGATATTATCATTGAAGGAGATATCACAGCAGCTTTTGCAGTGCGTTACAATCTGTTTCAGTTACTAATTGCTGCACTCAGAAATAATAATCACATAAGTATCCCTGCGAAAACCCTATCTGGCTTTGGTTATCACGGACATATCTTTTGGGATACGGAAATTTTTATTCTGCCATTTTTTACCTTTACCCAACCAAATTTAGCCCGGAATTTGCTCAGTTACCGTTATCACACCTTACCAGGGGCGCGACGCAAAGCGGCACATTATGGCTATCAGGGGGCGATGTTTGCCTGGGAAAGTGCGGTGACAGGGGATGAAGCGACACCACGCTGGTCACTACGGAGTGATTTTTATGCCGAAGATATTCGTATATGGTGTCGTGATCGAGAAATTCATATTAGTGCGGATATTACTTACGCCATTTGGTATTATTGGCAAGTTACAGAAGATGATGAATGGATGCGAGATTATGGTGCAGAAATTATTTTAGATACCGCAATTTTTTGGAGTAGTCGAGTTGAATTTAATCCCCAATTAGAATGTTATGAAATTCGTGGAGTTATTGGTGCAGATGAATATCACGAATTAGTTCATAACAACTGCTTTACAAATCGGATGGTACAATGGCATTTAGAAAAAGCCTTAATCATCTATAACTGGCTGCATTCCACCTTTCCAGAAGTAGCCATAAAACTTGAACATAAATTACAAATTACCTCCCAAGTCCTCAATCATTGGACAGAAATTATCGCTAAAATGCTCATTATCCACAACCCAGAAACCGGACTAATTGAGCAATGTGAGGGGTTTTTCCAACTAGATGATATTAACTTAGCCAAATACGAACCGCGAGAAAAATCAATCCAAATTATTTTAGGCATGGAAGAAACCAACAAAGGACAAGTCATTAAACAACCAGATGTATTAATGCTTCTATATTTGATGCGGGAATCTGCCGATTTTCCCTATAATCAGCAAACATTACAGGTAAATTGGGACTATTACGCCCCCCGCACAGATATTAGTTATGGTTCTTCCTTGGGTCCGGCTATTCACGCTATTTTAGCCGCAGATTTGGGCAAATCACAGGAGGCTTACGAATACTTTATGCAGGCGGCAATGGTAGATTTAGAAGATAAACGCGGAAATACCCAAGATGGGATACATGGTGCTAGTGCTGGAGGCATTTGGCAAGCTGTAATATTTGGTTTTGGCGGTATCCAATTTCGGGAAAATGTCCCCGTAGCCCATCCTCACTTACCCCCAACTTGGACAAGACTGAAATTTAAGTTACAGTGGCATGGTAAATGGCACGAATTCGATTTGCGTCAGGAATTACCAAAAACGAGAAAGCCTAACATTCAGGGCGTGATTTTTGACTTAGATGGCGTATTGACTAATACCGCAGAATATCATTATCAAGCTTGGCAAAAGTTAGCAAATGAAGAAGGTTTACCTTTTAATCGAGAAATGAATGAAGCCTTGCGGGGTGTATCTCGTCGCGCTTCTCTGATATTGATTATTGGCAATAGAGAATATTCAGAAGTGCAAATTCAGGAAATGATGTCTCGAAAAAATGATTATTATGTAGAACTAATTCACAATATTACACCCACAGATTTATTACCAGGGGCAGTGGCCTTATTGGATGAATTGCGTCAAGCTGGAATCAAAATCGCCATTGGTTCTGCTAGTAAAAATGCCCGGCTAGTGATTGAAAAATTGGGGATTGGTGGTAAATTAGATGTTATTACTGATGGTGATACTGTCCAAGCCGCCAAACCAGCACCAGACTTATTTCTTCATGCTGCCAACCAGTTAGGAATTCCCCCAAATGAATGTGTAGTATTTGAAGATGCCGCAGTGGGTATTATCGCTGCCAAAGCAGCAAATATGTGGGCTGTAGGCTTGGGACCCCAGGAGAGGGTGGGGGCTGCTGATGTCGTTTTGCCTAGTTTGGCAGGGGTAAAATGGGAGGAACTAATTAAGAATTTATCAGGCTTCGCCCCGCTTCGCTAACACGCAGAGGCGCAAAGTCTCAGAGAGTGAGCGGTTGGGAGATGTTAATTCCCTAAAAGTGCGCGAACTTCGTTATCTGTGGTTTGACTGAAATCCTCATACCATAAACCAATTGCAGACATTACTTCTGGACATTGCAAACAAACTACATCATCCACTTCTAAACGCAATTCTTCACAAGTATTTAGGGGTGCAACTGGAACAGCCACAATAATTTTTGTCGGCTGTTGTTGGTGAATAATAGTGAGGGCAACCCGCATGGTTGCACCAGTAGCAATCCCATCATCTATGACAATAACCGTTTTATTTTTCAGATTAATTGCTGGTTTATCACCGCGATAAACCTGATTCCGGCGCTTTAATTCTCGCAATTCCTGGTTAACAACTTGGGTAATTTTTTCTTGATCTATTCCCAAGGAATCAATTATATCTCGGTTGAAAACAATAATATTTTCCGAAGCAATTGCCCCCATAGCCAGTTCTTTGTGTCCAGGTACACCGAGTTTTCTGACTATGCACACATCCATGGCCGCATTCAAAATTTTAGCAACTTCAAAGGCTACAGGGACACCACCACGAGGCAAAGCTAGTACCAAGACATCCTCAAGGTTACTATATGCTTGTAAATGTTGAGCTAACATTTGACCAGCTTGAATGCGGTTAGAGAATTTTTTGCTCATGGGACTTTCACTATTTTCTTGAAAGCAATTTCAACTTGTGCATACTCATTAACCAACTGTGACACCAATTCTACAACCCCTTCTAGATTGCCACTCTTCCCTTTTGATTCTAATTCTAAACAAAGCTGATGGAGATTCATCGCTCCCAAAGAGGCACTGCTAGACTTTAAGCTGTGGGCTTTTTTGTCGAGGGTATCAGCGTCTTCATTGGTGACAGCTATTTGAATCGCAGCGACAATTTTCGGAGATTCCACCAGATAACAGTTGATTATTTTCACCAAAACTTCCTGATCACCTTCTAGCATATCCAGTAAGGATTCTAAAACCTGAGTATCTATTGAAGACATTGTAAAATTCTGAAACTGGTAAACTTTAATTTATATTGTGGCAATTGCCATTAAACATGAGTTTTTTCTGTTCCCTCTGAATGATAAATAACGTAGCGATTGCGTCCTGTTTCTTTTGCCCGATAAAGAGCTTCATCTGCCTTAGTAATGAGAAATTTTGCACAACCGCTGGCTTGAGGAATAATAGTCGCAATCCCCAGACTCAGGGTCAGGTATGAACTAATTTGAGAACTTTTATGAATCAAACCCTTACTGCGGATAGATGAGAGAATTATTTCTGCAATACAAATTGCCCCAGCTATATCTGTATGCGGTAAAACTAAAGCAAATTCTTCACCACCATAACGAGCGGCTAAATCTCCGGGACGTTGGGCTATTTGATACAGAATTTGAGCAACTTCTTTTAAACATTCATCTCCAGATTGATGTCCATAAGTATCATTATAATTCTTGAAAAAGTCTATATCACAAAGAATCAAAGATAAAGGCGCTCTTTCTCTTTCTAAGCGTTGCCATTCTCGCTCTAAAACTTCATCAAAGGAGCGACGATTAGGAATTTGAGTCAAACCATCTATAGTTGCTAGTTGTTGTAATTTCTGGTTAGCTGCTTCTAATTGTTGATATAGTTCTGCTTGCTGAATAGCCATGACTAATGGATTTGTTAGTTGTGTTAGCAAATCAATATCCGATTTAGCCCATCTGCGTGGTTGAGAACATTCATAAACTACCAATAATCCCCAAATACTGTTTTCCTGTTGAATGGGGACAACTAAATTGGCTTTCGCTTGTAATTGACTCAGTAAATCAATATGACATTGGGAAAGCCCAGCATTATCAATATCTTCGATCACATAAATATTACTTTGCCGATAGTCGTAACTACATTGACCAGAAAAGTAAGTATCTTGAAATACTCTTCCTAACATAGAATCCCATTCAGCGGCTACAGATTCAACTATGACATATCCACTCCCATCTGGATGAAACCGATAGACAATGACACGATCAGTTTTCAATAATTTACGGACTTCGATAGCAGTTGTACTCAGAATTAGTTCTAAGTTTAAAGATGTGCGGATTTTTTGGGTAATTTTAGCGACTAGCTGCTCTTGTTTAATCTTATACTGTAATTCTTTCATAGTCCAGTGCATTTGTAGCAAGCGGCGAACTCTTTGTCTTAAAACTGCCCAGTGAATCGGTTTAGTAATATAGTCAGCAGCACCAACAGAAAATGCTTTATCTACGGAATCTTGGTCATTTAGTCCTGTAATCATTAATATAGGAATGTTAGGATCAAATGTGTGTAGCTGATCGCAGCAAGTAAAACCATCCATTACTGGCATTATGGCATCTAGAAGCACGATATCTGGCTGTGAAGTCATGACAATATTTAGGGCAATTCTGCCATTACCTGCTACCATCACTTGATATCCCTCTTTTTCCATTGCATAACGTAATTGCATTTGTATAACTAAGTCATCATCTACAATTAATACTAATGTGTTGTTTATGTGAATAGAGGAAGTCACTATCTATAATTTCCTTGCTGAACTTGAACTGAAACTATACACACATTATGACCTGAGTTGAGTAGCCCCAGAATCAAAACAGACATAATACTCAATCCAATTGGCAATGATCTTAGCCGAAACATGGTCAAAATCAGTAATGGGACAGAATTAATTACACAACCGATTTTTCTGTTCCCTCTTCCCTTTTTTTTGTAAATATAATCAATTTTACCAAAATGGAAACCATCACATTAGGAAAAAATGGTCTAGCTGTTCCCCCTCTTTGTATCGGTACATGGGCTTGGGGTGATAAAGTATTTTGGAATTATGGCAACGGCTATGGTGAAGAACAGTTACAAGCGGCTTTTAATGCAGCTTTAGATGCTGGTATCACCTTCTTTGATACAGCAGAAGTTTACAGTTTAGGACTTTCGGAACAGTTTTTAGGAAAGTTCATGAAACAAAGCTCCCAAAAGGTACAAATTGCCACGAAGTTTGGCCCTTTACCTTGGCGTTGGGATGGTAAATCTGTATCTGACGCTTTAACGGCTAGTCTCCAACGTCTCCAAGTTGAGAAAATTGAATTATACCAAGTTCATTGGCCTTTTGCTTTCTTTTTGACTCAAGAAACTCTCATGAATACCCTCGCAGATGAAGTGAAACGGGGGAGAATCGGCGCAGTAGGTGTGAGTAACTATTCAGCAGCCCAAATGCGAGAAGCACACCAGATATTAGCCGCTAGGGGCGTACCCTTGGCTGTAAATCAGGTGCGTTATTCTCTACTAACGCGCCAAATAGAAGGTAAAGGTATTTCCCAAACAGCCCGTGATTTAGGTGTAACTATTTTAGCTTATAGTCCCCTAGCTCAAGGATTGCTCACAGGTAAATATACACCCTCTTATAAGCCTCAAGGTGCAAGAAGCATAGATCCGCGATTTAGTCAAGATGGTTTAAATAAAATCGCCCCTGTTTTATCTCTATTACGAGAAATTGGTGAAAAATACGATCGCACTCCTGCCCAAGTATCCTTAAATTGGTTAATAGCCCAAGGTAATGTCATTCCCATTGCTGGAGTCAAAACCGCTGAACAAGTTAAACAAAATGCAGGGGCTTTAGGTTGGAAAATGACTCAAGATGAAATTGCTGAATTAGAGAAAATCACTCGTCCTTGGTTACATTAAGGTAAGCTCATATCCTGCACATTCAAAGCGTATAATTTAAACCGTTCTAAATCTGCTTGAATTGTGGACTCCACCACCTTTCCTAAAAACAAATTATCCATAAGTTTACCAATCAAGCCAGGAATAGCATAGGAAACCGTCATTTTCACAATACTAAGATCATGACGATCATAAAAGCGAATTGCTCCTTGATTTGGTAAACCATCAACCGATTCCCATTGAATAATTTGATAAGGAATTATTTTGGTAATTCGGGATTTCCAAGTAAAATCCAACCCTCCTGTACTCAGTTTCCACAGAGAAATTTCCGGGTTATCTGCGGTAATTGTGACCGAATCAATCCATTTCATCCATTTAGGCATTTGCTCCAAATCAGACCACAATCCCCATACTAACTCTATAGGAACTGCAACTTCTACCTGCACACTATGTTCTAACCATTCACTCATAGGATTTTAGATTTTAGATTGATTATTTATTGAGTATTCTTCCCAACCCCCAATCCCCAATACAAATCAGTTAAGCATTTTTTTCTTCTCTCTGTGTCCTCTGTGCCTCTGTGGTTAGTTAAAAAAAGAAATTTAGGGCTTACCGAAAAATTGGGTTTAAAGCCCCGTCGTTCTACGACGGCTTTCAATTAATTAGTGTACCAATACACTATACTAATGATAGTGGAAAGGTAATCAACCACTTAAAAAACCTTGTCGTCGAAAGACACCTGAACCTTGACAATTAAATCTATGCGGTTCTACTGCATTGTTCACGTTTGGTCCTAGCAGTAGGTAAAAGATTTATACCGAGCGTGACGACTCAGATTTTTGAACTATTTGTTTCAAACTAAACAGGACTTGCAGCAATGCAACTAGGGTAGGGCATACCCAAAGTTAACGCTTGGGGAGAGTCCCACCTCTGGGCTAGGTAACGCAAGGAACCTAGTTTAAGTGGTCTCGTTGAACCAAGAATCCCCGTCGATTTATCGCGGGGAGTGTCAAAGAGCCAGTCCCTACTTCTTCAAACTTTCCAGAATTACCTTAGCCGCACGTTTTCCAGAAATTGTTGCTCCTTCCATGCTGTCAATGTAATCTTGTTGAGTGTAACTTCCAGCTAGGAAAAAGTTAGGAATAGGTGTTTTTTGATCGGGACGGTACGCATCCATTCCTGGTGCTTCTCTATACAAAGATTGAGCCAATTTAACCACACTGTACCAAGTCATGTTTAAATCTCTTGACGAAGGGAACAGTTCATGCACTTGTTTAAGGACGTGGTGAGCAATTTCTTCATTATTTTGCTTAATAAAAGGATCACCCGGTGTCAATACCAGTTGCAACAATGAACCCTCCCCAGGACGATAATAATCTGCGGGACTAGTTAAAGCCAAATCCGCAAAACAGGAAAAATCAGCATCAGCGGTATACAACAAATTATCTATCCCAGTCGCATGATTTAGCTGTTTGCGTTTTTCCTCATCTCCCAGTTCTGTCACCCAACCATCAAAGCGTAGCTGCACTGTAGCGACTGGAACAGCATCTAACTTATAAATGTTATCAAATTCTGGCCATTTCCGCCAAGGTTGGGGTAAAACTCGCTGAATCCCTGGAACATCACAAGCACAAAGATAAGCGTCAGCGGTAATTACTGCTTCTGTGTCACCTTGGGCAACTAATATACCAGTAACGTGAGTTTCGTCGCCAGACTCAGCAAACTGAATTTCTCGGACTTGACGACGGGTGTGTATTTTTGTGCCTCTTTCTTCCAAGTATTTAACAATAGGTTTGTGTAAATATTCGTGAGGTGAACCTTCCAGCATTCGCAGAATTGAAGCTTCTGTTCTGACTGCAAAAAACTGGAAAATTGTCAACATACATCGGGCGGAAATATGATCACAATCTATAAATCCCAGGGCGTAAGCAATAGGATTCCAGAGACGTTTAATGCTACCTTTACTACCACCGTGACTATAGAACCAGTCAGAAAAACTGATTTTATCTAATTTGCGAATAGTTTTCATTGCCCCATCAAAGTCTACCAAACCTTGAACTATGGGGCTAGTACCCAGAGCGATCGCATTTTGGAATTTATCCCGTAATGAAAGTTGGGAAGTAGTAAAAAACGCCTTTAATCCGTTAAAAGGCGCACCAGTAAAAAAGCGAAAATCTAACGCCCCAGTTTGTCCACCTTTATTGATAAAAGTATGACTATGTTCTTTGAGGCGTAAATTATCCCCAGCCCCCACTTTCTCCATCAATGCAAACAGATTGTAGTAGCAGCCGAAAAAGACGTGCAGCCCCATTTCAATATGATTGCCGTCACCATCTACCCAACTGCTGACTTTACCACCCACAAACGGACGAGACTCGAAAATTTCTACCTCACAGCCCGCATCTACTAAATCTACAGCAGTTGCTAACCCAGCTAATCCCGCACCCACAATTGCAACGCGCATTCCCTCGTTCCTTGTTCAGTTTCTTTACAAATTGTAACTGAATTGGTGACTGGTTAGTTGTCAGTAGGGGCGAAGCATTTGGAAGATAAATTATCGGTCATTGCCAAAAATAGTTCTCCAAATGCTTCGCCCGTACAGTTGCCAGTTGTCAGTTGCAAAAGAATATTTCTCTCCCCCTGCCTCCCCTGCCTCCCCTGCCTCCCCTGCTCCCCCTACTCCCCTACTTCCCCTACTCCCCTACTTCCCCTGCTCCCCCGACTCCCCTACTTCCCCTGCCCCCTGCCCCCTACTTCCCTGCCCTCTATCACCCTCCGGCCACTTCTTCCCCCTGGGGTAAACTTCTAATCAGTTCTCGAATTACATCTGTTGCTGGTCTGCCTGTCTGTTGACAATATTTTTCTAGTTTCTCTGCTTCTTGTGTTGCGAGATTAACTGTTATGCGTTTAACTGCCCATTTTTTATTTGTCATTATCATGCACTTTGCTGTATACTAACTTGATTTAGAGAGTTTGGTCACTTAAAACAAAAATGATACTATGAAAGTTAGTCGGAATTAACAAGGTAACAAAAACACTAATCTTATTTAAAATTTTCAGTTTGTCAACTACCTACCAAAATTTATTTTGCGATGATTTTGCTTGAATACGGGAAATTTCTGGAGATTTGCACCATGAGTGCATTTTATACCAATTTAAGATGAAGCTGTATTGAATCAGATTTCTAGAATTATTGACCGCGGATAAAGACGGATGAATTCATGGATTTTATGATTCTGTGCAGCCTCTCATCAAGTTGGTATTAGATATCCTGTAATTTAATTCATAAATTTTAGGTATATCTATTTCTTTAGTCAAGTGTTTCTAAGTTTAATTCTTCCGAAGAAAGTACATTAGCTTCTAATAGAGCCATCATATCTCGTAATTGAGGATTACCACGAGCAGTCCCGGTCAATCCTTTGGCAATAATTAAACCGCAATGGCCTTTGGTATTTTTACACCGCTGATGCCATTTTTTCTTAGCTTCTATGTGAACTGGATCATCATCTAAAAATTGCCCAAACAAAAATAATTCATTATTATGTGTTTGCAATAAACCTAAGTCATAGAGATCATCATCCACAGGATCGGTTACCGTATGAAAACAGATGGCGTTTAATCCTCCAGCAGCTTGAATATTTTCAATAATTCCTTTAGCTTTAGGGCGAGAGGTTTGAATGACAATCACAGGTAAACCGTCCCCTTTGAGTTCAAATTCCCCTGCTGCTTGGTAATTAGGCGCTTGACGCAGGTAATTTAATGTTTCCCAGGGTAATACTCCCAAACTCATGAAAGCATCTTCAGGGATTAAGTCGTCTCTGAGGGCTTCAAAGATGGAATCATCTTCATCTTCATCATCTTCGTCATCTAAATCAAAACCAGCCATTTCTTCTAATTCTGCTGTCAATTCTGGCATAGTAGAAACGGTGACAGTTAAAGATTTACGCCTTTTGTCGGTTTCTGGTAGGGAAATTCGATAACGTTGACTCAGGGTAAGAAAATCTTCGTCGTATAATTGCCGATGGTGGTCATGCAGAAACCGCAATAAACTTTCTACAGCAACAAAAGTTAGTAGTGCTTCTTCTTCATACAAAACGGAACGTAATCCTTCTAGGGGATGAATATTTCCGAAGGTAGGTTCAATTTCTGAAAGTGGCATTTGTGCCAAATTTCCTAGATCATCATCTTCGTTTTCGTGCAAGGAATCAAAGGTGAGAAATAAACAATCTTGTTTGAGGAAGGCTTCTTCTAAATCTTGCTGAAGTTCATCTTCATCAGCTAAAACAGCAGCCCGAAACCGCTTGAGGGAATCTTCCGAACGATAAAACAAAATTCCATATTCAATTCCTAGCATTCCCATGACTGAGGCATAGAGTTTCTCTACATCCCATTGATTAATCTCTATGGATAAAATTTGCTGTTCTTCTAAAAATCTCCAAGGGGCAGATTGCCAAACTTCTAAGGCTTTATCATGGAGGAGTTGGGCGTATTTGGGTGGTAAATCGGGAATTTGGCTATCAATGACTTCGGCAAAAGAACGAAATAGTTCGTCAATTATGGGTAATTCTGGTACGTAGTCAATGGCAATATCTAAGTCTTGCAAGACTCCGCGCAGGTAAAATTGAATTTCCCGGTCGCGGACAACTATTCTTTGCGGTCTACCGGGTTTGGCTGGACTTTGGGGATGTTCTATTGCCTGCATGAGGGTACGCACAATGGCTTCTGGTCCCAGGGCGGGATCTACCATGTCCATGCTTCTCACAATGCCTTCTGAGGCATCTACCCAAAGAATACAATCTCCTTTGGCATCTGGGTCTGTAAAGGGGGTGTGTGGTGATGACAATGGACGGCGATCGCCCTCCCATACAGAAGGAATCTGGGGTAATTTCTGCAACCGACGACTGGTAGAGCGATTAAAACTTGTCATAGAGTAAGTGAATCAAAACAAAGCGATTGAAAATTAGAGTTTTGGGAATGGTTAATCTTTCAACACACCGAACCCCTCAATTCTAGAATAAAAATCTGAGGTTGCTAATAAACACAGCAACAGTTGACACAAAAAGGGATTATTCTCAAATTTTCTTCTATCTTTCCATCTTCCCATCTTCTTATGCTTTTTTGCCGTCGGAATGTCGCTAAAATGAATACAAAAACATTCATAGCAGCCCAGAGGTACGAGAATGCCTGATGGGGTATTGATAAAACTAGTTCAGGAGTTAAGAATTTATGACACAAGCAACTCAAACTCAACAACGGGGAATTCTATTATCTGAATCTGCATTGCGTCAGGTTAAGTCTCTTCAAGATAAGCAAGGGCAAGATCTATGCTTACGGGTGGGAGTTAGACAAGGTGGTTGTTCGGGAATGTCTTATATGATGGATTTTGAGGATGTCAGCAAGATTAACCCTGATGATGAGGTTTTTGATTATGATGGCTTCAAAATTATCAGCGATCGCAAAAGTCTCCTTTATCTTTACGGCTTAATGCTCGATTATAGTGATGCCATGATTGGTGGTGGTTTCCAATTTACTAACCCCAATGCTGCCCAAACTTGTGGTTGCGGTAAGTCTTTCGGCGTTTGACACTCCCCGGTCTAAAGACATTGACACCTAAAATTTTTTGGAATTTTCAGGTATCAATTCCGAGGTTTTCAGCATATTTTTTGATAAGTTAGGAGTCAGAAGTCAGAAGTCAATTAACAACTGACAACTGACCACTGACTAAGAACAACTGACAACTGACCACTGACTAAGAACAAATGACTAATACAATTGATTCCGTTGATTCCCTATTTGATAAAGGTTTAGAACGCTACAAGGCTGGAGAATCTGTAGAGTCACTGATTCCTGTATTTAAAGAGGTATGCGATCGCTCTCCTAAAGCCAGTTCAGCCTGGGTTTGTCTCGCTTGGTTATATCTTCTTGATAATAAAGGTAAATTGGCTTTCAACGCTGCTAATAAAGCTGTGAAACTCAATCCCCAAGATCCGCAAGGAAGAATTAATCTGGCTTTAGCTATGTTAGAAACAGGTCAAAAAGGTTTACGGGAACACATTGATTTTGCACAACAATTGATATTTGTCAATGAAGAATGGCAGGAAGAAGTTAAAAATAGCATTGAAGATGGTTTAACCAGAAAACCTGATTGGAAAAACTTAGCCAAAGTCAAAAAATGGTTATTTGAAAAATAGGGAATAGGGAATAGGGAATAGGGAGAAGATACTTCCAATTAACAACTGACAACTGACAACTGTACGGGCGAAGCATTTGGAGAACTATTTTTGGCAATGACCGATAATTTATCTTCCAAATGCTTCGCCCCTACTGACAACTGACAACTGACAACTGACCAATCAAAATGAAAGACAAATTATTAAACTGGCTCAACTTAATCTTAGTCGCTGATGTTTTTTTAGTGATTTTAGGTTTTGCGTGGCTTGTTATAGCCGTGATTGGTGATGCTTCGGGAATCAATTTAGGTTTAGATTTGTGGCACAAACTCTGGATGCCAGTATTTAACCCTGCTATTGGTATATTGATGGGTGGTGCGCTATTTAGTGGCATTATTAGTTGGGTATCTAAGAAACTGACCAAAAATGAGTTGTCTTGAATTTTACTCATTTTCAAATAGCTGGATTAATCGTCTGAAAGGGTTTAGCAATGCTCATTGGTGTCAACTTAACGTAAAACCCATAGCCCAACTGGGAATGATAGCGCAGCGTGGCGTAAGCCATATTCCCAGTCTAATAGCGCAAGTCATCTTTAGATGACTGAATACTAGGAAAATGTATTAGTCCGTTTTAACGGACTTGATCTATTAGACAGGGAATTTATTCCCTGGTGGGTGTGGAACCCAAACAAATAAGCCATCTGTAGCCTAAGTTGACACCAGTAAGCATTGCTAAACCCCTACAAATAATCCACAACAAATAGAAAGCCCAGACATAACAATTAATTTGATTGATAATCTTGACAACCAATTGCTTCTTCTGTATTCGCAATGTATGGATTTACTGTACATTTAAGACGATAATTATTAGTAAAAAATTGGCAATTAGGACAGGGGATTTTGTGCATTTCTTGAGCAATTTTAACAGTCTCTTTTGTTGCTGTCCATAAATTCAAAACTACCAAAACTATCACAGTCCAAGATGTGATAAAGCAAATCGGAATCAAGAATGCTTTTATTCCCTGAATTAGAAAAGATATAAAATTCAACATGGCAATTTATAAAATAAGTGAGGAGTTAGAAATTAATATAACTCCTTACTCCTCATTGCTCACGTCTAGCTGAAGATATATTAAATTAAACGCCAGCGTGACCTAATGCAATACCTGTTACCAACATTCCCAAAACCAAAAACGGTTGGGCGCTGGCTTGATATTTGACATCATTGGCTATGGGGTCACGGAGAAAATACATATCTTGGAAAGTGATTTGGGGAATGATTAATAAGACGAGAATTGCTGCATATAAATTCTCGTGAATACTCACCAAATAACCTGCCACCAAACCTTGAAATAAGTCAATCATGACTACACAAATCAAAGCCGCAGTTTGGATGCCAAACATAACTGGTAATGATTGTAGTCCTAATTGGCGATCGCCTTCCACACTCTTAAAATCATTGACAATGGCAATACCCAAACCAGCCAAACTGTAGAATAGAGTCAGAATCACAATTTTCCAATTCAATTCTCCAAATAAAGCATGACCAGCCCACCAAGGTAAAGCAATGTAACTTGCACCCAAAGCATAATTTCCTAACCAACCATTTTGTTTTAATTTCAATGGTGGTGCAGAATAGATATAGGCGATAAAAGTCCCAAAAACGGACAACATTAAAACAGTAGGAAATGGATGACCTGCCCATAAATCTAAGGTATAAGCCACCCCACATCCTAATAATAGTAAAAGCACGAATTGGCTAATTACTTGCTTTTCAGAAATTCTCCCCGAAGGTATGGGACGGTAAGGCTCATTAATCGCGTCAATTTCTCGGTCATAATAATCATTGATGGTTTGGGTATAACCTGTCAACAAAGGACCAGAAAGCAACATACAAAGGGCAGACTTCAAAACATTTTCTAAAGTCCAAGTGTAGTTACCAGAAGAAGCCGCACCGCAGACCACACCCCAAATTAGGGGAATCCAGGTAATCGGTTTCATCAATTGCAAGCGAATTTTCCAAATAGAAGTTTCCCCAGCACTTGCACCTTTCATTCCCAGCAATTGCCGAGTTTTCGCATTACGGTCTTCTGCAATTGTGACTTCTGGATTTGTTGATTCTATAGCCTCATTCGGCTGAGAATTTGGGTCAATGGGAGTTGATTCAGACATAAGGTGTAATGGTAATTGGTAATAGGTGATTGGTAATTGGTAATGGGTAATTGGTAATTATTGCCCAGTCCCCAATCCCCAGTCCCCAATCCCTAAAAAGAAATTATCAAATAACTATTTTGAAACTTTGCACCAGTTACAGGTTTACCACTTAAAGCCGGGGGGAGGAAGATATTACGTCTTTGATCTCCGGCTTCTACTGTGACTTCTGGTCCCTGTTGAGTAAGTTTTACCTGTTTTTTGTCGAAACCAGGTAAAAATAAGCGGACTTGGCGATTATGTACGTCAATTTCAATTGGTTGGTTAGCTTGTAATGCTTGTTCAACAAAGTTGGGTAAAGCATCTATGAGAGGTTGCCATTCCCCCTGGGAGACATCAGGAACTATGCTCACAGGTAGAGGTGCAAATTCCTGGGATAAGTTAGTATTTTCTCCATCAGCAACTAAGATTGCTCCACCAACAGTTAAACCAATTTGTTGGGCGCTTCCCCACAGATAGCGGGAATTTGCCACATCAATGGGTTCTGATGTTGTCACCAAAAAAGCGGCAACCCGCTGGGGATTAGCTAAAGCAGCTTTACCTTGTTCGAGAAAATTATTAACTTGGTTAGTGGGTTGAGAAAAATTATCAGCAGTCCAATTAATATTAAAAAGACTGCTAATTAAAGGTTGAATTAGGGGAGATTCGGTAATTGTTTTCCCTAAATCGGAATTTACGAACAATTGCCTAAATCGTCTCATATACCAACTTAAAGATTCTGGCATTCCCAACATTCGCAAGCTGGCAGCATCGCCTGTGCCATCATAGATAATCGCGTCATATTTGCCACTGGCATCATATTCACGAATCGCATTGAGAGCAAGGGCGTTGTCCATACCTGGTAATACCACCAGTTCCTGCCCATAAACCTCTTTCAAAATCGGTGTGCGGAGGTATTGAGCCTCCAATTTTTTCACTTCGTCCCAGTTGCGTTCTAGCAGTACAGATGCTTGAAACTGTACTGCTTGTAGATTAGGAGAGATTTCCTGGGGGTCAGGAGTCAGAGTAGTATTGAGTAGAATTGGCAATGTTGGATCTGCTAGTCCTGCTAGAAGTACCCTTTTGCCTTGTGTTGCCAAACTAATGGCTGCGGCGATCGCTATCTTACTGCGAGCGATGCCGTTTTTGCCCAAAAATGTCAGTATCAAGGCCATTACTCAATTTCCAATTTTGCCGATCTTTTCAATTACAACTTAGCACTCAACCAATCTTTTTAGCCTCTACTGTAAGTTGTTTTGACTAAGCTGGTTTGATTTCATCTTCAAAAAACCAGGTAGAGAAATTATCGTCAAACTTGACCACCACACCGATTCCCGCCCCGTCAGTGACTTTGTAGCCTTGGATAATGCCGATTTTTCCCAGTTTTTGAGCGATAGTAGAGGATACGCGATCGCGCAAACGAATCACCTTAACTTTCTGTCCGATGTCCATGATCTAGTTACAATAAAATAATCCAAATCTCAGTGTAGCGGAATCTGTCACTTACCCACCATTAATTAACCCCCAGACTTAAATTATTCATCAGTCTGAGGGCAATTTACCAACAAAAGATGCTCCTAAATCAGTGTATTAATCGCAGAAGAAGAAGCTACACCATTTTGCGAATCATTGTGAGTTGATTGCTGTGGCTGGGTTTCTTCCTGTACACCTCGCATCTTAATTAACTTAATAGCCCGGTTCACACTTTCTGGCAAAACTACCACCAGACTACCATCAGGAGCCATGTCCAAGGCTTTGTTAATAGCTGTGGTTTCATCCAAAATTGATTCAAAGCGGTAATTAGGCTTAACTTGGGTAATGCCTTGAATAATCAAATCTGAAGCTGAACCACGAGGTCTACCTCTAGTATCATCATCTTCTTTAATAATAATGTAGTCAAAGATATCTGCTGATAACTTACCTAGAGTCACAAAATCTTCATCACGGCGATCGCCTGGACCACCAATCACACCAATGCGCTGTCCCGTTGTCCAATTCCGAACAAATGACCCCAAGGCCTCATAACTAGCCGCATTGTGGGCATAATCTACTAAAGCATGGTGTTTACCCAAATTAAACAAATTCATCCGTCCTGGGGTCTGACTCACAGAAGCACGGAAGCCTCTTAAACCAGCCCGAATTTGCTCAATGGTGACATCTTGAACAAAAGCCGCCAAACTAGCAGCTAAAGCATTAGCAATCATAAATGGCGCTCTTGCACCCATTGTCAAAGGAATATTTTCTGCTCTTTCGATGCGGTGAGTCCAATCACCTTTGACAATAGACAGATAACCATGTTCATAGACTGCGGCCACTCCACCATGTTGAATATGTTTCCGTACCAGATCCGAGTCTGGATTCATGGTAAAGTAGGCAATATTTGCCTTAGTCTTTTCTGCCATCGCTGCAACCCGGTGATCATCGGCATTGATTACCGCATAACCATCAGGGAAAACAGCCTCAGCAACTACACTTTTGAGATGGGCTAATTGTTCAATAGTATCTATATCGCCGATGCCCAGATGGTCAGCAGACACATTTAATACCACACCTACATTAGCATTTTCAAAACCCAACCCAGAGCGGAGAATCCCACCGCGAGCCGATTCCAATACCGCTACTTCTACGGTCGGATCTTGAAGGATAACATGGGCGCTTTGAGGACCTGTATTATCTCCTGATTCTACTAAGAAATCACCGATATAAGTACCGTCTGTAGTTGTGTAGCCTACTACTTTACCAGTTTGCTTATAGATATGTGCTAACAGGCGGGTAGTGGTGGTTTTACCATTTGTGCCTGTGACAGAGAGCAGAGGAATCCGTCCAGATTGTTCATTGGGGAACAGCATATCCATGACCGCACCAGCGACATTGCGGGGGATACCAATGCTGGGGGCGACGTGCATTCGGAAACCAGGGGCGGCATTTACTTCGACAATTACCGCATCTACTTCTCGGAGCGGACGGCTAATATCGGAAGTGACAATATCTATCCCAGCTACATCTAAACCGATGATTCTCACTACCCGTTGTGCTAACCATATATTTTCCGGGTGAATTTCGTCTGTGCGATCTACAGCACTACCACCTGTACTCAAGTTGGCTGTAGCCCGCAGATAACACATTACCCCCTGGGGTGGCACACTATTGATGGTGTAGCCTTGTCTATCTAGGAGTTGATAGCTGGTACGGTCTAGTTCAATCTTAGTTAAGACATTATCATGACCTTCACCGCGATTGGGATCTTGGTTTGTTTCTTCAATTAGCTCTGTAATCGTAGATTTGCCATTACCCACGACATGGGCGGGGATTCTCTCCGCTACAGCAACTACCTTGCCATTAACTACCAATACCCGATGATCTCGTCCTACATAATATCTTTCCACAATCACTGAACGAGAAACTTGTCTAGCCATTTCATAAGCGGCTTCTGCGTCTTCCCAATTACGGATATCAATGGTAATACCCCGGCCATGATTACCATCTGAAGGTTTAATCACGATGGGATAACCACCAACATATTCAACGGCTTCTTCTAAATCATCAAAGAAATTGATAACTGTCCCTCTAGGAACTGGGACACCGTTGGCATCGAGAATCCGTTTAGTAGCTTCTTTATCACCAGCTAGTTCTACACCAAGAATGCCTGTGTTATTGGTCATTGTGGCCTGAATCCGTTTTTGATGGATACCATAGCCCAATTGAATTAAGAATCTAGCTGGTAAAGGCATCCAAGGAATACCTTTTTTCTCCGCTTCTTTGATAATAGCTTCTGTTGAAGGTCCTAGGGAAGCATCACGCCAAAAGTCTTTCAGGTCTTGAACATCTTGCTCTAGTTCGGCTTTGGGATAACGTCCCCGGTCAATAATACTTTGACATAGCCTGACTGCTGCCCGTGCTGCATAGCGACCCGCCTCTTCATTTAGGTACTCAATCACTACCTGATAAATTCCAGGTGTGACAGTTTCACGGGTGCGACCGAAACCTACGTGCATTCCCGCTAATTCCTGGAGTTCCAAGGCTACGTGTTCCACTATATGACCCATCATGGTGCCTTCTCGCACCCGCATCAGAAAACCACCCCGACAGCCAGGGGAGCAGTAGTGACCCTCTAGGCTGGGGAGAGCCTCTACTAATCCTTCATAAAAGCCAGGGATTTCATTAGAGGGCGTTTCGGCAAGGTTTTCTAAATCTAGGCGCATGACGATCAGCTTGTGCCGTCGAATGCTCCAGTAATTTGGGCCGCGTAAGGTCTGGATCTTGAGGATTCTCATGGGAATAGGTAGATGGAGATTCGGAACCAAAATTCTAGTTTCTTACTGGAATTGACCGCTAAACTGTTCATGTCAAACAGTTTTTTATGATTAGATAGTATTTATCTAAAATCTGGAGACAGGAAGAAATCAGAGCGCGGTCAAATCATTGTCATCTGAGATACTCTATACCGTCAGCTAGAGATGCGATGCACAGCAGGTAAAACAGTACGTTGGTAAAGATGGAAGCGATCTCCGTAACTGAGAATATGTAGTCTTAAATTATGTAAAGTTAAGGGTTCGTTAGCACTAACATTGGGTTCATTGGTGTGGGTAAGTTCTGTGGGATCAACAATGGTGACACTGCCTTTGCCCATAACTTGTAACCAACCATCTCGTTCAAACACAGCACAGGTGTCTTCGTCAATACCAATGCCCAGTCTATCAGGGTGAGCGGCGATGGCACTAACTAATCTCCCCATGCGATTCCGGTTATGGAAATGTTGGTCAACGACAACTTCAGGAATGAATCCTAAGCCTGTTGCCATATCCACTAGGGAACGATTGGGGGTTTCACCACTGCCACCACCTGCGATCATGTGATGTCCCATGACGGCTGCTCCAGCACTTGTTCCTGCTAAAGTCAGTTGTCCGGCTCTCACCCGCTGGCGGATGATTTCCATTGCTGGTGTGTCGGAGAGGACTCCACAAAGACGCAGTTGGTCTCCTCCTGTCAAGAAGACACCACTACAGGCTTCGAGGGATGCTTTAATCTCCGGATTTTCGCATTGTTCCCGTTCCCGAATGTCTAAAATTTCAACCTTCTCCGCACCCATTTCTTCAAAAATGCGAACGTACCTACCAGCAATAATGGCAGGCTCACGGGAGGCTGATGGAATTATTGTAATATACGCCTTGTTACCACCAGCACGAACAAAAAAAGTTCTCAGAATTTCTCGTCCATGAACTTTATCTTCTGCGCCTCCGATAACTAGTACGGCGGTTTTAGTAGCTTGGGGTGTCCTCATTTCCAGCGATTTAACTTCTAACTGCGGCATTGTGTTTCTGCTTGAGGGAGTCAACAACTTCAGGTTAATTCAACAAGGGTTGCTACTTGTTAATTTTCGCCTTTTGCTTTAATGAGAGGACACTGCTTGACGCACACGATGCCTCAATTTTCTCATGTCCGTCATTCTCATGGCCAGCATCTTGTTTTTACCTATCTACTTTTCCAGCCGGGAATTATAGTGCTAAATTAACTATAATTCCCTTCTGGATTTAGGTTTTAGTCGGCCTTGACACTCTTACTTCTGAGCTTGGCTAGATGCATCCCGGAAGTTGTTAACTTTGGTGGGATTATTAATTTAAATTTAGTAGTGACAATATTTAAACATAAATCAAGTAACTAGAAAAACTTTTGATCTCACTTGGAAACAGAGAACAGAGAACAGGGAACAGGGAACAGGGAACAGGGAACAGGGAACAGGGAACAGGGAACAGGGAACAGGAGAGAAACTTCCTTCTTTATTCTTTCTTCTCTTTCTCCTGAACTCCTGAACTCCTGACTCCTGAACTCCTGAACTCCTGACTCCTGACTCCTGACTCATGTGCTACGTTATCAGTTATTCTATTGGCTAGGTATCTACCCTTAATATTAGTTCTATCGAATACGAATTACTGTGCGTTTTGATATAGTTACACTTTTCCCTGACTGTTTCACGTCAATTCTCAATTCTGGTTTGCTGGCTAAGGCCTTAGCTAAACATATTGCTCAAGTGCATCTAGTTAATCCCAGAGACTTTACCATGGACAAACACCACAAGGTGGATGATGAAACCTATGGTGGTGGTGTGGGAATGCTGATGAAGCCAGAACCGATTTTCGCGGCTGTGGAGTCTTTGCCGATTCTACCCCGTCGTGATGTGATTTTGATGAGTCCCCAAGGACAACCGATGAACCAGCCCTTACTGCGCGAATTAGCCGCGGATTATGACCAATTGATTGTTATTTGTGGTCATTATGAAGGGGTAGATGACAGGGTGCTAAATTTGGTGACTCGTGAGATATCTTTGGGCGATTTTATCCTCACTGGGGGAGAAATTCCTTCTATGGCTTTGATTAATGGTGTGACGCGGTTGCTACCGGGAACTGTGGGTAAGGAGGAATCTCTCAAAAATGAAAGTTTTGAAGCGGGTTTGTTAGATTTTCCCCAGTATACTCGTCCTGCTAATTTTCGTGGTTGGAAAGTCCCAGATGTGCTACTAAGTGGTAATCATGCAGCAATAGCTCGTTGGCGTTTTCAACAACAAATTGAGCGCACTGCTTCCCGTCGTCCCGATTTGCTGAAAAAATGGCAAGAAGAGCAGGGGGAGTAGGGGGAGTAGGGGGAGAAAAATATTCTTTTGCAACTGACAACTGTAAGGGCGAAGCATTTGGAAGATAAATTATCGGTAGTTGCGAAAAATGCTTCTCCAAATGCTTCGCCCCTACTAACAACTGACAACTAACAAACTATGAACATCAGAATTGGTAACGGCTACGATATACACAGATTGGTGAGCGATCGCAATTTAATTTTAGGCGGTATTCACATTCCACATGAACTCGGCTTGTTAGGACACAGTGATGCTGATGTCCTCACTCATGCCATTATGGACGCGATGTTAGGAGCATTATCTTTAGGGGATATTGGTCATTATTTTCCCCCTACAGATCCAAAATGGAAAGGGGCTGATAGTCTTGTACTATTAGATCAAGTACATCAATTAATTCGTGACCAAGGTTGGAAAATCGGCAATATTGATTCTGTAATTGTGGCTGAACGTCCCAAATTAAAACCTCATATTTCTAAAATGCGGGATAAATTAGCCGCAGTTTTAGAAGTAGAACCAAATCAAATTGGTGTCAAAGCTACAACTAATGAAAAACTTGGTCCAACGGGAAGAGAAGAAGGTATTTGTGCTTATGCTGTAGTTTTGTTAGTAGCGGGTGATTAATTCATAACTAAATAGGAGAATAGGAGAATGTTTAGTTTAGATAAACCAGAAGAACTAATTCAAATCAGACTTATTTCTAGTATTTGGAATAATCAATTTGATTCACCGGAGAAAATAGAAAGTTTATTTCAACTGTCTTCTCCAGATATGATCGTCTTAGATCAAAATCAGCAAATTGCATTATTAGTAGATGTCAAAGCGCAAGAAATTCTAGAAAGTCATGAAAATAATTTATCAAAAGTCAGCAATCTGTATTTACAAAACTCTCAAACAAACCCGCGATTTGTTATGTTAGCAAATTTAACAGAAATTAATGTTTTTAAATCTACTAATGGTGTATTTTATAAACCAGAGATATCATTAAATACAGGAAAAATTCTCAGCCATTATGATTCAGAATTTTGTGAGAAGACAATATTTAATTTCTATTTGAAAACCCTTATAGTATCTTGGTTAAGAGATTTGAGTTATCACTGGAAATCAGAAATACCACCTGCCTCTGAAAAATTTGAAAGAATAGGTTTATTAGCAAAGATAAAAAATGGAGAAACATATTCACAAAACTATGAATAAGAGTAGATAATTTATATTTAATTACCAGTATCAGGAATATCAAAATATTAAAACCATGACATTACAAAAAATACTCAATCTTACGAAACGCTTTTTCTTATTAATCACAATTATTGCATTTACAGCAATGACAATTACCGCTTGTAACCCAATTCAATTAAAAACCAATGCGGCTCAAGTTCCCCAATTAGTCAGAAGTATTCTGAATGATCCAAAAACATTTAATGCGGCACTTGGTTCTGAATCACCAAATATTTTTGATCTTACTTATGAAGGATTATTAACGCAAAATCCTATTAACGGTAAAATAGAAGGAGCATTAGCTCAATCATGGGAAATATCACCTGATAAAACCAAAATTACCTTTACCATGCGTGAGGGTTTAAAATGGTCAGACGGACAACCATTAACAGTTGATGATGTCGTATTTACCTACAATGATATTTATTTAAATGAAAAAATTCCCACAGATACTAGAGATGTTTTGAGAATTGGTAAAGATCGCAAATTACCAACTGTGAAAAAAATAGATAATAAAAGAGTAGAATTTAGTGTACCTGAACCATTTAGACCTTTTTTGCTAAATACAAGGGCATCTATTTTACCTGCTCATATTTTAGAAAAATCAGTGAAAACAAAAGATAAAGATAGTAAACTGGAATTTTTGAGTAAATGGAGTGTTGATACTCCCCCAGAAGAAATTATTGTTAATGGACCTTATAAAATTGAAAGATATGATACAAGTCAACGGATAATTTTTCGCCGTAATCCCTATTATTGGCGTAAAGATGCTCAAGGTAAATCACAACCTTATATTGAACGGATAATTTGGCAAATTGTGGAATCAACAGATGCTTCTTTACTCCAATTTCGTTCCGGTGATTTAGATTCTATTAGTGTTTCCCCTGATTATTTTTCGCTGTTAAAAGTTCAGGAAAAACAAGGAAATTTTACAATATATAATGGTGGTCAAAGTTCTAGCACTTTATTTCTTTCTTTCAACTTAAATAAAGGGAAAAGAAATAATCAACCATTAGTTGATCCTATTAAATCTCAATGGTTTAATAATGTCCAATTTCGCCAAGCGGTAGCTTATGCTATTGATAGACAAACCATGTTAAATAATACTTTTCGTGGTTTGGGTACTTTCCAAAATTCTTCTATTTCTGTTCTAAGTCCTTATTTTTTATCACCAGAAAAGGGACTAAAAGTTTATAAATATAATCCTGATAAAGCGAAGGAATTACTAATAAAAGCAGGATTCAAATATAATGACAAAAATCTTTTAGTGGATAATCAAGGTAACGAAGTCAGATTTAGTTTACTCACCAATGCTGGTAATAAAATTCGGGAATCAATGGGTTCGCAAATTAAACAAGATTTGAGTAAAATTGGCATTCAAGTTGATTTTACTCCCTTGGCATGGAATACTTTTATAGGTAAGATATCTAATACTTTAGATTGGGAGGCTGGTTTATTAGGTTTAATTGATGGATTAGAACCTAATGATGGTGCTAATATTTGGTCACCTGACGGGGGATTACATATGTTTAATCAAAAACCCCAATCTGGACAAAAGCCCATAGAAGGGAGAGAAGTTGCACCTTGGGAAGTGAAAATTAATGAACTTTATATTCAGGGCGCACAGGAATTTGATGAGGTGAAAGTCAAGGAAATTTATGGGGAAAGTCAACAATTAACACAGGAGTATTTACCTTTTATTTATTTGGTAAATTCCTCTGCTATGTCAGCAATTAGAAATCGTTTTAAAGGTATCCAATTTTCTGTCCTTGGTGGTGCTTTTTGGAATATTCATGAAATTAAAGTTACGAAATAGGTAATGGTGAAGAAATTCTTACCAATTACCAATCACCAAAAACTTTCTAGGTTGGCTAGAGTCTAAATCATTCTCATATTAATATCTGGTAATAACCTATGACATTACAAAAAATACTCCATTCCACAAAACGCTTTTTCTTATTAATAACAGTTATTGCATTTACAGCAATAGGACTTACCGCTTGTAACCCAACTAAATTAAAAACCAATGCGGCTCAAGTACCTCAATTAGTAACAAGCATTCTGAGTGATCCAAAAACATTTAATGCTGCGCTAAGTTCCGAATCACCAAACATTTTCGGTTACACTTATGAAGGATTATTAACTCAAAATCCTATTGACGGAAAAATAGAAGGTGTGTTAGCCCAATCATGGGAAATATCACCAGATAAAACCAAAATTACCTTTACCATGCGCGAAGGTTTAAAATGGTCAGACGGACAACCATTAACAGTTGATGATGTTGTGTTTACCTATAATGATATTTATTTGAATGAAAATATCCCTACAGATACTAGAGATGTTTTGAGAATTGGTAAAGATCGCAAATTACCAACTGTCAAAAAAATAGATAATAGAAGAGTAGAATTTAGTGTCCCTGAACCATTTAGACCTTTTTTACTAAATACTGGAGCATCTATTTTACCTGCTCATATTTTAGAAAAATCAGTCAAAACTAAAAATAAAGATGGGAAATTGGAATTTTTAAGTAAATGGGGTGTTGATACTCCTCCCCAAGAACTTATTGTTAATGGACCCTATAAACTGGAAAGATACGATACCAGTCAACGGGTAATTTTTCGCCGTAACCCCTATTATTGGCGTAAAGATGCTCAAGGTAAACCACAACCTTATATTGAACGGATAGTTTGGCAAATTGTGGAATCAACTGATACTTCTCTACTCCAATTTCGCTCTGGAGATTTAGATTCTATTGGTGTTTCCCCTGATTATTTTTCTTTGTTAAAAGTTCAGGAAAAACAAGGTAATTTTAAAATATATAATGGTGGTCCGAGTTCTAGCACTTCCTTTATTTCCTTTAACTTAAATAAGGGAAAAAGGAAAAATCAACCATTAGTTGATCCTATTAAATCTAAATGGTTTAATAATGTGCAATTTCGCCAAGCTGTAGCTTATGCTATTGATAGACAAACCATGTTGAATAACACTTTTCGTGGTTTAGGTACACCTCAAGATTCTCCTATTTCTGTCCAAAGTCCTTATTTTTTATCACCAGAACAGGGTTTAAAGGTTTATAAATATAATCCTGATAAAGCGAAGGAATTACTAATAAAAGCAGGGTTTAAATATAATGAAAAAAATCTCTTAGTAGATGATCAAGGTAATGAAGTTAGGTTTGCATTGTTAACTAATGCTGGTAATAAAATTCGGGAGTCAATGGGTTCGCAAATTAAACAGGATTTAAGTAAAATTGGGATTCAAGTAGATTTTACACCATTGGCTTGGAATACCTTTATAGATAAACTTTCTAATACTTTAGATTGGGATGCTTGTTTAATAGGTTTAACAGGGGGTTTAGAACCAAATGATGGTGCAAATGTGTGGTCGCCTCAAGGGGGATTACATATGTTTAATCAAAAACCTCAAGCTGGACAAAAACCAATTGAAGGTTGGGAAGTTGCTGACTGGGAAAATAAAATTAATGAACTTTATATTCAAGGCGCACAGGAATTTGATGAGGTTAAATTAAAGGCAATTTATGGGGAAAGTCAACAATTAACGCAGGAGTATTTGCCTTTTATTTATTTGGTTAATTCCTATTCTCTCTCAGCAGTGCGAAATCGTTTTGAAGGTATTAAATTTTCTGCGCTTGGTGGTGCTTTTTGGAATATTCATGAAATTAAAATTACGAAGTAGTTGATATTTGACTGAAACCAGGAAAATCCAAAATCTAAAATCCAAAATCTAAAATCGAATGACACAACCCGAAAATTTGCGATCGCTCTTAGAATCCGTCGCCAATGGTACAATTAGCCCAGACATAGCCTTTGACTCCCTCAAAAACTTACAATATGAATCTGTAGGTGAGTTTGCTAAAATAGA
>Ga0208858_1000023_pt1 | contig 47192 bp, 35 predicted proteins | sample LakMenEpi16Nov12_FD_150704 | JGI IMG/M metagenome (GOLD analysis project Ga0208858, IMG submission 150704) | Freshwater microbial communities from Lake Mendota, WI - 16NOV2012 deep hole epilimnion (SPAdes) | ecosystem: Environmental > Aquatic > Freshwater > Lake > Epilimnion/Euphotic zone ...
CCGTTAATAGCCGTTGTTCCAGTTAAAGTCAGGTTTTCTAGGTTATCCCCCAATGTGTAATCAATAATGCTAAAAACGCTATCTGTACCTTCATTCAGGTTTTCTGTGATGATATCTGCTGTACTATTTACATAGTAGGAATCATTACCCAGACCACCAATCATGGTATCTGCATCCGCACCACCATTAAGGGTATCATTTCCTAAACCACCTGTGAGAACGTTAGCTGCTGCGTTACCTGTAATGCTGTTATTCAGTGCATTACCAGTACCGTTAATAGCCGTTGTTCCAGTTAAAGTCAGGTTTTCTAGGTTATTCCCTAATGTGTAATTGATGATGCTAAAAACGCTATCTGTACCTTCATTCAGGTTTTCTGTGATGATATCTGCTGTACTATCTACATAGTAGGAATCATTACCCAGACCACCAATCATGGTATCTGCACCCGCACCCCCATTAAGGGTATCATTTCCTAAACCACCTGTGAGTAGGTTAGCTCTTGCGTTACCTGTAATGCTGTTATTCAGTGCATTACCAGTACCGCTAATAGCCGTTGTTCCAGTTAAAGTCAGGTTTTCTAGGTTATTCCCTAATGTGTAATTGATGATGCTAAAAACGCTATCTGTACCTTCATTCAGGTTTTCTATGATGATATCTGCTGTACTATCTACTGTACTATCTACATAGTAGGAATCATTACCCAGACCACCAATCATGGTATCTGCACCCGCACCCCCATCAAGGGTATCATTTCCTAAACCACCTGTGAGAACGTTATCTGCTGCGTTACCTGTAATGCTGTTATTCAGTGCATTACCAGTACCGTTAATAGCCGTTGTTTCAGTTAAAGTCAGGTTTTCTAGGTTATCCCCCAATGTGTAATCAATAATGCTAAAAACCCTATCTGTACCTTCATTCAGGTTTTCTGTGATGATATCTACTGTACTATCTACATAGTAGGAATCATTACCCAGACCACCAATCATGGTATCTGCACCCGCACCCCCATCAAGGGTATCATTTCCTAAACCACCTGTGAGAACGTTATCTGCTGCGTTACCTGTAATGCTGTTATTCAGTGCATTACCAGTACCGTTAATAGCCGTTGTTTCAGTTAAAGTCAGGTTTTCTAGGTTATCCCCCAATGTGTAATCAATAATGCTAAAAACGCTATCTGTACCTTCATTCAGGTTTTCTGTGATGATATCTGCTGTACTATCTACATAGTAGGAATCATTACCCAGACCACCAATCATGGTATCTGCACACCCACCACCATTAAGGGTATCATTTCCTAAACCACCTGTGAGAACGTTATCTGCTGCGTTACCTGTAATGCTGTTATTCAGTGCATTACCAGTACCGTTAATAGCCGTTGTTCCAGTTAAAGTCAGGTTTTCTAGGTTATCCCCCAATGTGTAATCAATAATGCTAAAAACGCTATCTGTACCTTCATTCAGGTTTTCTGTGATGATATCTGCTGTACTATTTACATAGTAGGAATCATTACCCAGACCACCAATCATGGTATCTGCATCCGCACCACCATTAAGGGTATCATTTCCTAAACCACCTGTGAGAACGTTAGCTGCTGCGTTACCTGTAATGCTGTTATTCAGTGCATTACCAGTACCGTTAATAGCCGTTGTTCCAGTTAAAGTCAGGTTTTCTAGGTTATTCCCTAATGTGTAATTGATGATGCTAAAAACGCTATCTGTACCTTCATTCAGGTTTTCTGTGATGATATCTGCTGTACTATCTACATAGTAGGAATCATTACCCAGACCACCAATCATGGTATCTGCACCCGCACCCCCATTAAGGGTATCATTTCCTAAACCACCTGTGAGAACGTTATCTGCTGCGTTACCTGTAATGCTGTTATTCAGTGCATTACCAGTACCGTTAATAGCCGTTGTTCCAGTTAAAGTCAGGTTTTCTAGGTTATCCCCCAATGTGTAATCAATAATGCTAAAAACGCTATCTGTACCTTCATTCAGGTTTTCTGTGATGATATCTGCTGTACTATCTACATAGTAGGAATCATTACCCAGACCACCAATCATGGTATCTGCACCCGCACCACCATTAAGGGTATCATTTCCTAAACCACCATTAAGGGTATCATTTCCTAAACCACCTGCGAGAACGTCAGCTGCTGCGTTACCTGTAATGCTGTATGATATCACTGGATTAACAATATCGTGAGATCCCTTTCCAGATGCTGTTCCTGACGTAAAACCAATAAAAGCATCTGTGTTACCTAACATAGCAGGAAGGTCAACTGTGTAATTTAAAAAAGCATCGGTTGGCCTTTGATTCGTCTCGGATAAACGAACTTCTAACAAGTCACTATTGCCATTATAATCAACCCAAACATTCCAAATGTTACCATTATTCAATCGGGTAGTAACAGCCTGACTAGTAACTGAAACCATACTTCCATTCAAATTAACTCCAACATGATTACCGTCAAGGTCTTGAAAACCACCATTGTAATAAGTATCAAATTCTATTCCTAAACTATGAGGGATTCCGTTAAAACCAATACCGCCGCCGCCACCACCAACAATTGTCTTTGCAACCGATTGTATTACAAAAACTAAACCATCAGCGCCTGCTCCATCAAGGTCACCAACCGATCCTGAGTCAGTGATTTGAAATTTAAAAGAAGTACTGAAAGAGATATTATTGGATAGAGTAATGGCATTAGTAAGAAAAGCACTGCCACTCTGACCATAATCATCTGTTAAGCGTAAAACAGTTGAGACTTCATCAGCACCAATTGTGAATTTTGCTGAACCATTTAGGGCAAAACTTGCAGGATTTAGCTGACTCATATTTAGCTCCGTTGTAATTTACAAATCATTGTTTAAAGTAGTTAACTATTGCCAATAGCTGAAAGTATCCTCATAAGCATTACTTAGCTACTAGGACTCTAAGGATATAAATCAAACTTTTAGATGCAACAGCTTCGCCTTTACAAGTATTACTTCCAAAGACACCTGTTGCTTGTTTAATTGTTCATGATGATAATCCTTACAGAAAAACGTTACATAATTTACTTGGATTTGTCAACCCCAAATCCAACCTTTTTTTACCAAAGTGGGTAATTATGCCCCAATTCCCCGTCCCTCTTCTCGCCATAATTGATTCAACCTAGTAGCGGGCATGGTTAAATACAAAACATCTCCAGGGGCGAGAATCGTTTCTAATAAATCCCAGCCTTGTACAGTTTCGTGGTTGATTTCCACATACAAAGGCACAAAATCCGCCAACTTGGCTACATCTTTCACCCACTCATCACAAAAAGGGTGTATTGGTGTAATTGTGGTGGCAAAAGCTACCCATAAATTATCAGCAATAATGCCATTACCAATAATCCTACCACCTAGGGCAGCAGCAGCGAAGGCAGGGGCAGCTAGTTCAGCGGGACTGAGTACAGCTTCAAAGTCAAATACCTGTTGTGCTATACCAGCAAAATCGGGATCAGCATAGTTGACAATCACAGGAATATTCGGTGCTAAAGCCTTAGCTTTGAGAGCAATTTCCAAATTAGTAGCATCATTGCTAGTGACAGCTAAAACTGCGGTAGCTGTGTTGATATTACTTGACTGTAGAGTAGCGCGAAAACTGGCATCAGCAAGGATGACAGGAATACTCATACCTCTAGCAGTAGTCACATATCTATTATTAGCGTCTGTTTCAATTACTACTACTTCATGGCCACTCAGATGTAATTGTTGAACAATTCTAATGCCGATACCACTTAAACCGCAAACAATATAATGATTATGTTGGGGAATTCTCGCTGCGTCTAAAAATTGTTTTAAGCGACTACCCAGGATAAAATCTGTCAGCGTAGCGTACCAAAGCCCAATTACCACAGCCCCAATTAGCATAATGACAACGGTAAATAATTTGATGCTATCAGGTGCATTTTCTACGACTTTATCATTACCACCAGCCCCTGTAATCATGCCGACAGCAAAATATAAAGCATCAACAAAAGAGAGATTATGCTTACTGGCAACATAAGTAAATGTGGAGAGTAAAATAATTACTAATAAAGCTATTGCCATGCCGACAACTGATTGAGCGTGTTTCTGAAATTCCCTAATATTAGCAAAAGCTTTGATTAATTTTCTAATAAATGATTTACGTTGTGGACGAATGCGGGGTTGAGTGCCAATAATTAAGCGATCACCTACTTTTAATTGTTGATCTAATAACACTGCTGAAACTACATTCATTTTCCCTTGGATAGGGACATAATAAATCAGCATTCGCGTTGGATCTTCCCATAAACAGCTAATTTTTCTACCCTTCCAAGCATGATTTTCGTGAATATATTCTTCTTGAATTGGCCAAGTTTGCTCAAGTAATTTAATTTGGCCAATGGCTTTGTTTCCTAAAGCGGCAAAGGTAAATACTGGTGCGGCTAAACCCACAACACTCAAACTTAAATGATTTGACAAAGTTTGATCAAGACGTTCACCTAAATTCGTATTATAAAAACGGTTAATAATCCGAATTTGGGGATTAAGTACCCGTGCTTGCATCATGATTGATAAATTTAGGGCATCATCAGAAGTCGCAATTACTAAAGTATGTGCTTCGGTAATTCCCGCTGCTTGCAAAGTGGCAACTGCCTGTAACTCACCAACAATTACATTAGCAGCAGTTTCACCAGCAACGGGTTTGCGATGAATACCTACTACTAAAGCCCCATGTTCTCTCAGTAACCGAAATATTTTATATCCGGTACGCCCTAAGCCGCAAACAATAATTCGAGGTTTCATAAAACCGCAGCATAAAATTTATATAAATGGCTACATATCAGTTATCAAAAAAGAATTCAGGAGTTGGAATTGAATTCAATAATCTCTATTCTTGCTTAACTAACGGGATAATAACTGTAACTGAACACACTATCTTTATATATAGAGAATTAAAATTAAAAATAATTAGAAAATGCACATAATAATCCGACAACCCTCTAACTAATGTGGGAAAGCACAAGCAAAGAGGGGATGTCGAAAACGAACAAATTATGTTACTAAATCGGCATTGGCAGAAGTGCGTTTCAGCATGAATACAGCCACAATAATTCCCACAATGGCTAATCCCGCAGTTGGATAAAAGAAATTAGTGTAACTGCCGAAAATGTCTCTAATTTTGCCAGCTAATAAAGTTCCCCCCAAAGCCCCCATACCGTAAGCAGTGAAGACAATACCGTAATTTTTAGCATAGTCTTGGGATTGAAACATGATTAAAGTGGAAGTGGGAGCGATCGCTAACCAACCCCCCAAAGCCAAGTAAAATAGCGAAAAAGCGACTATATAAGTGAGTACACTGCCCTTACCCGCACTCAGCATCATAATCGAACCAATCAAAATTAAAACAAAGGAAACAATTGCCCCCAACTTTGGCGTAAATTTGTCCGTAAACCACCCAAAAAACAACCGTCCCGCACCATTAAAAATAGCAAACAGAGAAACTGTATTTGCGGCTGTGGCTGCATCTAATTTAATAATTTCCTGTGCTAGAGGACTAGAAATACCAATAGCTGCCAGTCCCGCAAAAGAACCAATGGTATAACACAACCACAAGCCATAAAAACTGGAAGTCTGAAGAATTGATCCTGAAGTTGTCGTGTGAGAATTTGTTTGCACAGATCCGGGTGGAGTCCATCCTTCTGGCTGCCAACCTGGAGGAGGAGTTATGAGGACAGTAGAAATAGCCGTAATAATAACTGCAAAAGCAATACCTAAAATTACAAAAGTTTGCTGAACTCCAAAAGCATCTATCAGAAACTTGGCCAAAGGTGCAGTAATTAAAGGTGACAAACCAAATCCAATCACAGTAGCGCCCACAGCCAAACCTTTTTTATCAGGAAACCACTTAGCCACCACAGCCAACGGTACACCGTAAGTGATACCCACACCCATACCAGCAATCACACCATAGGTAATAGTTAGTGTAGGAATATTGCCACCCAAACTAGAGAGAATATAACCTACTGCCGTAATTAAACCACCAACACCTGTAATCAGACGAGTATCAAAACGATTGATATAAAAGCCAGTGATTGGCATTAAAATTGCGAATACAACCAGCAGCACCGTAAATGGTAATAGGCTATCAGTTGCACCCACACTAAGAAGTTTTTCCAAAGGTTTTCTAAAAATACTCCAAGAATAAACTGTACCCAAGCACAGTAAAACAGTGATACTTAGAGGTATCAGTAGCCATCGCCCTTTCTCCGCAGGCATACCAAATAATTGTAGTTTTTCCATTTGTTGTTATGTGAGGTGAATATTTGACACTCCCCTGGCTAAAGCCGAGGGGATTCTACATTCATCGTCAAAACTTGGCTTTTCCAGGCTTGCACCAAGCAGAGTAGTGGCTTCAACTCCTGTAGCGTTAATTTGGGGATGCCCTCCCCTATTTTTTGCAAGATTAAGAATGTTAATTGCGGCGTTTGTATCTCTATGAAGATATGATCCACAACTACAATTATGGGTACGAGTTGATAGAGATTTTTTGACAATTACGCCACAGCTAGAACACTTTTGAGAAGTGTAATGAGGTGCTACGGCTATAGCAATCTTGTCAAATTTAACCGCAAAATATTCAATCCATTGTCGGAACAAATACCAACTAGCGTCACTAATTGATTTTGCTAAACAATGGTTTTTTACCATATTTGAAACCCTTAAATCTTCATAGGCTACTAAGTCGTTAGACTTGCATACGTTACGCGCTATTCTTTTAGCGTGTTCAATCCGTTGCCTACTTACTTTTAAGTGTTTCTTAGCGTAAAGTTTTCTAGCTTTTTTTCTACAACTAGAACCTTTAACTTTTTTGTAAATCCGTTTTTGAGAATGTTTGATAGATTTTTCAGCCTTTCTCAAAAACTTAGGGTTAGGTTCTTGATGCCCGTTAGAGTCGGTGTAAAAAGACTCTATACCGACATCTAAACCTATGTCTACACCTGTTTTCGGTTGAATATCTACAACATCAATGCCGATACAAAACTGTGCATAATATCCATCGGCACGACGGATTAAACGCACTCGTTTAATATCTTTAAGTTCGTAGGATTGAATATCCCATTTACCTAATAATTTGAGTTCACCAATCCCTTTTTTATCGGTAAAGGTGATACGCCGCTTGGTTTTATGTAGCTTCCAGCCTGATGTTTTATATTCAACAGAACGGCAATTTTTTTGAAACCGTGGATATCCTTTCTTTCCAGACTTTTTAGATTTACAGTTGTCGTAAAACCTTGATATAGCAGACCATCCTCTTTCTGCGGCTGATTGTACTGCCATTGAGTTTAATTCAGCAGCAAAAGGAAAATATGAGCGGAGTTCTGTTGAATACTTGTTAAGAGCAAACTTGTCAATTTTGAGTTCCTGCGGGGCATCCATCCAATATCTTATCGCTTTGTTACGAATGAATTGGGTGGTACGAATTGCATCGTCTATGGCGTTGTATTGATCTTGTTTACCTTTAACTTTGTATTCTAGGACTAGCATTGATTTAACCTTGAACAATCAACTTGATTTGGTTTCGACCTGCGTTTATTATACAATATATACAAAATGTCAGTGCAGGATAAATCCTGCACCTAGCCTTCATCCCGCAGCTGTTGCACAGGTGTGTCCTCCTGAGTCGGACACGCCTTCAAGGGTTTTCGGCATTCTCCTTATAAACTGCTGTAAAGTAATCCTGGAAAGAATTAATCAGGGTTATTATGGCACTTTATTTAGATTCAGCTATTGCCGCAGAAGCCGAAATTGTTAAACATTGGGGTTGGGTAAAAGGTATCACCACCAACCCCACATTGTTAGCACAAGCCAACACCCCACCAGAAACCACCCTCAAAACCTTAGTTTCCTTAACTTCAGGTCCGGTATATTATCAACTCCTCGTTTCAGACAAAGAGAAAATGATAGCCCAAGGGAGAAAAGCTTTTGAAATTATTGGTTCTCAAACCATCTTAAAAATTCCTGCCACACCCCTAGGATTTGAGGTAGTAGCCACCCTTTCCTCAGAAATCACCTGTTCCGTCACCGGCATTTACAGCCCCGCACAAGCCGCAGTAGCCAAGGAAGCGGGGGCAAAAATCGCCATAGCCTATGTCAATCGGGCTGAACGCTTGTTAGGAGACGGTATTGCTTTGGTACGAGATATGGCCAGCATTCTCAAAGGCAGTGATGTGGAAATTTTAGCAGCTAGTATCAAGTCACCAGCAGAAGCAGCCGCGTCTCTCCAAGCCGGTGCTAATCATCTCACCTTACCTTTGGCAATGTTGCAAGCCATAGCAAGCCATGAATTTTCCAATCAAACCGTGATTGATTTTGCGGCTGGAGGAATCGGCTTAACAATTTAAATTAATAGCCTCTAGTATATACTCCAACACCATTAGTGAATAAATGAAGGGTTTCACCCCTCATCCTTAAAACCTTGATTTTCCATAATCAAAATATTTTAACATTGGTTTTATGGTCATAGACAAAATGGCTTAAAAACCAGTGAAATCAAGCTATATCCGGGATGATGGGTGTGACCCCCTATTAATTATTCCCGGAAAATATAGATTACAAACTGTTGGCAATGAACAAATAAAAAATTTAAAAATAAATGCCAAATTGGCAACCATCATGAAACGAACCAGGCTAAATTATATGAGTCGAGCAAAAACAAGGGATTTGTTAAGAGACTGAATCAATTAGCAAAAAGCTCTTGTTAAGATTGCTTAAAAAATAAATAGAATTAGTATTTGCTGCCTAGGAATACCTGCTAAGTATAGACGTTATCGTTAACCTGCAAATTACCCCCCTAATTAACGGTTCTCGTCTGTATGAATAAAGTTCCTAATCGCTTCAGCAGCAAATGATAGAGTGGGAGAGAAAGGCGCTTGGTAATGCCTCCTCCCACTCTCTTTTTTTGGGTACTTTTTAGAAGTCATGCAGCTTTTAATCTGCTGATTCTGACTGATAAATTCTGTGTTGAAAAAGTCTTTTTTGCACCAGTTGAATTGATTCTACAATTGCTTCTAATTTGACAGGCTTAGGAATAAAATCATCCATACCAACAGATAAACATTCATCTCTGTTTGACTGCATTGCATTGGCAGTCATAGCAATAATATAAGGACGATTAGTTTTACCCCATTCTTGATAAATTGCTTTTGTTGTTTCTATCCCATCTAATTCTGGCATTTGGATATCTATGAAAATAACATCATATATCTGTTGTTTTAATGCGGTTAATACCTCAACCCCATTATTGACAATATCTACTTGATATCCTAGTTTCTGAAATAATTTCTCAGCAATTTTCTGATTAACAATATTATCTTCAGCAATCAATATTTGTAAAGGAAATTTCTGGGAGAAATGGGTATCAAATTTAATGACTGGTTTTTGGATATCTTGATTTTTGGGGGTAAGAAAATCTAACTCTACACTAAATAGACTACCTTGGGATAATTTACTAATGACTTTAATTTCACTACCCATTATTTGAGCTATTTTTTGACTAATTGCTAAACCTAATCCTGTGCCTTGAGATTTAAGTTTACTTTCTCCTACTTGCTCAAATGGTAAGAATATTTTAGCTAATTTTTCAGAGCTAATTCCCACACCCGTATCTGTGACTTGGAAGTTTATTTTAGTTAAATAAAATAACTCATTTTTTGGTTCTTGACTAATAAAATTAACAATCAAATTTACTTTACCTATATCCGTAAATTTAATAGCGTTTCCTAATAGATTTAGCAAAATCTGTTTTAAGCGTTTTTCATCGGTATGAATAATAATAGGTATTTTTTGGTCAAATTGATAGATAAAATCAATATTTTTTTCCATTGTCGAATAACGACAAATTTCGACTATCCCTTTCAAAAAATCAGGAAAGTTAAAATTTTGCAGTTCTAGTGCCATTTTTCCAGCTTCTATTTTAGAAATATCTAAAATATCATTAATTAATGATAATAAATGGACACCTGATTGATAAATGATTTGAATATCTTCTTTCTCTGATGTTGTTAATTTTGGTGAATCTCGAAAAATTTGAGAAATTCCTAAAATACCATTTAATGGTATCCGCAGTTCGTGACTCATGTTGGTGAGAAATTGACTTTTGTAACGGTTAGCATCTACAGAATCTTGTTTTGCTAATTCTAATTCTAAATTTTGCTGAATAAGCTGTTCTTTTTGTTGCTCTAATATTTCTGCTATTTGCTGAAGTTCTAGGGATTTATCAAATAATTCCATTTGCGAATTTTTTAGGATTAATGTTGCTGTTTTTCTTTCACTAATCACAGCATTTAATACAAGTGTTGTTAAGACAATTACCCCAATAAAGCATTGTAGTAATAAAAGAGATTCATTTAAGTTAGAACGATTAAATGCTCCTAGTCCTCTAACTGTTCCTAAAATAGCCATTACAGCTACAAGTACAATTAAGTTTGTAGCAGCTAGTTTCCCAAACCGAAAAACTGCCCAAACTAAACAAGGAATAATCATGTATTCTATAAAGTAGTTACTAAAAAAAGCATTTTCACATATAATAATAACAATTGTTAATAAGAGTAAAATTTCGATAATTCTCCAAAAAGTTCTTGATTTTAGGTTAATTGCAAATTCTTGTTTATGCGTTAAGAAATATTCTTTAAATAACTCTCCCCAAGTTAGTAATGCTGGAGTAAAAATAAAGATTCCAGCTACGTTAGATATCCACCAAGTTACCCATGAATTGGTAAAGTCAATAATAGATATTTTTCCTCCTAATGTTAATGCTGCTACTCCCGCAGTCGCATTCACAATTGGTCCAATCATCCCTGTGAATACTAAAAATTTCCTCACGTCGCTTAGGCGTTCTAGAGGAGAGGGTGTAGCAACTAATTTGCGAAATAGGAAACAACCCAGTAATATCCCAGAAGTTGTACCAATAGCAATTCCTAAACCCTGTAAAATTGAAGAAAATGCCCAAATATTTGCTAAGAATGACCCAATTAATACTCCTGGCCAAATCCAATCCCCAAAAAGTAATATAGCAGCAGTAGCAAAACCATCAGGTGGCCAAACTGGTGTAACATTTTGGGGCGTAGAAGCGAGAATTCGAGAAAATTGTGCAGTTTCGTAGTAAACTAAAGCTAAAACTGCTATCCATGTAGAACGGACTGATATAAATCCTAAGTTGAATTTCATTAATTTATAATTGTATTTGACAGTAATATAATACAATTATTCAACTCTTTATTAGTGTGATATCCATAACTGTAATCACTATTTTTACTTTTGATCAACAAAAACAAGCTGATACCCAGTCAGAAAAAAACTGAAGAATATGGACATCAGAGGAGCAACTGAATAATATAGGATATTTTTCTGATTTTTAGCAGCATTTCTCCAGTTAACCCAGGAAATCCCCCTTTCTATATTTTACAGTTGATCAGAAAAGAGGGATACAAGGATTTACGGTTTTGGAGATAATTGCTTATAAGGGAAATGCCGAAAACCCTTGAAGATGTAGCTGACTTAGTCAGCTACATCTGTGCTTTAGACAAGGGATGAAGGCTAGAGGCTTTCCTTTATCCTGCATTGACATTAATTGAAAAATTTGAAATTATTTCAAATTTTAATCCATATTCGTGAGACAATTAAATTGTCAGCAAAGACATTAAAAACCTACCGGGGGACTCTCGGAAAGTTACGCTTGTCAGAGATGATTCTGCCAGTAATGGCAAACAGGATCAGGGCAAGAACCCAAATATTTAAGGAACCCTGCCTGAAGCTGGGATAACTGAGAGATATAGACTGAAACTCTCTATAGAATCCCCGCGTCTTTAGACCGGGGAGTGTCAATCTACTTCTGCTTTGCTCCAGCTTTAGCAGCTTTAGCGGCTTTTTTAGCAGCTTTTTCGGCTGCTGCTGCTGCTAATTCTGCTTGTTCTTTCTCTTCGGCTTTCTTATCGAGATAGTAGTGATAATCTCCTAAATAAACGCGAAATTCACCATCACGAATTTCGACGATTTTGTTAGCTACTTGGGAGATAAAATAACGGTCGTGGGAAACTACCAGGGCTGTACCATCATAGTTTTGCAAAGCCTCTTCCATCATTTCTTTCGCAGGAATATCTAAGTGGTTGGTAGGCTCATCCAAAATGATTAAATTCGCTGGACGTAAAAGCATTTTTGCCAATGCTAACCGAGCTTTTTCACCTCCACTCAATGCCCCAACTTTCTTAAATACGGTATCACCAGTAAATAAGAATCTTCCTAACAGTGTACGAACTTCTTCGTTTGTCCAGTTGGGAACTTCATCATGAATTGTTTCCATGACGGTTTTATTTAAATCCAACGCTTCCGCTTGGTTTTGCTCAAAGTAACCCGGAATAACGTTGTGATCACCTAATTTCACAATCCCTTCTGTGGGAGGTTCAACACCCATCATAATTTTTAATAGTGTGGATTTACCCGCACCATTGGGACCGAGAAACGCAATTCTGTCTCCTCTTTCCACTAGCAGATTTGCCGACAAAAACAGAATTTTATCCCCATAAACATGAGTTAAATCCTTAATTTCTACCACTTCTCTACCGCTACGACTAGCATCAGGAAAACGGAAATGCAGAGTTCTTACTCCGCCTGTGGGAGCTTCGATGCGTTCAATTTTATCTAGTTGCTTTTCTCTACTTTTCGCTTGGGTACTGCGGGTAGCACTGGCGCGGAATTTATCTACAAATGCTTGTTGTTTTTCTAATTCTTTTTGCTGACGTTCGTAAGCGTTAAGTTGTGCGTATTGATTTTCCGCTTTTTGTTGTAGGTAGGATGAGTAATTACCCAGGTAAGAACTGGAAACACCCCGTTCAGTTTCCACGATTTGGTTACACAGACGATCTAAAAATTCCCGGTCATGGGAAACTATCACCATGGGGGTAATTAAACCGCGCAGGTAATTTTCTAACCACTCAATGGTTTCTAAATCTAAGTGGTTTGTCGGTTCGTCCAGTAGTAACAAGTCGGGTTTTTGCAGGAGAATTTTCCCTAAACTCATCCGCATTTGCCAACCACCGGAGAAGGCACTAACTAGGCGATCGCCATCTTCTAGTTGAAATCCCATCTCTGGTAAAATCTTACCAATCCGCGAGTCTAAGTTATATCCATCTAAAGCCTCAAATTGACGCTGTAACCTATCTAACTGATGAATTAGTTCATCTAATTCTTCTGGATTAGCAGTTTCCATTTCATGAGGGATATGAGCTAAAGCCATCTGCACTGCGTTGGCTTCTTTAAATACAGTCCAAAATTCTTCTCTGACTGTGCGAGTGGGGTCAACCTCAAACTCTTGGTTAAGATAAGCTATATGTAGGCTGGCAGGGCGAATAATTTCCCCAGCGGTGGGTTCAATCTCCCCAGAGATGATTTTCAATTGGGTGGATTTTCCCGCACCGTTAACACCAACTAAACCAATCCGATCTCCTGGTTTGACTTCCCAGTTGATATCTTTAAGAACTTCGCCTGTAGGATAAATTTTACTGATATGTTCTAATCGCAGCATGAAGCGTCTCGTAGGTAGGGGACAGGGGGCAAAGCTAACGCCGTATATAATCTTAACAAAATTTAACGCCTTATGTACAATTTTTTGGCTAATTCTTTCCTAGAGTCAGGAGGTAGGGGCGCAGGCTCTGCGCCCTTTGTCAGCAGAAAGAAGAGAGAAGAAGAAAAACGGGGTTTACCAGCAAGTGTTGTACATGACAACTGAGACCTTTTTGCAACTTTTAGTTATAGTATTGTTTGACAATTTCTGGGTTATTATTGCCTTTTTTGAGGAAATAATTTATTGATCAAAGGTTCTGATCACTTTATTCTCTTGTTCTAGGTTTTATGCTTGCTAATTCTCAATTTTATTCGCGGTTTAACAATAAGTTAATACTGATTTTTTGAGAAAATTAAGATAGTAAAGTAACAATAATTAACATCTTAAATTAATAAAAATAGCCGAAAATATATCTAATTAGGTTGACAATTTACACTCTTGTAAATAATTATCATAGTGAACCCGGATAATCGTTAATGAGGAAAATATGCACACAGTTGTTCTCGTTCTAGTTCAGGTGTTAATTGTAATTGGACTCTCCCGACTTGTGGGACTGGGATTCAAAGCAATTAAACAACCATTGGTAATTGGTGAGATCTTCGCTGGTATCATGCTTGGTCCATCATTATTTGGTTTAATTGCTCCCGGTTTAGCACATAGCCTATTTCCCCCAGAAACAATGCCTTATTTGAATGTTTTATCGCAAATAGGGCTAATATTTTTTATGTTTCTGATTGGGTTGGAATTAAATCCTAAATATCTGAGTGGTAACTTAAAAACTGCCATTCTCATTTCTAATCTCAGCATTATTGTTCCCTTTGCTTCGGCTTTTGGATTATCTTTCCTCCTTTATCCTTTAGTTTCTGGCAACAATGTAAATTTTGCCCCTTTTGCCTTGTTTTTAGGGGCAGCCATGTCAATTACCGCCTTTCCTGTATTGGCGAGAATTATTACCGAAAATAACTTACAGGGAACTCGGTTAGGGACATTAGCCTTAACTTGTGCGGCAGTGGATGATGTGACAGCTTGGTGTATTTTAGCAGTAGCGATCGCTGTCGCTCGTCACGGTAGTATTGATCAACAAGCTATTTTCACCATTGTTGAAAGCATTGTTTATATTGGCTTCATGTTCACAGTTGGACGGTGGTTTCTCAAACGGTTAAGCAAACATCATCGTCGGGCTGGACGTTTGAGTCAATTCGTTCTCGCTGTAATTTATATGGGAGTTGTGTCCTCTGCTTTAATTACTGAATTTATCGGCATTCACCTAATTTTTGGGGCATTCTTATTAGGCGCAGTCATGCCCAAAGATGAGGGATTAGTCAGAGAATTAGCCATCAAAACTGAAGATTTTGTTCTCATCTTTCTGTTACCAATCTTCTTCGCCTACAGTGGTTTAAAAACACAAATTGGTTTACTTAACAGTCCTCATTTATGGCTATTGTCTGCTTTGATTTTATTAGTAGCAATTGGTGGTAAATTTACTGGTGCTTATATAGCTGCTCGGATTAGTGGCATTGACAAACGAGAATCTACAGCCCTAGGTTGGTTAATGAATACTCGCGGTTTAACCGAGTTAATTGTCTTGAACATTGGTTTAGAGTTAGGCGTAATTACCCCCTTACTTTTCACCATGTTAGTAATTATGGCTTTGGTGACAACATTCATGACTTCACCATTACTGGAATGGACTTATCCTAAGCGCCTAATCAGATTAGATATAGTTGAACCAGAAGCAGAAATTCCATCAGAAGCTGTACCAGCCCCCAGCGAACCTTACCTCATCCCATATCGGATTTTAGTCCCAGTTGCCAATCCCAATGCCCAAAAAGGTTTGTTACAGTTAGCAACAGCGATCGCAGTCAACAACCGACAACCTGCTATTGTTTATCCCCTCAGTTTTATTGAACTCGAAGAAGACTATGGCTTTGAAAGTACCCCCACCGAAGCCGACAGACTGATTGCCGAGCGTCGCCAAAAATTAGAAGAATTAATCGCCACCCTAGAACCACCACTAACACGTTCCTGTATCCATCCCATAGTTCGCATATCTAGCAATGTTGCTAGAGAAACCGCACAGATAGCCAAAATTGAACAACCAGATTTAGTTCTCGTTGGCTGGCATCGTCCAGCTTTTAGTAACAATCGTTTAGGGGGAAGAGTCGGACAAATCCTGGGGACTACACTGGTAGATGTCGCCGTATTTGTAGATAAGGGAGGCAACGCCATTGAAAGTTTATTAGTTCCCTACTCGGCTAACATCCATGACGATTTAGCATTAATTATCGCTTTGAGAATGCTGATTAATCGTGATACTTGTATGTTACAAGTTTTACAAGTCTTTAAAGGCAATCATGTCCAAGACGAATTAAGTTATGAACTCAACACCATGATTGAGCAGTTACCCAAAAGTGTCCGCGATCGCATTGAAATTAAAACTGTTACATCCCCAGAACCAATCCCAGCCGTAATTACTGCCTCAGAAAATGTTGATCTGACTATTGCTGGTACTAGCCGTCTGTGGGGAATAGAACGTCAAACCCTGGGAAGATACACAGATCAACTCGCCATCCAATGTCGTTCTTCATTACTCATTACCCGTCGTTACAGTCAAGTTACCTCACACCTTACCGCCCTTTTACCAGCAGTTAATACCCAAGAAATAATTCGTAATTCTTAATTTTTGCCAACCAGGTACTATATTGAAGCACCACCAAATTATGAAAACAATAACTAATAAAATTCTTCCATCTATCGGGGTAAGTTTATTTGGTTTAATCACCCTTACCCCCAATATCAGTATTGCCCAACCAATTGCACAACTTAATAATTGGGAATTTAACCCCAAATCCCAGCAGTTAGAAATTAATATCTCCGCAACTGCAACACCCCAGTATTTCTACCTAATTCAACCACCACGTTTGGTTCTCGATTTACCTAATACCAAACTCGGTAAAGTCCTCACCCAAAAAGAATATGCCGGTGCAATTCAGAAAATTCGTATTTCTCAACTTAACGCCAATATTACCCGCATAGTTCTTGACCTAGCACCAGGAACCAAATTCCAACCCAACCAAGTACAACTTCAACCTCTTTCTCGACAAAAACCCACGCGCTGGGTATTTAATCCTCATCTTACCTTTTCTCCCGCTAACAGTCTGTTAACAAAACCCACTACCACCCTACCACCATCTACAAACCTCACAAGCAACTCCCAACAACCCTTAATCACCGTCCCACCCCTAAATTCTCAAAACCCTCCGGCAATTAGCAATTCACCCCTACCTGCTGCCATGTTTCCCACACCTGAAGAAAACAAAAACACTTCTCCAAATCACCATAAAGAAATTCCCATTATTGAATTTGGTCAACCTTTACCCAGCCAAAAACTTTAGATTAACAGATTTACCGACTGGTTTCTTCAAATGGATTACGTTGTACTTCACGAATTAGTTTGATGATTTTTAATGCTTTTTTATGATCGCTCCCCTACATCCCTTCATCTTCCAAACGAACGTAGGGGTTTAGCATTGCTAAACCCCTACAATTCCAAACACCCACAGACTAAACCTAATCCTAAAAAGGGACATCTAATAACAATGTGTCCTCATAATAAATCTCACCAAGATTATCAGGATCATTTTCCCAATTTAAAGGATTATTAATAATGTAGTTTCTAATTATTTCTAATGATTTTTCATCCTGATGAATATGTTCATAAAAGTTTTTTTGCCATACCGAAGATATGCCTTTTTGATGGCAGATTTGATTAATCTTTTTAGTAACGGCACTTTTATAACTCCCGGTTCGCTCATTTTTTTTGGAGTTCGAGAAATTGCCAAAAAAACAAGAAATCTAGGTGTCGTAATGGTTTTAGCGATTTCCCGAAATTTAGCTTGAACTACCACCCCCGGTGCTAAAAACTCTATTTCTATGCGAACTGCTTGCAGCAGCGCTTCGCTATCGCATAAAGTCTGTAGGGTAGTACATTTTTATCAAAGCCGAAAACCCTGATTAAATCGTTCAGCTTTTTTGTAACTCGATTTTAAATGGGCGAACCGGGAGTTATAAGACCTAATCACACAAGGAATTGAACCAGGAATCATTTCACCAAAATTTCGTTGTTGATTTGTTGTTTTAATTTTTTCAATAATCCATAATATGCCATGAATATGATTGGGCATAATCACAAATATATCTAATTTAATATGGGGGAAATGTTGCGGAATTTCTTGCCAATAGTCACGGGCAATTGTGCCTAATAAATTTAATTGCATTTCCCCTTGTTTGATATCACCAAAGATACATTGTTTATTTTTGGTACAAATGGTTATGAAATATGCACCTTCTTGGGTGTAATCGTAATCTTTCAATCTAATGGAACGGCGATGGTGAATTTGCGGATTATAGGACATTTCTTATATTTATAAATTATTTTTATTTATTCGATATTGTACCAGATATCGTAGGGGTTTAGCACTGCTAAACCCCTACCCCACGACTAACTAACAGGTAGAAATCTACAATTATTTTGATGTTGATGAATTATCTTGATTTTCGACATTTTTGTTTATGGAATTTATCTGATATTTACTGAAATTGTATCCAATATTGTAAGGGTTTAGCAATGCTAAACCCCTACCCAATTCTCAACTACTACAAACCACTGATGTAATTTCTAGGATTTTGAGGAACATTGTTGAGACGAACTTCAAGATGTAGATGTGGACCGGTAGAGTTTCCTGTAGTTCCCAGTGTTCCTACTTGGGTATTTATGTTAACTTGTTGTCCAACACCAACACTAATTGAGTTTAAATGAGCATAATAGCTTTTTAGTCCATCACCATGATCAACTACAACCAAATTACCATAACCCGTAGTATCCCATCCTGCTTGGATTACTGTGCCATTACGCACTGCCTCCACTCTCCCTCCTATTACACTCCCTTTAGAACCTAAATCAATACCAGTATGATTGCTATAGAAAGTAGGTCCACTATATTCTTGTGTCACAACATAACTACCTGCAACAAGGGGATTTTCCCAAACAGGTGGTGGAGGTGTTACCACTGTTACATCCTTCAACACCAAATCAACATAAGCATCTCCACCACCTTCAAACATATTGATCTTGAAATCAAATGTCCCTGACTCTGGTGCAACAAATGTCCATTTCACCGCGTTACCATAAGCTCCAGGCTGCCATTCACCGTTTAACGCATTGGGAGTAATATTAAAAGCACCACCACCCAGTTTATGAGCAAAAACTTGATAACCGTCATCTGAACGTACCCAAACTTCATAGGTGCGTCCAGCCGTCAAGCCGGCGCGAGTATAGGCGTGCATTGCAAAGTTATCAACAGGGACACCAGGAGCAGGTGAACCAGCACCCCAATTTTGGAAATTCATGCCCCATTGGCCATCACCACGCGTATTGCCAGTTAACTTCACTGTGCCAATTTTGTGGGCATCATCCATAATGGGAGTTCCTTGACCATTCCAGTGGAAAAAGGTGGCATTCCATGAGTTGATAAGTCCCACACCATCCCCAAAAGTGTCATAGGGTTGATACTTGACAATTTCATAATTCAGCCAAGCATTACCGCCATTTTCTTTGTATTCAATAGTAACGGGATAATAACCACCAGAAGATGTGAAGTAGTCTGAAGTAATTACCACTTGATCTGTCCACTGATTAATAATCAATTCATTACCGATCCAAACCCTTACTCCATCATCTGAACCAACATTAATTTTATAAAGTCCTGGAGCTAAGTACCGTTCACTTTTATATCGTGCAGAAAAATTATCAGAGGGAGTGTTTTGAGGCGCACCTAAATCCCAACCACGACTGAAATTGCCAGTAATATCAGTAAAGCCTTCTGAAGAAGTTGGCGTACCTGATAAATCTTTATTCCCGAAATAATCGGCTGTCCAAATACCAACAGGATCAGATTTACCAAGAATAGTCCAATTGCGATCGCTCACGTCATCAATATCCAGATCGCCTGTATGGGTATTGCCATTCATTAACCAAACGACATTTTGACCATTAGCATTGTTACGCCAAATAATGTCAGACTTACCATCATTATTAAAGTCTGCTGCTCCCATAATATGCCAGTTGAGATCGGTAACAATATCAACAGTACCTTTACTACTGACAGTGGTGTTATTCATGTACCAAATAGAATTCCATCCAGTGACAGCATTACGCCAGAGAATATCACTTTTTCCATCACCATTAAAGTCACCAGTTCCCACAACACGCTGATTAAGATTGGTATCAGCTTCTAAATCAACTCGACCAATAACCTGATAATTCTGCATCATCCAAACGTGATTAGAGCCTGTTACATAGTTACGCAAGAGAATATCCACATTACCATCTTGGTTAAAATCGCCCGTACCGGCAATATGCCAATCATTGCTATTTATTGCCTCAATCTCTTTAATATCAATGCGCTGATTACCATTCATCAACCAAATACGAACATAACCCGGAGAATTAACCCAGTGATAACGTTGAATAATGTCTGTATTACCATCATTATTAAAGTCTCCTGTGCCTACAAAATACCAAGCTCCATCGTTTTTATCGCCTCCATCATCAAGGTCTATCCAACTACCTGTAGTCCCATTCATTGCCCAACCACCAAATTCTCCACTGGATAGATTTTTCCAGAGAATATCAGTTTTACCGTCTTTATTAAAGTCTGTAATCAATCCGGTATGATTGGGAATAATACTAAAATTACTATTACTCAAATCGGAAACATTACCATTATTAACACTGGTAATCTTAATTGAATAATCCAAACCAGATACTAAATCAGCAGGTAACAACCAATTTTCACTACCATCTGATAAAGTTGAACTGAAAATTGTACGGTTATAAACTCCTCCTTTATAAAGGTCAATCTTGACATTTTCAGCAATATTATCTACCCAAGTTAGATTATAATTTGAACCAATAACTAATGATTCTCCTCCATTGGGTGAAGCAACAGTAATCAACGGTGCAGCATCATTATCAGCAATAGTCACAGTTCCCGACTTAGCAGTACCCAAAACGTAATTCGCACTACTAGCTAAGGTAACAATAACCGTCTCATTTCCCTCAAACGCTGCATCATTAATGGGACTAATATTAATCAAAGCTGTTGAAGAACCAGCAGCAAAAGTCACACTATTAGTTAAAGTATTGTAATCTGTTCCATTAATTGCAGTTCCAGACACAGTATAATTAACCGTTAGAGATGAAGTTGTACTTCCTATGCGAGTCAGAGTAAATTGACCAGGATTTGCTATTTGTCCAGTTAATGTTTCTCCAGCATTCCCATCATTAGCGTTAATAGTAATCGTTGGTAGATCATTATCTACAATAGTTACAGTGGCAGTATTTCCAGTTCCCAGATTGTAATTTGTACCAGTTACTAAAGTCAGAACAACCGACTCATTTCCTTCCGATACCGTATCATCAATGGGAGTGACATTAATGGTTGTTGTCGCATAACCAGCAGCAAAGGTGACAGAACCAGTTAAATTGCTGTAGTCTGTACCATTAGTTGCAGTTCCAGTGAGAGTATAATTAACCGTCAATGGTGCAAGTGTATTGCCACTGCGAGAGAGGGTAAACTGTCCAGGGTTTGCTGTTGCTGTAGTTAAAGTTTCTCCAGCAGTATTATCATTAGCAATAACGGTTACAGTGGGTTTATCATTTTCGGTAATAGTAACTGTCGCACTATTAACCGTGCCAATATTGTAATTACTACCAGTGGCTAAGTTAACAACTACAGTTTCACTACCTTCAAATTCACTATCATCAATAGGTGTAATATCAACAAATGTGGTGGCAGCACCCGCCGCAAAAGTCACACTTCCAGGTAAGCTGGTGTAATCTGTACCATTAATCCCTGTACCTGCTACAGTATAATTGACAGTTAAAGCAGAAGCGAGATTACCAATGCGAGTTAAGGTAAATCTACCAGGATTGGCTGTTTGTGTAGTTAAAGTTTCCCCAGCACTGGTATCTGTGGCAGCTATGGTAATAACAGGAATATCATTATCTGCAATGTTAACTGTGGCAGTTTTCGCTGTTCCCAGATTGTAAGTTGTCCCTGCGGCTAAAGTGAGAACTACTGTTTCATTTGCTTCTGAGATTGTATCATCTATTGGTAGAACATTAATGATTGTTGTGGCTGAACCACCCGCAAAAGTAGCTGTACCGTTTAATTTAATGTAATCTGTGCCATTGATACCTGTTCCCGCAACCGTGTAATTTACCGTCAATGGTAAAGCGGTATTCCCTCCACGACTAATGCTAAACTGACCAGGATTTGCTGTTTGTGTGCTTAAAGTTTCCCCCGCAGTTACATCTTTAGTGCTAATTGTAATGGTGGGTTTGTCATTGTCTGCAATGTTGAGTGTGGCAAAATTATTTGTACCCAAGTTATAATTCGCACTACTAATTAAGCTGACTCCGACTGTTTCAATGCCTTCAAATTCACTATCATCAACGGGTGTAATATCAATTATGGTTGTGGCTGTACCTGCGGCAAAGGTGGCGCTACCATTTAAGGTGTTGTAGTCTGTGAAGTTAATAGCCGTTCCATCAACGGTGTAATTAACTGTCAACGCTGAGGTTATATCCCCTGTGCGGGTGAGAGTAAATTTGCCTAAATCGGCTGTTTCTGTAGTTAAAGTTTCTCCCGCGGTGGCATCTGTAGCAGTAATATTAACTAAGGGGTTAACCGGTGCTGATAGATTTAGATTGTATGCAGTGCTAGTAGTATTGTTGTTAAGACGCACTCCTAGATAATAATTGCCGGGATTGAGGTTTTGATTAATTGTCTCCGCTAGGCTACCAGTATTATATGAACCTTTAATAACAGCACCGCTAGTGTCGAGTAACTCAACATTAACATCTTGACTTAGCCCGTTGAGAGTGAGATTAAAGTTACTTGCACTGCTAAGTTGAAATTTCCAATAGTCGGTATTATACAGAGGAGTGAGGGAATCTGTGACTAATTGATTTGTTCCGCTTAGATTAAGGCTGGTGGCGGAATCCAACGTATGACCTGCGATATCTAATACCATGTATACACCCTGAGTTTATACATGCTTCTTATACTCTCAGATTTGTATAATCATGACTACAGTATTATTACTAAACTTAATATAGCGGTAATTCCCAATTCATTGAGAAGCATACAGTTACCCATTACGTTATGAACATATTTAAATTCGGCGTTGGTGAATTGAGGTTTAAGGTCAAAAAAGCCATAACATAGACACAAGGTTAGGCTGTGCCAAACCAGGTATTTTTTGAGTGAAGGAGTTATGATTCTGCCGTTGGTTTTAATCAAGTTTGAACGAAAAACCGTAGTTTCAGGTACTTAAAATTTTCTTAGCGTACAAAAAACCTTTTTAGACATGGTGAACTGATGCCTTAAATTTAGGTTCAATACCACCAAAGCTTTTAAATCTATTCACAAGCTTCATAACCAATTAATCATGAAACCACTACCCAGCCAAAAATTTTAGATTCACGATTTACCTACTGGTTTCTCCACCCAAAAATTTGTAACAATAGAAATTAGCAAGTTATTTTCTTCAGTTTCCATCTTTTTTGGCAGTTTTTAGATATGAGTAATTCCAGCAATTTTCGTGAAGCTTACCGTGAGGCCAGAACTCATGGCATCGTTGGACCCAATGTTATCGCTAATGCCCTCCCCTATGTCGGTGGTGGATTGGTACTAACAGCATTCGGAACTTATGGTGGTTTAGGTGTTATCCGCAATAACCCCGGACTCTTTTTCCCTACATTCATAGGGGCAGTAATTCTAGAATTAGTTTTGTTCTTCGTTGCCCAAAATGTGGCATCAAAAGGTAACAAAGCCCTAGCTTTACCCCTATTGGGTATTTACAGTCTCTTATCTGGATATACCTTGAGTGGCTTGGTATTTGTAGCTTTGAGAACCCAAGGGGTAGGTATTCAAGGTATTGCTATTGCTGCTTTAAGTTGTGGCATTACCTTCATTGTTGCCCGAAAAATCGGTTCTAACCTTTCGGAAGCAGACGGTATGGCGTTGACAAAAACCGTTAGTTTGGGCATTGTGGCCTTATTGGTGGTTTGTCTGCTCCAATTTGTCTTTGCCTTGTTTGGCGTTTATACACCCAGTTGGTTAGAAATTGGTATCTCTGGTATAGGTGTATTTCTCTTCGCAGGAGCATCAGTAGTTGATTTCTACATCTTGCCTCGTACCTACCGCAATGATGAATATTTACCAGCAGCTTTGTCAATGTATCTCACCTACATTAACTTATTCGTCTTTATCTTACGCTTACTCATTGCTATTAATGGTCGTGATTAAGTATATCTAGGCTGAGAAAACTCAACCTTGTCGGGAAAGGGGAAAAGGAAAAGAAAAATTTTTAACTTTCTTCTTCTTTCTCCTGACTCCTGACTCGGTGACTCCTGACTCGGTGACTCCTGACTCCCATATTTAAAATCTTTCCGTATCTTGAGGACTTCCCACAGCCCCCGGTTGAGATAAAAAGAAATTTTGAGCCGATTCATTTTGATAAATACATCTAATATCTGGCTTTTCACTATTTAAGTCCCCTGTAAAGCCAAAGGTATTCAGACGATTCTTACATTCTCTTACCTGATCTGATGTTACAAGTTTTTTATTTTCTAAAATAGCCCAGTTATTTTGACGAATTACACATCCAGGACGGATATTTGGCTGGGCAACAAAGACATTAAAGGGATTAAGAGTGACAAAGAGTCTGGCATCCATCACCATTGCACTAGATCCAAACTGCACACAAATCTCAGGATTTGGCGCTCTAGTATCAATAAACTCACGGGAAGCCACATTTGATGAACTTAATGTAGTTGTCGAACTAAACGCAATCCCAATCCCAATTCCCAAAATCATCACTCCTCCTAAAAGGGCAATGGTGGCGAAGTTAAACACCGGGGATTGGAAAATAGAGGGTTTAGGGTTATTCGTTGGTCTAGTATTAGCAGGTTTACGTCTCATTTTCGCTTTATTACCTTCGTCCCAAGAGTGGTTTTTTAATTTCTCCCTTATTCAGTATGCCGATTCTTGAGAATAATTATCCCCTATTTTCACTTTTAAGGAAAATTTAAAATAAAAAAAAGCCCGCATTAGCGGACTTCCTAGATTTAAAAAGTCTACCGACTATTTTGCATTCTGACTCTTAGAAGTATAGTAAACCTTACTACCTGTATCTGGAACAAAATGACAACCAATAGCGGAATTCCACAAAGACTTCCAAACTGGTTCTTTCGATTCGTGGAAATACTCACCCATAATTGGTTTAATTGCCTCAGTCGCTTTCAACAAATTGTAATGAGGCATATTCAAGAAAATGTGGTGAGCAACATGAGTACCGATATCATGATGAATGTGGTTAAAAATTCCATAATTTCGGTCAACACTAGAAATTGCCCCTTTCAGGAAAGTCCATTCTTCCCCACGATACCAAGGAATTCCCGGTTCAGTATGGTGTAAGACAGTCACCAAATCCAACCAAATAATAAAGACAATGTAAGGGCCAGCGTAGTATTTTAACAACGCCATCCAACCAAACTGATAGGTGAATAAACCTAACAAAGCCACCATACTAATCCAAAGTGTGGTGCTGGTGATAATGTCCCATTTTTCTGAAGGCTTAAACAGTGGGCTACTGGGTGAAAAGTGAGAACCTTCTTTACCAGGAGAACGCTTAAACAAATACACAGGATAAGCCAATAAGAACAGATAAAAACGCCCTATTCTTTGCGCTAAGGGCATTTCATCGTACTCTGATTCAGAGACAGGATACCAGCTTTCATCATTTTCTAAGCTGCCTGTATTTTTGTGGTGGGTTCTGTGGCTAATTCTCCAACCATGATAAGGAACGAGAATGAAAGTATGGGTAATATGACCAACTAAATCATTCAACCATTTATGCTTAGAAAAAGATTGATGTCCGCAGTCATGACCAACTACAAATAAAGCCCAAAACATAGTTCCTTGCATGACCCAGAAAACTGGCCAAAAATACCAAGAATCCAGATAATTAGCCGCTGCATACAGCAGTCCCACAATCAGAACATCACGGAAGAAATAATAAAGTGATTTCGTTACACTTGGCTGAAAACATTCAGCGGGAATTGCAGCTTTTAAATCCTGAAGAGTAAACGGTAATTTTTCTTGACCTTCAGTAGATGCAGAACTAGGGTTTTGATTAAACTCGATTGTATCTAATTGCACTGGATTATTTAATTGATTGTAAATTAGAAATTAACAGTGAGGTAATATTTAATGACCTCTAAAATACAAACTTGAGATGTTGGCAATTGACCTAAACCGGGTTAAATTTGGTTAATTGCCAAATCAAAAGAATTGGTGCTAAAAGTAGAAAGAATTACTACTTCACAGTTGATAATTTTTCCTCACGATATTCGTCAAAAGTTATATAACCAATATCAGTTTTATAAAGTTGACATTGATTAGTAATGTCCTTCATTAAACCCCAAGAGAATTTATATTCATCATGGAGATAAGCACCCCAATTTTCTTTGATGCTGCTGTAAGCCAACCGCAAATTATAGGAAGGAATAGCAGTAGAAATATGATGGGGAACATGAACATTAATATCGTGACAGAGAATTTCTACCCAACGAGGATAATCACAATGAATAGTTCCGAATAACTGTGCTAAAGCCTCATTCCATTTATTAGCAGTTGCAAAAGGAACATCTGGAAGAGTGTGGTGAACAATGGTGAAGGTACTCATCCAGAAATGGTAAACCATCCAGGGAATAACCCAGAATTTAATAAAACCCCAAACACCAGTTGTAATAATCAAAGTTGGGAAAACAATCGCTGCAAAAACAGCCACTACAGCCACAGAAAATTTAACACTATCTTGTTCTTTTTTCGGAAAATTGCGCCAATCAAAATGCACAACAGCCCAATGGCCAATAGAACCTACCCACCAGAGACGTTTACTGATAAACAACTCAAAGACAGACTGTCTACTTTTAGACCAACTTGCAAAAGTTTCTGTTCTAATAGGATGCCAAGCGTTGTCTTCGTCTAGCTTGTTGGTATGTTTATGGTGATGATTATGTTTAATGCGCCAGCTATGAAAAGGGTAAATTAAGAACATCATAAAGAAATGTCCCACTAAATCATTTACCCAGCGACGGTTTGCAAATGAACGATGAGCGCAATCATGTCCAATAACGAAAAAACCTGTTAAAGCAGTTCCTGTAAAAATCCACGCTATGGGTAGAAGAAACCAAGGGGAAATGGCGATGAAATAATAGCCCAATGCAGCCATAGATGAACTGATAATTACAGTTGTCCATGCTTTGCGGCTATTTTTCTGAAAACATTCCTTGGGTAGACTTTTGATAATATGTTTTAGTTTTATTTGGTCTTTACCAAGGTCTGTGGAGACCGCTATTTCCTGACTTTTGATGATTGATGTAGTCATGAATACCTGAAAAACAACAGACAGCTAGACAAGGTTACTAAAAAAAGTAACTTGCTGCAAAGTTTTGTAACATTAATTTCTGAGATTATAGCAACCTTAGAACAACTTAGGATAGATATTGAGCAATTAAAAATTTCAAATTAAAAATTGCTTTATTTACACACAAAAAGTCAATAGTCTTCAGCCAAAAATTGACTATGAAACTATTGACTTTGAGCAGAAAATCTGCTTATGCCTTTTTCTCTGCCAGCTTTACGTTTGTCGCTAGACCTAGTAATTGTAATAACTGAATTGTCATCCAAGTCAGATCAATTTCCCACCATTCCAAACCATGACGGGCAGAGTATTGAAACGCATGGTGGTTATTGTGCCAGCCTTCACCAAAAACGAGAATGGCAACCCACCAACAATTAGTTGACTGGTCACCAGAATCATAAGTGCGGTATCCGAATTTATGAGTAGCACTATTTACCAACCAAGTACAGTGATAAACCCAAATAATCCGCGCAAAAATTCCCCAAACTACCATTGGCCAGCCACCTAAGAAATATAGGATTATGCCCAAGGCAACTTGTAATAAAATGAAATTTTTCTGTAAAAACTGATAAACTGGGTCATCAATAATGTCTTTAGTGAAGCGAGGAACTTGACTGTGAGCAGGAGCAAAATGAATCATCCAACCCATGTGACTCCACCAGAAACCTTGATTTGAATCATGGGGATCAGATTCAGTATCAGAATGTAAGTGGTGAATTCGATGTGTACCTACCCATTCAATTGGACCACCTTCACAAGATAGTGTCCCAAAGATTACCAAGACATACTCTAGCCATTTAGGCGTTTGAAAACTACGGTGAGTGACAAGACGGTGATATCCCAAAGTAATACCTAAACCTCCAGTCACCCAGTAAAGCAATAAAGCAACACCAATTGCCTTCCAGCTAAAATTGCTCGGAATTAAGGCAAATAGAGCGCCGACGTGCAATGAAACGAAAAATAGGGTATTAACCCAGTTAATGGGAGGTTTAGAAGTAGCAATTGTCATGCAGTAACCTGAATAGAAATTGTTCAGCCTAATCTGCGAGATCCGAAAATCCGCATATCTATTTTATGTTTTTGAATGAGGAAATGATGAACAGCTTTGAACGGCTGCGGGAAGCAGAACAGGCACTATTAGAAATTTTTTCTGGTATTGACGCTCAGGTCAAGCATAATCTTAAAAGAGTATTAGATGCCTTTCGTCATCACCGAGTAGGCGCACATCATTTTGCAGGCGTAAGTGGCTACGGACACGACGATTTAGGACGAGAAACCTTAGATAAAGTTTTTGCCGAAATAATGGGTGCTGAAGCTGCTGTGGTGCGAGTGCAGTTTGTTTCGGGAACTCATGCGATCGCTTGTGCGCTGTATGGTGTACTTCGTCCTGGGGATGAAATGTTAGCAGTAGTCGGTTCTCCCTACGATACTCTCGAAGAAGTAATTGGCTTGAGAGGACAAGGCCAAGGTTCTCTAATTGATTTTGGCATAAAATACCGCCAATTGGAACTAACTGATCAAGGAAAAATAGATTGGCAAAACTTAAACACTAGCATTACTGACAACACAAAGTTAGTATTGATTCAACGTTCCTGCGGATATTCATGGAGGCCAAGCCTCTCCATAGCCGACATAGAAAAAATTGTTCACATCGTTAAACAGCAAAACCCGAACACCGTTTGTTTTGTAGACAACTGCTACGGCGAATTCATCGAAACCCAAGAACCAACCCATATTGGTGCTGACCTCATAGCCGGATCATTGATCAAAAATCCTGGAGGTACAGTCGTGAGTGCAGGTGGTTATATAGCCGGACGCGCCGACCTAGTAGAAGCAGCCGCTTGTAGACTCACAGCCCCCGGTATTGGTAGCGAAGGAGGAGCAACCTTTGATCAAAACCGCCTGTTATTCCAAGGATTATTTTTAGCCCCACAGATGGTAGGGGAAGCAATGAAAGGAACATACCTGACAGGTTATGTATTTGACAAACTCGGATATCCAGTCAACCCCCCACCATTAGCACCCAGAGGAGATGTCATTCAAGCGATTAAACTAGGTTCAGCCAAAAAACTGATCGCCTTCTGCAAAGCCATACAGCAGCATTCACCCATAGGATCTTATCTAGAACCCATACCCGACGATATGCCCGGCTACGAAAGCCAAGTGGTGATGGCTGGGGGGACATTTATCGAGGGGAGTACCTTAGAATTATCGGCAGATGGACCATTGCGTGAGCCTTATGTGGTTTATTGCCAAGGGGGGACTCATTGGACTCATGTATCTATTGCTTTACAAGCGGCTATTGAGGCTGTGGGGGAGAATTAAGAATAGTTTCGCGCAAAGTCGCTAAGGAGCAAAGGCGCAAAGGAAGAGAGGGAAGAGAAGGAAGAGGTTAAAGTTTGTTGGCTATGCGTTTAATGCCGTCTTTGATGAGGACTTCACCAAAGTTGATGAGTAGTCCAAGGCGTATATTGGCAAGAGTTAGATAGGTGATAAGTTGTTTTTTGTGTACAGGGTGGAGGGTTTCTAGGGATTTGATTTCAATGATGACTTTGTTTTCAACTATGATGTCTGCCCGAAACCCTTCCTGTAAATGAACACTTTCGTAAACTACAGGTATTGCTTGTTGTCTTGCTACTTGTAAACCTCTACTCTCCAATTCATAAGCCAAAACAGTCTCATACACAGATTCAAACAACCCTGGTCCTAATCTGGTATGAATCTTATAAGCAGCATCAACAATCTGAGTCGCAATTTCATTCTCAGTCATATAAACCTCCTTCTTAATACCTTACCTCCTTCTTCTTCCCTTTGCGCCTTTGCTCCTCTGCGCCTTTGCGCGAAATCTTATTCCGGTAACTTATACTGCTCCACTATCCGCTTCGCAAACTCCGGTACATGAGCTTCTAATTTCTCTCCATGATTCCGCTTCACATACAAATAATTTCTCGCAAAGTGCGAATCTATGGAAAATCTCGCATATTCTAGTCCTTTGGGGCCAATCTTATCTATCACTACTCCCATTAATTTCGCTGCCCACATGGGTAAGGTCACAGCTTGGTCGTAAGCTGGTATGCTTTGCTGTACTGCTGGTTTCCGGTTTCCTTGGGACGTGACTGGCTGGGTGTTGAGTTGGTCTTTTATCAGTTCGAGCATTTCTTTGCCTGTATCGTTTCTGACTACTATCCATTGCCATTGGTAAGGTGCGCCCATATACCCGACGACGATATCAGCGAGGGAGTTGACGTAATCGAAGCAACTCATACATGATGGGGCGAAGATGTCTTTGAGGACGTTGGTTTTTAAGCCGAAGAAGGGGACTGTTTCTTCTGAACCGTCTTCGTGTTTGAAGTGGACTCGGAAGTCTTGCATGAATTCGTAGCTGACTACTGTTTGGGGGGAACGGCTGGTGGTTTCTAGGAATTTTTGCAGTCCGGCGCGGGTAACGTTATCTACGCATGGTGTTCCGAGTACGTAGAGTTTTTCTAAGCCGAGTTTTTTCTCTACGGCTCGTAATGCTTGGATTTGACAACCTACTCCGATGACTAATAACCGTTTCATTCCTGATTTTTCTATCTCTTCTAATACAGAAAGATTGGGGGATAGGGTAGGTTTATTGACTTTGGCTGCTAGTATTTCTTCGGCTGTGCGGGCGATAATGGGCATGGGTTGAAAGCGGTCTTCTTTAGTGTTTTGGACACAGACTACGCCTTCTACTAAGCCGCGATTGAGCATTTCTATGGCTATGCTGCTAACTATTCCTGTCCATTGTGCGCCTTCTATGGGTTGTTGTTTTCTGGCGGACATCATTTCTTGGTGTACGCCAAAATATAGTTCGTTTTCGTCTTCTAGGTTGCGGGGGCGGTTATGGGTGGTGGTTTCTAGTTCGTCTATTCTTTGGGTAATGAAGGCGCAGGCTTCTTTGACGTAGTGGATGTAGTAGGTGTCACATAGTCCGCATTCGCTACAGAGTTCTTTTGCGGGGCGCACGCTTCCGGGTTTGAGGGCTTTGGCTTTTTTGTGGGATTCTATGGATGTCATCTATTTTGTTTATTTTTACTAAATATGGCTTTTATTACCTTACCGTTACAGGCTATGAACTTGAAAATAGAGATTGAAGAAGAGGAAGACGGACGCTTTATTGCGGAAGTGATTGATTTTCCCGGTGTGTTGGCTTATTGTCAGATAAGACAGGAAGCGGTGGCTAAGGTTTAGGCTTTGGCTTTGCGTGTTTTGGCTGATAAACTGGAACATGGGGAAGTAAAATTAAATTTAAATAGCCGCAGTTGGATATGGTGCATATCAGTTATGGCAAAGTTTTAACGATAACCATAGTCAAAATGAAAATTAGTAGTGTCTGATTTGGTCTAGTTTATATAATCTAGGAAATTACTAATTAGTTTTTCAAGTTCTCTGATTATTTAATAGGGGACTTACATTTATCAAATCTTCATTAATAACCCTTGGGTTAATTTATCGAGGGTTTTTTTGCTTTTACAGCACTTGTCATTTATTTATACCACACTCTTGATTTCTCTCTGTGACTCTGCGCCTCTGCGTGAGAAAAAAAGCGTGGAATACTCTAAAATAAACTATATCAACATAATCGCCATACTCAAATGAGTAGAGAATTTCACATAATTTAAAAAATGTCCAGAAAAGATATCTTCCATAATTTAGTCAAAGATGCTCTCACTCAAGACGGTTGGATAATCTCTCATGATCCTCTATACTTAAGTATCGGCAATTTGAATATTCAGATTGACTTAGGGGCTGAACAACTGATTGGTGCAGAGAAAGATAACCACAAAATAGCTGTTGAAGTTAAAAGCTTTCTCAGAGCTTCAAAAATTACAGATTTCTATGGTGCTTTGGGACAATATCTGTCCTATAAAATTGCCCTACAGGAAAACGAACCAGACAGGATATTATATTTAGCAGTTCCTGATTCAACTTATGAGTCATTATTTGGAGAAATTTTGATCCAGAAAGCCCTACAAAACTATCCTGTAAAATTAATTGTTTATGATGAAGTAACGGGAGTAATAAAATTATGGATAAACTAAATTACTATCGTCAATGTTTGCGAGAATTTCTGACTCAATACGCTAATTACGGTTCACAAGATCAAAATATGGAAACTCAATTGATCTTTGATACTGAAAATGATCATTATCTTTTACTGCGAACTGGTTGGGATAAAAAACGCCGAGTTCATTCCTGTATATTTCACTTTGATATCAAAGATGGGAAAATCTGGCTTCAGGAAAATAATACAGATATTGATGTTGGTGATGAATTAGAAGAAAGAGGAATCTCTAAACAAGAAATTGTTATTGGTTTTCATTATCCTTCACTTAGACAACATTCTCAATATGCTGTTTCTTGATTAAGATATTGATTTTTCCCATGCAGCTTTTCCTCTGGAAAATAAGGAAGGGATCAAGATTTAATTGTAAATTAGGGAAGATTTTAGATAAAAGAGCGATCGCTCACCCAAAATACTCTAAATTGATTTATATACCCAACTTATTTAATAAATTGGGTATTTCCGAATTCACAAATTATTTAAACCTGCTATAAATCAAATAGGAAACTGATAGATAAGCACCTTTCCTTGCCAATTTTCTTCGACAAATACCAGATATTCATCATTAGCACGACGGAAAGCCCGGATACCATAGGGAATATCAACCCAACCACTTTCTTTACCAACTTCTGCACCTGGAGTCATCTTTTTTACAAGTTCTCCGGTAGCAGTTTTATAAACAGATACTTCTGCGGTTTTTACACCCACTGCAAATACATAATCACCAGCTACACTCATGGCTGCGGTGGCAATTTGTCCTTTACCTGTGGTGTCGTAGGGGACAACAATTCGCCATTTGGGAGTGCGATTTCCCTTACTCCAATTATCGAAGCGAGCAATTTCTGATCCTATGACTTTGGCATCATCAGCAAATGCTGGATGTTCAATGGTAAAACCGGATAAATACATAGTATCTGTTTCGGGAAAATATTCAATCCGTCGCAAGTCTTTAAAGGTGCTAGGAGTCCTGATTTTTTTCATCGAACTATAGGTATAGATGGGATTTCCTTTAGCATCTAATCCCTGTAAAGGATAATGACGAATGCCATCTTCTGTTCGCAAAGTTTTCCAAATATCTCCTTTGCTATCTACCCACCAACCTCCGATATAGGGATAGTCTTGACTGCTATCATATTCATTTTTTTCAAATGCACCATTGCCATTACTATCACGCCAAATCCATTCTCCGTTTGCGGGTTGATTGGGTGGCCAATTGCCATTAATAGATTGTTTATTCTGATCATTAGTACCAACAAACATCCCGGCAGGAATTGCAATTTTACCATCTGTTTTTGGTTGAAAACGATAAATTTGCAAAAAGCTATTGTACATATCTGTGAGGAATAGAAAAGGTTTTCCTTGAATTCGGCGGACAAAAGTTCCATCTGGTGATGTATGCAGCCGTGGATCTTGAGCATATTTAAAGGGATTAACTGTGTAGGCTTTATATGTCCACTGTTTACCAGCAGGCTTGCTATAATCCATGACATATTGTTCTTGTTTGGTGAATATATTTACACCATCTGTTTTTGGATCTGTATCTGCATTATCTACAAATATTAATCCTAATAATTGCCATACTATTTTTCCTGATGGCGAAAATTTTCTTAAATCTGTTCCCGATGTATTAAAGCCATTATTATTTACATAAATATTACCTTTGGCATCTGTACCAACTCCTGTAATCCCGTAGAGTTTCGATGTTTTTACTTCTCCAGGTACACCACCAAAAATACCTTTTTTATCCCCAAAAGTATCCACGCGAACCGGCTGATTATTAATATTGTAAATTACTAATTGTTGATTAATCCCATTTTCTGCTACTAACAGTCTGCCGAGATTATCAATGGCTAATGCTGATGGTTTATCAACATCTATTATTTCTTTTGGTAATTTTTTTCCGTCTTGAGAATAATTGACAATTTTTCCAAATTTAGCACCTTTTTGATTTTGAATAATCCACAAACTACCTTTTTTATCAATGGTAATGTTTTCGGGACTATTAACGGTAAATTTGTTTATTTCTGCCATTGTTTCGGTATTATAAACCCGAACAATATTCTCCCCAGCATTGCTAACAAATAGGTGATTATTTATTGTTGCTATTCCTGTGACTTCATGACTTTTGCTGGTAATTAACATACTTTTATCCCAGCCATTCCCTTTCTCAAAAGGTGCAGGTTTTCCTGTTAAGTCATAACGTCTGACGCAGTACCAAGTTTGTCCTTGGGGAGGATAATCTTCTTTAGTTTGATCTACTCCACCTTGAGTCATAGAAATATAAATATATTTGCTATTTACTGTTATTGCTTTACCCCCTAAACGATTCCAACCATGTGTATCTTGGAGGATAAAAATTGGTTTACCATCTTTATATATTCCTGCTTCACTACCAGCTTCATCCCAAGCACTATTTGTGTAAATTGTCCCATCATCTTTGACATACATTCCTTCTATATTATTTTGTACTCGCAATTTACCATTACCAATAGTATTTCCTAACCAAGAAGTAATATATGTAATTTCAGGAGTTTTGACTGCTTTGGATTTTTTAGTTGTGGCTAAATCCATTGTCATTCCGGCAAATGTTATAAGTAGTCCACAGGTTAAACCAAGTAAAATATTGAAAGTTATTTTTTTTCGCCAATATCTCCTCGAAAATAAGTTATGAAGATATTGATAAAGTTTGTAGCAAGTTTTACTAATCTGCATAAATAATTCGGTTGCTGTAATATGCTTTTTGAATTTTTAATTTATCCCTGTGGGATAGGCTTTTAAATTCTTACTCATAAATTAACAAATAAATTTTATCTTGCAGTTAATTTCATCAAAACTTTATCAACAATATATATTTTCAAAATAAATAAGTAAATTATACTTGATACTGTTGATATTTTTACAAGTATCTATTATTTGTTATGCAAATATATTTTTTTGATGTATTTTGTTTGTGGAAATAGAATATTTTTGATATTTAAACCGATTTAGATTTTCAGCGTCGTATTAAAAGATTATGCTGAAAATAAATTATCTTGGCATTGACAAAATAAATAAAAGCATAAATCAAAATAAATAATATCAATTTATCTATCAAAGGGGAGATAAGTAAGTGGCAGGTAAAGATATAAAATCAAGTTCAGCATCAGCATCCATTCTAACTTTAGGTATGGGTTGGTTTCCTAACAATCCTGGAGGCTTGGAACGGTATATTTATGAACTAATTCATAAATTAGCAGCATCTCAAGACCAAGTAGAATTATGTGGAGTGGGTTTACCTCTAGATGCTAAAAATACACAGATTAAGTTGACTAATTTAGCTTTTCCAGATAGTAAAATTAGTTCTCGGTTATGGTCAATTCGTGATAATTTTCAGAAAACAAGATTAGGTAAACCTGATGCAATTAATCTCCATTTTGCATTATATAGTTTTCCAATTTTAGATATTTTACCTAAGGGAGTACCGGTTACTTTTAACTTTCATGGGCCTTGGGCTTCGGAAAGTCAGGAAGAAGTTGTTAATAAAAAGTTGAGTGTTTGGCTAAAGGAAAAAATAATAGAACAAAGCACTTATAATCGGTGCGATCGCTTTATTGTCCTTAGTAAAGCTTTTGGTCAGATTCTCCATCAAAAATACCAAGTTCCCTGGCAGAAAATTCACATCATTCCTGGTGGAGTTGATATTAATCATTTTCAGAATAATCTCTCGCGTCAAGAGGCTAGAATAAAACTAGGTTGGCCAACTAATCGGCCGATATTATTTACTTCCCGTCGCTTAGTTCACCGCATGGGAATTGATAAGTTATTGCAAGCTATAGCTATGATTAAAGTGGGAATTCCTGATATTTGGTTAGCTATAGCTGGTCGTGGTCATATTCAAGCTTTACTTCAACAACAAGCTAGAGAATTAGGTTTAGAAAATAATGTGCAATTCTTAGGTTTCTTACCTGAAAATGATTTACCTGTGGCTTATCAAGCGGCTGATTTAACTGTGATGCCAAGTCAATCTTTTGAAGGTTTTGGATTAGCTATTTTGGAATCTCTAGCCTGTGGTACTCCTGTTTTATGTACTCCTGTGGGGGGAATGCCAGAAATTTTGCAGAAATTTTCTCCAGATTTAATTACTGAGGCGATTACCGTTGAAAGTATTGCTGATAAATTAGCACAAGTTATGTTAGGAAAACTGCCTTTACCTTCTAGGGAAGAATGTCGTAATTACACAATTAAAAATTATGATTGGACTAATATTGCTCAACAAGTTCGGCAAGTTCTCTTAGCTTAAATTGATGATATAGTAATTCCCATTCAAGTGAGTACAACAAGAAAGAATTAACCGCAGATGGAAGAGGATGGATGCAGATGAACGCAGATAATTGTGTACCTAATTAGACTAGAAAACGTTATATAAATTGTATGAAAATTCTATTTTTAGACCAAAGTGGTAAACCTGGTGGGGCTGAATTATGTTTAGTTGATATTGCTAAACCTTATGGTCAAAATTCCCTGGTTGGTTTATTCGCAGATGGTGATTTTCGTAAGTTACTCGAAGAAAACCAAATTCCTGTGGAGGTTTTGACAACTCAAGCTATTAAAGTTGGTAAACAAAGTGGTTTATTTCCAGCATTAGCTAGTTTAGGGCAAATAATTCCTTTAATTAATCAGGTTGTGCAACGGGCAAAGAAATATGATTTAATTTATGCTAATACTCAAAAGGCTTTAGTTGTCGCGGCAATAGCTAGTTTTTTCGCTCGCCGTCCTCTCGTTTATCATTTACATGATATTCTTTCTCTAGAACATTTTAGTAAAACTAATTTGCGAGTTGCTGTTAATTTAATTAACCGTTGTGCTGCTTTGGTCATTGCTAATTCTCAAGCTAGTAAAACGGCATTTTTACAAGCTGGAGGAAAACCGGATATAGTTGAAGTTGTTTATAATGGTTTTGCTATAGAAAATTATCAAGTTGATGAATTAGAAGTTAGAAAAATCCGAGCTAATTTAGAATTAGAAGGTAAATTTGTTGTTGGACATTTTAGCCGGCTTTCTCTTTGGAAGGGACAGCATATTTTAATTGAGGCTCTTTCTCAATGTCCAGAAAATGTGGTAGTAATTTTAGTTGGTGATGCTTTATTTGGTGAACAGGAATATGTTAAAGATTTACATCAAAAAGTAACTGCATTAGGGTTAGAAAATCGAGTCAATTTTTTAGGTTTTCGCTCAGATATTCCCCAATTAATGGCAATGTGTGATTTAATTACTCATACTTCCACTGCACCTGAACCTTTTGGAAGAGTTATTGTTGAAGCTATGCTGTGTGGTAAACCTGTGGTTGCGGCTCAAGCTGGTGGTGCAATAGAATTAGTGGAAGATGGGATTAATGGTTTTTTAGTCACACCTGGAGAACCTCAAGAATTAGCAAAGGTGATTCATAATTGTCTGCAAGAATCTGTAAAAACTGCGAATATCGCTAATAATGCCAGAATTAGTGCCGGTCAACGTTTTGATGTCAAAATTATTAATCAGCAGATTCAAGAATTGCTAGAATCAATAAGAACCCCGACTTCTTGAAGAAGTCAAGGATATGGGTCTTGGGAAACAATGTATAATATGTAATGTATGGGTGGAGAAATCCCGCCTTTACAAATTAATAAATTTTAAAGTGAATTCTCGTGGCACAAGTTGTATTAGAAAACGTTTATAAAAGTTTTCCCTCTCGCGGTGGGGAAGGTGCAAAAACGCAACCAGACGGTACAGATGGTGTAAGTGTCTTGAGACGGATTAATTTAACCATTGCTGATGGTGAATTTATGGTGCTGGTGGGACCATCTGGCTGCGGTAAAAGTACCCTGCTGAGGTTAATCGCTGGGCTGGAGGTAATGACTGGTGGTAACATTTCGGTAGGAGATACCGCAGGGCTTCGCTTGATTAATGACTTACCTCCCAAGGACAGGGATATCGCTATGGTGTTTCAAAGTTATGCACTCTATCCCCACATGACTGTATATGACAACATTGCTTTTGGCTTACGTCGTCAGTTTCCAGATCAGGAAGTTGGCAAAAAAAGACTGACTCAATGGGGCGAAAATCTACTTGTAGGGTTAACAAAAAAGTTACCTAGTGGATTACGGTATATTTCTCCAAAAGAAAGAATTGTTAATGAACGAGTCCAAAAAGTTGCGGGTTTATTACAAATTGAAACTCTGTTAAATCGGTTACCGAAACAACTTTCCGGGGGACAAAGACAACGGGTAGCATTGGGAAGGGCGATCGCCCGCAATCCCCAAGTATTCTTAATGGATGAACCATTATCTAACTTAGATGCTAAACTACGAGCTGAAACCCGCAGCCAAATTGTTAAATTACAACGTCAATTGGGAATAACGACGATTTATGTTACCCATGATCAAACTGAAGCGATGACAATGGGCGATCGCATTGCCATTATGTCAGAAGGTAAAATACAGCAAGTTGCAGCACCTTTAGAACTATATAATCGTCCTGCTAATCGCTTCGTCGCGGAATTTATCGGTTCTCCACCCATGAATTTTATCCCTGTGGAGTTTCACGCACCTTTATTAATTACCCATACTAACTTTCGCTTTACCCTTCCAGATGTGTGGGGAAGTGCGTTACAAAACTACGACGGACAAACTTTAATATTGGGTATTCGTCCAGAACATCTCAGTTTGGGTGTACCTGCTACTAAAAATTTACCAGTCAAAGTAGACTTAGTAGAAAACTTAGGAAATGACACTTTTTTAGCTGTAAAAATTTCTGATCCTGATTTACAAAATGTAGATGGACAAACTTTACAAGTTCGAGTTCCCCCAGATAGATTTATAAAGATAAATGACCAACTTTGGTTATCATTTGTGCCTGATAAACTGCATTTTTTTGACCCCAAAACCGAGTTAGCAATATTCCAAAAATAAGGGAAGAGGTAAGAGGAAATATATTTTTATGGCTCTACCGTTCCCTTTATGTAAAACAACGTTTATTGTAGGTTGGGTTGACGCGAGGAAACCCAACAACTCTTACTATTCTACCGCCAATGTTGGGTTTCACTTCGTACCCTGCGGGAAGCAAGCTACAACCCAACCTACAAAAATTAAATTAATATTCTTCTCCATAAGGGGAACGGTAGAGCCATTTTTATTTACCAATTCTCTATTCCCTGTTCCCTATTTTAATGATATAAAGCACTACGGGGTAATACTCTAAAAACTTCTTCTATAGTTGTTACTCCAGTCATCACTTTTTCAGCAGCAGCCATACTAAAAGAAGTAAAATTAATCGGTTTTAAAATATCTTGTCAGGATTATATCATCTTGTTACAGACTCGATTGCGAGATTAATGATATTTTATTTTTGCACAAACTCTTTTATCCCCATCCTCATCCAAACTATGACACTCAATTTATATTTACTGCGACATGGTGAAACAACTTTCAGTCAAACTGGTAATTTCTGCGGTGAAACTAATGCAGAATTGACACAAGAAGGAATGCAAATGGCATCCAGTTTTGCTGATGTTTATCAAAAATTGAACTGGTCAGCGGTTTATGTTAGTCCGATGAAGCGCACTATTGCCACTGCCAAGCCATTTTGTGATGCTATTGGGATGGAGATGCAGGTGCGGGAAGGACTCAGAGAAGGTAGTTATGGACAATGGGAAACCAAGAGTAAATCCTTTGTTCAGGAAAATTACCCAGAAAACTATCTGAACTGGTTGACAGAACCCGCTTGGAATGCACCCATTGGTGGAGAAACTGCGGTAGATATTGCTAACCGTTCTCTGCCTGTAATTGCGGAAATTCAAGAAAAATATCCCCAAGGTAATGTTTTAGTAGTTTCCCATAAAGCCACGATTCGGATTATGCTTTGCAGTTTGCTGGGAATTGATTTAGGACGCTATCGTTATCGGGTAAATATTTTGGTTGCTTCGGTAAGTATGGTTAAATTTGATGTTAATGGTCCTTTGTTGGAAACATTAGGCGATCGCCATCATATACCAGATCATATTCGTTCTCGTCCAGGAACTTAAAGTAATTGCTCTCCCTGGCGGTAAATTTCCTGAGCGTAGTCTGTCCAAGTCCCTTGTCCCCAATAACGAAAACAGCTAGTTTGTAATAAGAGATTATGTAATAGCAGTTGGCGGTATTGACTATCTTGAGTCAGATTTACACTGGATTGATCTGATAATAAATCGTCAAATTTCCCATGAAATAAATTGCTAAGTTTATACATGGGAGATAAAACATTTTCGTATCCTTGCACCCAACTAATATGATTTGTCCATGATGCCCCATCAATCTGAAAATTGGGGTGATTTTTCTTCAGTTCTTGAATCGCATTTTCTACAGCATCTAGTTGATAATTATCTTCAGGAATTTGCGCCCAGATTTGATGTTGTCCACTTGCTTGACAGCTAGGAAAGTCTTCCAGTTGACAACCTGCTGCTGCTAATAATTCTAAATATTCTGTACCGCAAACACCAACAACACCAGTTTTACCTCCTCCATTTTGCACCATATCCCCCCAAGCTTGTTGAAAACCGCCGGGAAATTCGTTCATCATCACACCACCATTTTCACCATCACCTATTTGACTAACTATGGGAGGTACGACAACATCACCTAATTTTTGTTTAGATAAAGTTTTGGCTTCATAGTATGGCTGCATTTGGGCGACTAATTTAGTGTCTGAACCTTGGGTTTTTATCAATGCAGTAATACTAATTTCTTCTCCTTGGGAATTGCGAGCTATTAACCGATGTGGTAAATGTTTATAATTTAAAGGCTGACCATTAATTGTTTCTACAGTATGTTCTTGCACTAATAACCAACGATAACCACATTCTTTTAAGGCTTTGATAAATGCAAACAAGGTATCCGGATGGTTTGGTAAGTGCATTTCTGGAGGGGAAAATCCTTTGATTCTTGCTAATGCTTCCCAACCAAAAATTGCCGCAAAATAATGTTGCCAAGCGATAATGTGGAGTTTAATATCTGCTATGGGGGTGGAAGAGATGACAGCATGACTCCACATAGTCCCCAACCATTCTACATAGGGCTGGTAGGTAGGATTGCAGGTGATGCGTTTAAGATTATCTAGAATATCACTTCTGCCCATTTGTACCAGTCCCCATAAAAGATTACCAGAATAATCCAACATCACACGGGGATTACAGCCTTGTGCAACTAATTCAGGAATAAAATCTCCCATGCGACTATAACAATTAGCAAAAGGGGCAGCATTGTGATTATCTCCTTGTTGCTGATGGGCAAACATATATTGTAAATTGCTGATCAATAAACCATTATTTCCCGCGGGGATAGTGGGTTGGTGCATATGTAGAGCGATCGCAAATACTGCATTAATATCTGCTAATTTCAGATTAGTCGTTGGTAAAAAAATAGGCTCATCGTGGTTAACTACAGTCAACACTTCTTTTTCCCAACCGCAGATATTTGGCAGATTATCAATAATTTCGGGTAACGTAGGGAGATTATCTGGTAATTTAAACATTTATAGCACCTCAAAAATAATGTACAACTAACAATCTTGCGGTCAGAGAAAAAATTAAAACCGTCCCTAACACAGCAGCAACGGTTAAGGGAATTTGTTGATCAACTTATTGAAGACTTGGACAAACAGTAACATATGGATAGTTATGGGTAGAAATTATCAAGCTGTTTCTACCCCCAAAATTGAAAAATTTTGTGTTTAACTTCAATTTAAATTTAAACGAATCATAACCATACAACAAATGTTTTCATGGAAATTTCTTCTTCATTAGCTCGTACTACTGCTTTAATTTAGAATTTCTATCATTTATGTTACAACATAATTTAAGCATTATACAAAATTTTCGGGATATATACCTAATTTTGCCGCAAATTACAGGCTTTTGAATCTATTCCTCCCCAATAGCCAGAGCCAGAATTTCTATACATAAACTCAGTCTAAAATAAAACCTGTAGTTTACCCGCAAGCGATCGCGAAGCGCTGTTGTGGATGGAAGCCAAGACGATTAATCCTCTACTTCTGGCTCACCGATTGTCTTCTGTGCTGCATGACGAATGTGGAGAATTCTCACCGTGGGAATAGTCTGGTCTTCAAGAACCGTGAATAGAATGCGATAGGTTTGTTTTCCTTGACGGTAAAGAAGCTGGCGAATTTCTTGGGTAAAGAAAGCATCCTCACGGGCGATGGGACAGCGCTGAGGCATTTTTTGCAAGGAGACGATTGCATTAATCAGTCCTTGATACCAGGTCTGGGCGCGTTCTCCTGTCGTAAACTGAGAAAGAATTAAGAAGGCAGCATCCGCTTCAGCTTTCGCAACACTAGAGAAATCAATATGGTACGTCATGCTTCCAGAGACAGTCCATATTTTTGGTTTTGTTCGACAATAAAATCCTCTAAACTCGAAAATTGCCCTCTTTCAAAATCATCAAGCCCGCGTTGGATTCCCTTTAAAGCCTCAAAAAAATCATTATCATCCAAACTCAGCCCCAAAGTCAGAACTGCGATCGCCATTTGCGAAATATCTTGTCCGGTACTTTCAGCCCGCTGTCGCAGCAACCCCTCAATTTTCGGTGGCAGATCTAGTGTAATGGACATTGTTGATTTTTCCTCAGTGATACTGGTTTTATTATAGCGATCAGCTTCTTTAGGTGTTTTAAATGGAATATATTGCAGATTAAGTTAATTAACGTAAAGTTAAATCAATAACTATTGACAAAATTAATAGATAGTGCTTGGTGTTATATTCCAAATTACTTGAGAATATTGGCGATCGCCCAGTAAAACCCCAACAATAGAAACCCTTGCAAAGCGTTCCATCAATAGTTACACTTTTTAGAATATTCTCATTTTTGTTTAGCAATTACCCAAACACTCAAACAGCTAGTTCTTGACAAAGAACTCAAACTATGGTAGTGCGTCGGTATTGCCAAACTCAAAATCAGCAATAAAAAAACTCAGAGATTCTTCTGATTGACGGTTTCCGTCATGCAGAACCTCAGTAAGAAAATTGCTTTGTAAACATAACTATCCTGGAGGCTTGTAGTCAATGGGACTACCTTGGTATCGGGTACATACAGTCGTTCTGAATGATCCAGGTCGGCTGATTTCTGTACACTTAATGCACACAGCTTTAGTAGCTGGCTGGGCAGGTTCAATGGCATTGTACGAACTAGCCGTTTATAACCCTAGTGATCCAGTTCTTAACCCCATGTGGCGACAAGGGATGTTCGTACTTCCCTTCATGGCACGTTTAGGCGTGACCGAATCTTGGGGCGGTTGGAGCGTAACTGGTGGCACAGCAGTAGACCCCGGTTTCTGGTCATTTGAAGGCGTTGCTGCGGCTCACATCGTTCTTTCTGGTTTATTATTCTTGGCTGCCGTTTGGCACTGGGTTTTCTGGGATTTGGAACTCTTTCGAGATCCTCGCACTGGTGAACCTGCGCTAGATTTGCCAAAAATGTTTGGTATTCACCTGTTCTTATCCGGTTTACTTTGTTTTGGTTTTGGTGCATTCCACCAAACTGGATTATTTGGTCCGGGAATGTGGGTGTCTGATGCCTATGGCATCACTGGCAGTATTCAGCCAGTAGCACCAGAATGGGGTCCGGCTGGATTTAACCCCTATAACCCCGGTGGCATTGTCGCTCACCACATTGCGGCTGGTGTAGTTGGTATTATCGCAGGTTTATTCCACCTGACAGTTAGACCTCCAGAAAGGCTCTACAAAGCCCTACGGATGGGGAATATTGAAACCGTACTTTCTAGCAGTATCGCTGCTGTCTTCTTCGCTGCTTTCGTAGTAGCCGGAACTATGTGGTACGGTAACGCTGCTACCCCAATTGAACTGTTTGGACCTACCCGCTATCAGTGGGATCAAGACTACTTCCGTCAAGAAATTCAGCGTCGTGTGCAAACCAGTGTTGCTGAAGGTGATTCTTTGACCGCAGCCTGGGCAAAGATTCCTGAAAAACTGGCTTTCTACGATTATGTTGGTAATAGCCCCGCTAAAGGTGGTCTATTCCGTACAGGTCCAATGGTGAAGGGTGATGGTATTGCTGAATCTTGGCAAGGTCACGCTGTATTCACAGATGCCGAAGGACGGGAATTAACAGTTCGTCGTCTACCTAACTTCTTTGAAACCTTCCCAGTCATTTTGACCGATAAAGATGGTGTTGTCCGGGCTGACATCCCCTTCCGTCGGGCAGAATCTAGATATAGCTTTGAACAAACTGGCGTAACTGTCAGTTTCTACGGTGGTAATCTGAATGGTAAAACCTTTACAGATCCCGCTGATGTCAAGAAGTATGCCCGTAAAGCTCAAGGTGGAGAGATCTTTGAATTTGATAAAGAAACCTTGAACTCTGACGGTGTATTCCGCACATCCCCCAGAGGTTGGTTTACCTTTGGTCATGCTGTATTCGCTCTATTATTCTTCTTTGGTCACCTGTGGCATGGTTCACGGACAATTTACCGTGATGTATTTGCCGGTGTGGAAATTGAAGAAGAACAAGTTGAATGGGGTCTTTTCCAGAAGCTGGGTGACAAGACAACTCGCCGGAGAACGGAAGCTTAAAACTTGGATCAGGTGTGAAGTAGATTTTTCTACTTCATGCTTTTTCCCCGGTTTGGTAAACTAAAATTACTGGCTCAACAGGCAGGATCTGAAAAATATGGAAAGTGTTGCTTACATCTTGATTTTAGCCCTAGCAATAGGTGTACTCTTTTTTTCAATCGCCTTCCGCGAACCCCCTCGGTTTGAGAAAAAAGATAAGTAGTTAGTTATTCCCGATTTATAAGGGAATATATGCTAATAATATCCGTTGTTACTGATAATAGTAGCAACGGATATTCTGTTTTAGGTATTAAACCAAAATGTCAGAATCAGGATTACCAAGATTAGAGGATTAACAGGATTTTGTATGAAAAATTATCTGGTAAGATTTCATATTTTGAATATTAGTGGTTCTTCTTGATCCTGTATCCCTTGCGGGAGCGTTAGGCATACATAAATCTAGGACTTACGCATTGACAGGAAATACCAAATAGGGGGTATGACTTTCAGGGATTTAAACCCGATTTTTCGATGATTTTTTAGCGATCGCTATTTATCTAGACTTCATCCGCAAAGCCTGAAACGACCAAATATCGTTCATACACATGATAGTTAATTTGTACAGTGCGTAAGTCCTAAAATCTTTAAATCCTGTAAATCCTGATTCTGACTACCTGAATTATTAAATCTTAAACAGGGCGACCACAAGCTATACAAGTTTTTACAATAGGAGCATAATTACCAGCCGCTACAGTATCTTGTCTATACTCTTGAAACTCTGCTAGATTATTATTTACCAACTCTTTAATAAGTTGTTTAAATTCTGCTTCTTTAAGTTCTGACTTAATTTTTTGAGCTAGTTCTGATACAGAATTATAAGTTATGATGCCCATTATTTTTCTACCTGTTACACATTTTGATGTATGATACGCCTTATGTACATTATGTGTTTAAACTATTGTAACTTCGTTGATATTTCTAAAATTATCCTTTTAGGCAATTCTGGAAACCGCTCTGAAACTACAAGATTTCTTAACTAACATAAGGGGTATAATTATATTATAAATTTAATGCAATAAGAAAATTTTAAGGATTGGAAGGAAGTTTTTGTCCACAATCTTCACAAATTCTTTGTAGTTTGTTTGTCTTTGCTTTCCTTATTAGAGCTTTTGCAGCATCTGTATTGAGAATTTTGGAGCCAGGTATCCACTCTTGATAGCAAGACCCACATCTTCCATTACGATTTCGCATCGTATCTTGTTGGGCTATTAGATTCATCCAAGGTTTGATATGAACCTGCTCACGCTCTAGTTCACCCCTTAAAGATTTTACCTGTTGCACCAGATTTTTTAGTTTGTTAGCAGCTTTCTCGGCTTCTTGTTCATTTTTAGTATTTTGAAGATTAGTTAGAGATTCAAGATTTTCTTCAATATCTGGCATCAAAAGTGACAATTTTTGAGGAATTTCAATACTTAAACGAAGCTGATTATCCCAATTAAATGAGAGACCGAAAGTAACCCATACCCAACTAGATACAGAACATAAACCTGAAATAATAAAAAGTATAGTTCTTAATACAGCATTTTCCCAAACGAATGTAGCAGAAAGTAGACCTGGAGTTACTCCCAAACTTATGAAATCTCTAACTCTTTTCCATTTAGTAAGTTGGGTAGCTCTGAGACGATATGCCACAGCTAAATGGTTTGCATCTTGAAGTGCAGACCAGGCATCTTTGCGAAGTGTTTCGTATCTATTAGTAAAGCCAGTCAAGAGTACACCTGGTAATAAAAGTGAGATAATTGCTCTAGAATTATAGCGTTTTCAGTAAGATTTAGTCTACCAAAACATACTCACTTACGCCTTTCTATCAAGTGCGTTAATCCCAGTGCTAATGTACTCATTCAAATAAAACTACTTGGTTTAGGTAATAAACGAAAGTGTGCGTATCACCCCAAACCAATCATTTGTTGTCACAATAACTGATTGTTCCAGTTACACGCACGGAGATTGATCCCTTACAGGCAACAACTACTTCACGGGTTATCTGCGCTTTGTTCCCTGTTCCCTGTTACCTGTCACCTGTCCCCAGTCCCCAGTCCCCTATTCCCTATTCACCGCCATATATGATATAATTTTATGTCTGGAAGTTGATATGTGTTAAGACTAGCTATTCTAAGCTAGGATAAGACAGCAATGTAAGTGGAAATTGTCCTCCCCCTACTTACATAATAAACTGAATTTATGACAAAACCTTTACGGAGACTAGACCCAGGAATACATTAGCATGGTCAATCAGAACTTAACCGCTACAGAAATTGGATTTACCCACGAAGATTTCGCTGCTCTACTAGATAA
>Ga0208858_1000024_pt1 | contig 46961 bp, 55 predicted proteins | sample LakMenEpi16Nov12_FD_150704 | JGI IMG/M metagenome (GOLD analysis project Ga0208858, IMG submission 150704) | Freshwater microbial communities from Lake Mendota, WI - 16NOV2012 deep hole epilimnion (SPAdes) | ecosystem: Environmental > Aquatic > Freshwater > Lake > Epilimnion/Euphotic zone ...
TAATGGCAAACAGGATCAGGGCAAGAACCCAAATATTTAAGGCAATGCCTGAAGCTGGGATAACTGAGAGATATAGACTGAAACTCTCTATAGAATCCCCGCGTCTTTAGACCGGGGAGTGTCAATTAGAGGCAGTTATGGCAGTTTTTGAAGGAAATTTTCAGCACACCGAGTCTTTGCGCTTTGCATTGATCATTGCTCGCTTTAATGATCTTGTCACCATGAAACTCGTAGAAGGATGTAAAGATTGCTTAAAACGTCATGGTATAGATCCTGATCCAGAAGGACAGCAAGTAGACTATGTTTGGGTTCCCGGTAGTTTTGAAGTTGCCAATGTAGCCCGTCAATTAGCAATGTCTGGCCGTTATGATGCCATAATTTGCCTGGGTGCAGTCATCAAAGGACAAACACCGCATTTTGATTATGTATCATCGGAAGTTTCTAAAGGTATTGCGGCGGCCAGTTTCCAAACAGGTGTGCCGGTGATTTTCGGGATTTTGACCACAGATACCATGCAGCAAGCCCTAGAACGAGCCGGCATCAAGAGTAATCATGGTTGGGAATATGCCATGAACGCCATAGAAATGGCGACTCTCATGCGGCAATTACGCCCGAATTTAGCAGGTTAATTGGGTAATGGGTGATAGGTAATGGGTAATGGGTAATTGGTAATTGGTAATTGGTAATTGGTAATTGGTAATGACAACTGGCAACTGTACGGGCGAAGCATTTGGAGAACTATTTTTGGCAATGACCGATAATTTATCTTCCAAATGCTTCGCCCCTACTGACTTTACGGGCGAAGCATTTGGAGAACTATTTTTGGCAATGACCGATAATTTATCTTCCAAATGCTTCGCCCCTACTGACAAAAAAATAATTTAATTTAGGGGTTGACAAAGCTGAATATATCTGGGATAATAAGTCTATTGGTGAGTTCGCGGGTGTAGCTCAGTGGTAGAGCGCAACCTTGCCAAGGTTGATGTCGTGGGTTCGAATCCCATCACCCGCTTTTTAGCTTAACCGACAGAAGCCCCACGTCTGACCCGATAGGGCAGCGGGGCATGAATGGCGCGTGAATTGACGACGGTTTTCCGACCAACGCGACAGCAAGGAAGGAAAACATGGAGACAATTCACAAAATTTGTGTTATGAATTGAATATCTCGGCAAGGCAAGAGAATAGCGATAACCAAGCTAGATACATGATCATTTTTGTTGATTAACCTTGATTTTGCCTTTGGAACGAGGGGTCAGCCTATCGCCTTAACATCAGTCTTGTTGTTCTCGAAGAGCAAAAAGCTGTTAACTGGGTAGGAAGCCTATACTTACCCGCAAGGGAAGTGTAGGTAGTTCACTTAAAGTTGATATATTAAATTAACACTAAAGATTTTCCATCTCTACTAAATTGGTAGATGATGGATTTTTAGGTTAGGAGTTTGTTAGTAGACTTTCCCAGCTATATCATTAGACGTAATTTTAGAGTTTCCCATACTGATTTTCAGGAAAATTGGGGAATAATGTAAAAAAACCGCCCAAGTTATTTATCTCGCTTGTGCAACCTCAAAAACCGGATAAAATTGACTTAAATACGGAATACGCTTGTCCTTGTCGTCGCAAGGGACATTTGATTCCTATCACGCTAACAGAAGCTTTCGGATGCGATCGCTGTCAGCAGATTTTTGTTGTCGAAGAAAATGGATATGTATTAGAGCAACTTTCTACTACCTATCCATATAAACGTGCTTGGCGCTGGAAAGGCAATAATTGGCAAATTGTTCAACCCGGATTAGGACAAAACTATTTGCCAGTAGCACTCAGCATTATTTTTGTGTTAGTGATTATATGGCTACCATTAGCTCTACGATTGGCTAATAGTTCCAATATCATAGCTTGGACAATTGTAGCAGTGCTATTGGTAATTCTGCCAGCACTAATGGTCTGGCTTACTTACAGACGTTAACTCCATGACAGGTGAAGTGATTGATGATTACCCCGAACCGATGACAAGTGCTAACCGCGCTTTTCAGGCTTCCCTGAAATTGGGAACGACTAAGGGGATAGATAGGAGTCGGGCTGTGTTAGCAATGGCACAAGCGATAGAAAGTGATTTTGATGAAATTCTCGAAGCTAATACTCTAGATTTAGAAGCAAGTCGAGAAATGGCAGTTCCCGAATTAATTTTGGACTGGTTGAAGCTAACTCCCTCTCGGTTGGAGAATACTATTAAGATTCTGCAACGATTGGGAGAATTATCTGATCCTTTACGACGGGTGAGAACTGCTGATTATCAACAGGAAGACTCTCAAAGCTATACTCAATTAATGCCTTTAGGGGTGATTGCCTTTATTTATGAGGCTTTCCCCGATTTAGGGGCGATCGCTGCTGGTTTTTGCATAAAAACTGGCAATAGTATTATTCTTAAAGGTAGTACGGAAGCTAGTAACTCCAATACAGCGATCGCTAATTCATTACAAACAGCTATTACTAAAGTCGGATTACCCGCAGGTTGTGTAGAATTAATCACCGCTGAACATGGTGCTTCAGTGCGAGATTTAGTTACCCAAGATCAGTATTTAAGTTTAGTTATTCCCTACGGACGTTCCAGTTTAATTCAACAGGTGGTCAGACAAGCAACCTGCCCAGTGTTAAAATCAGCAATGGGTAATTGTTATCTGTATTGGTCAATCAACAGTAGCTTAGAAATGATTCGCTGGATGATTATGGATAGCCATGAAGGTGAACCAGATCAAGTCAATGCCATTGAAAAAGTTTTAGTGCATCGTCAAGCCTTACCATCTTCCTTATCAGTGCTGTGGAGTAGTTTGAAAGAAAAAGGTTTTCAACTTAAAGGAGATGCAGAATTAGTTGCAGCATTTCCCCAATTGCAATTAGCCAAAGATGAAGAATGGGGAACACCGTATTTAACCAAAACAGTAGCTTTTAAGTTAGTAGATAGTTTAGAAAGTGCGATCGCTTGGATTAACCAATATAGTAGCAGTCATGCTGATAGTATTGTCACCGAATCTTACCAAGAAAGTCGCCAATTTGCATTAGGAGTAAATAGCGCCTCCACGTACATAAATGCTTCTCCTCGTTTTTCCCGTCACTCTTCACGGGGAGAGGCTGTATTTTTAGGAATGTCCAATCAAAAAGGACATCGCAGGGGATTTATTAGTTTGGAAACATTGACAACGGTGAAGCATATTGTTCAGGGAAATGGACGGTTTTAATAGTGAGTTGTGAGAAATAGAACTGTTATATATTTATAATAGTCATTAAAGATATTCAGCTATTTCTCACAATACGCACAATTTCGTAAACAGAGAGTTTAAGTTATATGTCAAACCGACTAAAGCTTTTTCGGGAAAGAATGGCAGCTTTTGAGGGTGCAGCAAACCCATCAGAAGCAATTGAAAGTGGTTATTATGTCCACGCACCCGGAAAATTACTTGTAGATAATATCTCAAATCGTATAGCTTTGCGCCCGTCTTCTTCACATCTTCTTTTAGGAGGAATTGGATCTGGGAAAACAACTCAATTATTAGTTGCTTGTCAACAAATTAATGAAATAGAAGATACTCATGCTTATTATCTAGATGTAAGTAAGGATATAGATATTTCTAAAATATCAAATGGTATTTTGATCGTGTATGCAGGATTGCAACTTACCAAGTTAATAAAAGATCATGAAAATCAAATAATACAGGAATCCATTAAAGTTATTAATAAGTTCGCATTTGGCTATACAGAAGAATCTAATCTTTCTCGTTCTACTAATTATCTAGATAATTTATTGACTTTGGGGATAAGAACAATAAAACATGAAGGAATAATTCCAACTCAATCAAATCAATATGGAGTAAAAGCTGATTTAGTAAAAGCAGTTAGCACACTAGCTCAAGAAGCTATAAAAAAGTATGGTTATATAGTTTTTATATTCGATGGATTAGATCGTTTACATGATTCTAAAACATTCATGCAGATTGTAGCTTCAGATGCAAAATATCTTTCATCTGTAGGTATTGGGTTAGTATTAGTGGGTCCATTAACTGCTATTTATGGTGACTATAGTGATATAGATGATAAAGGTTTAGATTCTTTTTACTATTCATACTATCAGCCATTTTTTGATGTAGAAAATGATCCAGAAGCTTATCATTTCTTTGAAAAAATTATTCAAGCTAGATCATGCGAAGATTTTATAGAAATATCAGCAATTAAAGCTTTGATTAACTTTTCTGGTGGGGTTTTACGAGACTTTATTATACTCACACAAGCCTCCATTGAGGAAACATATCTATCAGGTGAAGATAAAGTACAAGAACAACAAGTTTTAAAAGCTGTTGATTCAACTGGTAGGAATCAATTACTTGGTATATCAGATAATGAACTGAAAATTATTAAGCAAATTCTCCAAACAGGAACATTTATTCCTAGAACTGATGAAGATTTAAGATTATTAGTAAGACGAGTAATTCTTGAATATAGATATCCAAAACTACGTTATGCAGTTCATCCAGCCATGAAACCATTAATTCAACAAATTTTAGATTAAAATGAATTTCGATGAATTTTTACAGCGAATTGGCTCACAGCCAAACGGAAATACTTGGTCAGCACTAATTACTTCAAGTTTAGATAGTCAGCAATTAGTAGATGATTTACAAGAAACACTAACCATTTTTGCAGAATGTGAAGTAGGATGTTTCTCTGCAAATGATGAAACTAATACTCTAGTAAAGCAAATTATTAACGCAACTGAAGATTATTTAATTCTTTGGAAATTTGAACAATGGGATAAAAATAATTGGTATGAATTTGATTGTATGAGAAGTTCCTTGATGAGAAAACGTGGATTAGTGCTAATTTTATCACCAGAATCAGCAAAAACTATGTTTTCTTATGCTCCAAATATTGTTAGTTGGCTCGGTTCTAGGGTATATTCATTTTTAAAAGATACAGAATTACTCAGTGCTGAAGAAATTCAGGAAAGATTAGCGACACTTCGAGAATGGTCAGGTTACACTGACTCTCAAATAATCGAAATGGCTGAAACACGAACTTTACCATCTGAACCTGAATATGCTGAATGGCTTGTGCTTCTGGAAAGGGGAGATTTAATTTGAGCAGTAAAAATGATTGGGAGCAAATTTGTCACGAGGTGCAAGAACGTTTATTAATAACTCCCTTAGAAGTCAAAAGTGCAAAGTTACTTCGGAGTGAGTTCTTAAAATGTTTAATAGCAGCTTGGGATGATGGTTTTTTGGAAACAGAAAGTCATGAAATTCATGATTTGCTAAAAATGACAAAAGAAAATAAAGGTATTATTGAAATAACTGGAGGAGGGAAAAACCAAAAGCGACTTAGAGAAATTCCCCATTTTAAAAGATTTGATGGTTGCTGGTTTGATTTTGCGATTACAGTTGATCAAAAAATTAAACCTGCTAAAGTTATCGCATTTGATTTTGAAATCAGATTTTCAGAGGATAACCCAACTAAATTTTTACGCTTTGATCTGAATCCACCAAAACATAATAATGATGATCAAGGAAAACGATTTCATTTACATCCAGGTAATGATGACTTCATGATTCATGCTTCCCCAATGTCACCACTAGAAATTCTGCATTTATTTTTATATGACTTAAAAATGCCTGAACGTCCTCGCAGTTCATGACAACACTTTTTTACTATTATACTCTTTCTTCCTTCGCGTCTTCGCTCCTTTGCGCCTTTGCACGAAACAAAATCAACCCAACCGTTCTCGTAACCACAAAGCCAACAAAGGCATAGCCAACCGATAACCATGTTCAGCATCATAAATCAAACCCTTATGCTGTAACCCAGTTAACGCACCTTGTAGACTCCCACCCCGTGAAAGTCCATGCTTTTGAATATACTCCTTACTCTGAGGTTTATCCGTAGGATCAATAGCCAAAGATTCCAATAAATGTACCTGATTTGCAGGTAACAACATCAGCAAAGATTCATAAGTCATAGATAAATCTTTCAATAATCCTGCAATAGCCTTTTGAACATCTTCCTCCCGAATTAAACCATCTGCACAACGGGACGCAGATAACCGCCGAATAATCGCCATCCCATCGCCAATATGTCCCTGTACCGCCTCTAGAAATAGCTGTAAGGCTTGACTATGACAGTCAAAGGTGAAACCTTGCGTATGTAAAATTTCCCTCGCCCACAAGGCTAAAATATCCTTAGCTAAAGGGGCTAATTGGATAGTTTCTAGGGGATAATTAGTATCATCTGAATGTTGGCTAGACTCGGCAATCGTAGCTATTAGTACATAGCTAACATGAGGATAAGCCTTAACTTCTTTCCTAAATGTAGTTTCCCATAAACCATGACGATCCCAAGAACGAATATGGGGAAAACTTTCTAAAATCAGCAATATGCGGTGATTTAAATCAACCGCCATTATTTCCAATAAGTCTAACAAACTGGCGAAAGCTTGCCATAGTTGTTCCTGTTCCAAAGAACGAATTAGTTTGAGTTGAGTTTCAGAATTAAAAGTAAAAAATGCCGATGAATTTTCATTCAGCCAAGTTTGAACTTTCTCTGCTTCCCAGTTTTGACTAATCGCTTCCGCTAGTAATTGCACAAATCTCTCTGCTTCTGTAGCGCGAATGCAGTCTATTTCCAAGATAACTGTATTCACCTCCTGTGCTGCACCTCTCACTAAAGTGCGTCTCCCACTACCAGGGACTCCAGTAATTAACAAATCACCATCTTTTGCTAGTATTTCAATAATCCGCTGAAACTCTACAGAACGTCCAATTAATTGTAAGGGAGTAGACAAATTTAAATTCACTCGATTCTCGCTTTTGCGTAATATATTATAATAACTATTAAGCTAAATTTAAAGGCAACTATGGTTAGTACAATCACTAAACCAAACAATATTACCCCAGAAACTACCCCCGCAGAACAGCGAGTAGTTTTTCACGATATCAGTTGGCAAAATTATCAGCAAATTTTAGCAGCATTAGGGCAAAGTCGTTCCTCTCGACTTATCTATGATCAAGGGACATTAGAAATCACCATGCCATTAGAAGAACATGAAAGTGCTACCAGATTAATTGAACGATTCATCTGCATTTTGGTAGAAGAAATGGGTTTAAAAATTAAAACAATGGGTTCAACTACCTTAAATCGTGATGATTTACAAAGAAGTGCTGAACCGGATAACTGTTATTACATTCAAAATCAACCTCAAGTAGTTGGGAAAAAAGTTGATTTAAATGAAGATCCACCACCAGACTTAATTGTAGAAGTAGATATTACTCATACTGACATCAATAAACTTGCTTTTTATGCCAGCATGGGAGTACCAGAATTTTGGCGTTATAACGGTGAAATAGTGCTATTTTATCAACTTCAAAATCATCAATATGTTGAAGGAGAAAAAAGTCCCACATTTTCTATAATCACCAAAGAAAAACTTTATCAATTTTTGCAAGATTGCCAAATAGATGAAGTGCAAGCTAGTAAATCTTTCCGTACTTGGGTACAACAGGAAATACAGAATTAGAAATAATTGCATAGTAGGGGCGGGGTTTTCCCCACCCTGACAATTTGCTTAACTAGCTAACAGTGTCTTTTCCAAAGGAGTCCAGCGGAAAATGCGATCGCCACCTCTCTCAATTACCACCTTAACCCGTGGTTCTAACTTAGGCAAATTCATCAAATACTCAACTTCCTGATCAGAAAGAATATTTCCCTCAATAATCCACAACACCAACCCCTTAGACTTAGGAGGTAATTGTGCCAAATGAGAACTGATCATTGGTGGTAAATAATATACATCACCCACCGCCGCACCACTACTATTGCTTCTTTTGCCTAAATGTGGTGGTCTGACACCATGAACTTGCATCAGATACGCAGCCACATCACCTAGTCCCCTCGCAGTAATATGCAATGCAACATAGCCAGTTGCCCGTAATCGGCGCAAATAGCGACCTTCATAGCCCCCCTCCAGAGGAACATAAACACCCAACGCCCCAAATTTCTCCAAATTGCGGATGAAACCGTTGCCAGTGGTAATTAGTGCCATAGATTTTTCTCCTATCCCACTTAGATATCTCTATTATTCACTCTCTAGTGGTAGATTAAGTTAAATGAAGCAGGATATTTTTCCCAATCTTGAAAATTCCAAACCGGAATATGGGTAATTTTTTCTACCTCCGCCTCAGCATCCCATAATAAAGCAAAAAAATACTGGACAAAAAGTCATGAATAGTTTATATTATTAGATTGTGACCGAATAGTGTAATTAGCTAGGCATCTTTCTTATTTAGAGTTTCTAGTTAGTCCTAGCATCTGAGTTTCTAGTTAGTTTCCCTAAAAGAATAAAACTGGCTGACTCCATAAGAGACTGCTAAACTAAAAAAGCTTTCAGGTCAAATCAAGAGCCAAATTCATATTTAAGCTCTCACACCAAATCACTCCCGTAAATCCTAAAAAAATTAGGCAAAATCTTAAACAATAGTTTAGGGTATGAAAATAAGTAGTTCCTTAGCAATAATGTTGGTTTCATGGCATTATGTTAAGACTAAGGAAAAGGATACTGAGGGTCAATAACCACTTAAGTCCTGCTACCACGGTAGAGTGCCAAAGCAACTGCTTGGACAAAAGCATTGCTGCACACAGCGCAAAGCCATCAAGCCTCGCATTGGATTCCAGAAGTAATACCTTCTCCATAGAGTAGGCACTTATTCCTGTTATTGTGATTGAGTAAGTGAAAATAAACAAATTCACTAAAGCAAAAGGGACAAAAATTGTTGCGTCGCCGAGAATTTGTACTGTTTAACGCCAGTCCAAATTTCAGAGGTAAAGTTTACACTCAAGCGACAGTGACAAAAGCTGTCCCCATTCGACTTCCAAAAAAATAGAACGAAAGGAGAACCAGTAACTGTGTCTGTAGGTATTCTCGGCACCAAGCTGGGCATGACCCAAATATTTGATGAAGCAGGAGTCTCCATTCCTGTTACCGTCATCAAAGCCGGTCCATGCACCGTTACACAAGTTAAAACGAAACAGACCGACGGTTACTCTGCCATTCAGGTTGGTTATGGCGAAGTTAAACCCAAGTCACTGAACAGACCATTGTTGGGACATTTGGCTAAATCCTCCGCCCCACCAGTCCGTCATCTGAATGAATATCGCACCGATAGCACTGGTGATTATGCTTTAGGTCAAGAAATTAAAGCAGATATTTTTAGTGCTGGTGAAATTGTAGATGTAGTTGGTACAAGTATTGGTCGCGGTTTTGCCGGTAACCAGAAGCGTAACAACTTTGCTCGCGGTCCCATGTCACACGGTTCCAAAAACCATAGAGCGCCAGGTTCTATCGGTGCTGGGACAACCCCAGGTCGTGTTTATCCCGGTAAAAGGATGGCAGGACGTTTGGGCGGTACTCGTGTCACAATTCGCAAACTGACAGTAATACGAGTAGATGCAGAACGCAACTTAATCATCATTAAAGGAGCTATTCCTGGCAAACCAGGAGCTTTAGTGAGCGTCGTTCCTGCAACTATAGTTGGCAAAAAATAGTCATTTAGTCATTGGTTAGGGGCAAAAAAAGACAACTAACAACTGACAACTGACAACTGACAACTGACAAAGGACACAAAGATGGTAGAGAGTGTAATTAAAAATTGGCAAGGAGAGCAAGTCGGAGAGACAAGCTTCGACCTCCGGGTTGCCAAAGAAACAACAGCGGCGCATATCGTACACCGCGCCCTAGTCAGACAAATGACCAATTCTCGCCAGGGAACTGTCAGCACTAAAACTCGTGCAGAAGTTCGTGGTGGTGGTCGTAAACCTTGGCGGCAAAAAGGCACAGGTCGCGCCCGTGCTGGTTCTATCCGTTCACCATTATGGCGTGGTGGTGGTGTGATCTTTGGACCAAAACCCAGAGATTTCGACCTAAAAATGAACCGTAAAGAACGCCGTTTGGCATTGCGGACAGCATTTGTTGGCCGTGCTGAAGATTTAATAGTTGTTGAAGAATTTAGCAACGAGTTACAGCGTCCTAAAACCAAGGATCTCGTAGCAGCATTAGCTAGATGGGGTGCTGCACCAGAACAAAAGACACTGTTGATTTTGTCTGAAATAGCAGAAAACGTGCTTTTATCAGCCCGTAACATCGAAAACTTAAAACTGATTCCCGCTGACCAGTTAAACGTTTACGACTTGCTCCACGCTGACAAAATTATCGTCACATCATCAACCCTAGATAAGATCCAGGAGGTCTACAGTGCCTAAAGTAGTTGCCACCCGTGATCTACCGGATTTAGTGCGTCGCCCCATTCTCACCGAAAAAGCGACCATGCTCATGGAACAAAACAAATACGTATTTGAAGTCATTCCTAAAGCCACTAAGCCACAAATTAGAGCCGCCATTGAAGACCTATTTGCAGTTAAGGTCGTCAAAGTTAATACCGCTAACCCTCCACGCAAACAAAAACGCGTAGGTAGATTTATTGGTTATAAACCCCAATACAAGCGAGCTATTGTCACCGTTGCTCCTGGGGACGAAGAAAAAATCAGAAAAGTTCTCTTCCCAGAAGTTTAAGAATTTTAGATTAGAGATTTGCAATTGGGCTAATAAATAATTGCCAAAAAACAATTAAAAATCGAAAATCGAAATCAAAAAAATTCTGAATTAAAAATTCAAAACTCCAAAATCACTTATGGGTACTCGTTCTTATCGCCCTTATACCTCCAGTACTCGCCAAGTTATCATCTCCGATTTTGCCGAAATTACGAAAACTGAGCCAGAAAAATCATTAACTGAATCAGTTCATCGTCCTAAAGGTCGGAACAATCAAGGGCGGATAACCAGCCGTCGTCGGGGTGGCGGACACAAGCAACTATACCGCATTATCGACTTTAAGCGAGATAAGCGGAATATCCCCGCTACAGTTACAGCCATTGAATACGACCCTAACCGCAATGCGCGGATCGCTTTAGTGTTGTACGAAGATGGCGAAAAACGCTACATCTTGCAAACAAATGGCATGACTGTAGGCACAAAGATAATTGCTGGACCTGAGTCTCCTATCGAAGATGGTAATGCCTTACCTCTATCGAATATGCCCTTGGGTACTAGTGTTCACAACGTCGAAATGACACCAGGTAAAGGTGGTCAAATCGTGCGGGCCGCTGGTGCAGTAGCTCAAGTTGTCGCTAAAGAAGGCAACTATGTAACCTTAAAGTTACCTTCAGGTGAAGTCCGGTTGATTCGGCGTGATTGCTACGCCACCATTGGACAAGTCGGTAATACAGACGCCAGAAACCTCAGTGGTGGAAAAGCTGGACGAAATCGCTGGAAAGGCCGTCGTCCCAAGGTGAGAGGTAGTGCCATGAACCCAGTGGATCACCCACATGGTGGTGGTGAAGGTAGAGCGCCTATCGGTAGATCCGGTCCTGTAACACCTTGGGGTAAACCCACTTTAGGGGCTAAGACACGGAATCGCAAGAAAGCCAGCACTAAATTGATTATCCGTCGTCGCCGCAAATCATCTAAACGTGGTCGTGGTGGTCGTCAGTCCTAACATCAAATTTGACAATTGACAATTAAGCATTATCAATTATCAATTGACAATAATCCCAAATCAAAAATTGAACTATGGGTCGTTCTTTAAAAAAAGGTCCTTTTGTTGCTGACCATCTGCTCAAGAAAATTGAGAAGTTAAACGCAAAAGATGAAAAACAAGTGGTCAAAACTTGGTCGAGAGCTTCGACTATTTTGCCCTTGATGGTAGGTCATACTATCGCCGTTCACAATGGACGGCAGCACATTCCCGTATTTGTCAATGAACAAATGGTCGGTCATAAGTTAGGAGAATTTGCTCCTACCCGTACCTACAGAGGTCATGGTAAAAGTGACAAAAAATCAGGGAGATAGATCAATTAAAAATTGAAAATTAAAAATTAAAACATGAGAATTTTTAATTTTTAATTCTAAATTTTTAATTGATAAACATAGAGTAAGTTATGAAAATGGCAACTGACACTACTGAAGTTAAGGCAATCGCCCGCTATATACGCATTTCTCCCTATAAAGTGCGCCGTGTACTTGATCAAATTCGCGGCCGTTCATACAGAGAAGCACTAATCTTGCTCGAATTTATGCCCTATGGCGCTTGTGACCCCATCTTAAAGGTTCTCAGAAGTGCCGCAGCTAATGCCGAGCATAATGCTGGTTTAGACAGATCCAGTTTGGTGATCAGTCAAGCCTATGCCGACCAAGGACCAGTGCTAAAACGGTTTCAACCCAGAGCGCAAGGTCGAGCTTACCAAATTCGCAAACCAACGTGTCATATCACTGTTGCTGTTTCCGCGGTTGCTACTGCTGAGTAAACAGCCATCAGGCACAAGAAAATTGCGTACAGTAAGAAATTTTAGAGGAAGCTTTTGTGGGACAGAAAATTCATCCAGTCGGCTTTCGACTGGGTATAACTCAAGAACACCAATCCCGTTGGTTTGCAGAACCTGACCGTTATCCAGAACTTCTCCAAGAAGACTACAAACTGCGTCAATACATTGAGCAAAAACTAGGTAGATACGCTCAAAATAACGCCGGTATTTCCGAAGTGAGAATTGAGCGCAAAGCTGATCAAATTGACCTAGAAGTCCGCACAGCTAGACCAGGTGTGGTTGTAGGTCGTGGTGGTCAAGGTATTGAATCATTACGGTTAGGACTGCAAGGAGCCTTGGGTGGTAATCGCCAAATTCGCATTAACGTTGTTGAAGTCCAACGAGTTGATGCTGATGCTTACCTGATTGCTGAATACATTGCTCAACAATTAGAACGTCGGGTTTCCTTCCGCCGAGTTGTGCGTCAAGCAATTCAACGCGCTCAAAGAGCAGGTGTCCAAGGAATCAAAGTTCAAGTCGGTGGTCGGCTCAACGGTGCAGAAATTGCCCGCTCAGAGTGGACTCGTGAAGGTAGAGTTCCTCTCCACACCTTACGCGCTGACATTGACTATTCTGGCTGCACCGCTAAGACAGTTTACGGAATTCTCGGAATTAAAGTTTGGGTCTTTAAAGGCGAAATTATTCCTGGACAGGAACAAGCTCCCGCTCAACCAGCTAGAGACCGTGAACGTGGAGATCGTGACCGTGAACGCGAACCCCGTCGCCGACAACAACAACGTCGTCGTCAACAGTTTGAAGACCGCTCCAATGAAGCCTAGTCAATGCTCATAGTCAGTGGTAAAAAAACTGACAACTGACAACTGACAACTGACAACCGACAACTGACAAATCATGTTAAGTCCTAGAAGAACTAAATTCCGCAAACAACAACGCGGACGCATGGAAGGTCTTGCCAGCCGAGGCAGTACCCTCAACTTTGGGGATTTTGGACTCCAAGCCCAAGAACCATCTTGGATTACCTCACGGCAAATCGAGGCTTCCCGTCGGGCAATGACTCGGTATATTCGCCGGGGTGGCAAAATCTGGATTCGGATTTTCCCTGACAAACCAATCACCATGCGTCCTGCTGAAACCCGGATGGGTTCTGGTAAAGGTAACCCAGAATTTTGGGTAGCCGTAGTCAAACCAGGCCGGATCATGTTTGAAATTGGCGGCGTTACTGAAGAAATTGCCCGCGAATCCATGCGATTAGCTGACAGTAAGTTACCAATTAAGACCAAGTTTATTACCCGCTCTCAACCACAGGAGCAGGAGTAGTTTATGCCTCTTCCCAAGATTTCAGAAGCTAGAGAATTAAATGACGAACGGTTGGGTGAAGAAATTGTCGCTGTGAAAAGACAACTATTCCAGTTGCGCTTACAAAAAGCCACTAGACAATTAGAAAAGCCTCACCAGTTCAAACACGCACGCCATCGGCTCTCCCAATTACTGACAGTAGAAGGAGAACGGAAACGGGCAGCGAGTCTTTCAGATCAAGCACAAAAGTAGGAGATTATGGCAGTCAAAGAACGAGTTGGCTTGGTAGTGAGCGATAAAATGCAAAAAACTGTGGTAGTAGCCATAGAAAACCGCGCTCCTCACCCCAAGTACGGCAAAATCGTAGTTCAAACCCGCCGCTATAAAGTTCACGACGAAGAGAATACTTGCAAAATAGGCGACCGGGTGCGGATTCAGGAAACTAGACCCCTGAGCAAAACCAAGCGTTGGCAAGTCAAAGAAATCCTGAACATTAAAGCTACTTAGTAAACAGTTGTACTATTAGCTACAACGACCCTAAAAGAGAGACCAGTTGTGATTCAACCCCAATCTTATCTGAATGTCGCAGATAATAGCGGTGCTAAAAAACTAATGTGCATCCGCGTATTAGGTGCAGGTAACCGCCGTTATGGTGGCGTAGGCGATAGAATTATCGCTGTTGTCAAAGAGTCTTCACCCAACATGGCTGTAAAAAAGTCAGATGTTGTAGAAGCAGTAATTGTGCGTACTCGTAAAGCTATTAGTCGTGACAGTGGCATGGCTATCCGTTTTGACGATAACGCCGCAGTGATTATCAATAAAGAAGGTAATCCTAGAGGTACAAGGGTATTTGGTCCGGTAGCTCGTGAACTGCGCGACAAAAACTTTACTAAAATTGTTTCTCTGGCTCCGGAGGTGCTGTAATGGCAAAGCGCCCACAACCCAAAGTTTTTCATAAAATGCACGTCAAAACCGGTGATACTGTCCAAGTCATCGCTGGCAAAGATAAGGGTAAAGTTGGGGAAGTGATTAAAGCACTACCACAATTGAGCAAAGTCCTTGTCAAAGGTGTCAACTTTAAAACCAAGCACGTGAAACCTCAACAAGAAGGTGAATCAGGGCAAATAGTCACCCAGGAGTACCCCATTCATAGCTCCAATGTGATGCTCTATTCCACCAAGCAAAACGTCGCTAGTCGCGTTTGCTACACTTTCACCGCCGAAGGCAAGAAAGTGAGAATGCTCAAAAAAACAGGTGAAATTCTCACCAATTAAAAATTAAGAATTAAAAATTAAAAAGTTCGCAATTTTAATTTTTAATTTGGCATTTTTAATTGGAGGAAAGCGACCCTGACCAAGCCCAGGGGATATAAGGACAAACACTATGGCGAAAACACGACTTAAAACCGTATATCAAGAGACAATTACTCCCAAATTGATTACTCAGTTTGAATACACCAACGTGCATCAAGTGCCTAAGGTGATTAAGATAACTATCAACAGAGGTTTGGGAGAATCTGCTCAAAACGCTAAATCACTAGAGGCATCTATCAGCGAAATTGCCCTGATTACTGGACAAAAACCTGTGGTAACACGGGCAAAGAAAGCGATCGCCGGCTTTAAAATTCGTCAAGGTATGCCTGTAGGGATTATGGTGACACTAAGAGGCGAACGGATGTACGCTTTCTTAGATCGTCTGATTAACCTGACACTACCCAGAATCAGAGACTTTCGCGGTGTCAGCCCTAAAAGCTTTGACGGCCGTGGCAACTACACTCTAGGTGTGCGGGAACAGCTAATTTTTCCAGAAGTGGAATATGACAGAATCGATCAAGTCCGGGGTTTAGATATTTCTATCATCACCACGGCAAAAACCGACGAAGAGGGCCGCGCCTTACTTAAGGAAATGGGAATGCCCTTTCGCGATCAATAAGTTCATCTAAAGAGGGAACGATGGCGGCTAACGACACAATTGCAGATATGCTGACGCGCATCCGCAATGCCAATATGGCAAGGCATCAAACTACGCAAGTACCAGCTACAAAGATGACTCGTAATATTGCCAAGGTACTGCGAGAAGAAGGCTTCATTGCGGAAGTTGAAGAAGCAGGAGAAGGAATTAAGCGGAACCTAGTTATTTCCCTGAAATACAAAGGTAAAAATCGCCAACCCCTAATCACTGCCCTAAAACGAGTGAGTAAACCAGGTTTGCGTGTTTACTCCAATAGAAAAGAATTACCAAGAGTGCTAGGCGGTATCGGTATTGCCATTATTTCTACATCCAGTGGGATTATGACTGACCGCGAAGCACGCCGCCAAAATCTAGGCGGTGAAGTGCTTTGCCACGTTTGGTAGTCGTCATTGGTCATTGGTCATTGGTCAGTGGCAAAACAACGAACAACTGACAACTGACAAAAAACAACTGACAAAGAACAAAAAATCATGTCTCGTATTGGTAAACGTCCAATTACCATTCCCGCCAAAGTGCAAGTGGCGATTGATGGTGTCAAAGTAGTAGTGAAAGGTCCTAAAGGCGAACTTTCCCGTCAACTACCTAGAAATGTCATAGTCTCCCAAGAAGGAGAAACATTGATAGTTACTCGTCGGGATGAAACCCGTACCTCCAGACAAATGCACGGTTTGAGCCGCACCCTAGTGGCCAACATGGTGGAGGGAGTATCCCAGGGTTTTCAACGTCGCTTGGAAATCCAAGGGGTTGGTTATCGCGCCCAACTTCAAGGCAGTAACCTAGTTTTAAATATGGGTTATAGCCATCAAGTCCAAATTGAACCTCCAGCAGGAATTCAATTTGCAGTAGAAGGGACTACTAATGTCATAGTCAGCGGTTATGACAAAGAAATTGTCGGCAACACAGCAGCTAAAATCCGTGCCGTTCGTCCACCTGAACCCTACAAAGGTAAAGGTATTCGCTATGCAGGTGAAGTGGTCAGACGCAAAGCTGGTAAGACTGGTAAGGGTGGTAAGAAGTAAATATGAAACTTACACGCAAAGAATCAAAACAACGTCGTCATCGGCGCGTTCGTAGCAAAGTCAACGGTTCCCCAGAACGTCCACGTTTGTCCATATTCCGATCCAATGAGCATATTTATGCTCAATTGATTGATGATGCCAAGCAGGAAACTATAGTAGCGGCATCAACCGTAGAACCAGAATTGAAATCTAGCATCGCTTCCGGTGCCAACTGTGACGCATCAGTGCAAGTTGGTAAACTGGTAGCTGTCCGCGCCCTAGAAAAAGGCATCACTAAAGTCGTTTTTGACCGTGGTGGTAACCTCTATCATGGTCGCGTCAAAGCCTTAGCCGAGGCGGCACGCGAGGCTGGTTTAGATTTCTAAGTCCGTCAGTAGTCAATAGTCAGTAGCAACTGACAACTGACAACTGACAACTGACAACTGACAACTAAAAGAGAGCATTGATTATGGTAACCGGTCGTCGTAAAGCAAGCCGTACAAAAAAAGAAGAAACCACCTGGCAAGAGCGAGTTATCCAAATCCGCCGGGTGAGTAAAGTCGTCAAAGGTGGTAAAAAACTCAGCTTCCGTGCCATTGTCGTCGTCGGTAATGAACGTGGACAAGTTGGAGTCGGAGTTGGTAAGGCATCAGATGTAATTGGTGCAGTTAAAAAAGGTGTCGCTGATGGTAAAAAACATCTAATTGACATCCCAATCACCAAATCCAATTCTATTCCTCACCCCATTGATGGTGTTGGTGGCGGTGCTAAAGTCATGATGCGCCCAGCCGCACCAGGTACAGGGGTAATTGCCGGGGGTGCTGTACGGACTGTATTAGAGTTAGCAGGAATACGTAATATTCTCGCTAAACAACTAGGTTCAAACAACCCTTTGAACAACGCCAGAGCAGCAGTCAACGCTCTATCTACCCTGCGAACATTAAGTGAAGTTGCTGAAGATCGCGGTATCGCCATTGAGAAACTCTATATTTAGTCAGTCTTTGTATCAGATTCTCAATCTAAAATCCAAAATCTAAAATCTAAAATCACAAACCAAAATGAGACTTAATGATGTTAAGCCCCAAAAAGGCTCTAAAAAACGCCGTAAGCGCGTAGGTAGAGGTATTTCTGCTGGACAAGGTGCTAGTGCTGGTTTAGGGATGCGTGGTCAAAAATCCCGTTCTGGTAGTGGGACAAGACCAGGTTTTGAAGGTGGTCAACAGCCATTGTACCGCCGGATACCTAAACTCAAGGGTTTCCCCCTGATGAACCGGAGAATCTACACTACGATTAATGTAGAGAAATTAAATGATTTACCTGCTAACTCAGAAGTAACTTTGGAATCATTAAAAGAGGCAGGTATCCTGACCGCTGTTAAAGGTCCATTGAAAATTTTGGGGAATGGGGAATTGAATGTTCCTCTTCAGGTAAAAGCTGCTGCTTTCACAGGCCAAGCTCGAATCAAAATCGAGGCTGCTGGTGGAAGTTGTGAAGCTGCATAAAAGTCTGAACTATGATTTTTATGATTAAGATGATTTATATGATTAGGATGATGAATGTGATTAGGATAATCATCTTCATCAAATAAATCACAAAAATCACAGTTCAGACGGCTTAATCATCTTCATCATAATGAATCACGTAAATCATAGTTAGGACTTCAAAGGTAAAACTCTATGATCAGTCGAGACAAAGCCCCAACGGCTCAAGAAACTTTTATGCAGATGGCGCAAGCAGCCGGACTGAGAGGTAGGCTGCTTGTCACTGTCGGTATTTTAATTTTGGTTCGCCTGGGTATCTTTTTGCCTGTCCCAGGAATTGATAGGCCTAAGTTTGCTGAAGCTATATCGGGCAACAATTCCATCTTTGGTTTATTGGATATATTCTCTGGGCGGGGACTCTCTACTTTAGGTGTCTTTGCTTTAGGGATTTTGCCCTTTATTAACGCGTCCATTATTATCCAATTACTCACTTCTGCTCTGCCATCTTTAGAAAATCTCCAGAAAAATGAAGGCGAAGCAGGTCGGCGGAAAATATCACAAATTACCCGCTATGTGACTGTAATTTGGGCAATTATTCAAAGTGTGGCTTTTTCGGCATTATTTCTCCAACAATTTGCCAAAACACCAGGTCCGATATTCGTAGCAGAAACGGCTATCGCTCTCACTGCTGGTTCAATGTTCGTAATGTGGGCATCTGAACTGATTACAGAACGGGGTATTGGTAATGGGGCATCTTTGTTGATTTTTGTCAACATTGTGGCATCTTTACCCAAGTCTCTCGGCGATACCATTGACTTGGTACAAGTTGGTGGACGGGAAATCGTCGGGCGCGTCATCGTTCTTGTAGTGGTTTTTATGTTCACAATCGTGGGTATTGTGTTCGTACAAGAAGGAATGCGCCGCATCCCCATTATTTCTGCCCGTCGTCAAGTAGGTAGAAGAGTTTTAGCAGAACAGCGGAGTTATTTACCCCTACGTCTCAACTCTGGTGGGGTAATGCCGATTATTTTCGCAGCCGCAATCCTGAGTTTGCCACTTTTAGTCGCCAATTTCACTAAGAATCCCGAATTAGCAAACATTGTTAATACCTATTTAAGTCCAGGTGGTTCTGCACCTTGGGTATATGCTCTCGTTTACTTAACTTCCATTGTTTTCTTCAGCTATTTCTATTCTTCGTTGATTCTCAACCCAGTAGATGTGGCTCAGAATTTGAAAAAAATGGGTTCTAGTATTCCCGGTATTCGTCCCGGAAAAGCTACTAGTGAGTATATTGAACGGGTGACAAATCGCCTGACTTTTTTAGGAGCTATCTTTCTAGGTTTAGTGGCAATTATTCCCACGGCCGTAGAAAGTGCCTTAAAAGTTCCCACCTTTAAAGGACTGGGGGCAACATCTTTGTTAATTTTGGTTGGTGTGGCAATTGATACGGCTAAACAAATCCAAACTTACGTTATCTCTCAGCGTTATGAAGGAATGGTGAAACAATAGTGACGCGATTAATCTTCTTGGGACCACCGGGTGCTGGTAAAGGAACTCAAGCTCAAACCTTGGCTGCATTTTTGCAGATTCCCCATATTTCTACAGGTGACATTTTACGTCAAGCTATTCAAGAGAAAACAACTTTGGGAATGCAAGCCCAAAGTTTCATGGATAAAGGCGAATTAGTCCCCGATAAATTGGTAGAAGATATGGTAAAGGAACGCCTGCAACAATCAGATACTAAAACAGGTTGGATTTTGGACGGCTTTCCTCGTAAAGTTACACAAGCAGAGTTTCTAGCAGAATTACTTAAAAGTCTAGGACAGGGTGGTGAAAAGGTAGTTAATCTGGATGCACCAGATGAAACTGTCATTACTCGGCTACTAGGACGCGGACGAAAAGATGATACTGAAGAAGTGATTCGTCGGCGCTTGGAAGTCTACCGTGATGACACTGCACCCTTGATTAACTATTACAGCGATCGCCAAAAACTCCTCACAGTCAACGGTAATCAGTCCCAAGAAGAAGTTTTTACTGATTTGAAAAATATAATAGCTGTGTGAACTACTCCGCCGTAAGACGGACGGAGCTTCCCAATTCATCGGCAATAGCCTCTTTGAACTTCGTAGTTCTATTGGTCTAACATTCCCTCACTGGGCAGGAGTCCTGATTCCCAAGACCCAAATTTTCTCTAGCAACACTTACCTATCAGCTTGGTTTTCGCTTACGGCATTGGTGGTCAAGATACTCAAGATCCTACCAGAAAATCCTGGGGATTCGTCATCCATCCAAAATTTGTTTTTACTTGAGTTTTAAATCAATTCCAGATGCAATCCTCATCCCCTGCTCAGAATCCCCACCTTATGAGTACATTGTTGAAGGCGGGGACTTCCGCAAATCGTTTAAACTGTTGATATATTTCTCCAATTATGTTCTTAATGCCCATGAAAGTGGACAAGGACAACAGGAGATTATTGAGTTGAGGAAAAAACTTGTCTAAGCAAGATTTAATTGAAATGGAAGGGACTGTCACCGAATCGTTGCCTAATGCAATGTTTCGTGTTGACTTAGACAACGGCTTTAATGTCCTGGCACACATTTCTGGGAAAATTCGCCGTAATTACATCAAGATTTTACCTGGCGATCGCGTCAAAGTTGAATTAACACCCTACGACTTAACCAAAGGTAGAATCACCTATCGCCTGCGGAAGAAATAAAATCAATAACAGAGAATCTTACCATACATAAATCAACTGGTCTTTTTCTAGTTACATAACTGAAATATTTCTTCTAGAAATGCTATAATTTACTATTTGGAGTCAATTTTAAAGGCATGAAAGTCAGAGCCTCAGTTAAGAAAATTTGTGAAAAGTGCAGCGTGATCAAGCGTCGTGGTCGCGTAATGGTGATTTGTGAAAATCCCAAACACAAACAACGCCAAGGATAGAAGCTATCTATCAAAGCAAAGTTAAACCCGCGACCATGAAATGGCTAAAGCCACAAAATCGCACTTTGCTAACTGCAACTACGAAAACAATAGGGAGAGATTCATTGTGGCACGGATTTCCGGCGTAGACCTTCCCCGCGATAAGCGTGTAGAAATTGGTCTAACATACATTTACGGAATTGGCTTAACTAGATCACATCAAATTCTCGCAGCTACTGGCGTTAACCCAGATACCCGCGTAAAAGACCTGTCTGATGCTGATGTAGCTGCCCTCAGAGGAGAAATCGAAAGCAACTATCAGGTTGAAGGAGATTTACGTCGTCTAGAAGGACTAAATATTAAACGTTTAGTTGACATTGGCTGTTACAGAGGTCGTAGACACCGCATGGGCTTACCAGTGCGTGGACAAAGAACCCGGACCAACGCAAGAACCAGACGCGGTAGAAGACAGACAGTGGCTGGTAAGAAGAAAGCCCCTGGCAAATAATTTTTCTAAACTTGCTGCAATTAGCAAGTTGTACCTTAAATTCACTAAAGAAATATGGCCAGACAACCAACGAAAAAATCCGGGAGCAAAAAGCAGAAACGGAACGTACCCAATGGGGTTGCCTACATTCAGTCTACCTTCAACAATAGCATTGTCACGATTACCGATCAAAATGGAGATGTTATCTCCTGGGCAAGTGCTGGTTCTAGTGGATTTAAAGGGGCAAAAAAGGGAACTCCCTTTGCTGCACAAACCGCTGCTGAAAGCGCAGCTAGACGAGCCACAGACCAAGGAATGCGGCAAATCGAAGTCATGGTGAGTGGTCCCGGTGCAGGTAGAGAAACCGCTATTCGGGCGCTTCAAGGTGCAGGATTGGAAATTACACTCATTCGAGATATTACCCCAATTCCCCACAACGGTTGCCGTCCACCCAAGCGCCGTCGAGTTTAAACAGAACCTATTGGGTAATCAAGCCAAAAGCTAGAACCCTTGGGAAATCATCAACAATGCCCTCTGTGGCTGGTAATTTTGAACTATTTTCCCCAAGCGAATACTTGTTGAATTTAGACGCGTGGGGTAAATAAGTTCGCTTTCAAGAAAATTTGAGAAGCAATTAATTTGTCTTCTAGCAGCACCTTAACAAGGGAGGCTACTCCGTGGCTCAGTTTCAAATTGAATGTGTAGAGTCTAATGCTGAGGAAAGTCGGAGCTATTACAGTAAGTTCGTTCTAGAACCCCTAGAGCGCAGTCAAGGGACAACTGTTGGTAACGCGTTGCGGCGGGTTTTACTTTCTAACTTAGAAGGGACATCAGTAACAGCGGTGAGAATTGCTGGTGTTAGCCATGAGTTTGCGACAGTTCCAGGGGTAAGAGAAGACGTACTAGAAATCCTCATGCGAATGAAGGATGTCATTCTCAAGAGTTATTCTTCTCAACCCCAAATTGGTCGCTTACTCGTGAACGGACCAGCAACAGTTACTGTAGCGCATTTCGACTTACCTAGTGAAGTAGAAGTGATTGACCCGACCCAGTATATCGCCACCATTGCTGAAGGTGGAAAACTGGAAATGGAATTTCGGATTGAGAAAGGCAAAGGCTACAGGACTGTAGAACGAGGCAGAGAAGAAGCCACATCTTTGGATTTTCTCCAAATTGACTCAGTGTTTATGCCCGTACGGAAAGTCAACTATAGTGTTGAAGAAACCCGTGACGATGGTTCTTTGAAAGACCGACTACTGTTGGAAGTATGGACTAATGGTAGTATTTCTCCTCAAGAAGCACTATCATCTGCCGCTGGAATTTTGGTAGATTTATTCAACCCACTGAAAGATATCTCCTTAGAACCAACGGATATAGGTTCAGATATCCCAGATGATCCCACCGCGCAAATTCCGATTGAAGAGTTACAGTTATCTGTCAGAGCTTATAACTGTCTCAAACGCGCTCAAGTAAATTCCGTAGCCGACTTATTGGATTACACCCAAGAAGACCTTTTAGAAATCAAAAACTTTGGTCAAAAGTCAGCGGAAGAAGTAGTGGAAGCTTTACAGCGTCGCTTAGGTATTACTTTACCTCAAGAAAGAAGCTCTAAGCCTAGCTAAATCAAAACCATTAATAATTCACTCTTTGCATTATTATGCGCCATCGTTGCCGAGTCAAAAAACTTAGTAAACCAGCGGATCAACGTCGCGCTCTTCTCAGAGCTTTGACAACAGAGTTGGTACGTCATGGTCGAATTACTACAACTTTAATCAGAGCTAAAGTTGTCCGCAGTGAAGTAGATAAAATGATTACCCTAGCTAAGGATGGCTCTTTAGCATCACGTCGAAAGGCGTTAGGTTATATCTACGACAAAACCCTGGTTCATGCACTATTCGAGCAAGCCCCAACTCGGTATGCTGGCCGTCAAGGTGGTTATACTCGCATTCTGCATACCGTCCCCCGTCGCGGTGATCATGCTGAAATGGCGATTATTGAACTAGTTTAAAGTTATTAGTCATTAGTCATTGGTCATTGGTCAGTAGCAAATAAAAAACAACTGACAACTGACAACTGACGACTGACAAACAACTATGTTAGAAAGCAGCCAGCATAATTCTACTCAGCGAGTAGCCTTGGTTATTCAGTACATAGGTACTCATTTTCACGGCTGGCAAAGACAAAAAGGACAGCGCACTGTCCAAGAAGAGATAGAAACAGCTATAGCCACTGTTCTAGGGTATCATGTGACACTCCACGGAGCAGGTAGAACTGATTCTGGAGTCCATGCTGCCGCTCAAGTAGCCCATTTTCAAGCTACAGGTTCAATTCCTGCTCACAGGTGGGCAAAGGTTCTCAATGGCTATTTGCCCCCAGGGATATTGATCAGGGCATCAGCAGGTGTAAGTGAAAGTTGGCACGCTCGTTTTAGCGCAGTTTACCGACGATATCGCTACACTATCTACACTGAAAATTTACCGAATTTATTCGCGCAACCTTTCAGTTGGCATTATTATTATGCCCCCTTGGATGAAGCCTTAATTACATCTGCCCTGAAACCGCTACTGGGAAAACACCATTTATCTGCTTTTGAACGGGCTGGGTCAGCGCGATCGCATTCCTGGGTAGAAGTGCAAGCTGTAGAATGCCGTCGTAGTGGAGCATTTATCCATATTGAAATTCAGGCTAATGGATTTTTATATGGCATGGTGCGGCTATTAATCGGAATGGTAGTACAAGTAGGTTCTGGTCAGCGGACTCTAGATGACTTCACCGACATCTGGCAACAAGAACGCCGGGAAGAAGTGAAATATTCTGCACCTGCTCACGGGCTATGCTTATTGAGAGTCGGTTATCCCGATTTTCCCTTTCCCCCAAAAATTTGGTATGACACCCAACCATACCTAGTCATGGATCATGACAACTGACAACTAACAACTGACAACTGACAAACAAAATGACTAGTAAAACCTACCTTCCCCCTCAAGCATCTATTGAGCGCGATTGGTACTTAGTAGACGCTACAGATAAACGTCTGGGTCGTCTTGCTACCGAAGTTGCAATGATCCTCAGAGGCAAAAAGAAACCTGAATTTACACCCCATATGGATACAGGGGATTTTGTCATTATTATCAATGCTGAGAAAGTGGCAGTTACAGGTAAAAAGCGCACCCAAAAAGTTTACCGTCGTCATTCCGGCCGTCCTGGTGGGATGAAAACAGAAACTTTCGCTAAGTTGCAACAGCGCTTACCCGAAAGAATCCTTGAACACGCTATTAAAGGTATGTTACCTAAAAATAGTTTGGGTAAGCAATTATTTACCAAGCTGAAAGTGTATGCAGGCCCAACTCATCCTCATGCAGCACAACTACCCAAAGAAATCACAATTAGTACAATTCCTGGAGAAAATTAATGCAAGTAGCAGAAACTACTAGCGGTCGTGCCGTTTACTGGGGTACTGGTCGCCGTAAATGTTCAGTTGCTAGTGTCCGTCTAGTTCCCGGTGAAGGGAAAATGACTGTTAATGGCAAAGATGGAGATTTGTATTTCCAATTCAATCCCAACTACTTAGGAGCTATTAAAGCACCTTTGGAAACCTTGGGATTAGAAAGCGAATACGACATTTTGGTGAAAGCCGAAGGTGGTGGCTTAACTGGACAGGCTGATTCTATTCGTCTAGGAGTTGCCCGCGCTTTGTGTCAACTTGACCCAGATAACCGTTCACCGCTGAAAACTGAAGGTTATTTAACTCGTGACCCACGAGCTAAAGAACGGAAGAAATACGGTTTGCACAAAGCCCGCAAAGCACCTCAATACTCCAAACGTTAATCGCCTTTGGATTTTGGATTTGGGGTTTTTCTTCATCAGCGATTGCTGCAAGATGTATCGTTTTTGAAAGATAATAGAGATATCTAATAGCAAAGCGTAGCCTAAGCCGCAGAGATTTATCTCACAGTCTAAAATCTAAAGTGTCAAAATTTATAAAATAGATTCGCAACAAAAAAACAATGGCTAAACCTGATATTCATCCCAAATGGTATCCAGACGCTAAAGTCTACTGTAATGGTCAAGTTATTATGACCATTGGTGCTACCAAACCCGAATTACACGTAGATGTTTGGTCTGGAAATCACCCCTTTTACACTGGTACTCAGAAAATGATTGATACTGAAGGCCGTGTAGAACGCTTCCTCCGTAAATATGGTATGTCCAGCACTCAAACTGAAACTCAAACTGGCGACGATAATCAAAAGTAGCTGGTTGGCTGTAGCTATTGATAGCATGGCGGAAGCCATAGACGACCCTGCATAGTGCTGGGTCGCTTGTCATTTAATGCTTGAGCCAACTTGTTATTTTTTAGGAGCATTTGTAGTCATCATGGCAGAAATATACTTACTGGATAAACTTAAATCTGTTGAACAAACCTTTAATGAATTAACACGCCGTTTAGCTGATCCGGATACCGCTAGTAATCCTGATGAGTATCAAAAAATTGCCAAATCTCGTTCTTCTTTGGAAGAGGTAGTTGATACTTATGAAACTTGGAAAACAACCCAAGATGAATTGGTAGGAGCGCGTCAGATCCTCAAAGAGTCAAATAGCGATCTAGAGTTGCAACAAATGGCAGCATTGGAAGTCAGCGAACTAGAGGAAAAGCTGGAATATCTAGAAAATCGCTTAAAAGTGTTGCTGATACCCCGTGACCCTAACGATGATAAAAATATCATGTTGGAAATTCGCGCTGGGACTGGTGGTGATGAAGCGAGTATTTGGGCGGGAGATTTATTGCGGATGTATTCTCGCTATTCTGATGTCCAAGGTTGGAAGGTGAAGCTAGTCAGCGAATCTTCGGGTGAAATGGGCGGGTATAAGGAAGTAATTCTAGAAATTCAAGGTGATAGTGTTTACAGTAAACTGAAGTTTGAATCTGGTGTACATCGTGTACAGCGCGTACCAGCAACGGAATCTGGGGGAAGGGTTCACACTTCTACTGCTACTATAGCAATTATGCCAGAAGTGGATGAGGTGGAAATTCATATTGACCCGAAAGATATTGAAATGAGTACGGCGCGTTCTGGTGGTGCGGGTGGACAAAACGTGAATAAGGTGGAAACAGCCGCTGATTTGTTCCACAAACCGACTGGGATTCGGATTTTCTGTACAGAAGAACGGAGTCAGTTGCAGAATAAAGAACGGGCGATGCAAATTCTCCGGGCTAAGTTGTATGAGTTGAAATTGCGAGAACAACAGGATGCTGTGACTTCCATGCGGCGCTTACAAGTGGGTACAGGTTCTCGTTCTGAAAAAATTCGCACTTACAATTATAAAGATAGCCGGGTGACTGACCATCGTTTAGGTCAAAATTTTACCCTTAACCCTATTTTGGAAGGTGATATAGAGACGGTAATTCAATCTTGTATATCGCAAGATCAACAAGAACGGTTAGCAGAATTAGCCGCTTCTGGTTCTAGTAGCTAATTTACCTCATAAATATCTTAGAAAACCGCTTGTTGTTATTTTTTGCACCCACAGGCGGTTTTCTTATGGGAAGGGAGATGAAGATTTGTTTACAGGTAATAATATTTAGCGATATAGTTAGTAGTATTTCGTATTAGAATAGCTAATCATCAAACAATAAAATTTTTAGAGGTGTAAATGAGTGAAATTCCTCTCTGTAGCATATTAATTTCATCCCAATTACCCCTAGATGACATAGAATCTTTAGAAACATCACTATCTTTCAGTTCAATCAAGGTACAAAAGTCACAAAACCGAGTGTTTGGTGCAGATGACATAGTTTTTGTGGCTACAGTAGTGGGAGGGATAGCAGCAACAGCCAATTTGATTGACTATAGTATCAAAGTCGCTAAGGTGATCGCTAATTGGCGGCAAAAATTGCGAGAAAAAGGGATAGAACCAAAAGGCAAGTTACAACACCCAAAACGTCCTTATCTTGACTTAAGAACCGCTACCGATGAAGAAATAGAAGCATGGTTGTCTCACAAGTAGCTGTAAAAACCCCCCTTAATCCTGGGGTAGAAAAACTTCCCAAACAAGATAATTCCTTCAGTAATCAAATTCTAATTTTGTTTTCAGCCCCTTTACTGAATGAAGACTTATCACCAGTAGAGAATTTATCAATTCAGCAAGAAATTGATGCCATCGCTTCAGTATTAGAGCATATATCTCATCCTATAGCAGTAGAAATAGTGGTTAAAGTAGCCACCTCCCAAACATTACAAGATGTATTTTCTACTCGCGTTAAACCACTGATTATTCACTTTATTGGTCATGGCATGAGAGAAGGGAATAGTACAGCCCTAGTGTTAGAAAATGAGGTGGGAATGACTCGTGCTTTTAGTGAAGAAGAGTTAGAAATTGCCTTATCAAATCAGAATCAAGCACCCTGTCAATTAGCATTATTAAATGCCTGTCATTCAGAAAAATTAGCTCAAGCTTTTGTCAAAGCAGGAGTATCTCATGTCATTGCAGTAGACGCTGAAGATAAAATTTTAGATGTTGCAGCCCGATGTTTTTCTCGACGACTTTATCAAGCATTATTCAATCAAGATAATATTGCTAATGCTTTTTTAGTGAGTCGAAATGCAGTTAAACTTGATGATAAATTAAAAACAATCTTTAACTCTGAAACTTTTGAGCCAGGAGTTAATTTTGATGAAGCTTTTAAATTTCGATTATTACCCCAAATTCCCCACAATCAATCATTGATTATAGAACCAGCCGATTCTCACAGTGTTATCTATCCCCAGTGGTCAAATACTAATATTCCCCCTGATAATCCCAACTTTGTAGGACGCAGACAAGAAATATATCAAGTAATTAAAGTCTTGGTAGAGTCGGAGAATAAACGTTGTATAGCCCTACATGGTATGGGAGGAATAGGTAAAACGTCTTTAGCTTATGCCATTGGTCAGTGGTTACATGAAAGAAATCGCTACAAAGATGGAGTTTGGTTTATTAGTTTACGCGATACTGATTCTGTCAGGACGCTAATTACAAAAATCAAACAAAGTCTTGAATTGAATAGTTTTGCCTTAGAAAAAGAATTAAAGAATAGTCGAGTGTTTTTAATTTTCGATGATTTGGATAGATTAATTGAGAAAGAATCTAATGAACTCATTGAATTCTTGAACTCGCTTTTAGAACAATGTCCTAAATTAAGAATATTGTTAACTTCCCGTGATTCTCTAGCAGGAGATATTCTTTATTGTCATCAAGAAGAAGTTTACAGCATGGGAGCATCAGAAACAAGAGAGATATTTAAAAAGTATGCTCCACCGCAAGCCCAATGGGGTAATGATAATTTGCTGGAAGATTTTAACCTTTTAGTTAAGTTTTTAGATGGTTATCCCTTACCGATTAAATTAGCAGCATCTTATATGGCAGAAACTAAATCTACTCTCAAGATGTTGTGTGAAGACTTGATAGATGAACCACTGGAAGTTCTTGCTGCTTATTCCCCTCAAGAAAGAAAAGAAAGAAGTTTGCGGATAACTTTAGATCGTTCTTTTGAAATGTTATCAGTAGAAGGACAAGATATATTTCCCTTATTGGCTTTCTTTCCTAGTGGGTTAAGTCGAGATTTAGCTAGGAATATTTGGGGAAGAAGTGGGAATAAGACTTTATTGGAATTGTCTAAGTTTTCAATGGCAGAAAAATCTCCTACTGCATCTAATTGGAGAGTAAATTTACCCGAACCTGCCCGTACTTATGCAGAAAGTAAATTGCAGATAGGAAGAGGAATTGACTATCTTGCTCCTCAAGTTTTGGATTTCTATCATGGCAATTTTTGTACTGAAGTTATCAATATCTTTGGCAATAGAGATCATAAGAAAGGACGAGACTTGCTTGTGCAAGAAAGCTCAAATTTAATCTTGTTTCTGGAATGGGGTTATGAACATGAATTAAGTTCAGACCAAATCTGTCGCAGTGCGAGAATTACCGCTTTATTAAGTGATTATTGGCGTTGGATAGAAGCGAATCAAGACCCGTTAGTTAGATTAGATTTAGCTCTAGCCGCAGCCCAAAGAAATCAAGATCAAGAAGGAGAACTTTTAGTTGCAAATGCGATCATTGCTGTTTCTGAGATTTTTTTTGATTTTAAAACTGTCACTGTCAACCCTCGTGGAGAAATCATCCAGAGAGAAACAAAACTCGCCCAATATTACACTGAAAATCTTGGCAACAATGTTACCCTAGAAATGGTATTGATCCCTAAAGGCATTTTTATGATGGGTTCGCCAGAAGATGAAGTTCTATCTTTCAAAAGTCAAAGTCCTCAACACCAAGTAACTGTACCAACTTTTTTTATCGGCAAGTACCCTGTCACTCAAGCACAATGGCGGGCTGTAGTCTTTATGCCGCAGATAAACCAACAACTTCAACTTGACCCATCTAGATTTAAAGGTGAGAATCTTCCTGTAGAGTCAGTGTCTTGGTACGATGCAGTTGAGTTTTGCTTACGCCTCTCCCAACATACAGGCAAAAGCTACCGCCTACCTAGCGAAGCAGAATGGGAATATGCCTGTCGAGCCGGAACAACAACACCATTTCACTTTGGAAAAACGATTACAACGGACTTAGCAAATTATCGAGGTACAGATAATGGAAAATGGTTAGGTTCTTATGGTCAAGGACCCAAAGGAATTTACAGGCAAGAAACAACGGAAGTAGGCAGCTTTGAAGTAGCCAACCAATTTGGATTATACGATATGCACGGGAATGTATGGGAATGGTGTCAAGATCATTGGCATAATAACTATGAAAGTGCGCCTATAGATGGAAGCGCATGGGAGGATTATTATAGTAATAATAGGCGTATGCTGCGCGGTAATTCTTGGTTCAACTGCCCTGAGTATGCCCGCTCTGCTTTTCGCGCCACTTTTGATGCATACAGCAAGAGCAGCAATTTCGGTTTTCGTATTGTGTGTGATGCGATGTAAATCGTGCATCTCTTTGTATTATTTTTCGCCTTTTATCGTTCTTTCCTTTACCCTTGACAGTGGAGTGAAGCTCTTAAAATTTTTTTGCAAAAATGAGTAAATTACCAATTATTCAAAAAACATACAATTTCATAAATATGTTGTAGAAACACATTCCCCGGATTTCTCACCAAAATCCTCAAACCCTTATAAAATCTGGATTATGCGTTTTCACACTGCATCAAAAATCAACCTCGTGAAAAATGCCCGAAACCGTTTCTCTATAAGGATTATATAGATTGCGATCGCATTGTTTGTGAGAAATGCGGGATTCATCCTCAATATGACATTTCCACAGAAAGAATGGTAAAATAGCTTGTGGATAAAGTCTTTCTTTGTTCCTATTCTCAATTCAATTTACAGGGAATATAAATAATTATGCTATCAGTTGAAGAATTAATTTACGAAGCCTTGTCTTTACCCAGTTCTAGCCGAGTATTTTTAGTAGAAAAACTAATTGAAAGTCTAGAATCTGATATTGATGAAAATATCCAAAAGAGTTGGAACACAGAAGCTAAAAAACGCCGGGATGAAATACGAAATCATACCGTTGAGCCAATTTCTGGAGAAATAGCTTTAGCTCAAATCAGACAAATTTTAGAAAGATGAAAAATGAAATATAATTTCCATCCGGCTGCATTAACAGAATACTCAGAAGCAGTCCAATTTTATGCAGAAAATGAAATTGAAACAGCACAAAATTTTATCAACGCTGTTGAAGATGCCATTTTCCGAATTATTGAATCACCTAAACGCTATCCGGTTACTGATGAAGATATTCGTCGGTGTTTAGTGCATAAATTTCCCTATGGAATACTCTATACCATAGAAGATGAATACATTCTAATTGTAGCAGTTATGCACTGTAGTCGCAAACCAAAATATTGGCAAGATCGCATTTAATAGCAACTATCACATAAAAGTTGGCAAAGGTATAATCTTGAGTAGAAGTTTCTACAATTTTTATCCTATCCTGTAATTTTTATCCTTGCTCTAAATTCCCGCAGTGCTTGAGCATGATTTTCTATATTAATACAACGCATCAATAAATCTACATCTAAACTCGGTAAAAGTTGCGATTTACTAACAGCTTCATATCCCTCATTTCCTAAACTATAAAACAATAGTATGCTTCCAGTTTATCAATTCCTCCACTACTAACAACTACCTCAATTACTAAATCAGCACGTTTTCTATTTGCTCCTAATTCATAAGATTCATCACCTTCTTTTTTAACCTTTTCAAATTCATTTTCTAGGGTGACAGAACCAGTCGGAGTAAAATCTAATTCCAAAAATTCTAAATAAATTTCTACTAAAGCAGCAATACGTTTTTTAATAGTTTCGTGTTTTTTTCCTGGCATTTTCCGAATCTCCAATACTCCATCTAAAAAGGATAACCTTAACCCTGGTCGCTCAATTAGCTGTTCAACAGCTTTAAATTCTCTCCAGGTTAAGTCACTAATTAAAATAGGTTCTGCTTCTCGTTCAATGAGTGTAGTTATCATAATTTAAACCCAAATTTAGAGATTGAATTTTGCTCAACGTGAGATAATATAAAAACAGAGTCTCATGAAAAACATCATGCAAGCATACGAACTCAAAGGAAAAATTGATCCATCTGGTAACTTGCTGATTACCGAACCCGTGAATTTACCCCCTCAAATTTTAACTAATGCGGAGGAACTTAAACAGGCTTTTAATAATGGTACAGCAAAGAGAGGAGGCGTTGATGATTTTATCGCTGATTTACTAGGAAATGATGATGGAAGTTGTCTGGAGTAGTGGTCTAACTCATTTAATATCAGCCTTAAGGACTAAATACCTTAAACCACTTATTTAAAACTGTATTAATTGTTTGTTTAATTTGATGGTTGCGATTCCATCTTTGAAAAGCGATTTCGTAATCTTCACCTTTAGTTTGAAAAGTATTCCAAATATCTAAAGATATGGCTAATGCAGAAGCGACTAAGATATAAAGTGACCAAGAAATACCGCTACTTAGAGAATCCATAGCTAGGCAAAAAATGTTAATAATTGCGTAATTTCCTAGACGTTTTTTAAATTTACTACGACGATAAAGATTAAAAGCTTGACGCTGTTCGACTTCGCTTTGTTTGACCAACCAATCTCGTTCCGCTTGTTGGAGATTATCAGGTGATATTTGTAACTCTTTAGCAATTTCCAATATCTGTTGATAGGAAAATTCTTGATTATTGTCATTGACTTGACGAGAAATCGCTAATTGTAGGATTTGCTGTACATCCTCTTGAGTATAGGAACGCAGGGTATGAGAATTAAATTCTGTCATAATTCTTGCTCAAATAAACGTTTTCATAGAGAACCACACTACCATCAGCAATATTGGCACTACTTCTAGGTTAGCAAATTTAAATCTATTCTGGTTTAGCTCTTTCCTGTGTGTTCTAGAGTGCTATTTGTGGTTAGATCAAGATTTGAAGAATAATTAACCGCAGATTAACGCAGATTAACACAGATGAATTTATAATTTTGTACAGTTTTGTATAAAATTGGCATGAGATAACTCCATGAACAAAATGAACTGCTTGCAGCAGCTTAATCACTTTACCCATTACCAACCTTAACAGATAAGATAAGTGTTCAACTGGACATGATATAACAGCAATACCCAGTTAAATTACCAAGAATTTAAAAAATTCCATCCTTCTTTTTCTCCTGTTTCTGGTGTTTCTCCTGTTTCCTGTTTATTGATATTTTCATCTTCAATTAAATGATTATATGCCCCCGAATCAACCCATTTTAATAATTCACCAGTTCGCATTACTAACCAAGAAAGATTAGATTCTGAATAACTTAATATTTTCGTAACTTGATCTAAATTATCAACACTATTAGCAGCAAATTCCTGGGATTGAATCAGGAAATCTTCGATGACATTCGGAGTTAAATACTCTTCTGGTAAACCCGCAAGTTTCATTAATGCGGTAGTTGCAACATCAATATCTTGACAAGCTAATAAACCTGCACGGTCTGCTGTAAATTTTGCCATCATTACCCAATTATATAACGCTAATTCCACACCACTAGCTATCAATCCCCCTAATCCTAATGTGGTACTACTTAACCACATTTTCAACGCCGGCATGACAATTGATATTTGATGATAAATCATATGTTGACTTTTAATTCTAGCAATTTCGTATCCAAAAATAAATAGTAATTCATCATAGTTTAACCATTCCATTGCTTCAATATTAATCCCAATAATAGGTTTTTCTACGCCAATAATATAGGTTTGAATATGTCCTGTGCCTCGAAACAAATACAATTCAGGAATAGTTGTCACATCAAGAATTTGGCAAGCTTCTAACAATGGTTGATACAATTGGGGAAAATTTCGCGGTGTGACTCTGATTTCACTAGCAATACTTTGTAATCTCAGTAAACGATCAATACCATATTCGTTGACTTTTTTGAGCAAAGGAGAAAGTCCCGGCATACTTTGTAAAGAAGCTAAGGCTTTTTTATCGAAGGGGTGTTCGTAAGTTTGTGAACTAAGTCCAGTTAATATTTTTTTTGTCATGGGTAGTAATTTTAATTAAATCGGTTGATTCGATAGATTCGATAGATTCTATAAAAAAGATAAAATCCAGGGAATTGATTCCCAGGCTTTCTTTTGTTAGCCATTTCCAATACAGGTTATGGTTGAAAATGTTCCATCACATACTCCTTAATAACAGGTTGTAAGATATATTTACCTGCTTTTTGTTCAATTAAACAACGTGAATATAACCTTTCTATTCCTTGCCAAAAATGGGATTTAGAAACATGAGGTAATTTATTTGCTAGATCAGTAATTGTGATTTGCGAGTTAATTGCCAAATAGTACATGATTTGCTGTTCTAAAGCTGAGAGACAATTTAACTGTTGTTCCAGCAACTTGTGAAGATGATTATTGACTAATAGGGTATTTTGTGCTAGGAATTTTTTAATATCACCATCAAATAAGTTAATGATGGTATTAACAAGTATTTTTATTTTTAAAGGATTATTACCATATAAATCGCATAATTGGTATTTTTGTTCATCTGTTCCCCGCAGTTGTTTTGATTGCAGTAGAGAAAAGGCTGTTTCTGATGAACCCAGTAATCTCAAGGAACGTACTGATGATGACCAGTTTTGCAGTAAGCTGATTTGGGCAGGTTGATTGCGACTGGTAAAAATTAGACAACTTTGATGATTGGTTTCGGCAATTATTTGGATAAACCGACTGTAATTGAGATTAAGGGTGTCTAAAGTTGTTTCTAAGTCATCCAAGATAATCAAGCAACGATATGTACACAGATAATGGAGAACTCGATGGATTTTGGGTTTGCTTTCCTGGTGATTGGAGATTAAAGAGAGCAGATCAGTAATCATCTCATCAAAAGATAGGACTGTAGGCACTGAACGCCAAAAAATGTAATTAAACTGATGATGAATGTGTTGTGCTAGTTGGGTAGCTAAAGTTGTTTTCCCAACTCCACCCATACCAAATAATCCTAACAGGCGACAGCTATCTTGTAAAATCCATGACTTTAGCTGTGTCAGTTCTTTGTTGCGTCCGTAAAATGCCGAAATATTAACTACAGTTCCCCAGTCCTGAAATTCATTTAAATTTGGTTTTTTTTTACGTATTTGTGCGTATGCGGGAGAGGGGGTGGATATTACTTCAACATTGGTAGTAATTTCTCGCCAATCTAGATTTAATCTGCGACATAGTTCTTCAAAGTTGGCATAACTAACAGGTTTACCAGTCAGGAAGTTGCTAATTGTCGCTAAGGACAATCCGGTATCATTAGCCAAGGCTCTTTGGTGGGGATAGCCATTGTGCGTGAGTGCTATTTTAACTTTGTCAATGTGGTCATTATTAACGCATAGTGATCTTGACATTGCTTATCCTGGGTTAATGTATAACATTATCAGTATATATTCGATTGTCCAATTATATCTTACGTATATTCTCATCTTTGTGCCAGTTGAAGATGTGGCATATAAATTGTATTTTTAACTACAGACCATGTATTAACAAAAGTCAGTCATAAGTCAGGATAAGTCAGGATAAGTCAGTATTTCTCAGTACGGAAGTCAGTATAAGGTTGGGTAGACTGGAGCTAGTGTGTTTTACTAGCAGTGCTTGGAAATAGCAATCGGATAATTTCATCTACCAAATTATTAAAGGAACATCATCTAATGTTTAGCTACAATGGCAGCACATATCTCTTAACCAGTTATGGAACATGGCAAGAAGCTCAGGCTCAAGCACAGAGTTTAGGGGGAAATCTTGTCACCATTAACAGTCAAGCAGAGCAAGACTGGTTAGTCAGCACCTTTGGTGTTAATCAAACGCTGTGGATTGGTTTAACAGATGAGGTGACAGAAGGCACATTCAAGTGGGTGAGTGGTGAAATATCTACTTATACTAACTGGCTTCCCGGTGAACCAAATAATGGCTGGGACGGAGAAGATTATGTAGAAATGAATTTTGGTTCTCCTGGTAAGTGGAATGATTCTTCAAGTAACCAATTCCGCAGAGGCATTGTTGAAATCACAAATATTTCCCCAAGCATTACCCTAGCAGTATCACCCAGTAGCGTGACTGAAGACGGAACTACCAATCTAGTTTACATCTTCACCCGCACAGGAGCGACAACCAACTTCTTAACTGTTAACTACGGTATTACTGGCACAGCCAACAGTAGCGACTATACAGGAGCAACACCGGGAACAGGTAAAACCATTACCTTTGCGGCTGGTTCGAGTACCGCAATCTTAACTATTAACCCCACAGAAGATACCACCGTTGAAAGTGATGAAACTGTGGCTTTAACTTTAGCTTCAGGAACAGGTTACACTGTTGGTACAACCACAGCCGTCACGGGAACTATTACTAATGATGACAGCACAAATCCAATATTTAACTACAATGGCAGCCAATATACTTTAACCAGTTATGGAACATGGCAAGAAGCTCAGGCTCAGGCACAGAGTTTAGGCGGAAATCTTGTCACCATTAACAATCAAGCAGAGCAAGACTGGTTAGTCAGCACCTTTGGTGTTAATCAAACGCTGTGGATTGGTTTAACAGATGAGGTGACAGAAGGCCAATTTAAGTGGGTGAGTGGTGAAATATCTACTTATACTAACTGGCTTCCCGGTGAACCAAATAATGGCTGGGACGGAGAAGATTATGTAGAAATGAATTTTGGTTCTCCTGGTAAGTGGAATGATTCTTCAAGTAACCAATTCCGCAGAGGCATTGTTGAAATCACAAATATTTCCCCAAGCATTACCCTAGCAGTATCACCCAGTAGCGTGACTGAAGACGGAACTACCAATCTAGTTTACATCTTCACCCGCACAGGAGCGACAACCAACTTCTTAACTGTTAACTACGGTATTACTGGCACAGCCAACAGTAGCGACTATACAGGAGCAACACCGGGAACAGGTAAAACCATTACCTTTGCGGCTGGTTCGAGTACCGCAATCTTAACTATTAACCCCACAGAAGATACCACCGTTGAAAGTGATGAAACTGTGGCTTTAACTTTAGCTTCAGGAACAGGTTACACTGTTGGTACAACCACAGCCGTCACGGGAACTATTACTAATGATGACAGCACAAATCCAATATTTAACTACAATGGCAGCCAATATACTTTAACCAGTTATGGAACATGGCAAGAAGCTCAGGCTCAGGCACAGAGTTTAGGCGGAAATCTTGTCACCATTAACAATCAAGCAGAGCAGGACTGGTTAGTCAGTACCTTTGGTGGTAATGAACAGTTGTGGATTGGGTTGACAGATGAGGTGACAGAAGGTCAATTTAAGTGGACAAGTGGTGAAACATCTACTTACACTAACTGGTATGGTGGTCAACCAGATAATGGTGGTCCGAACGGGGAAGATTATGTGGTACTAAATTACGGTTCTGCTGGTAAATGGAACGATTATCCCAATGATTCTTCTTCTTTCCGAGGCATTGTTGAAATCAAACAACCTGTCACTCCGATCACTGGTACTGATGGTGATGACTCCCTTAATGGTACTGATGGTAATGACACCCTCGTTGGTTTTTCTGGCAATGACACCCTTAATGGTGGTGCAGGTAGTGACATCCTAATTGGTGGTACAGGTGATGATATCTACATTGTTGATAATACCAATGATACCATTATCGAAAATGCCAACGAAGGTACAGATACCATTCAATCTAGTGTTACTTACACAATTGCTACCAACGTTGAAAACCTAACTCTGACAGGAACAGGTGCTATTAACGGTATAGGTAACGCTGCTAATAACTTCATCACAGGTAACAGTGCTAATAACACCCTTAATGGTGGTGCAGGTAGTGACATCCTAATTGGTGGTTTAGGCAATGATATCTACATTGTTGATAATACCAATGATACCATTATCGAAAATGCCAACGAAGGTACAGATACCATTCAATCTAGTGTTACTTACACAATTGCTACCAACGTTGAAAACCTAACTCTGACAGGAACAGGTGCTATTAACGGTATAGGTAACGCTGCTAATAACTTCATCACAGGTAACAGTGCTAATAACACCCTTAATGGTGGTGCAGGTAGTGACATCCTAATTGGTGGTTTAGGCAATGATATCCTAACCGGAGGACTTGGAAAGGATACTCTAACTGGAGGGTTGGGAGTAGACCGTTTTGACTACCGCACTTTGGCTGATTCTGTTTTCAGCAACTTTGATGTCATTACCGACTTCAATGCTAATACTGGCAATGATTTATTCGTTGTTTCCACTGCCCGCACTGGCGGATTCTCTAATGCCGGAACTGTTGCAGAACTTAATGCTTTGAGCATTGCAGCCAAATTAACCAACACTACTTTTAAAGCTAACTCTGCTGCTCAATTCTCCTTTGGTAGCCGTACCTTTGTGGCTATTAATGATGCTACCGCAGGATTTGGTGCAACTACTGATGCCATCATTGAGGTGACAGGTTTCACTGGCACTTTAGGACTCAATAACTTTACAACTACCTTAGCGTAGCTTCTTGTATCCTTTAGGGAAACCACATTGTAGAGATGTTTCTAGGACTTACGCACTGTACAAATTAACTATCATGTGTATGAACGATATTTGGTCGTTTCAGGCTTTGCGGATGAAGTCTAGATAAATAGCGATCGCTAAAAAATCATCGAAAAATCGGGTTTAAATCCCTGAAAGTCATACCCCCTATTTGGTATTTCCTGTCAATGCGTAAGTCCTAGTTTCATGAAACGTCTCTACATCAGCATTAAACCATCCTGTAGTTGATGCGATATGTAAGGGTTTAGCAGTGCTAAACCCCTTAACGGGTGACAAGTTAGATATCACGTTTTTGTCAATTTGTCAATAGTAAATTTTTACTATCACTCAAGTTAGACTATTTCTGAGCAAATTTATGGCTAAAATTGTTCAAGGAACAGCTATTAATTTTGTGAATTTTTGTATCAGTCGGGGAAAATAATTTCTGAAACTACTGTCAATAAAGGGTTTGAGACTAACATCTTTTTAAAGATCAAAAATTGACAACAGTAACCCAATTATGAAATTCTCTTAGATTATAGCAAATCGCGGAAAGTATTGCAACCTCGTTGATAAATAGAAAATATTCTCAATTAATTATTAAGAAAATCTAAAGGCAAATTACTATAAGTTATAAATATCAAAAGTATTCTTAGTTTAGGATAATTTAAACTTATGATAAAGCGATGAAAACTGATCTATCTGAGAAAGAACGCTGGGGATTAAACTATGAGCATATTATTAGATTATAGCGTTTGCAGTAGCGTCTCGTATCCCTTGCGAGAATTTCAGATCCCCGACTTTTCTAAGAAGTCGAGGATCTTATTCTTATGGATCTTATTGTTGAGCATAATACCGGGCATATCTCCCTTCTAAAGCTAATAATTCCTCATGATTTCCCGATTCGACAATTTGCCCTTTTTCTAACACCAAAATGCGATCGCACTTCCTGACAGTTGACAATCTGTGGGCAATAATTAATACAGTGCGATTTGCCATCAATCTTTCCAAAGCCTCCTGTACCAAAGCTTCTGATTCTGAATCCAAGGCAGATGTTGCTTCATCAAGGATCAAGATTTGCGGGTTGAGCAGGACTGCACGAGCGATCGCAATTCGCTGTCTTTGTCCCCCTGATAAATTCACACCTCGCTCTCCTACCCAAGTATGATAACCTTCCGGTAGTTGCTGAATAAATTGATCAGCATTGGCGATTTTTGCCGCTGATTCTACTGCGTTAATATCAAAAATATTTTGTCCAAAAGCGATATTTTGGGCAATAGTTCCCGAAAACATAATCGTTTCTTGGGGAACAATGCCAATCTGTTTTCTTAAACTATTTAAAGTCACATCTCGAATATTGACACCATCTATGAAAATGTCCCCAAATTCAGGATCATAGAAACGTGGTAGGAGATTTACAAAAGTAGTTTTACCAGCCCCAGAAGCTCCGACAAGGGCAACAGCTTGACCTGGCATGACTAATAAACTAATATTATTTAATACAGGTTCTCCTGATTTATAGGCAAAAGTAATATGGCAATATTCAACTTTACCATTAACAGATGGAAGGGTAATAGCATCTGGTTTTTCTAATACCGTTGGTTGAATTGCTAATAACTCAAAAACCCGATCAACTGATGCCTCACCTTGTTTAAATTCATTATAGTTATTCGTAGTATGACCAATAGGATCAATTAACAAAGCTGCTGCTGTTAAATAACTAAAAAATTCACCGACAGTTAAATTACGTTGAGATATTTGCCAAGTTCCTACCATTAATAAAGATAACGCACTGAGAGCTTCTAAAAACCCGACAATGGGAATTTGAATAGCCTTTAATCTTTCGACTGAATATTTAGCTTTAAAACTGCGTTCTGCTTCATGACTAAATCTATCAATTTCGTATTTTTCCGCAGCAAAAGCTTGAATCAATCGAATCCCGCTAAAAACTTCCGTTAAAATAGCTGATAAATCAGAAATACGACTTTGACTTTTGAGAGAATATTTCCGTAAACGTTCCCCAAACCAACCAATTAAAATTCCCATAATTGGAGCAACAATTACCGTCGCTAAGGTAAGTTGCCAATTTAAATAAATCATGTAAATGGGAATAGCAATTAATTGCAAAACACAGGGAGTAAAATCATGAAAAAGTTTATTAATAACTTCTCCCACCCTGTCAACATCTTCCGTGAGACGGTAAGATAAATCTCCAGCTTTAGCAGTTTCAAAATAGCTGAGATTGAGTTTTTGTAAATGAGTATAAACCTGTTGCCGGAGATAAAAAGCGATTCTTAACGCTGCCTTAGCCATGTATAAATCTTGTACAGACTGAAAAAAGCCGCGCACAAGAAAAATAGCAGCACTGATTCCGGCTAATTGAGCGATCGCTAATACATTACCATTCCCGAAGGGAACAGCCAACTTACCCGCGACATTAATCAGGGTTAAAGTTGCCAGTACATATCCCAAAATCCCGACAAAACCCTTAGCAATAGGTTGCCATTGGGTGCGGATATAGGGTAAAAGTTGCCAATAATTAGAACGTGTTTTCAAGTTGTCACATCCACAAAAAATATTTTCCTTTGTTTGACGCTACCAGCTTTTGGTCATATTTGGGAATAGGGATTGGTAAACTGTCATCAAAACAAAGCATTTGATCATTTATTAGCTCTATTTTCTTTAATTATATGAATAACAGATGGTAATAAAGAAACAACAACAATTAAGCCAATTATTGGTAAAAGATACTTATCTAACTGTTCCGCTGGCAAAGTTTTTCCCAGGAAAAATCCTAACAAAGTAATCCCAAATGTCCAAACAAAACCACCAATTAAGTTATAAGACATAAAAGACCGATAGTGCATAGCCCCAATACCTGCTACAATCGGCGCAAAAGTCCTCACAATTGGCATAAATCTAGCTAAGACAATTGTTTTTTTCCCATGCTTTTCATAAAAATCTTGAGTTTTCACAATATGTTTTTTACGAAATAACCAAGAATCATCCTTCTCAAATAATTTTCTGCCAAATTTATGCCCTGTAAAATACCCGACATTATCACCTAATACAGCACAAAAAAACGCACCAAAAATCAGTACCCAAATATTTAGCAAGTTTTGAGAAGCAACAAATCCAGCCGTAAATAGTAAACTATCACCAGGGAGAAAAAACCCAATCAATAAACCAGATTCAGCAAAGATAATTCCCCATACTCCAAAATAACCCAGCGATTTAATTAATTCCGGTAAATTAAAGTGCATAAAGTCCGATTTGCTTAAGAAGTTGCATTCAACATTTTAACGTTCATAAATTATAAAAATACCAAATAATGTTAAGTTTAGATAAAATTATTTTATATTCAAGAGATATTGGGGTAAAGGCGAGAAATGGCAAGATATTTAAAAGTGTTGAGATTATTTTGGAATGCTGCCATTGCGGCAGAAATGGAATATCGTATTAATTTTATCATTTCTGCTTTCAGTAGCTTAGGTAATTTAGTAGGTAGTATCTTTGGTTTGTTCCTATTTTACCGCACAGGCTACACTTTTACGGGCTGGTCATGGGACGCAGCTTTAGTAGTCTTAGGAATTTTCACCCTATTACAAGGCTTTTCGGCTACCTTCCTCGCTCCCAACTTAAATCGGATTGTGCGTCATGTCCAAGAAGGGACTTTAGACTTTGTATTATTAAAACCTATTCGTAGTCAGTTTTGGTTATCTATTCATACCCTTTCCCTCTGGGGAATACCAGATTTAATCTTCGGTTTACTCATCATTGGCTACGCTGGTAGAAAACTTAACTTAGGAATTGACAAATACTTACTGACTATTTTTCCCTTGGCTTGCGGTTTAGTCATTCTTTACAGCCTGTGGTTTATCCTCAGCGCAACAAGTATTTGGTTTGTTAAAATATACAACGTCACAGAAGTATTAAGAGGGTTTCTAGATGCTGGAAGATATCCAATTACAGCCTATCCAGCGGCTTATCGCTTCTTCTTTACCTTTATAGTTCCAGTAACTTTTTTAACTACAGTTCCAGCCCAGTCTCTGTTAGGTCAAATTCAGTTTACCTGGTGGCTAGGTGCGGGATTTTTAGCAATTGTCTTATTCTTTATTTCTACTCAGTTTTGGCGGTTTGCTCTCCGTTTTTATACCAGTGCTTCCAGTTGATTATACAGCAGGAGTGAGCAGGCAAAAATTAAGATCCCCGACTTCTAACGACAAATCGCAATTTCTAGAGATGATGACAGCAGAAGTCGGGGATTTGGGAAACCTGACGATTACAACATATCTGGATCTTCACCCAATTCTCGTAATCTGGCAGCTAACCTAGCTGCTTTTGCCTTAGCCTCCTCCTCTCGTGCCTTAGCTGCTTCTGCTTGCGATTTAGCTGCTTCTGCTTGCGATTTAGCTGCTTCTGCTTGCGATTTAGCTGCTTCTGCTTGCGATTTAGCTGCTTCCTCTGGTAATAAAACTAGATTACCAGCAACATCATAAAACCGCGCCCAAATTGTAGTTTCCCTTTCTACCGTTCCTTCCCAAGTTCCCAACCATAAACCTAAACGTCTACTCCATAGCCAACCATTTTCATTGGGAATTAACGGCTGGTACTTTTGATTATCATCTAAATGCCATCCTTGTAAAGAACGAGGATTAAATGGATCATAGACAAAATAATCCGAGGTACGAAAAGTTTGTTCATAAAGGTCTTTTTTAATACCTTTATCTATTGCTGCTGTAGAAGGTGACATTAATTCCACAATTACATCAGGATAGCGACCATTCTCGTCCCAAACCACCCAACCTTGTCGGGTGTTAGTACCATCAATATTGAGAACAGCAAAGAAATCGGGACCGCGAAAATCACGATTACGAACCTGGGTGCTGCTGTAATAAATAAACATATTGCCCCCAGTAAAATAATCATTGCGATCGCACCAAAGCTGCTGCAATGATCGGATAAGGACATTCATTCCAGTCCGATGTCTATATGATTCCAAGGGTTCACCATCATCAAATATTAAGTCTGTTGGTGGGTCATGGGTTTCACCATCGTCAAACACATAATAAGTGGATGAGTCATGGGCTTCCCTGTCCACAATGGCTAGATTCTTTTCGGTAGTCATGAGTGATTATCGCCTTTTTCATCAAGCCTAAACTTCTATAATAATCTGCCCAGAGCTTTCTAAAAGCCTTTGACTATAGCGGTAATTGCTTAAAAGTTATCAAAATTTCCGATTTTATCCAGTAAAATTACAGACAAGCGTATATTATATAGTTAGTCAACTCCTTAAAAGACTTCACAGGTGCAAAATGAGTTCAGAATCTAATGTTAAATTCACAATTACTCTTGCCAATCCAGATTTAGATGCAGAGGAGCAGGAACGGGAAACACGGAATCTGCTGCGAGACATTAATGACTTAGATGTGGAAAGTGCTGGACTTGTAGAAGTGGCAGAAGTACCAGAAGGAGGTAAATCTGTTGGTGGTTTTTTGGTCGGGGCTTTGCAAGCTGAGGTCACTATTAGTAATTGTTATAAATTGTTGGCATGGTTGGGCGGCTTGCGTAATAAAACTATTGAATTGGAAATTGAAACCAACGGAAAAAAGGTGAAAGTGAAAGCCAATGGTCAGAAAGAACTAACAGCAGCACTGGAATTAGCACAAAAATTTATTGCAGGTAACTAAGAAATTACACAATATAAGGGAAGGATAACGAGATGGGGAAAATAGCCCTACTAATAGGAGTTAGCGAGTATGAGCCTGGTCTTACCCCGTTACCAGCAGCGACAAAAGATGTTGAAGCCATGCAGCAAGTTTTGGAAAACCCAGAAATTGGTGGTTTTGATGAGGTCAAAGTGCTGGTAAATCCTCCACGACAAGAAATGGAAGAAGCCATCGAAATGTTGTTTGATGATCGTCAAAAAGATGACCTCTTGCTACTATTTTTCTCTGGTCATGGCATTAAAGATGAAGAGGGTAATCTTTACTTTGCTACTCACAACACTCGTAAAAATTTACTACAGTCTACAACAGTATCAGCTAAAGTTGTCCATCAAGTCATGAAAAATAGCCGCTCTAAACGCGAGGTGGTGATTCTTGATTGTTGCTTTAGTGGTGCGTTTGGTAAAGAGTTATCAGCGAAAGGTGATGGTTTTGTAGATATCAAAAATCAATTGGGTGGAGAAGGGAGGGCTGTTCTCACTTCTTCAAGTTCCACTCAATATTCCTTTGAACTGCAAGGGGCAGATACCTCAACTTACACCCGCTACATAGTTGAGGGGCTGAAAACTGGTGCAGCAGACCGGGACGAAGATGGTTCGATTTCCGTTGATGAATTGCATGAATACGCCAAAAGTAAGGTTCAAGAAGCCACTCCAGAAATGAAACCGGAGATATATGCTGTCAAAGAAGGTTATAAAATTCAGCTTGCTAAAGCACCTATAGATGATCCCAAGCTCAAATATCGTCGAGAAGTTGAATATTGGGTAAGGGACGGTGAGATTGATAATCTTGGTCGTATTACTTTAGATAACCAAAAAAAAAGATTGGTACTAACACCTGACGAAGCGGCGACTATAGAGGCTGATGTTTTAAAACCTTATCAAGACTACAAAGAAAATTTACAGGAATATCAGAAAGCATTTCTCCAAACAATTAAAGGTAAATTCCGTGTTAGTGATAAAACTCGTGCTGAATTGAAACGTCTTCAGCAAGTGTTAGGACTTAGAGATGAAGATACAGCCAAAATAGAAGATTCTCACAAAAGAAAACTTAATCTAGGTAATCAATTTATAGGAATATTGAGTCTAGGAATTATTAGTTTTGCGGTAGCATGGTATATTAAGCCAGATAAAGAATGTCCTCCATGTAAGTTACCTCCAATAAAAATTACCAACCAATTTGCACAAGTTCACAATGTACCTAAAGGAAAATTTAACTACGGTGGCAGCACTTCCTGGAGTTTTATATACCCAACGTTAGAATCAGAAATTAAAAAGACTCATCCTCAATTTGATATCAACATAAAAAAGGAGTTCGTAAAAGGTTCTGGAATAGGTATTGAGAAGTTAATAGATGGTGAACTGGATTTTGCTCTATTATCTCGTGATGTTTCCTCTTTAGAGAAGGACAAAGCTGGAAAAAAGTATTTTAGTCTTAAAGCAATTCCGGTTGTTAAAAGTGGTGTAGCAGTAGCCGTTAACCCCAAATTAGAGATCAATTCTCTGACCAAAGACCAAGTAAGTGAAATCTTTAGTGGAAAGATTAACAACTGGAGACAGGCTGGTAATCCAGCAGATATCCCAATTAAGCTTTATGAGCGTGGTAATAATTTTATAAGCATGAATGAGTTTAGAAAAAGTTTAGGAATTATAGCTTTTGATGACAAAAATATTAACTATGTTAATACAACTAATGAAGGACTCCAAGAAATCACTAAAGAACCTGGGGGAATCTTTGTAGGACCTATCTCAAATATAGTGCCACAGTGTGGAGTTAAGACTTTACCTATTATTAATAAGGGTAAAACTTTCTATCCATACCAACAACAAAACTTCGTGTCACCTGCTGAATGTGGACCTGGCAAGCGTAATAAGGTTAACATAGAAGCGATTTATAGTGGTGAATATCCACTCCCTGTTGATTTTTATGTAGTGGTTAAGGAAAATGGTCGAGAAGCACAGCAAGCTGGTGAAGCGTATGCAAATCTACTTCAGACAGAACAAGCTAAAAACATGATAAGACAGCTTCAAGAAACTGGAGGTCTTGACAAAAATAAATAGTTGCTAATGCTTCACTTTGGTGAATCTTCTTGCAAAGTATCTATTAAGCAATTACAATTTTTCAATTAATGATGCAACAGGAAAAATTCAGTTTTCACAATCAGGCGATCGCATAAACAATAGCATCTTCTTAATCAAAGTTCAACAAAAACCTGGAACTGATAAATACGAATTCGTGCCAATTCCTTAATTTTACAACTTTACTAAATAGCGATTATACTAAACACGGGTGAGATTTAAACTTTTGCCAAATGACAAAGAACCCAGATGTGTAGGGGTTTAGCAGTGCTAAACCCCTACGTTTAGAATCAAACAATCAAGCCGTTTTGAGTATACAAATTATCCTTAACCCAACTCCTAAAATTCCGCATAGCCTGACTTCTGCCAATACTTAGACACTGCTGCACATACTCATTAACTAATTCAATAATAGGAATATTAGGAAAATTAGGACTAGATTGAGATTTTATATATTTCCCTTCTTGTAACAAGAAAATCTCCAAACCTTGTTGTTGATATCGCCACAGTTCAG
>Ga0208858_1000025_pt1 | contig 46932 bp, 14 predicted proteins | sample LakMenEpi16Nov12_FD_150704 | JGI IMG/M metagenome (GOLD analysis project Ga0208858, IMG submission 150704) | Freshwater microbial communities from Lake Mendota, WI - 16NOV2012 deep hole epilimnion (SPAdes) | ecosystem: Environmental > Aquatic > Freshwater > Lake > Epilimnion/Euphotic zone ...
GTAATGAAGTCACACTTAATCCAGTCAAATCTAGGTCAGACCTAGGTGCATTCTGAAGAATAAACATGACCTGAAACAGTGGAGTATGGCTAAGGTCGCGTTCAGGTTGCAATGCCTCTACTAGCATTTCAAAGGGTAAATGCTGATGAGTGTATGCCTCCATCGCTATGTCTCTCACCCGAGTCATTAATTCACAGAAACTGGGATTGCCAGATACATGAGTCCGCATGACTAAAGTATTCACAAAAAAGCCAATTAACCCTTCAATCTCCGAGCGGTCGCGGTTGGCAATGGGTGTACCCACTAATATATCTTCTGTACCTGTGTAGCGGTAAAGTAAGGTATCATAAGCTGCCAACAGCGTCATGAACAAAGTTACCCCTTGTTCTTGGCTAAGTTTTGTCAGTTTTGTGGTTAATTCACTAGAAAGTGCAAACTCAATATGTGCGCCATTAAAGGTTTGGATGGCAGGTCTGGGTCTATCTGTCGGTAGTGCTAACAGGGCTGGTGCATCTTGGAGTTGTTGTTGCCAGTAACTCAATTGCCTTTGTAATAGATCCCCTTGTAACCAGTTTCTTTGCCATAAGGCGAAGTCTGCATACTGAATCTCTAGTGGTGCTAATGGTGTTGGCTGACCTTGGGCATAAGCGTTGTATAGGGCTGTCAATTCTTTGACAAATATACCTATTGACCAACCATCACTAACAATGTGGTGCATACACACTATTAATACGTTTTCTGTCTCCGACAGTAACAATAATGTGGCTGTGATTAATGACTCATTTGCTAAGTCAAATGGTTGAATTGTTTGTTTCTCGACTAATTGCTGTGCCGTCAGTTCAATTTCATTTGTGGGTAAATCTTGTAAGTTAACAACTGATAGTTTCCAGGCTATTTCTGCATGAATGATTTGTACAGTTTCTCCATCCACTGTGATGAAGTTCGTACGTAAGGCTTCATGGCGAGCAATTATTGCTTGTAAGCTTTGTTCTAAGGCGGCAATATTGACTTTTCCTTGCACACGCAACCCGACAGGGATGTTGTAAATGGCGCTACTCTCTTCTAATTGGTCTAAGAACCATAATCTCTGTTGTGAATAAGATAGGGGCAGTTGTACATTCTCTACTCTGGCTAATATGGGTGGGGACGTTAGTTCTAAATCTTCTTGCTGCAATTGCTGTATTGATTGTCCTAACTCGACTACTGTTGGTGTCGCAAAAAAGCTACGCAATGGTAGTTCTACTTTGAAACTGCTGCGGATACGAGAAACCAGTTGGGTTGCTAGTAGTGAGTGTCCCCCCAAAATGAAAAAGTTATCATTTATACCGACTAAGTCTACTTTGAGGACCTGCGCCCATATTTGTGCCAGTATTTCTTCTGTGGCTGTGCGGGGAGCGACATATTTGTCTATTAGTTCGCTTTGTATATCTGGTGTCGGTAAAGCCCGACGGTCTACTTTGCCATTGGGGGTTAGGGGTAGAACTTCTAGAAATACAAAGGCGTTGGGTATCATGTATTCTGGTAGCTTGGTTTTAAGAAAACTACGCAGTTCGCTGCTTTGTAGTTTTATTTCTGTTTGTGGCACTATGTAAGCTACTAGGCGTTTATCTCCTGGACTATCTTCGCGGATTATGACCACGGATGTTTGTACATCCTCATGTTGGCTTAGTGCTGCTTCTATTTCTCCTAATTCAATCCGGAAGCCCCGGATTTTTACTTGATTATCTATCCGCCCCAGGTATTCAATATTGCCATCTGGTAAATAACGGGCTAAATCTCCTGTTTTGTATAGGCGTTCTCTTCCCTTGCTTTTTGTAAAGGGGTTGGTGATAAATTTTTCTGCTGTTAACTCTGGACGGTTGAGGTAGCCTCTGGCTAATCCTACTCCACTAATGTGTAATTCTCCTGGTACACCAATTGGTAATGGTTTTAAGTTTTGGTCTAGGATATAAACTTGTGCGTTAGCTATTGGTCTTCCTATGGTAACTTTTTGGTCTATGGGAGTGCATTTTGCTATTGTTGTACAGACACTGGCTTCTGTTGGTCCATAGGCGTTGAATAATTTTCTGTCGGTAGACCATTGTTTTATCAGTTCTAAACTACAGGCTTCTCCGGCGACAATAATTGTTTGTAATGTTGGCAATTCTGATTCTGGTAGGACTGCTAGTATTGATGGTGGTAGGGTTATATGGGTAATTTTATGATTTTTTAATCGCTCAATTAGGGGCATCCCTGGTGCTAATGAGTTTTTCGTTTCCAGGTAAAGTGTTGCTCCTACCCCAAAACTCATCAATATTTCTGATATGCAAGCATCGAAACTCAAGGAGGCAAATTGCAGGACTCTACTATCACTATCTAACCCAAATGCCTCTATTTGTGCTTGCGCTAAGTTGCATAATCCCTGATGTTCAACCATTACTCCTTTCGGTTTACCTGTGGAGCCTGATGTGTAAATTATGTTAGCTAGATTAGATGCTGTGGTCTTTTGGCTGGGGTTATCCTGTTTATTTTCCAGAATTTGTGACCAGATTTCATCTATGCAAACAAGTTTTGTTTGATGTTCAGGTAATTTCTCAACTAAATGCTGTTGAGTGAGTAGCACTTTTACTTGAGCATCTTCTAACATGAAGTGCAAACGCTCAATGGGATATTCTGGGTCCAGTGGTACATAAGCCCCACCAGCTTTGAGAATGCCCAACAGTCCCACAATCATTTCTATTGAGCGTTCTACACAAATACCCACCAGTACATCCGCTTCCACACACAAGGACTGTAAGTAATGTGCTAACTGATTCGCTCGACAATTTAATTCGTAGTAAGTCAGTTGTTGTTCTTCAAACACCACTGCCACTGCATCAGGTGTCCGTGCTACCTGCTCCTCAAACAACTGATGGATACATTTATCATGTGGATAATCAGCTTGGGTATCATTCCATTCTACTAACAATTGATGCCGTTCTGACTCAGTTAGTAAAGGTAATTCCCGCACGTTCTGATCAGGGTCTTTGACTATTGCTGTTAACAAAGTCTGAAAATGGCTGATCATCCTGGTAATGGTATCCGCAGCAAAAATATCGCTGTTATATTCCCAAGACCCAATTAATCCCTTTTGTGTCTGCCACATCGAGAGGCTCAAATCAAACTTCGCTGTACCCCTGTCTATAATTTCTGGAGTTAGACTAATACCAGGTAACTCTAAAGTATCCAGGGAGAAATTTTCTAGAACAAACGACACTTGAAACAGTGGGTTATATCCTAGAGAACGTTCCGGTTTTAATGCTTCTACCACTTGTTCAAAGGGTATATCCTGGTGCGCGTGGGCATCCCCAACCACAGAACGGACTTTTTCTAATAACTGGGAGAAACTAGGATTACCTGCCAACTGGGTACGCAAAACCAAAGTATTGACAAAAAAGCCAATTAATGTATCAATTTCTCGGCGATTGCGGTTAGCAAAAGGTGAACCAATACAAATATCATCCTGACCACTGTAACGATGCAGTACCACAGCAAAAGCTGTTAACAGGGTCATAAACAAAGTTACACCCGATTTTTGGCTGAGGGTGACAAGTTGAGAGGTTAAATCTGCATCAATATGAAATTCTACAGTAGCACCTGCAAAAGTTTGTTCTGGGGGACGGGGATAATCTGTTGGTAACTCCAGCAAAGGAGGTGCGCCGGCTAACTGTTGTTTCCAGTATTCCAGTTGCTTGTCTTGAACTTCTTTAGTTAACCATTCCCGTTGCCAAAGAGCAAAATCAGCGTATTGTATAGTTAAATCTGTTAAAGGGCTTGGTTTTCCTTGAATAAACGCTGGATAGAGTGCTTCTAATTCTTTGAAGAATACCCCCATTGACCAACCATCTATAATGATGTGGTGCATGATGATCAGCAATAAATGAGATTCTGGTGCTTGCTGTAGTAAAGTAACTCGTATTAAAGTATCTGTATCTAAATTAAAAGACTTGCGAACGTCTTGAGTGATGATCTTTTGTATAGCAGTTTCTGGGAAGTCCTGCACATCTATCACAGGGATGCTGAGAGTTAAATTAGGTCTAATTACTTGGAAAGGGACACCCTCTACCGTAGGAAAGTTAGTTCTTAAAACTTCATGACGACGGATAATTTCGTTGATACTTTGTTCTAAAGCAGTCACAGAAAGTTTACCAACAATTTGCAGTTGAAAACTTTCATTATAAAATGTGCTTTCTCCATCCAATTGAGAGAGAAACCACATTCTTTGTTGGGCAAAAGATAAAGGTAAATCTTTATCTCTGGCAACGGGAACTAAAGATAAAGAAGTGATTTGTGTAGCTGTTTGTGCTTCCTGTAAAAAAGCGATAATTTCTGCTTTTCGTTCTTTAATTTGCTGTTTTAATTCATCTGTCATTGCTCCTTTAGGAGCGCGAAAACGTAACTGATCATCCTCAATCCAAATTTTGATATCTAAATTATTGAGTAAGGATAGAAATTCGAATATAGCCATTTTATAAAAAATCCTCTTCGTATTCTTGTTCAAGTGTTTCAATCAAGGTATTCTGACTTTGAGTTACTCTTTGAATTGCTTCAATTGTCTGAGCTAAACCCACAATAGTAGGTGCTTGCAATAAACGCTGGAGAGACAATTCTAGAGAGAAATCTTCCCGTAACCGAGCAATTACTTGACCAGCTAATAAGGAATTACCACCCAATTCAAAAAAGTTATCATGAATTCCTAAAAGTGGCACTTTTAAAACTTGTTGCCAACATTGGGCAATTTTTAACTCTATCTCGTTCCGTGGTTCAATCTGCTCCCTATTTTCCTGATTGTTACTTCTTTTAATGAGTCTAGCACGATCAACTTCACCATTTTCTAAACAAGGCATTTCTGGCAGTTGTACAGAGTCATAAATACAAACATTGCCAAAATTATCTTGCACTTTTAAGCCCGGTAATTTAACAACCTCCCCCGTATTAGTTGTAAAATAGGCGGTTAATTTCTGTAAATTAAAAGTTGATGATTGCCAACGTCGAATATTTTGATTACTGCCATCTAAACCGATCAATAAATTATGTTGCTGATGGTGTAAGCTGGCCAGCATAGAAGATATTGCTTGGGAGCAAGACATGATATGGAAACCTTTAGCACGGATCAGATTTTTCATCTGATATCCTTGACTCATTCCTGTATCATACCACATACTCCAACTAAAACAATAGCTGGTTAATTCATTTTGGGAATTTTGGTAATGAGTAAAACTATTGAGAAAACTATTAGCAGCAGCATAAGCACCTACAGAGATGCTCCCAAAAAAACCGTGTGCTGAAGAAAAGTTTATAAAAATACTATTCTGATTTTCTTTTGCTAATTGATGCAATACCCAAGTACCCAACAATTTAGGACGGAGAATTTCGGCTAAGTTTTCCTGAGTTTCTGCTAGTACCTGTTGTTCGTGAAAAGTTCCAGCTAAATGCAATATTCCATCAAGATTTTCACCCCATGTAAATTGAGCTTTTTTCACTATTATTTGCAACTGTTTTAAGTCACAAATATCAACTGCTTCATAAATTACCTCTCCCCCAAGCTGTGCTAACTCTTGATAGAGTTTGATGTATTTTTCTGAATTTAAAGGAGTTCTCCCAACTAATAATAATTTAACTTGGTAATGTTTTAACAAATACCGGGAAATTTCAATACCTATACCACCAAGTCCACCAGTTATTAAATATGTTCCTCCTTGTTTGAAGGTAATTGATGATTTAGGGTTGCTGGAAAAATCAACTTGTTCTAAGCGAGAAATTAAACGTTGTCCATTTCTGTATGCTACCTCTCTTTCTTTTGAGGAAATTTGCATTTCTTGGAGAATATAAACCCCATTTTTTTCAACTTCAGCAAAAGGTAAATCAATGTGGCAGCAATTTAGTTTAGGTAGTTCTTGAGGAATAGTTTTTAACAATCCTAATACTGTTGATTTTTCATAAGCTATGGGATCATCTGAGTAAATAGCTTGGAGATGGGAGGAAATAAATAATAATTGGATAGTTTGATTAAATCCTTGATTTTTTTCTAAAGCTTGCAATAGGAATAATAAACTATATATTCCTTGTGATTGCACTTTTTCTAAAATATCAATACTGTTAATTTCCAGATATTTGTCGTAAGTCCAAAGATGAAGAATCTGCCCAATAATAATATGATCTGCTGCTAGGGATGCTATTAAAAGTTGATAGTCTTTGGGTTTATCTGGATTAATGACATAATGAGAATCATTGATTTTTTTAAATTCTTCTCCAGATGCAACGGTAATATAGGTCAGTTTATTTTCTGATAATTTTTGAGATAAAAATTCACCCAAACCATAAGCATCGAGAAATACTAGAGTGGTATTAGTAATAGTTAAATAAGAATTATTAGTAATGGGATATTTAGGTTTCCATACTTGACGGTAAAACCAATTAGGAATGGTATGACTATTACCTAGTAATATATCAATGCGTTTGATAATTGATTGAAATTCCCCGGTTTGTAAACGTTGGCTAAGTTGAGAACGTTGAATTTTTCCAATAGCGGTTTTAGGAATAATTTCTTTATTGACTGGAATTAAATAATCAGGATTTATTCTCACCTTATTCACAACACAAGCGCGAATTTCCTTGAGTAGAGTTAATAAACTTTGATCATCATTTAGGGAAGTATTAAAAAATATAGCTAATTTATCAGTATTACTTCCTGGTTGTCTGACTGCACAAGCACCTGTATAAGAAACTTCTACTCCTGCTAGTTCTTCAACAGCAGCTTCTATTTCATGACAATAGTAATTTAAACCATTAATAATAATTACATCTTTTATTCTGCCAGTAATGGTTAAATGTCCTTGATCAAGAAATCCTAAATCTCCTGTATTAAACCAACCATCAGATGTAAAAACTTCTTGATTTGCCTGGGTATTTTGATAGTAACCAGCAGTAACAGATGCACCTTTGACCTGTAAACGACCAATAGTATTTTCTGTTACTATCTGTTCATTGTCATCAACAATCCTTAATGCAGCACCAGCAATTGGTAATCCTAATTCTACAAATGAAGTTTCATCTGATGAAGATTCTAGAGAAAAACCGTCAGAGTAGGTAATACCAGAAGAAGTTTCACACATTCCAAAGGCTGGATGAATAGCATTATTTGGCAACCCATGACGACTTAAAAGTTTTAAGAAATTCCTCGCTGTTTTTGTGACAATTGGTTCTCCAGCATTGATGATAAACTTCATAGAAGATAAATCCCATTGCTGACGATTGATTTCTACAGTCCGGTCACAAATCAGGGAAAAGGCAAAGTTAGGAGACCAGCTAATTGTCGCTTGATGTTTATCAATTAAATCTAGCCACTGGAGTGGATTTTGGACAATTAATTCAGTAGGTACATGAATTTGTTGGCAACCTAAACTCACTGCCATGATACTCAGAGAAACTAACGCACCCACATGATCTAAAGGCATCCAGTTTAAGACGCTTTCCTGACTGGAAAAATGACCCATTAAAATTAAGCCAGTTGTCATACTCAAGATGTTGCGATGATTCAACATCACACACTTGGGCATTCCCGTACTACCAGAAGTTAAAAATAAAATTGCTAAATCTTCTAGCTTACTTTGATGCAATTCTAAATCTGGTTCACATTTAAGCAACTGATCAACAGTGGCAATTTTAAAGTTTTCTAAGTTTAAAACTCTAGAAAAATTATCAATATCAGGAGATAAAGAAGCACTGGTTAGTACCAAGGGTTTCTCCAACATCTGCCACGTATTTTGTAACTTACTGGCTGTATTATTAGCTGGTTCATAAATGGGAGCAATGGATACTGGAACTGGAACAAAACCACCCAATACACAACCCCAAAAAGCACAAATAAAATCTTGATTATCTTCTAGTTGAAAAATTACTTTATCCTGTGGTTTAAGTCCTATGTTTCTCAATCCTGCTACAATTCGTTGGGCATCCTGCCATAATTCTGGATAAGATTGAACTGTTTCACTACCATCAGATTTAATGTAGATTATGCTCTCGTTTAAATTTTTAGAGGCTCGTTGTAATACTTCTATTAAATTCTTAGGCAAATCTTCGGTGTATGGCAGTGGTTCACCATAACTAATGGCTAACTTTTTTGAAGCAGAAGAATTTTTGGTTTCTGTTTTCTTGTGTGCAGTTACTTGTACTTCTTGATTTTCATCAGGGTTCGCTGGAGTCTCCCCCAACAAATCTTCTAAATGCACAGGAGGAATAGGTTTAACCACAGGTTCAACAACCACAGCAACCCGATTAATGTCTGACAATAACTCTAATTGCTTTTCTAAATCTCGCATTAAGTTAGAGTCAATCACTTCTAAACTAGCTAAAGCAACTTCATCTATCTGCCCTGCATCTGTGAGGGGTATAGTAGAGATGGGTACAAATACTGTGGGCATCAACTCCCTAGGGAGAATTGTTTGCAGATGGGATAAAAGTTGTTCTGGTGCAAATAACCCTGATGGAACTATATAAGCTACTAATTCCGGTTTTCCCTGTTCTGTTTGTCTATTTATGACTACACAATCATCTACAGTCCAAGTTGTCCTAATAGCCACTTCTACGTCCTTGTTTGTAAGAACTTTGGCACTTAAATTTACTACATTCTGACTGTATTTATTTGAATTCATTAGTTTCTATATCCTTTTCAATGAAAACATTTATGACAAAGCAACGGAAACACCCAAAATGTGTATTTTATCTCAGAAACAGCTATTGATTTCAACTTGGACATTGAAAAGTGTTTATCTGATATGCGCTAATTTTACACTAAAGCAGCTATATTTTTGGTTTTTATTTTAGCAGCTTTTGTTTATTTGTCAACTTTGACCCATTTCAATACTTGAGGATCTTTGTTGTAGCAATAAGTAAAGCCGTCTATAGCAGTGATTAACTTTCCTTGGCTTCCTAGACTTCGGACAGTTGAAATTGAGTAGTTTGTTAATGATTGCATTTGTTTATGAGAAAGTGTTGCGAGAGTTTCTATTTCTATCGCTATTTTTTGTTGATTTTGCGATTGGTTATTGGGAGAATTATTTATTTTTACCTCCTCTATTGTCGGGGAATTTTTGACAACTTCCTTAACTTTTTGCTGCTGATAATCCGCTACTGTCATAACTTGCCAACCAGAATCTTGTGAAAGTTCCAAAACCCATTGATGATAATGAAATAGACTCTCCCTATGACCAACGCTAATAAATGTTGTTTTTGACTGTTGTAATTGTTGATATAAATTTCCTTCGTTTTCTAAGTCTAAAGCACTGGTTGCTTCATCTAATATAGTAAAGCTAGGACGGGTAACTAGTAGTCGCGCAAAAGTTAGACGTTGTTGTTCTCCCAGTGACAATATATCTTCCCAAGAAGCTTCCTTATCCAAGCCATCAACTCGACTCAGCAAATGCTGCAAGTTGACTTGTTGCAAAATGTCTTTAATTTGTGCATCACTGATTTGACGGGTTGTATAGGGATAGAGTAGCTGCTCGCGCAAAGTTCCTAAAATAAGGTAAGGACGTTGCGGTAAAAATAAGACTTCTTCCAGGGGAGGTCGCACCACACAACCAGTCCCTGCATTCCATAAACCTGCGATCGCTCTTAATAAAGAACTTTTTCCTCGACCACTTGGACCAACAATTAATAGGCCTTCTCCAGATTGAACAGAAAGTGATAAGTTTTCAACTATTACCTGCTCATAGTTTGGTGTCTGTAATGTGACTTTATCAAATGCCAGATTTTTTTCTTCTATTGTTTTAATAACACTCACATTCTCTATTGGTTTGGTGACTTGGTCTAAAGCATTTGAAAGTTCAGCAAACCGTTCAACATAGCTGGAAAATCGTCCAGAAATTGCAAATTCATTGATTAATTCCGATAAAGCAGTAGAAAACAAATAGCAAGCTAAAGAGGCTTGGCTAATTTCTCCAAATCCCATTTCACCCTTAATATCTAAAGGTCCAAATACTATAAAGGGAAATATTTGGATTACAGCTTGATATCCTCTATTAAAAATATCTAAGTTTTTTTCCCAGTCTACTTTGCGCTTAACATTTTCAATCAAATTACTAAATCGGCGGACAAGTATATTTGATTCTTGCTTTTCTCCCCGAAAGAAAGCTATTGATTCGGCATGAGTACGAACATGAGTCAGACAATAAGTGTAATCTGCTTGCGATTCCAGTTGTTCCTGATTAATCTTATTTAATTCTTGAGTCAAGTAAATCGCAATTAAATTCCCTATCATAGTATAAGCAACTAAGATCACTGCAACTTGTTTAGAGATTGACCAAATAATTATTACAAAAGCTGTCATCTCCAGTATTTTTTCTAGAAAAGTAGCTGAAAAACTCAGAGCAGTTCTGGCAATAGGCTCAATTTCTTGAGATAGACGTTGATCTGGATTGTCAATATCAGAATTAAAATTTATTTTGTAATAGGCTCGTGCATTTAAATATTTTGATAAGATTTGATTATTTAGCCATTGATACCAATCAAGAGCGATTTGTTTTCTTACAAACTTAGAAAATCCTAGCAGGAATGTTACCAGTAATAAAGATACACCATAAATTAATAAAGTATCAAAAAGCTTAGGAAGATTTTTTTCTTGGGTAATAATATCTATTAAATAGCGATTAATAAAGCTATTGAAAACCGTTATAGCAACAAGGGCAATTATTAGTAATACAAGGAGAATCAGCATTCCCCAAGAACGAATCACATCGGAAAATGCTCTTCCTCCTACATTTTTTGGATACCAGTAAGTCTCTAAGATTACTTTGATATTTTGCCAAAATTGATGAAAATCGTTTGGCTTTTGATTAATAAAACTTGTAGATTGCATAGATAAAAACCACATTATGGAGATAACCGAGGAAATAGATGTTATTTTTAGTACATAAAATCAGTAGCCCACAAACTTAAAAAAAAGAACATTATACATAGTAGTTTCAGACATTATGAATCAGGAAGCGAACACAATTAGTAATCAAGCGATAGCTTGCACTGACTTATGAGTTCACTTGAAGATTACTACATTTATAGCCTGAAACACTTAATTTAACGTTATTTTTTGAATTTTTGATATCTCTGAATTCAGGTGAAATTTCCAGGGGTAAAAGTTTACTAAAGGTAATGATACACGATAAGGGGAAATTTGTAAATTCAGGTAAGGAATGAGGATTAAATAAAGTGCAACTCTTGATGGATGTAATCTAACCTTGGTTTAGGCTGTCGTTACCAAGAATTGTAAGTTAATAAATCCACGTTCCTAATTAGTAAAGAAAATATTTCAGTATAAGCTATCTACGCGCTCATCTGAGATATGGAAAAGTTCCATTACAAACTTTTACACGTATAAAAAATAAGTGCATCTGCCAAACTAACCAAGAATCAACCCGCCAAGCTCTCATTGATAGCAGGCAGTTAGGACATCAAATAAAACTAAAACGTAGACACCCAAAGGCTTTTAGCACTGTCACCTGTCACCTGTTCCCTGTCACCTAACTATAGTTAAACAATGGTAGCTAATTGCTTGGCAAAATAAGTCCGATAGAGTTGGCAACGGGGTAATACGCGATCGCCATCAAAGGTAATTAGTCCTAAACTTTCCAATTTATAAGCATGGATAGGATCAATAACCAGACTTTCTTTAGTGGTAACAAGTTCAGTATATGTCCTAATTAGACCAGGATTAGCTAACAGTTTGACCCAATATTGCTGCAAATGATAGCGATAAATACCACCATTAGCGATCGCCTCCTTGATCAAGTCTAGTAAAGTCGTAGCCCCAGAGTGAAGATAATACAACGCCAGTTGTATCAATGCTGGATGACCACCAACAAGAGATATTAACTGAGCCGATTCTTTGCCCGCAGTCCAACTTAGCCCATATCGCCTAGCTAATTCTTCTACCTGTTGCTGAGTAAATTCTTGCAGACGAATAGGTAGTCCAATATTAAATAGAGAGTTATTGATATCTAAACAAAAATACTGTTCTGTTGAATAAGCAACTACTAACCTCAAATTTTTCCATAAGTTATTTTGCCGTGATTCTTCGTACCAACAACGCAACAAAGCAAAAAATTCCTGAGCAATATGGGGATATTCAAAAAATCGTTCTACTTCGCTCAATACTAAAACTAGAGGTTTGTCACTCTCCTTGAGAATATAATACTGGAAGTAAAGACTACAGGTTAACTTATAACCCACATCTTCATCCCAATGTTCACTAATATTAGGCGCTATACCTAGTTTTATAGCAATTTGGCTACAAAAAGAACGCAAAAACTTATTTAAGTCAGTTAAGCAATAAGCATCTATCTGAGAAAAACTTAAATTTATAGTGCGATATCCTTTTGTATCTGCAAAGGACAAAAGACGCAGTATCAAAGACGTTTTACCCATCTGTCCAGGAGCGAAAATTCTCATTACACAACCTGGTTGAGTCACTTCTCGATACATTAATTCTTCTATAGGTTGACGCTCAATATATAAATAAGAATCTAAAGGTACTGGTCCATCTGGATATGACCGCCAAACAGGACTTTCTGTTCTTAGACATATACTATTACTATCTGATATTTTGGTTTCAAAATCTTCCATTAGGAAGATGTAATCTTCTTCATGCAGTTCTAGATTGAAAGTGTTAAAACATAATTTTAGAGTTTTTTGGTCTACACCTTTACTAGCCGACCATAAGCGACTGAGAGTTTTGGCAGAAAGTTTCGTATGCTCTGATAAATCCTCTAAAGTGAGGCGTTGTCCCTGGTTTTCTATAATCTCCCATGATGATATAGCTTCTTGCAAGCGTTGTAGTCCTTTAGGAGATAAAAGCGCACCTCGTCTTCTTTTTGTTGTATTTTGTTTTAAAGCCATAATCCAAAAATTTGACTAAACTGGTTTAATTATATATAATTGTATAACTATTATTTGCTATAGCAGAAAATCAGGAGGAGTCAGTGGGGACTTGGGGGTTGCAACTGCCGTTCAGTATTCAGGAGTACAACCCTTTTGTAGTCTGAGTTACTGACCATGAATTAATATCCTCACTATTCTTACCTTGCCATAGATAGATCATTAAGGTCTTAATCATGTTTTCCATAGATAAATCAGCCCGATTTAATATTAATACTATATTCAATGCTAAGATTAATACCGGAACTTTAACAAATACAAAATTTTACTAAGTATAGTAAATAACCCTGTAATCTGCCTAGCCTAATTTTTTACACTAGCCTTGAGTGCAGTAGGATATGTTGTTATTCCCCCCTTGATACTTATTCTTTTCTTTTCTTTACTTCAATTCCGATCTATTTACTTATGTTTAATAGTGTTGATGTAGTAGGTATTATTTTACCCGAAGCTATCAAATTAAAATTGGCAGCTTTAGAGAATGTAAATTTATTTTCATCAAATTCCGAGACTTACTTAGATTTCGGTGATGATGTGCAGATAGATTTAGACAAAATTTTTAACATTCATAGTAAAGTCGAATACATAAATGTAATATTTGATAGAATTATTACTGAAGTATTCGGAAATCATCAAATTATTATAGTTAAACCAAAATGTAAAATATGTAAAATTGGTCAAGAACTAGAAATATATTTACAGGGATTACTCAATAGCCAAAATATTGAATTAGTTTTTAGTAACGACACCAGCTTAAAATATCAATTAAATCCTGAATTTAGGTTTAGTAAAATCACAAATATAGTTCCTATCATCAGTAATATAAAACTAGACAATCCAGAATTAATTATATCTAGCAAAAACCGTATTTTCGCTGATAAAAAATTAGGTAAAATTAATTTAAACAGAGGATTTAGTTTGATTGGAGATATTGATTTACAGACATTTCCTAAAAACATCAGTGATTTTATTCGTCAACATTTAAGAATCAGAGATTTAAGAGGATTAATTAGCCTAGACTCAACAGGAAAAGTCAGTTTAACAGGTCATATTAAAGGCAAAAGAAGCCTATTTTCTCAGCCACCATTGCAAGCTGATTTTAATAATTTACTCATCGAATTAGATATTGATGCTAATTTACAGCCAAAATTTGGATTAACGGGAAACTTAATTCTTCAAGGTTACGATCCCAGTCAGGAAAATGAACCTAAGTTATTTCTTGCAGGAAATCTCTCCCTTGAACCTAAATCTTTAACAGCATATTTTAGTCAAAAAGGGGAGAAAACCTGGCATAATCCCTATGGATTAATCGGAACTGAACTGCGTAATCTCAGATTTCAAGGAGGTGGAACATATTTACCTCCTTACTTTGATAACTTGGGATTCATTGGTGATTTGAGATGGGAAGAAATAGACATAGAAGTAGCATTCATAATAGATACTAACGATCCTCAAAGATTAGCATTAGTTTTAACTGTTAATCAACCCGTTAGTTTAATAGATTTATGGCAAGGTCCGGTCACTGCTTTCATTCAAAAACAAGCAGGTTTTTCCCCAGATTTAGTTAACAAAGCCTTATCCTTATTGGAAACATTGGATAATTTGCAGATTGAATCAGTTGATGCAGATGCAGATGGAAAACCCAACTCATTGATTAAATATGTTCCCTTTTGCACAACAATTGCAGGACAACCGATATCAGAAGGATTAGAAATTAATGGCAAAATTCATGCTTGGGGTCATGAAGCTATTTTACTCTTGCAAGGTAACACAAGTTTAAATAATATTAGTGGTTCGTTAAAAGTTTCGGAAATAGATTTAGGATTTGCCAAAATCACAGGATCAGATGATGACAGTTTAGATTTAGCCTTAAAAGTCACACCTACCGAACAGTATCTTCAGGGAGATGGCTATGTAGAATTGCTTGGTAACGAAATTGCCAATGTGGAATTTAAAATTACTTCTACAAGTGCGATATTTAAAAACTTTGATTTGAATTTAGCTAATCTCCTAAGTATTGATGTTGATGATTTAATTATAGATATCAAAACTGGCTGCGGTAGTGGTTTTGGGAAGATTTCCATTTTAGGAAATACTCTAGCAGGTATTACATTTGATATTAATCAAAATAGGATTAATCTGAAAAATCTTCAGATCAACTTAGTCGGTTTCTTAACTCTCAGTATTCCCCTGTTAACAGTTAATTTAACCCAGCAAATTGCTACAGGTGAAGCAGATATTACAGCCTTTAATCAAGATTTAGGTAGGGGAAAATTATCATTTAATGTTGAAGATGTTTTCATCAAAGATGTACTTCTGAATTTAGTTAATATTCTCCAATTGAATGTTCCTAAATTGAAAGTTGATTTAACAAATAAAAAGGTTTCAGGTTTAGGGAATATTACTATTTTAGGGAAAAGATTCACTGCATTAGGTATCATCCTCAATGAAAGAGGACTAAAAGCGAAAAATGATTTCGATTTCGGTATTTTAGCTTTCAACGGTGCTACAGTTACTCTGGGTAGAGACAATGATGGAAATATCAATAATTCAGCTAGTCTTGTAGGTAATCTCAAGTTTTTAGGTTATAGTATTGCTAATATTAACGCCAAAGTAAATAGTGATAAATTAACTGCATCAGGAAGCTTTAATTTTGGAGATATCCTCATCCTTAAAGGAGTGAATAAACAGAAAAAAGCCACATTAATGCTGAAAAAATCCAAGAATGGGCGTTATAATTCAGTTAGTATCATGGGCAGATTCTATTTGTTAAACCAAGAACTGACAGCTGTGAAAATTAGCAATAATAACGGCACTCTCAAAATTTGCGGCATCTCTGTTAATGTCAAAAATTAAGTAAGTGGGCGTTAAAGATTGTCTTTACTTTATTAAGAGGTTGTTTGAAAAGTATCAGATGAAACCCATAATCTCCAAAAACCTAACCCCCCTGCCCCCTTCCCTGGTAGGGAAGGGGGTTTTCAAAGCCTCTCCCCGACGCGGGGAGAGGTTTGGAGAGGGGTTTATTTATACCTTCAAAACTTTTCAAACATCCTCTAAGAATTGTCATCAAATTTTTAATTTTTCATACAAAATCTTAACTGTTTTAACTGTCCTTGCATTCTGCTTGAAAGTCTGGGAAAAAGAAAGGAGAGCGTGTTACCCATTACACAATTATTTGGTTAAATTATGATATTGCCAGTTTTGCTACTCAGGGAGAGTTCAGATTTGACAAATTTAAGCTCGATGAATCCTCATCAATTAAAAAATAAGGAACAATGAGGTCTTCAAGTAATCAGTCTTATCGCATTGTTGCTATTCCAGGTGAAGGAATTGGACCAGAAGTTGTGGAAGCGTCCCTACAACTTTTGCAACAAGTAGCTAAACTGCAAGGGTTTACATTGCAGGTAGATTATGGTTGGCTGGGGACAACAGCCTTAAAAAAATTTGGTAGTTACTTTCCCCCAGCCACCATAGAACTATGTAATGGATCTGATGGAATTGTCTTTGGTGCAGTTACCCAAGGTGGACTGCTAGAAGTACGAAAACATTACGACTTTTTTTGCAATCTGCGTCCCCTTCGCATTGTTGATAGTTTAATCAATAAATCTAGTTTACGTCCAGAAAAAATTAAAGGACTAGATATACTCGTCATTCGAGAATTAGTCAGTGGGATTTATTTTGGATCTGCTGGACGTGGTTCAGATGAAAAAGGGGCTTATGGCTATCACACCATGCTGTATTACGATCATGAAATACGGCGAATTGCTCGTCAAGCCTTGCAAAAAGCCCAACAACGTCGAGGAAAACTAACAGTAGCTCATAAAGAAAATGCTTTACCTAATTTACCTTGGACTCGTTTAGTACAAGAAGAAGCAAGCCAGTTTCCTGATGTTGCTGTAGAACCAATGTTAGTGGATAATTTAGCCATGCAAATGGTGACGAATCCCCAAAGATTTGATGTAATTTTGGCCAGCAATTTGTTTGGAGATATTCTCAGCGATATTGGTGGTGCTTTAGTGGGGTCTCTAGGCTTATTGGGTTCAGCCAGTCTCAATGCCGATGGATTTGGATTATACGAAGCGATTCACGGTACTGCCCCAGATATAGCAGGTAAAGGAATTGCTAATCCTTTAGGAACTATTGGAGCTTGTGTTTTAATGCTGGAACAGTGGGGGGAAAATAGAGCCGCCCAACTCATTATAGCAGCGCAGGATCGAGTTTTAGCTCAAGGATATCGGACTGCGGATTTATCTCCTCAAGGCTCAGAAATATTAGTCAATACCGAACAATTAATACAGCTTTTATTAGCAGAAATTTATAATTTACAAAATACAGAAATGGGGGTGCTGCATGAATAATATAAATAAACAAGTTTTAAATTTAGGGGATGATATTAATACTGATGATATTATTCCTGCCAATCGAGCTACAACTTATGATCCTGATATTTTAAAACAATATGCTTTAGAACATCTGATAGGAGTAGGAGAGTTATTAAAATACAATGTGATTGTCGCCGGAGAAAATTTTGGCTGTGGTTCTAGTCGAGAAATTGCCCCTGTGGCTTTGAAAGCTGCGGGAATTGAAAAAATTCAGGCGCGGTCATTTGCAGAAATTTTTTATCGCAATAGTATTAATATTGGACTAAATCTAGAAATTTTAGAGGAAAAACAAGAGAATCCTGTAGTTAGTGCGATCGCCCAAGCAGGTGGACTCATCCCTTTTAATCAAATGCGTCGTCAGGGAAAGATTACTATTCCTAAAAGCGTGACTAGCCAACGAGCCATGACTTTAGTAGAAAAACTTATCGCTAAAGCCTCTGGTAATGCCTACGTCCGTCCTGGAGAAGTGGTTTTCGCCCAAGTTGACTTAGCCCTATCCCACGATGCGGTAGCAGGACCCGTAGCCACAACATTTTATAAAAACTACGGACAAGAAGCAAAACTGTGGGATGCTCAACGGGTAGTATTAGTAGCAGATCACTTTATTCAAGTTAATGACATTCGCAATGATCATAAAGCCAATGTCATGTATCAAGAAATGATTGACTTTGCCAAAGAGCAAGGATGTCATTTATTTGATATAGTTTCTCCCGGAGAAGCAGCAGGTATTTGTCACGTCTTACTACCAGAAAAAGGATTTGTCCGCCCAGGAATGATCATTGCTGGTACAGATTCCCATACTTGTACCTACGGAGCATTAGCAGCTTTTTCCGCCGGGGTTGGTACTACAGACATGGCCAATATCTATGCTATGGGGGATATGTGGATTCGTGTGCCACCAACATTAGTATTCGAGTTATCTGGAACTTTATCCCCTCATATCAGTGCTAAGGATGTTATTCTGTTTATTCTGGGACAAATTGGTTGTGCTGGTGCTGCCAGTAAAATCATGGAATTTAGAGGGTCAATACTCGAACAAATGCCATTCGATGAACGCTTGACTCTTGCTAATATGGCCATTGAGTGTGGTGCAATCTGTGGTGTAATCGTTCCTGATGAAACAACCCGCAATTATGTCAGAAGTCGAACAGATCAAGAATTTACAGAAATTATTGGCGACCCTGATGCTGAGTATGAAAAAGTGTATAAATTCGATCTCAGTAATCTAGAACCGCAAATTGCCCGTCCTCCCAAACCAGATCAAGTAGTACCTATTAGCCAAATAGAAGAAACCCCTATTACCAAAGCTTTTATTGGTTCTTGTACAGGAGGTAAACTATACGATTTAGCCCAAGCCGCCGAAGTTTTACAAGGTCGCCGAGTGGCAGATGGTGTAAACTTGTTTATTGTTCCTGCTTCTGTAGAGATTCGGGAAAAAGCAGAAGCATTGGGATATATGGAAATTTTTGCCCAAGCAGGAGCAAATATTCTCAAGTCAGGTTGTGGTGCTTGTATCAATTCGGGAATTGGAGTGTTAAACAAAGAAGAAACGGGGGTTTATGCAACCAATCGCAATTTTAAAGGACGCAGTGGCGATCCTACAGGCAAAAACTATTTAGCCTCGCCCAGAACTGTGGCCATTTCAGCCGTAAAAGGCAAAATTAGCCATATTCTTGATTGAAAATCAAGTTGCTAAACACAGGTTTAATAGATGAGGAGGGTGAATTTTATCTAACTTAGTCACAATTATGAAATCTGTTTATGAGTTTACAATAACTCCAATTTCATACAACTAAGAAAATTAAAAACAACAATATCAAAAGGTTAGGTGATTAAGTGGATGGAATTGTGAAACAACTTGCCGGTTTCGGTCTTCCTGGAAGCATTCTCTTGATTTTAGGATTTGCATCAGCAGGTAGTAATGCTGCCATTGTTGCCGTGCTAACAGCAGCAGGAGGACCATTTGGTATCCTTGGCGGTATAGGTTTACTGGGTCTGACAAAGGTGATAGGTGATCTCATTGCTGATTACGGAATTGAAGGTATTCTTAAAGCCGTCTATTCAGAACGCAGCAAAACCGAAACTTTGCGATCGCTACTCTACGAAATTCAAGATCTACCAATTTGCCAGGAGCTAAAAATAAAATTGCAAAATCATCTAAAATCAGAAAGTAAAAAATATTTACCATCTCTGAGAACGGTGAATATATCCTTTGTAAAAATAGAAAACAGCCAGATTCTTGATTAACACCAACAGTTTGAGCAGTACATATCAAAATCATATTTTAGCTATCAATTCATTAGCGGATTGTTGGCTTTTATAAATTTCCTGAATTTAGGTTTTCTGATCAATTATTGCATTGACTATTGCCAAAAATTGAGGTTAAATAGAAAGGAAAATGTTAAAAAATTACCTTGATTTGAGCCAAAGAGACAGTTATATTCTTGAGAGGATGTTTGAAAAGTAATATCAGGTATGATTGCTTACCCCCCTTAGTCCCCCTGATATATTGGGAGAAAACAGGAAAATCAAGTCCCCTCCCCTTCACAAGGGGAGGGTTAGGGAGGGGTAAAACAATCTTTAATACACCATGAGAGACTTTTAAAACATCCTCTTAGAGGATGAATGAAGAAATCCTTGATGATGTATCAAATATTTATTACCCCCCTTAATCCCCCCCGATATATTGCGGGGGAAACAGGAAAATCAAGTCCCCTCCCCTTCACAAGGGGAGGGTTAGGGTGGGGTAAAACTGTGATAAAAATTACAGGATAATACTTTTCGTTTCCACTAACAATATTTAAGGATCTTAGATCATGAACATCGACGAAATCGCAAAAAAACTAGCTGGGCTAGGTCTTCCTGGCATAATTCTTGTAGTCTTAGCAGTTGCATCAGCAGGTAGTAATGCTGCTATTGTTGCAGCCCTGACAGCAGTAGGAGGTCCATTTGGCATACTCGGCGGTATAGGTTTACTGGGTCTAGCAGGAGTTGTAGGAGATACAGTAGGTACTTATGGAATTGAAGCTATTCTCAAAGCAGTTTATTCAGAACGGACTAAAAACGAATCTATCAGGGCGCTCGTCAAAGAAATCAATGATTTACCCATTTCCGACGAGCTAAAAACACAATTAACCACTCACGTAGAATCAGCAACCCATACAGCGACAGAATCAGAAGTGAGTGAAGAACCAAGAACAGTAGAAATTGTTGATGAAGATGAAGAAGTCCCAGTAGAAGCATAATTTCATGCTTAAATTTGGTGACATTCTCAAACAAATGCCATTAAATTAAAGGGTTTTTGAAACTTCTAATTTTCCAACGTCCAGAACTCCCAGGTACAGACAATCTCACCAAAATCAAATAAATCAGGATGAGATAAAAAATGGCCTCTGAGTCCGATTACACTAGATGAATCTCTCATAGGTCATTTCTATAACACCAGAAAACTTGGTCATAATTCTAGAATACTTTACCTAAAAATAGATAAATTTTCCTGGAATACAATCTGAAATACAAAAATCAAGCTTATTAAGCTTAAATTAAAAAACAAGTAAGTATTAATTATTTACCACCTTAGTAAAATTATCAATTTACATACAAAAATTATGGAAGAAATGGTGATTAATTCAAATAGTTATCTGGAAAATTTGCCCGTTTTAACCGAACAGGAAAAACATCAAATATTGGTGGAATGGAATAATACCACAGTAGATTATCCTCAACATTTGTGCATCCATGAATTATTTGTAGCACAAGTAGAAAAAACTCCAGATCATATTGCTGCTATTTTTGATGGGCAAAAACTTACTTATCAAGAGTTGAATCACCAAGCTAATAAATTAGCTCATTATTTACAATCTTTAGGCGGAGGAACAAAAGTCTTAGTAGGGATTAGTGTTGAACGTTCCCTAGAAATGATTGTTGGTTTACTGGGTATTCTCAAAGCAGGTGCAGCATATCTACCACTTGATCCCACCTATCCCAAAGAACGGATATCCTTCATGCTCGCAGATTCTCAAGCACAAGTTTTGTTAACACAGCAAAAATTTGTGGAAGGCTTTGCGGAAAGTGGTGTAAAAACCGTTTGTTTGGATCAAGATTGGGAATTAATTGATCATCAAAATCAAGAAAATCCTACCAGCAATGTCACAGCAGAAAACCTAGCCTATGTGATTTATACATCCGGTTCTACAGGCACACCAAAAGGAGTCCCTGTACCCCATCGGGCGGTGAATCGCTTAGTATGTAATACCAATTATGTACAGTTTACAACCACTGACCGTACTGCCCAAGCTTCCAATACTTCATTTGATGCAGCCACCTTTGAAATTTGGGGTTCGCTATTACATGGCGCTACCTTAGTCGGTGTTCCTCAAAACGTCCTGCTTTCACCTCTAGATTTTGCCAGCTACATCAGTGAACAAAAAATTAACATCTTATTTTTAACCACTGCCTTATTTAATCAATTAGCTAACATTGTTCCTCAAGCATTTAAAGACCTGCGATACTTATTATTTGGTGGTGAAGCTGTAGATCCAAAAACAGTTAAAGCAGTTCTGACCAATGGCGCACCTCAGAATTTACTGCACGTTTATGGACCAACTGAAAGTACAACATACTCCTGTTTTTATCCAGTAGAGGATGTACCAGAAGGAGCAATAACATTACCCATTGGTCGCCCCATATCCAATACACAAATATATATACTTAACGAGCAACTACAACCTGTTTCCGTGGGTACTCCAGGGGAAATATACATTGGTGGCGATGGTTTAGCGCGAGGCTACCTCAACCGGCCAGAGTTAACAGCAGAAAGATTTATTTCTCATCCATTTCATAATCCAAAATCTCAAATCCAAAATCCAAAATTGTATAAAACAGGGGATTTAGCGCGTTACTTACCAGACGGTAATATTGAATTTGTGGGGCGAGTTGATAACCAAGTTAAGATTCGCGGTTTTCGGATTGAACTAGGAGAAGTTGAAGCGGCTTTAAGTCAACACCCAGATATACAACAAGCTGTAGTAATTGTTCGGGAAGATGTTCCTGGTGATAAACGGTTGGTTGCTTATTTTGTAGCTGATAGCGCAAGCGCTGACTTGTCAGATCAAAAATCCCCACTCACCACCACAACCTTAAAAAGCTTTCTCGAAGACAAGCTACCCGCTTACATGATTCCAGCCGCTTGGATGATGCTGGACTCCTTACCCTTGACCCCCAATGGTAAAGTTGATCGTCGTAGTCTGCCAGCCCCCGCTCGCACACGCCCCGATTTAGAAGCAGCTTTTGTTGCACCCCGTAACTCGATTGAAGAACAGTTAGCGACTCTCTGGACTGAGTTATTAGGACTAGATGTAGTGGGAGTCAATGATAACTTTTTCTGTTTGGGTGGTCACTCCCTGATTGTGACGCAAATGATTTCTCGGGCGCGGGAAATTTTCTCAGTTAATATATCTTTTGCTCAAGTATTTGCTAACCCCACCATAGCTGCTGTAGCTGAACTCATTGCCCAAGGTGGAGAAGAATTACAATGGGAACGCCCCACCATTCAACACATTTCCCATCAAGGAATTGTACCAGTTTCCTTTTCCCAAGAGCGCATTTACTTTGTCCATAAATTAGCACCAGAAAATAGCGCCTACCAATTCCAGGCCACAATGGACATTAGGGGCAACCTGGATGTTGAAGCACTGCAACGTTCTCTAGATGAGATTGTCAGGCGGCATGAAATCTTCAGGACAACTTATCAAGAGGTGAATGGTAAGCTGTATCAAGTAATTCACCCACATCCAGGAGCCGCTTTTAGAGTCGTTGATCTGCGGTCAATTCCTGAACCGGAGCGACAAATACAGGCACAAAAGTTAGCAGAGGCAGAAGTTCTCACACACCTAGACCTAACCCAACTACCAATAGTGCAATGGGCGGTATTTCAGGTGAGCGAACAGGAATATATATTCACCCATGTGGAACATCACATGGCGCATGATGGCTGGTCATTTAACGTCTTTTTAAGTGAGTTGGTAACACTGTATGCAGCTTTTTCTGCGGGTAAACCTTCACCATTACCGGAATTAAGTTACCAATTTGCCGACTTTGCCACTTGGCAGCGTGAATGGGCGCAAACAAAAGAAGCTCAAGCCCAATTAGTTTATTGGCAACAAAAGTTAGCAGGTATTCCCCCGTTATTGGAATTACCTTACGATCGCCTACGTCCCCAAGAGCAAACCTATCATGGCGAAAACGCGAGGATGGAATTGCCCGTTGATTTGTGCGAATCTCTGAGAGTTTTCAGTCATCAGGAAGGTGCAACCTTATTTATGACAATGCTGGAAGCTTTCATCATTCTCTTGCACCGTTACATTGGCCAAGATGATATCTTTATTGGGTCTGCGGTTGCCAATCGCCGGATGCACCAAATCGAAAATATGATGGGTATGGTTGTTAATAACTTGGTGTTACGCACCGATGTTTCCGGTAATCCCAGCGTGCGGGAATTGCTCGACCGGGTGCGCCAAGTGACAATGGAAGCTTATACTAACGAAGATGTACCCTTTGATAAAGTGGTAGAAGCGATTAGACCGGTTCGTAACCTCAGTCATAATCCGCTATTTCAGGTAATGTTTAGTTTCCATAACTCCGCCAAACCCTATTTAAAATTCCCTGGCTTTGACTTCACCTTGCATGAACCAGCTAATAACAAATCTGCCAAGTTTGATCTTGACTTCTTAGTTATCCCCAGGTTTGAACAAAGTGTACAGTCCGGTGCAAAAACAGGAGCAAAAGGAATTACCCTGGTTTTGGAATATAATACCGACTTGTTCGATGCTGAAACTATCGAAGCAATGCTAGAGCAGTATGAACAGGTATTAATTGAAATGCTCGCCAACCCAGCCGCAGGAATTGGTCAAATACCGCTGATTACTCCATCTCAACAAAAATTGCTAGGGGAATGGAATCAAACAGACAGGGAAAATACACAGAATCAGTGTATCCATAAGTTATTTGAACTACAAGTAGAGTTAACACCGGATGCGATCGCTCTAAAGCAGAATGGGCAAAAATTAACTTACCGAGAATTGAGCGATCGCGCTAACAAAATTGCCCACTATCTGCAAAGTTTAGGAGTCAAACCCGAAACCTTAGTTGGTATCTGTGTTGATCGTTCCCTAGAAATGATTGCTGGTTTACTGGGGATTCTCAAAGCTGGTGGTGCTTACGTTCCCATTGATCCTGCTTATCCCCAAGAACGGATAACTGAGATGATCGTAGATACCCAACTCAGTATTTTACTCACACAAAATAGATTCCAAGAGAAACTGACAGGTTATACCAGCAAAACCATTTGTTTAGATACAGATTGGGCAGAAATAGCTTCCCAAAGTACAGCTAACCCAGTTAGTGACGTTCAACTCAATAACCTGGCATACATTATTTATACCTCCGGTTCTACAGGTAAACCCAAGGGGGTAATGATAGAACATCGTTCATTGTTGAACTTTGTTACCACTGCTATTAATGAGTATGGCATCAATGCTCAAGATCAGGTTCTACAATTTGCCTCTGTTTGTTTTGATATATCAATAGAAGAAATCTTCCCCTGTCTTGCTGTTGGTGCAACCTTAGTGTTACGCACCGAAGAAATGCTCAACTCCAGCGATGATTTTTGGCAGTGTTGTCAAAAATGGCAGTTAACAGTTTTGGACTTACCCACAGCATACTGGCATCAATTAGTAACAGAACTGCAACCCCAAAACTCCCCCATTCCTGGAAGTTTGAGAACTGTAATTATTGGTGGGGAAGAAGTTCACCTAGAAAAAGTGCAACATTGGCATCATTGCGTAGCGCATCTTTCCCAACCGCCCCAATTATTTAACAGTTACGGACCAACAGAAGCAACAGTAGTTACCACCTTAGAACGCCTCACTCCAACTAATACTGCTGTGAGCATCGGTAAACCCATTAGTAATGCCCAAGTTTACGTTTTAGATCAAAATCAGCAACCCTTACCTATAGGAGTTCCTGGGGAATTACACATTGGGGGAGCAGGACTAGCAAGAGGATATTGGCAACGTCCTGAATTAACTAACGAGAAATTCATAAATATCCCGACAATTTTATCCGATTTTTTACTGGATCTGGAAAACCCCTCTCCAAACCTCTCCCCTATAAGGAGAGAGGCTTCAGAAATTCCCCCTTCCCTGCAAGGGAAGGGGGTTAGGGGGTTAGGTTTTGCGAAGCTTTATAAAACTGGGGATTTAGTCAAATTCAGAAGAGATGGTAATTTAGAATACCTGGGACGAGTTGACAATCAGGTAAAAATTCGGGGTTTTCGGGTTGAGTTGGGAGAAATTGAGACAGTATTAAGACAACATCCTCAAATATCCCAAGCTGTTGTCATTGCCCATCAAGAAATTACCGGACAAAAGCGACTAGTGGCTTATGTTGTACCCCAAGCACCACAGCCAACAATTGACGAACTGCGCCAGTTTCTCAAACAAAAGCTACCTAATTACATGATTCCGGCAGCGTTCATGGTGCTAGATAGTATACCCATGACACCCAACCAAAAGGTAGATTATCGCGCTTTACCAACACCTGATTTTTCTCGCAGTGCGGAAGATAAATTTGCCGCACCACGCACACTGATAGAAGAGAAATTAGTGGCGATTTGGTCAGAAGTTCTCAGAATAGAAAACGTTGGCATTCACGATAACTTTTTTGAACTGGGTGGGGATTCAATTCTCAGTATTCAGCTAGTTTCTAAAGCTAATCAGGCAGGTATCCAAATTGCTGCTAAACAGCTATTTAAATATCAAACCATTGCGGATTTAGCGACAGTAGCGGGTACGACTCGCCAAATCAACGCCGAACAAGGTTTAGTAACTGGTAAAGTTGGTTTAACACCCATTCAAAAATGGTTTTTTGAACAGAAATTACCAGAAATCAATTACTTTAACCAGTCAGCATTGTTAGAAGTTCCTGCCGATTTGCAACCTGAGTTATTGCAGGAAGTGGTACAAAAACTTTTGGTACATCATGATGCTTTGCTATCGCAATTTGTACAGGAAGGGGAAAACTGGCAACAAATTCACACCGATGTCCAGGCAACTGTACCATTAAGTATCTTTGATTTATCGCACTTGTCACCAGCAGCACAGGAAACAACAATAAAAGCTAAAGATACACAACTCCAAGCTAGTTTGGATTTAGCCACAGGAGAAATTGCCAAATTTGCACTATTTCAATTAGGCAAAGATAAACCAAATTGTTTACTATTTATTATTCATCACTTAGCAGTTGATGGAGTTTCTTGGCGGATTTTATTGGAAGATCTAGCCACAGCTTACCAACAAGTTAGCCGGGGACAGGCGATAAAATTACCTGAGAAAACAACATCTTGGCAATATTGGAGCGATCGCTTAACAGAATATGCCCAAACCCAAGCTGTGAAAGAGTTAGATTACTGGGTAAATCAATCTAATATTTCCACCAAAACATTACCATTAGACTATCCTGCGGTTGCGGAAAATAATACCTTAGCTTCAACTGCATCTGTGTTATTGTCCTTAAATGAACAACAAACCCGCGCCCTGTTACAAGATGTACCTTCTGCCTACAATACCCAAATTAATGATGTTTTATTGACAGCTTTAGTACAGAGTTTTGCCCAGTTGACAGGAGAAAATTCTTTACTAATAGATTTAGAAGGACATGGAAGGGAAGACTTATTTGAGGATGTAGACCTTTCAAGAACTGTAGGTTGGTTTACAACTTTATTCCCTGTGGGTTTAGAAATTCCAGAAAACCAACCAGGGGAAGCCTTAAAATCAGTCAAAGAACAACTAAGAAGCATTCCTAACAGGGGTATAGGTTATGGTGTATTGCGATATTTAAATGCAGACACCAGCATCCGCGAAAAATTAGCTTCCCTACCAGCACAAGTTAGTTTTAACTACCTGGGACAATTTGATCAAGTGCTGAAAGCATCATCAGTTTTAGGTGAAGCTAAAGAATTTAAATCAGAACAAAGTGGATTAAATCGTCGTAGCCATATATTAGGAATTAGCGGCTTGATTCGGTCTGGGAAATTAGAAATGACTTGGGCATATAGTGATAAAATTCACAAACGAGACACTATTGAAAGGTTAGCTTCAGGATTCATGGAAGCATTAACAACCCTCATAGATCACTGTCAATCAAAAGACGATCAAAGCTATACCCCATCTGATTTTTCCGCCGCTAAACTCAATCAAAAACAGCTAGATAAATTCCTAGCCAAAATTAACAAGAAGAAGTAAGGGAACAGGGAAGAGTTACAGGACGCACGAATCACGGAATAACGAACCACAGAGGCACAGAGGACACGGAGAGGAAATTTTATGCAAAATATCGAAGACCTTTATGAACTTTCACCTATGCAACAAGGGATGTTGTTCCATACCCTTTATGCACCAGAATCAGAAGTTTATTTTGAGCAGTTACTTTGCATCCTCTCTGGGGAGTTGAATTTTTCCGCATTCCAAAAAGCTTGGGAACAAATTGTAGCCAGACATTCAATATTACGCAGTGCTTTTTTTTGGGAGGAAATAGAAAAACCCTTGCAAATAGTCAGTAAGCAAGTGGATCTTCCCTGGGAAAAATTAGATTGGCGACATTTAACAAGTGATGAGCAACAAAAGAATTTAGAGGATTTTTTGGTGAGCGATCGCCATAAAGGATTTGATTTAAATCAAGCTCCCTTAATGCGTTTTACCATCATTCAATTAACTGAGAATACCTATCAATTTATTTGGAGTCATCATCATATTCTTTTTGATGGTTGGTCAATGCAAATTATCATCAAAGAAATTTTAGCTTTGTATGAAGCAAATCAACGGGGTGAATATTTAAGATTGTCACCAGTTAGACCTTATAAAGAATATATTGAATGGTTACAACAGCAGAATATTGAACAAGCTAAACAATTTTGGCAACAAACACTACAAGGTTTACAAACACCTACTATTTTAACTGCTAAAAAAGGACAAGGAATATATCAAGAAAAACGTTTTCAATTATCTCAAACGGTAACTGAAAAATTGCAAACTGCGGCACGACAGCATCATTTAACATTAAATAATTTAGTCCAGGGAGCATGGAGTTTATTAATTTCTCGCTACAGTGGCGAAAAAGATGTAGTTTTTGGGGCAACTGTATCCGGTCGTCAACCTGTATTAGAAAACATAGAATCAATGGTGGGATTATTAATTAACACCATTCCTACCCGTGTAAAAATTGATAATCAAAAAGAAATATTATCTTGGCTGCAAGAACTACAAAACCAAGCCTTGGAACAAGAACAGTATAGTTATTTTTCCCTGGCAGAAATTCAACAATTAAGTGATATTCTCCCAGGGATGCCATTATTTGAAAGTCTCTTAGTCTTTGAAAATTATCCTGTAGATTCCAGTAAAAAAGACGTACAAAAGACCTTAGAAATTAGTCATCTGAGTTGTTTTGAAAGAACAAACTACCCATTAACAATAGTTATTAATCCTGGTTCACAATTAGGAGGCAGATTTGTTTATGACACTAGCTGCTTTGATGAAACAAAATTGCTCCGCATGATTGGACATTTCCAAACATTGCTCACAAAATTTGCAGAAAACTTACAACAAAATATTTCTCAGTTATCTTTACTCAGTGCAGCAGAAGAACAAGAATTAATACTTTTAGAAAATCATCAAAATCAAGACAATGTTAATTATCAATGCGTTCATATTTTATTTGAAAAACAAGTAGAGAAAACACCTGATCATATTGCAGTTGTTTACAAACAAAAACATTTAACTTATCGGCAATTAAATAACCATGCTAATCAATTAGCCCATTATTTAAAATCACTGGGAGTTAAACCAGAAGTTAGGGTAGGAATTTGTGTTGAGCGTTCCTTAGAAATGGTAATCGGAATACTTGCCATTCTCAAAGCTGGTGGGGCTTATGTACCATTAGATCCAGCCTATCCTACGGAAAGATTAGCTTTCATGCTGGAAGATGTACAAACACCCATCTTACTAACACAAACTCATTTACAAAATAGACTCCCACTTCATCAGCAAACTGTGGTGAATCTTGATATAGATGGGGAAATTATTGCCCAATATCAACAAGACAATTTACCCAGTGAAGTTAATGCAGAAAATTTAGCTTTTATAATTTACACTTCTGGTACAACGGGAACACCAAAGGGAACAGAAATTCTGCATCGTAGCATTATTGGTTTGATGTTGGGGGTTGATTACATTCACTTTGATGCGGAACAAATTTTTCTCCAACATTCATCAAATTCCTGGGATATGTTAGTATGGGAACTTTGGACACCCTTAATTTATGGTGGGCTTTGTATACTTTATCCAGAAAAAATTCCCACACCAGAAGGCCTAAGCCAGATTATTAAAGAACAAGGAGTTAACATCCTATTTTTGACTACAGCATTATTCAATCTCATGATTGACACGATGCCTGAAGGGTTGTCAGAAATTAAACAACTGATGTTTGGGGGAGAGTCAGTTTCTGTACCTCATGTTTGTCGCGCTTTAGAACTATTGCCGGGAACAAAAATACTTCATGGCTATGGACCATGTGAATGTACAGTCATTACCTCTTGTTACACGATTCCTCAACAACTACCTGAAAATATCAATTCCATTCCCATTGGTAAACCCATTGGAGACAGAACAGTTTATATACTAGATACTCATTTACATAGAGTGCCAATTGGTGTTCCTGGTGAACTATATGTAGGTGGGGCGAGTGTTGCTAGAGGTTACTTAAATCAACCAAAATTAACCAGTGAAAAATTTATTTCTAATCCCTTTATTGCCGGAGATACCCTTTACAAAACAGGGGATTTAGTCCGGCGTTTACCTGATGGAAATATAGAATTTATCGGACGAATTGATACACAAGTAAAAATTCGCGGGTTTAGAATTGAATTAGCAGAAATTGAAGCGGTTTTAAATCAGCATCCTGACATTCAACAAGTTGTAGTAATTGCGCGGGAAGATGAACCAGGTAAGAAATTATTAGTAGCTTATTTAGTAGCACAAAATAATGTACCAACTCCCAGCAGCTTGAGAAACTTCCTCAAATCAAAACTGCCAGATTATATGATTCCTGCTGCTTTCGTATTTCTAGAGAATTTACCCCTAACTCCTAATGGTAAAATCAATCGCCGTGCTTTACCAGTTCCTGATACTTCTCAAAGAAATCTAGAAGTGGATTTTGTTCTACCTAGCACCGATACAGAACAAGAATTAGCAGATATTTGGACAGAAGTTTTGAAATTAAAACAAGTGGGAATTAACGATAACTTCTTTGAATTAGGAGGACATTCCTTACTAGCTACCCAAGCAATTTCTCGTTTAAGAGAAGTCTTTTCTCTAGATTTTCCTTTGCGTTACTTATTTGAAAATCCCACCATTGCCGAACTTGCCCAAAAAGTCATCGAACAACAAATTGAGCAAGTAGAAAATGATGAACTAGCGAGGATTTTAGCAGAAGTAGATAAATTATCCGAACAGGAGGTAACACAGCAATTATTTATGAATTAATAGAAAAATAACCTGATAAATATATTTATCTCTGTGTCCTCTGTGTCTCTGTGGTTCGATAAAAAATAAAAAAATCAACTTTAATATAAACTTATGAACGACCTACTAAAACAACTAGAAAACCTATCACCAGAAAAACGAGCATTAGTTTTACAAAAACTAAAAAATCAAAAGCAAACCCCACTCGTCAAACCAGTATCGCGGGAAAAACCCCTTCCCCTCTCCTTTGCACAACAAAGACTGTGGTTTATTGACCAACTAGAAGGAGAAAATGGTGTTTATAACGTGCCATTTTTCTGGCAAATTAGCGGTATTTTAAATATTAATGCTTTAGAAAAAGCTATTTTAGAAATTATCCACCGTCATGAAATCTTACGCACTAGCTTCTCTATTGTTAATGAATCACCCATACAGATAATTCACACCCAACCTGAATTAAAAATAGAAATCCTAGACTGGGAACAAGTAGCAGAGAAAGATAAATTCAGCAAAGCCAAACATTTAGCAACAGCAGAATTACAAAAGCCTTATGACTTAGCAAAAGCTCCTTTATTGCGAGTAAAATTACTAAAACTAGCTGATAAATCTCATCTGCTATTATTGGTCATTCATCACATAGTTTGTGACGGTTGGTCAATGGATATTTTCCGTAAAGAATTATTCACTCTTTACACCGCTTTTTGTAATGGAGAATCTTCTTCTTTACCCCCATTATCTTTACAATATGCTGATTTTGCCCACTGGCAAAGGTCATATTTACAAGGAGAAAATTTAAACAAACAACTCAATTACTGGCAACAACAATTAGCAGAAATTAATCCATTATTAGAATTACCTACAGATTATCAACGTCCATCAGTTCAAAGTTTTAAAGGACGTAGTGAATTTTTAGAAATTGATTTAAATTTAACGCAAAAATTAAAGCGATTAAGTCAGGAGTCAGGAACTACTTTGTTTATGACTTTGCTGGCAGTATTCGCGCTGTTATTATCTCGTTATAGTAATCAAAATGATATTGTAGTTGGTTCGGCGATCGCTAATCGTAACCGCCAAGAAATAGAACCCCTAATTGGCTTTTTTGTCAATACTCTGGCTTTGCGTACCAACTTACAAGGAAATCCCAGTTTTAGAGAATTATTACAACGAGTAAAACAAGTAACTTTAGATGCTTATGATCATCAAGATTTACCCTTTGAAAAATTAATTGATGAATTAGGTTTAGAGCGATCGCTTGCTCATCATCCCCTGTTTCAAGTTGCTTTTGGTTTGCAAAGTGGAACTCCAGAAAAAATAGAACTTCCTGGTTTAACTCTCACTCGGTTTGAGTGGGAAAACACCACAACATTCTTTGATTTATCCTTAATTTTTCGGGAAACTCCCCAAGGTTTAACCGGAGAATGGGAATATGCAACGGATTTGTTTGCAGATGCAACTATTCAAAGGATGAAAGAACATTTTGCAGTTCTGCTTAAACAAATTACTGATAATCCCCATCAATCAATCAATAATCTATCTTTGCTGACTGAAGATGAAATTCAGCAACTACAAACATGGAATCATTCACAAACAGAATATCCTCAAGATAAAACTTTAGTTGATTTATTTGCAGAAAAAGTTATAAAAAATCCTGATAATTTAGCTGTAGTTTTTGAATCAGAAAACCTAACTTATCAACAATTAAATGAAAAAGCTGATCAATTAGCTGATTATTTAATTGAAAATTACCTTATGCAACCAGATACCTTAATTGGCATTTCTGTGGAACGTTCTTTAGAAATGATTATTGGTGTCCTTGGTATTCTTAAAGCTGGTGGTGCTTATGTACCGATTGATCCCAATTATCCCCAAGAACGGATTGAGTTGATGTTAGAAGATTCGGGGATATCGGTATTATTAACTCAAAGTTTTTTAGTAAACAAATTACCTTTAGATAGTTTAAAAAATCTTGTTGAAGTTGTTTATTTAGATGATAGCTCACGTCAAGACGCAAAGACCCAAAGGGAAATAAGTAAGAATCAAGTTAAGCCTGATAATTTAGCTTATGTTATTTATACTTCTGGTTCTACTGGAAAACCCAAGGGGGTAATGATTGAACATCAAGCAATTGTTAATTTGGCTTTGGGTTGGGCAAAAATATTTCAATTTCAAACCCAAAGTCGTTTGCTTCAATTTGGTTCTTTTAGTTTCGATTTGTCTATTGGTGAAATTGCCACTGCTTTATCAGCAGGTGCTTGTTTATATCTAGCAAATCAAGAAACTTTATTACCCAGTCAAACCTTAGTTGATTTTCTGACTGAACATAAAATTACCCATCTCTTTTTAACTCCTTCAGCGTTAGCAACATTACCAAACGCAACTCTGGATAATTTACAATCTATCGGTGTTGGTGGTGAAGCTTGTCCGGCAGAATTGGTGAGTCAGTGGGGAATGGGAAGACGTTTTTATAATTGCTATGGTCCAACAGAATGTACTGTTATTGCCGCAATATCTCTTTGTCAACCTAAGGTCAAAAAACCACTGATTGGTAAACCTTCACCTAATATCCGTATTTATATTTTAGATGCAAACAATCAACTATTGCCTCCTGGTATTCCTGGGGAATTATGTCTTGCAGGAGTAGGTTTAGCTAGAGGTTATCTCAATCGTCCTGAAACTACAACCGAAAAATTTATTGAAATTAATTTATTTGGTCAAACTGAACGCATTTATAAAACTGGTGATTTAGCAAAATGGGATTATGATGGCAATTTAGAATATTTGGGTCGGATTGATGAGCAAGTAAAATTACGGGGTTTTAGAATCGAACTCGGAGAAATTGAATCACTGTTATTACAACATCCATTAGTTCAAGAAGCTGTTGTCATTTTGTATGAAATTGATAGTAATCCCAGATTAATAGCTTATATTATGGCAACAGAAAAATCCGCCAATGTAGCTGAAAAAGTGAGGGAATACCTCAAAAATCGCATCCCAAATTATATGATTCCTAGCCAGATTATGGTTTTGGATCAATTTCCTCTGACTGCTAATGGTAAACTAGATCGCCGCGCATTACCAGCACCAGATACAACCGCTTCTAGTGATTTGGAAATACCAGTAACTCCCACAGAAGAACTACTCGCTAGTTTATGGCAAGGTTTATTAAAAGTTAAATCTGTTGGTCGTTCTGATAACTTCTTTGAATTAGGTGGACATTCCCTGTTAGCTACTCAATTAGTTACCCGAATTCGTGATATTTTCCGGGTAGAAGTACCTGTTCGTAAGATATTTGAGCAAAACATTTTATCTGAGTTAGCGAAGGAAATTAATCAAGCATCTGCGAGTGTTGCTTTACCTCCCATTTCACCCCAGCCAGAAAATGAACCAAAAACTCCGTCTTTTGCCCAATCAAGACTTTGGTTTATCGCTCAACTGGAAGCGAAAGGAACTTCTTCTACCTACAATATGCCAGTGGCCTTTCAACTAGATGGCAACCTAAATTTAGAAGCTATGCGGCAAAGTTTAACTTATCTGCTAGAACGGCATAGCAGTCTACGCTCTTATTTCCCTACTTTGGAGGGAGAACCCCAAGTAGTAGTTAAAAATGTCGAAGATATAAAAGTATTAGAAATTGCGGACTTACAAGCACTCGATATTCAAACCCAAGCGGAAACTGTGCAACGGTTATCTGATCTTCACGCTCAAGAACCCTTTGACTTAAATACTGATTGCTTGTTTCGAGCCAAATTACTGCAACTGAGTGAGCAAAAAAATGTCTTGCTGATTAATATGCACCACATTATTAGTGATGGCTGGTCCATGGGATTATTTAAGCGGGAATGGGAACAAGCTTATACTGCTTATGCTGCGGGTTCTGTGCCGAACTTGTCACCATTACCGATTCAATATAGTGATTTTGCAGCTTGGCAGCGCAGTTGGTTACAAAGGGAAACCTTATTAACTCAAGAAAATTATTGGCAACAACAACTAGGTGATGCGCCCCGCTTGCTGGAATTACCCACTGATTATCTCCGTCCAGCGCAACAAAGTTACCAAGGTGAGCGTGAAGAATTTTCTTTGAGCAAAGAACTGACTCAGAAACTTAAAACTATTAGTCAACAACAAGGGGTGAGTTTATTTATGACCCTGTTGACTGCTTTTAATATCTTACTATCCCGTTACAGCCGCCAAGAGGATTTATGTGTTGGTTCTGCGATCGCTAATCGCACCCATAGCTATACAGAAGGGTTAATTGGCTTTTTTGTCAATACCTTAGTATTGCGAAGCAAAATCAAGTCGGAGCAAAGCTTTAGTGAGTTACTGCAACAAACTCGCCAAACTTGCTTAGATGCTTATGCTCATCAAGACATTCCTTTTGAGTATTTAGTTGAAAAGTTACAACCAGAACGCAGTCTCAGCCACAATCCCTTGTTTCAAGTGATGATGGTGTTGCAAAATGCGGTTGGAGCAGGGGCGAAGGTTCATTTACCAGGGCTGGAGATTCAATATTTAGAACAAAGTTTCCCATTTGCCAAGTTTGATATCCTGCTGGATTTGAGCGAAAGAGACGAGCAACTACACTGTATGTGGGAATATGCCACAGATTTATTTGCGGCCTCAACCATTAGGCGCATGGCGGCACATTTTGAAGTTTTGCTCACAGCAATAGTTCAAAATTCCCAACAACCGATTTATCAGCTACCCATCATCACCCCCGCAGAAATCCAACAACTGCAAGTTTGGAATCAAACTGAGACAGATTACCCTCAAAACCATACTTTGGTGAGTTTGTTTGAAAATCAGGCTGCAAAAACGCCCGAGCAAATTGCAGTAGTGTCGGTAGATCAAAGCTTGAGTTATCAAGAACTCAATCAAAAAGCGAATCAATTAGCAAATTATTTATTGCAACTCAAAAGTCAGCAACAATTATCTGATCCCCCATTGATGGCGATTTGCATGGAGCGATCGCTGGAAATGCTGATCGGCATATTTGCGATCCTCAAAGCAGGTGGTACATACCTACCAATTGATCCGAGTTATCCCCAAGAACGCATTAATTTAATGCTCGAAGATAGTCATGCTGCGGTATTACTGACAACGAAATCTCTGCCACAGCAACTTCCCTTAGAAAAACTCAAAAGTACCTGCCAATTAGTATTTTTAGATCAACCCACCTGGAGCGATAGCCCAACAGAGAATCCTCAAAAATTCATTCGTTTTGATGACTTAGCTTATGTAATTTATACTTCTGGTTCTACAGGCAAACCTAAGGGCGTTGCTATTGCCCATGCTAGTGCGGTAGCATTTGTAAACTGGGCGCATTCAGTCTTTAGTACAGAACAGCTTGCAGGTGTTTTAGCATCAACTTCAATCTGTTTTGATCTCTCCATTTTTGAAATTTTTGTCCCCCTGACTCAAGGGGGGAGTGTAATTTTGGTGGAAAATGCGCTCTACATTGAGCAAGCACATCAGAGTCCTGTACCGATAACTTTGATTAATACTGTACCGAGTGCGGCGGCTGAACTCCTGAATATGAATGTAATTCCGTCCAGTGTACAGGTTATTAATTTAGCGGGTGAACCCTTAAGAAATAACTTGGTACAAGCTTTATATCAAAATACATCTGTACAAGAAGTTTATAACCTCTATGGACCTTCTGAGGACACAACTTATTCAACATTTACGAAAGTTGCCAAAAATGCCCAGCACGAACCTACCATTGGCAAAGCGATCGCCAACACTCGCATCTATATTTTAGATCATGCTAATCAACCCCTGCCCCCCGGTATTCCTGGGGAACTGTGCATTGGGGGTGCAGGTTTAGCACAGGGCTATTTGCATCGTCCCGATTTAACTGCCGAAAAATTTATCACATTGGAATTATTTGGTAAACCTGAGCGAATTTATAAAACTGGTGATTTAGCCCGATGGCTACCCGATGGTAATTTGCAATATTTAGGGCGGATCGATCATCAAGTCAAATTGCGGGGTTTCCGGATTGAACTAGGTGAAATTGAAGCATCTTTACTCAAACACCCCAAAATTCAGGAAGCGGTTGTTTTGGTGCGGGAAGACAGCGAACACGATTCCTGCGGAGAGCTTCGCTATCAGCGTCTAGTTACTTATGTTGTCCCCACAACAGAAGGCGACTATACCAGCCAAAGTGAACAGGTAGAATTGTGGGAACAAGTTTTTAATGATAGCTACACTCAACAAACAACACCAACCGATGATCCAACTTTGAATCTTGCAGGTTGGAAAGATAGCTACACGGGAGAGCCAATTTTGCGATCAGCCATGCAAGAATGGCGTGATACAACAGTTGACCAAATTTTAGAACTTGCACCCAAACGAGTTTGGGAAATTGGTTGCGGAACAGGGATGTTATTATTTAAAGTTGCATCCCATTGTCAACATTATTTAGGTACAGATTTTGCATCGAGCGGATTGCAGTATATTGAACAACATCTCAAACAGCAATCTCTCCAAAACAAAGTTACTTTAAAACAAAGTGCTGCTAACCAGTTTGATGGCATTGAATCCAATGTTTATGACTTGGTAATCATTAATTCTGTAATTCAGTATTTCCCTTCTTTAGATTACTTGTTGTCAGTAATTGCAGGGGCAATCAAAACTGTGAGCCATCAAGGAAAAATATTGATTGGGGACGTGCGAAATCTCCATTTATTAGCAGCTTTCCACACCACCACAGAATTTTATCGCGCCCCTGATGACTTATCAATTCAGGACTTGCGCCAAAAAATTCAAAACAGGATTCGCACGGAAGAAGAATTGCTGATTGACCCTGATTTCTTTATCGCTCTCAAGCAAAGATTTTCTCGGATTAGTCACGTCCAAATTGAATTAAAACGGGGTTACAGTCATACGGAAATGAGTCGTTTTCGTTATGATGTTGTTTTACATTTAGATCAAGTAGATATTCCCCTAACTCAACCTCAATGCTTAGATTGGCAAGAACAACAGTTAAATCTGGCAACAATTGAGAGAATTTTAACAACCGAGCAACCAGATTTACTAGGGATTAAGAGTATTCCTAATGCACGTCTAACTCCAGAAATGGTGTTGTTAGCACAAATTCCTCAATTAGATGGTACTGTCACAGATTTAAAAGCGGCAATTGCCCAAGTGAAATCAGGGATAGAACCGGAAGCATTCCGAAATTTAGCGCGAGATTTGCCCTATACGGCTTTTATCCAATATAGCTCCACAGGATTTTCTGATTACGATGTTGTTTTTCAACGGCATATCTTTGAAGAAGACAAAATCCCAAGATTTGCGACAAAAGGCAATTGGCGGCTGAAACCTTGGCAAAATTACGCTAATCAACCGTTGCAATATCGCACCAATCAAATTGATCCAGCTTTATTAGCAGAATGGCGGGACTTTTTAGAGAAAACCCTGCCTGATTATATGATTCCCAGTCATTTTGTTGTTTTGGACAAACTGCCACTGACACCAAATGGTAAAGTAGACCGAAAGGCTTTACCTGCACCAGATCCAAAAATTGCAGTCACAGATATTGAATTGCCTGTAACGGAGACCGAAAAATTGCTGGCTCAACTTTGGGCGAAGTTATTGAAATATGAGGTCATAGGCCGACAAGATAACTTCTTCAACTTGGGAGGACATTCTTTATTAGCTACCCAACTTTGCTACCGCATTCGTGACACTTTCAAAGTAGAACTGCCACTGCGTCAAGTATTTGAGTCTCCTACTATCATTGACTTGGCAAATTATATAGATAGCTGCATTTGGGTTAATTCGACAACCACGGATATACAACCTTTAAACTCAGACGAAGAGGAAATTGAACTATGACTATAACACAAAATCAACAAGTAGTTTCTTTGATGCTGCGGTTGCAGAATATGGGCTGCCGAATTTGGGCTGAAGATGATAAGTTACGGATTCGTAGTAGCAAAAACGCCCTCACTGCTGAACTCAAGCAGGAAATTCAAGACCAGAAGGCAGATATTCTCGCTTTCTTGAAAGCTGCTAAAACACAAGCTGTTTCTACAGCGGAAATTCCGGCTTTAAGTGCTGACTCTCCCAAGCTGCTTTCTTTTGCTCAACAACGTCTCTGGCTATTAGCACAACTCCAAGGGTCATCAGCTACTTACAATATGCCGATCGCTTTACAACTGAACGGCAACCTGAATATTGATGTCCTACATTCTAGTTTGGCTGATCTGCTGAATCGGCACGAGAGTCTGAGGATGTATTTTCCCACAGTTGCCGGACAACCACAAGTTGCCATTCGCAGTTTAGACGAAATCGCAGTTTTAACAGTACAAGATTGCCGGGAATTAGGGACTGGGAACAAGGGAGAGCTTGATTTAGATACCCAATGCCCAAATATCCAAGATTTAATTGACGCTCATGCACAAGAACACTTGGACTTAAATACTGGCCCTTTGTTTAAAGCTAAACTGCTGCAATTGGAGGAGCAAAAATCTGTCTTGGCCATCAATATGCACCACATTATCAGTGATGGCTGGTCAATGGGAGTATTTTTGCGGGAGTTATGGCAGGTTTATACTGCTTATTCTCAAAATAAGACCCCAAATTTTGCTCCTTTACCGATTCAATACAGTGACTATGCAGCTTGGCAACGCCACTGGTTACAAGGAGAAGTATTAGAAAAGCAAATTGATTACTGGAAACATCAACTGGGTGATGCTTCCCCATTACTGGAATTACCTACTGATTATCCTCGTTCAGCACAGCAAAGTTACAGAGGCCAGCGCTATATTTATGCTCTCTCACCGGAATTAACTGCTGCTGTTAATGCTTTTAGCCAACAGCAAGGCGTAAGTTTATATATGACCTTGTTGGCTACTTTGAGCATTTTACTATCTCGTTACAGTCGGCAAGAAGACTTATGTATTGGTTCTCCCATTGCTAATCGCACCCATAGCCAGACTGAAGGGTTAATTGGCTTTTTTGTGAATACTTTGGTTATGCGTCAGCAAATCAAACTAGAGCCAAGTTTTATTGAGTTTTTACAACAAACTCGCCAAACTTGTTTAGATGCTTATGCACATCAAGACGTTCCCTTTGATGTGCTGGTAGAAAAGTTACGACCAGAACGCAGTATGAGCTATAACCCTTTATTCCAGGTGATGTTTGCTCTGGAAAATAATGCTAGTCCAGATTTGGATTTATCAGGGTTAGATACTGAATTGCTGGGAGTCAAGGGTGCGATCGCTAAGTTTGACTTAACCCTGATGGTGATGGAAGATGATCATCAGTTAAATTGCTCTTGGGAATATGCTACGGATCTATTTAAAGAGGGTACTATCCAACGGATGGCAGAACACTTTGAAGTGCTGCTCCAGGGGATGATTGAGCATCCTCAAAAACCTATCCATACTTTGCCTTTGATCACAGCAGCCGAACTGCTACAACTACAATGCTGGAATCAAACTCAAACTGATGATCCTGATGATAAAACTTTAGTTGACATATTTGAAGAGCAAGTTGCCAAAAATCCCCAAAATATTGCTGTAGTTCTTGAATCTCAACAACTAACGTATCAACAACTAAACCAAAAAGCCAACCAACTAGCGCATTATTTACTGAAAAATCACCAAATTCAACCAGATACCTTAATTGGTATTAGTGTTGAACGCTCATTAGAAATGATTATTGGGTTACTGGGTATCCTCAAAGCTGGTGGTGCTTATGTGCCGATTGATCCCAATTATCCCCAAGAACGGATTCAGTTTATGTTAGCAGACTCCGAGATATCGGTATTACTAACACAAAGTTTTTTATTAGAGCAATTACCTTTAGATAATTTAGAAAATCCTGTTCAAGTTATTTGTTTGGATGCAGAAAATTTTACTCAAGAAATAATAGATAATCCTCATGCTCAAAGCCAGCCTGATAATTTAGCCTATATTATTTATACTTCCGGTTCAACAGGACAACCAAAAGGGGTAATGATTGAACATCGGGCAATTGTCAATCTAGCTTTAGCCTGGACTACAACTTGTCAAGTTCAAGACCACAGCCGCTGGATTCAGTTTGGATCTTTTAGTTTCGATTTATCTATTGGGGAAATCGCCACTACTTTATCCGCAGGTGCTTGTTTGTACTTAGCCAAGAAAGAAAATCTGTTACCCGGTCAAGTCTTAGTGGACTTATTAGCCACTCACAAAATTTCCCATTTCGCCTTACCTCCTTCCGCCTTATCTGTATTACCTCAAGCCTCATTACCTGATTTGCAAGCCATTATGGTTGGTGGTGAAGCTTGTGGAACGGAATTGGTGGAACAGTGGGGAACAACACGCAATTTCTTTAACTGCTATGGACCAACAGAATCTACGGTTATTGCCAGTATATCTATTTGTGAACCGAATGGGAAAAAACCACTAATTGGTCAACCGTTATCTAATCTCCGCACTTACATTTTAGATAGACATCATCAACCATTACCCCCTGCTATTCCTGGTGAGTTGTGCATTGCGGGTGTGGGTTTAGCTAGAGGTTATCTGAATCGTCCTGAAACTACTGCCGAAAAATTTATTGAAGTGGAATTATTCAGTCAAGTTGAGCGAATTTATAAAACTGGGGATTTAGCAAGATGGAGAGATGATGGCAATTTAGAATATCTAGGACGCATGGATGAGCAGGTAAAATTACGGGGTTTTAGGATTGAATTAGGGGAAATTGAATCACTTTTATTACAATATCCATTAGTTAAAGAAGCTGTTGTAACTGTAAATAAAACTGAGAATAACCAAAGTTTAATTGCTTATGTAACGGGAATTGATGATGATTTTTGCAATGATTTGAAAAAATATCTCAAATCCAGTTTACCTGATTACATGATTCCTGCTCAAATTCTTGTATTGGACAAGTTACCTTTAACTCCCAATGGCAAAATTGACCGGAAAGCTTTACCTGTTCCTAATATTAGCGTTCAAGCTGCATACACACCCCCACGCCACAAAGTCGAAGCACAATTAGCGCAAATTTGGTCTGCTCTTCTTGAACGTCAAAAAATTGGCATTCATGATAACTTTTTCGATTTGGGCGGACATTCTTTATTGGCAGTCAAATTACTCAATCTTGTGCAACAAGAGTTGGGACAACAACTGGCCTTGAGAAGTTTATTTCAGAATCCTACTATTGCTCAACTGGCACAACACATAGGTAATAGGGAGATTCAAGAGTCAAATCCTGATTTAGTAACGATTCAGCCTCTAGGAGATGCCACCCCCCTATTTTGCGTATCTGGCTCCAACGGACACGGTTTCTATTTTCGAGATTTGGCAATCAATTTAGGCACTGAACATCCTGTCTATGGACTCGATGCACCAGGAAGAGACGGACTGAGCATACTTCCTCACTCAGTAGCTGACCACGCAAGTCAACTGATTGCCCAATTACGTCAACAGCAACCCCAAGGACCTTATATATTGCTGGGGTACTCTTCCGGTTGTAGTGTCGCTTTTGAAATAGCTTCCCAACTGGAGCAGCAAGGTGAAAAGGTGAGTTTACTAGCTATCTTGGATTCGGGATTGGTTTCTAATCCGGAACATTTCAAAAATAGAGCAGATATTGATTGGATTTGGCAAATAATCCAACGAATCGAAGCTTTAAAAGGAGTTTCTTTCGGTTTAGAATACGCTGATTTAGCGGCTCAACGCGATGACCAAGCCCGTTGGGATTTGGCGGCAGATTATTTATACCGTCATAATGTCCTACCGGAACACTCCAGCCTTGATTTACTTAAAACTAATATGCAAATTATGAGAGTGCAGACGCTCAATTACGTAGATTATCAGCCTGCTCATCCCATTTCTGCCCCGATTGTTTTATTCCGCGCTGAAGACGTGCCGGAAATACTGGTGCGAGAACTCCAAACGCTTACTAATTACGATTTAGCGGACTGGGGATGGCAGGCATACACTCAAAATCCCGTCAAAGTGATATCTGTACCTGGAACCCACGGTCAAATGCTTCATGAACCCAATGTAAACATATTGACTTCAAACTTACGGTTAATGATGACTTAATTCTAATTTTCTTAATTTTCAATTTTAAATTGGTATAAAACAATGCAAACTCTTCCGATTAAAATTTCCGACGAAACCCTCCGGGATGGAGAACAGCAAGTAGGCATTTTTTTCTCTTATCCCACCAAACACAAATTGGCTCATCTGATTGCCCAAACAGGAGTTGATCAACTTTGCATCATGCCCTATGTTTATGAACAGGAGGCTAAACTAGTTAAAACATTAGTATCAGAGGGATTGGATGGTGTTGTCACTGCTTCTACGATGATGGGAAAAGAGTATATTGATCATGCGAAGAACTGCGGGATTAAGCGCATTATTTTGTTTCATGCTGTTTCTGATCGTTTGCTGTTTCTGCGAGATCCCCAAGTTCGCCTCATGAGCGAATTCCAAGGGAAAACAATTGATGATGATATCCCATCTTCAATCATCAATAGAATTCGTCAGAATGCTATTAATGTCATTGTAGAAAATTTGCACTATGCCACAAAAGTGGCCGGACTCAGAGTTAATTTTGCTGCGGAGGATGCTTCTAGAGCGGATTTTGACTTTTTGGTGGAATGTATTCGCTCATGCAGTCCTTATATTGAAAACTTTTTACTGTGTGATACAGTAGGGGTGCTAAATTCAGAAAAGAGTTATATCTGGATTCATGATTTGCTGCAATCCACTACTGGGGTAGGACTGGGGGTACACTACCACAATGATATGGGATTGGCACTGGAAAATACTCTCCAGTCTCTGATGGCGGGAGCGACTTTAGTATCGGGGACGTTTTGCGGGATTGGAGAACGAGCCGGAAATGTTGCCATTGAGCAGGTGTTAAATGGGTTGCGAGTCCGGTTTGGCATTGAAGTTGAGGGGATCAACTATGATGCGATCGCCGCAGTGACTAATTATATTGAGCAACTGGGGATTCGTCCTGCATCTCCTTACTCTCAAACTGCACAACGCCACGAATCAGGTATTCATGTTAATTCTTTGTTTCGTGATCCCAAAAGCTATGCAGTATTTCCACATAACAAAATAGATGTTGTATTTGGCAAATGGAGTGGAGTCAGTAATTTCCAATATCTATTTGAAAAACAACTGCAAAATCCTCAATCCAGAAAGCAGTACGAAAAAATGCGTTCCGTCATCAAATCTCTGGCAATGGAACAAGAATGTTATTTTACAGCTAATGAAGTCTTAGAACTATGGAAAGATGGTATCTTTGAATAATCAATCGTAAAAATTTACCACTCAGAATTCGGAATATTTAAAGACTCAGGAGAGTATTAGCTCAATACTGGATTGCTAGTCTGGCTTTTTGCTCCTGAGTATTAATATGGAATGCTATCGGACTCCTATTTGATTTTTGATAGTTTCCTGTAGCCATACAAAACTTAGTAGGTATCAAGTCCGTCTTTTCTGTTCCCTGTTCCCTACCTCAAAACACTAAAATAATTTTTTTAAGATGCAAGCTAAACCTTTTATTGATAAATCCGCCACAAATAATTCTGCTCCAGTTGCTAACCGATTTTGGGAAAATGTCAAGGCGGTTATTGGTCCTTATTGGTATCCCACAGAAGCCAACGGTAGAGCATTCTCAGATGTGGTGCGGACATGGGGAATGCTGATTCTCCTCATATTATTAATTATCGCACTTGTAAGCGTAACTGCTTTTAATAGCTTTGTTAGCCGTTATTTGCTTGATGTGATTACTGAAGAAAAAGATTTAAAGAAATTTATTGATATATTATTGGTTTACGGTGCTGCTCTGGTTTTGGTCACATTTTTAGTAGGATTTTCTAGATTTGTTAGAAAACAAATTGCTCTTGATTGGTATGAATGGTTAAATAATCAAATTTTATCAAAATATTTAAGTAATCGTGCCTACTATAAAATCAACTTTCAATCTGATGTTAGTAATCCAGATCAACAAATATCCCAAGAAATCGAACCTTTGACTAGAAATGCTCTCAGCTTTTCAGCGACTTGTTTAGAAAAAGTCCTGGAAATGACAACTTTTTTAATCATTCTCTGGAGCCTTTCTAAATTTGTAGCAATTTCCCTGCTTGTTTATACTATAGCGGGTAATTTAATTGCTCTTTATTTAGCTGAACAATTAAATAAGATTCAAGAAGAGGGACTCGAATTTACGGCAGACCACACTTATAGTCTGACTCATGTTCGTAATCATGCTGAATCAATAGCTTTCTTTCAAGGAGAAGAACAAGAATTAAATATGATTCAGCGCAGATTTAATAAGATTATTCAAAATACCAAACGCAAGATTAATTGGGAAAGAAGTCAGGATATTTTTAACAGAGCATATCAGGCTATTATCCAAATATTTCCATTTATAGTATTCGGACCTTTACAGATTAAAGGGGAAATTGATTTTGGGGAAATTGCTCAAGCTAGTTTAGCTTGTAATCTGTTTGCCAATGCTATAGCCGAATTAATCAGAGAATTTGCAACTTCAGGAAGATTTTCTATTTATGTTGAACGTTTAGTTGAATTGTCAGATGCGTTAGAAGCAGTCAACAAATTACCAGAAAATTTCAGTACGATTAAGACAATAGAAGAAAACCGTTTAGCTTTTGAGAATGTTACTTTACAAACACCCAACTATGAACAGGTGATCGTCGAAAATTTGTCTTTGAGTGTTCAACCTGGAGAGGGGTTATTAATTGTTGGGCCTAGTGGTCGAGGTAAAAGTTCTCTGTTGAGGGCGATCGCTGGTTTGTGGAACTCAGGAACTGGTCGTGTGATCAGACCACCCCTAGAAAATGTATTGTTTTTACCTCAACGTCCTTACATTATTTTAGGAACTTTGCGGGAACAGTTACTTTATCCCCATACAACAGGGGGAATGAGCGATCGCGAACTTGAAGCAGTTTTAAAACAAGTTAATTTGCAAAATTTATTGAGTAGAATAGATAATTTTGATACAGAACTTCCTTGGGAAAATATCCTTTCCTTAGGAGAACAACAACGTCTAGCATTTGCACGTTTATTAATTACTCATCCTAGCTTTACTATTTTAGATGAAGCTACAAGTGCTTTAGATTTAAATAATGAAGGTAATTTATATCAACAATTACAAGAAATAAACACAACATATATCAGCGTAGGACATCGAGAAAGTCTATTTAGTTATCATAAATGGGTTTTAGAACTTTCACAAGATTCTAGTTGGCGACTGCTATCTGTTGAGGATTATAGACGACAAAAAGCACAAGAACTTGCTACGGATAATTATTCTGAAAATTCTAGTGTCATTATAGAAGTTATACCCAATAATAAATCTGATGATGAACCTGACAATCAATCAGAAACCTTAACAGATGCTTCGGAAAATCCAGAAATTACAATAGATTCTGTATCTGATGATGAACCTGACAATCAATCAGAAACCTTAACAGCAGATACAGGTGAAATTGTAGGACTTTCTCATGGAGAAATGCAGAAATTAACAGACTATTCACTGGGGACTGTGAGAACTAAAGCAAGTAAAGGTAAAACCATTACTACAAAGGATGGTTCTACCTACCGCTATAATAAAGACTTAAATGTTTTGAAATGGGTAAGAGTTGAATAGCTTGAGAATTAAGTAACTCAAAATTAAAAAACGTAATATCCAGATCCCCTACTTCTTGAATAAGTAGGGGATATACCCGATTTAGATTTTACGTTGCTTTCTAGTAGTCTGTCAAGATAAAAATGATGGACTGTAGTGTGAGCGTCTCGCTCACGCGGGCTTTTCGGCCCGCACTACCAAAAACCCGTCAAAATAAATTTGACAGACTACTAGTCACGACAGTTACTTAAAGTAACCGCTCAATAATTCGGGGTAAATCGTTCAATGATAAGCCTCAAATGGCGTAAAATCGTTCCCGAATAGGTAGTCCGCCCCCCATTTATTGAGCAAATACAATAAACCCCTCTCCAAACATCTCCCCGACGCGGGGAGAGGCTTTGAAACCCCCATTCCCTTGT
>Ga0208858_1000027_pt1 | contig 45502 bp, 33 predicted proteins | sample LakMenEpi16Nov12_FD_150704 | JGI IMG/M metagenome (GOLD analysis project Ga0208858, IMG submission 150704) | Freshwater microbial communities from Lake Mendota, WI - 16NOV2012 deep hole epilimnion (SPAdes) | ecosystem: Environmental > Aquatic > Freshwater > Lake > Epilimnion/Euphotic zone ...
AGTATCAATCACAATAGTGCTATCTTGACTGATAGAATCAATTGCAATAGGCGTGGAGACATATTCCGTATGCATTTGATAATACTTATTTTTTTCACTATAATAGATCGTGTCTTCGAGGCTAACAAGCAGGTTAATTTTATCTAGAGGTCCTGTTACACATCTTCCCTTTTCCGACTTTGGAATAAATGTGGTCTTATAAATTGGATTAAGTTCTTTTATTTCATTTATATCCCATGCTATTAGTTGTGCTATGGTTTCCATATGCACCCCTTGTTTCAAACACATAGAATCAAGTTGAGCATTATGAATTTTTGCATCCATGGGAATAATATTATGCTCTGCATGATAGGTTAGCAGATATGCTGCAGCAATAAAATTTGGGACATATCCTTGTGTTTCCGTTGGTAAATATGGCCGTACTTCCCAATAGGTCTTTTTATTTCCCGATCTAATTATAGCCTTATTTACATTGCCTGGGCCTGCATTATAAGCCGCTAATGCTAAATTCCAATCCCCATAAATGCCATATAATTGTTTTAAAAATCGACACGCAGCATCAGTTGCTTTATCAGGATCCATTCGTTCATCAACGTAAGAATTCTCTTCAAGACCAAAATACAAGCCTGTTTTATACATAAATTGCCATAAACCGAGTGCTCCGGCCTTTGATTTAACTTGTGGCCTTAGGCCACTTTCTATGACCGCTAAAAAACGAAGTTCAAGAGGTAAACCATATTCTGCCAATTTCTCCTTAAATAATTCAAAATACAATTCCGATCTTCCAAGAACGATCCGTGCAAACCCACGGCGTTTGGCGACAAAAAACTTAAGCGTTGCTAGGGTATTATCGTTGCAATCCATATGAAAAGGGGTGCGTTGGCTCATTTCTTCTAAGCGCTGGCAATACACATCATCAGAAAAAGTTGGCAAATCCGATGGTTCATAATTTAAGGCTGCTATAATAGAATCATAATTGGATTGATTGGCATAATCAGCATAAAACAAGTTTAAACTTTGTTCAATGGTATTAATAAACGGGACCGCATTAAGTGAATCCGAAGATTTCGCACGCGGTGACACCTTCTGAGCGAAACCAAAAGACGTTACAACTAAAAAACTGCTTAAAATGAGTATTGACTTCATTTATTAATTCCCTCTACGAATTTAGCAAAGTTAAACAATTGATCTTCCTCAAACCTGTTAGACATAATCTGTATGCCATATGGCATACCATTGGTGTGCGTTTTAAATGGCATGCTTAAAGCAGGATTCCCCGTAATATTAGCATGAACAGTAAATATATCTTGCAAATACATTTGGATGGCATCTTTTACGGCACCTATCTCAAATGCAGTAGTTGGGGTAGTTGGCAAGAGTAATACATCTACTGAATTAAAAATAGCATCTGTTGCATTTTTCATAAGTCGCCTACCCTTTTGCGCTTTGGTATAATAAGCATCATAATAACCTTGTGACAAGACAAATGTTCCTGCCATAATCCGTCTTTTTACCTCAGGCCCGAAACCTTCAGAACGAGATAATACGTATGTTTCTTCTACTCCTTTTGCTTGGCTACTTCTGTATCCGTAATGAACTCCGTCAAAACGAGATAAGTTTGAAGATGCTTCTGCAGTTGATAAGACATAATATGTTGGTACGATGTAATCTAGAAAGGGAAAACTAATTGGAATTATTTCAACTCCCTTATCGGAAAGTTTGGTAATAAAATCATCCATTTCGCATTTAATTTCCGGATCCAAACCAGGATGATTCAATCCTTCCATCAATACGCCTACCCTAAATGATTTATTAGCTAATGGAAAGTTTGTAGCTAATGGAATAGAAGATGTAGTGGCATCCTTTTGATCTTCTCCGGCCATTATCGAATACAACAATACTGCATCTTCAATACAATTGGTAAAAGTGCCGATTTGATCAAAAGAAGAGGCGTATGCGATAAGACCATAACGGCTAATTCTTCCGTAGGTCGGTTTTAGGCCATAAATCCCTGTCCAAGATGCCGGTTGACGAACGGAACCACCTGTGTCGCTCCCAAGGGAAGCAGTACAAAGTCCTGCCGAAACAGCAACTGCTGAGCCTCCAGAAGAGCCTCCAGGAACATACGCCAAATTATGATTATTTTTTACTGGGCCAAAAGCAGATGTTTCATTTGAACTTCCCATAGCAAACTCATCGCAATTGAGTCTACCAATGACAATCGCATCTTCATCTAATAAACGTTGTAGTGCTGTTGCAGTATAAAGTGACTCGAAACCAGCTAAAATTTTTGATGAGCAGGAAACGTGATGATTTTTATAACAAATATTGTCTTTTATCCCTACAACGACTCCGGCTAATTTCCCTTCCGTTCCGTCAACTATTTTTTTGTCTACTGCGATTGCATTTGCACGAACACTTTCATAGAAGACCTCAATAAAAGCATTCAATGCTTTGTTTTCTTCAATCTTTGAAAGGTATTGTTCAACGATTGAAATAACCGTTTCACCAGACTGAATTCTCAACCTGACATCATCGATTGAACCTTGCATAAATTATTTTTGCTCTACGTTACTATCCGTTGGGTTTTCTGTGACTTCGGCCTGTTTTTCATCCCCTTTCGATGCATCCTTAAACTCTTTAACTCCCTGACCTAAACCTTTCATTAACTCCGGAATTTTTTTACCACCAAAGAAAAGTAACACTATAACTAATACTACAATTATTTGACCCGGACCGACAACTCCTAATGTAAACATAATTTCTATTTTTTTTTGTTTTTACTATATTATTACAACTGTTGTTTCTTTTATAGTTTTCTTGCCACTTCTACTTCTTCGTATGCCTCTACGACATCGCCAATTTGAATAGCATCAAATTTATCAATATTTAAGCCACATTCATAATTATTTTTAACTTCTTTGACATCGTCTTTGAATCGTTTTAAAGAGCCAAGTACACCGGAGTGAATGACAATTCCATCGCGAATCACACGTACCTTAGACGTTCTTTTTATACTTCCATCAAGCACATAACATCCTGCGATTGTTCCGACTTTGGTAATGTCAAATGTTTCCCTAATTTCTGCAGAGCCCAGTATTTTCTCCTCAATATCTGGAGACAACATTCCCTCCATGGCTGATTTAATTTCCTCAATTGCTTTATAAATAATAGAATAAAGCCTGATGTCAATTTGTTCCGTTTCAGCTAACTTTCTTGCGCCAATAGACGGTCTCACTTGGAAACCAATAATGATCGCATCAGAAGCAGAAGCTAAATTAACATCCGCTTCGGTGATTGCACCTACACCTTTGTGAATTATGTTTACTTGAATTTCTTCCGTTGATAAATTAATCAAGGCGTCCGATAAAGCTTCAATAGAACCATCCACGTCACCTTTAACAATAATGTTTAATTCCTTAAAATCACCTATTGCCAAACGTCGCCCAATTTCGTCAAGTGTTATATGTTTTGTTGTTCTAAGACCTTGTTCACGGAACAGCTGCTCGCGTTTAGTAGCAATTGTCTTTGCTTCTTTTTCATCATCAAGTACATTGAATTTATCACCTGCACTAGGCGCACCATTGATTCCGAGTACGGATACTGGTTGAGATGGACCCGCTTCCGAAATAGAATTTCCGTGCTCATCTTGCATCGCCCTCACTTTTCCAAAATGGCGACCCACTAAAATAGCATCTCCAATTTTCATGGTTCCCGCTTGAACAAGCATATTGGTAACATAACCCTTTCCTTTATCAAGAGAAGATTCGATTACTGTACCGATGGCATTTTTATTTGGGTTGGCCTTTAATTCGAGTATATCTGCTTCGAGTAATACCTTATCTAATAATTCTTCTATGTTTAGATTTTGTCGAGCAGAAATTTCCTGGCATTGGTATTTTCCTCCCCAATCTTCTACCAAGATATTCATTTGAGACAGTTGCTCTCTAATTTTATCTGGATTAGAACCCGCTTTATCAATTTTATTAATCGCAAAGATCATAGGGACATTTGCTGCTTGAGCGTGGGAAATAGCTTCTTTCGTTTGAGGCATAACGTCATCGTCTGCAGCTACAAGAATAATTGCCACGTCTGTCACTTGAGCACCCCTTGCTCTCATCGCTGTAAAAGCTTCGTGGCCAGGTGTATCAAGGAATGTTAATCTACGATTATCCTTTAACAACAAAGAATATGCTCCAATATGCTGGGTAATTCCCCCTGCCTCACCATCTGTTACGTTCGCATTACGAATTCTATCGAGAAGTGATGTTTTACCATGATCGACGTGACCCATTACCGTAATAATAGGAGGGCGAGTAAGCAATTCTTCAGGTAAGTCTTCCACAATTGTAATTGATTCCTGTACTTCGGCAGAAACGAATTCCGTTTCAAATCCAAATTCATCGGCAACAATTTGAATGGTTTCAGCATCTAAACGTTGATTTATTGATGCGAAAATTCCCAAAGACATACACACAGAAATGACTTGTGTTGGCTGAACGCTCATCATGCTTGCCAATTCAGAAACGGTAACAAACTCGGTAAGCTTGATGATTTTTTCCTCTAATTCTGCCAATTCCATTTCCTCTTGGCGTTTTTGAGCAAAAGAATCTCGTTTAATTCTCCTATTTTTAGATGATTTTGATTTACCTCCTTTATTAGAAAGTCGAGCCAAAGTATCTTTTATTTCCTTTTGTATATCTTGTTCTGAAATTTCCTTTTTTTGAACAATCCCTGTTCCCTTAGAAGCTGGCGATGTTGCCTGTCCTGATGGACTTTGAGTCGTAGGTGGGGTATCCACTTTTTTAATTCGCTTGCGCTTGCGTTTACTATTAGCTGATTCAGATTGAATGGATGGGGTTTTCGGTTTTTCAACCGGCAACTCGATCTTTCCTAGTACGGTTGGTCCGCTTAGCACCTTACGTTCACTTCTAATTGTTTCAATCACATGAGGTTCTGCAACATCAACAGGCACCTCAGCAACTTTGCTTTCCTCCTTGATTACTTCCTCGATCTTTTCTTTAGGCGCTTCAGGAGTAGGTGCTTTCTTGTCGGGCCTTGTTTTTTGATTAATGGCATCAAGGTCGATTTTTCCAACAATTTGAACAGACACTTCTTTCTTTTCTTCGGGAACTTGAATTAACTCTATCGGTGCTTCTTTCTCCTTTATTTCTTTGGCAGGGATTTGTTCTATTGCTTTTGGAGCGCTAAAAACCTGACGCTTAATTTCGTCCAAATTAATATCTGCATCATCTTCCTCCTCGGAACTCGATTTTACATCAACTCTATCTACTTCACGAACATCTTTTAACGAAAGCGATTCACGTTTTTCACGCATTGCAGGGCCTTTTGATTGCTCTTTCATGCTTTGATCCGCGGCAAATTCAGTACACAACAAATCAAAATGCTCTGGGTCCAATTTAGTATTTGGATTTGAATCAATTTTCACCCCCTTGGACTCCAAAAACTCAACCAATGAAGGCAACCCAACATTCAATTCACTTGCTGCTTTTCCTAATCTTATTGGTTTTCCAGCCATAAATCAGTTTTCTTTCTTAAAAATAATGTTAAAATTTATTCAAATTCCGCTTTCAGGATGCGGAACACCTCTTCAATTGTTTCTTTCTCTAAATCCGTTCGTTTTACAAGATCCTCAAGGCCTATTTCTAAAACTGCTTTAGCCGTATCGCATCCAATTGACTTCAATTCATCAATAATCCAGCTATCAATTTCGTCTGCAAATTCTTCTAAATCAACATCTTCAATGTCAATTTCTCCATCACGATAGACATCAATTTCATATCCACAAAGTTTTCCGGCAAGTTTGATGTTGTTCCCTCCTTTACCGATAGCCAATGATACTTGATCGGGCTTTAAATAAACCTTTACCCTTTTTTCTTCCTCATTAATATCGAGGGACGAAATTTTAGCAGGCGAAAGCGCTCTCTGAATAAGTAATTGATTGTTTGATGTATAGTTTATAACATCTATGTTTTCATTTCGAAGCTCACGAACGATCCCATGTATACGAGATCCTTTCATTCCAACACAAGCTCCAACAGGATCAACTCGGTCATCATAGGATTCCACAGCAACTTTAGCTCTTTCTCCTGGCTCTCTTACAATTTTTTTAATGGTAATCAGACCATCGAACACTTCCGGGACTTCCAATTCAAATAGACGTTCCAAAAATTCAGGGGCTGTTCTTGAAAGGATAATAACAGGAGTACTATTTCGCATATCTACCTTAGAAACAACTGCACGAACAGTTTCTCCTTTTTTGAAGAAGTCGGCAGGAATTTGCTCTGATTTAGGTAATAATAATTCATTTTGGTCGTCATCCATAACTAGGATTTCTTTTTTCCAAACTTGATAGACCTCACCGGTAACAATTTCACCGACACGTTCCTTGTATTTTTTATATAAATGATCTTTTTCAAGTTCAAGGATACGTGAAATTAAATTCTGTCTTAACGATAAGATATTGCGTCTACCGAAATCAGCGAACTTAAATTCTTCTGTCACCTCCTCACCTATTTCAAAATCGGGCTCGATTTTAATGGCATCTGAGTAGGCTATTTCTACGTTAGGATCCTCCACTTCGCCATCATCAACAATTTCCTTATTTAAGAAGATTTGAACGTCCCCTTTATCAATATTAACGATGATGTCAATGTGCTCATCAGTTTCAAATTTCTTTTTAAACATAGCCCTAAACACATCTTCTAGTATGTGCTGCATGGTTTGTTTATCGATGTTTTTTAAATCCTTAAACTCCAAAAAGGAGTCAACAAGTTCAACACTATTCATAACTAATCATTTAAAAGATATTACAATTTTTGACTCCTTAACATCCGAAAAATTGACCTCTCGGACTTCATCGAACACCATTTTCTTTTTCTTATTTTCTATCTGTTTGGACACTTGCTCATTTATTAACATAGCGTCATCCGTAATTTTTAATAATTCTCCTTCAATTTTTTTTCCATCTTTAAGTACCGTTTCGATACGCCTCCCAATATTTTTTACATATTGGTTTATATGGCGCAATGGCTTATCTAAACCCGCAGACGAAACATGTAATTCAAAATCTTCTTCTTCCCGGTCTAGGTTATGCTCAACATTTCTCGAAACAGAAACACAATCCGTAACTGTAACGCCACCATTGATTTTATCAATCTCCACATGGATGGTATTGGTAGAGGAAATTGACAACTCAACAATGTATAAACCATTGTTTAATTCCTCCATTCGTTCTTCAACGAGCGCTATAACTTTTTCTTTGTTAATCATTGGCAAAAAAAGAGGGGACTTTCGTCCCCTCGTTCTGTTTTTTAATTATGGTACAAATGTAAGCATTAATTTCTAATCTGCAAATGAAAATCATTAAAATAGCGTGTACCTTTACAATATGCTAATTGAAATAGATAATAAAATTATTTCTTCGGAAATTTTCAATCGGAAATTCGTTTGTGATTTAAGCGCTTGCAAGGGTGCTTGTTGTGTGGAGGGTGATGCAGGTGCGCCACTGAAAAATGAAGAGGTATTGCTTCTTACCAAAAACATTGAGAAAATTATCCCTTACATGAGGCCTGAGGGTATTAAAGCGATTCAATCAAACGGAATTTCATGTACAGATGCAGAAAATGAAACAACAACTAGCTTAGTTGACGGAAAAGAATGTGCGTTTGTTCAATTTGATGATCATCATGTTGCTAAATGCGCTATTGAAACCGCCTATTTGGCAGGAAGTATTCCGAACCTAAAGCCCTTGTCCTGTCATTTGTATCCAATACGTATAAAGGAATTTAATGAATATACCGCACTAAATTATGATGAGTGGAAAATCTGCGCACCAGCCTGTGTCTGTGGCGAAAAATTATCCGTTCCTGTATATCGATTTTTAAAAGCGCCATTAATAAGGGCATTTGGAGACGACTTTTATCAAACGTTGGAAACTATAGCTATAGAAATTGATAACTTAGATTAACCAATCTAACTCAACTTACGCAAAAGTAAATAAGCAAATTATTAATGTTCCTCTTCCCCGTCTGCCAATGGTACCGTTTGCGGAATGAAGTCCACATCTGACCCTGGCTTAGAATAATCATAAGGCCATCTATAAACAGTAGGAAGTTCTCCTGGCCAATTACCATGGATATGCTCTACAGGTGTTGTCCATTCTAATGTTGTAGAATTCCAAGGATTTTGAGTAGCTTTTGGCCCCCTAAAAATACTATAAAAGAAATTAAAAAGGAATATCAACTGACCTAAGGCGGCAATTATTGCGAAAACAGTTATGATCACGTTTAAGTCCATAATCATGTTATAGGAGCTCTCGTTAAAGTCTCCAAAGGAAGATGAATCATAATATCTCCTTGGCGCTCCTGCTAGTCCGACAAAGTGCATTGGGAAGAAAACACCGTAGGCTCCGACAAGCGTAATCCAAAAATGCACATAACCCAGTCGCATGTTCATCATACGGCCATACATTTTAGGGAACCAATGGTATACACCCGCAAACATTCCAAATACAGCAGACATTCCCATCACGATATGAAAGTGAGCAACTACAAAGTATGTATCATGAATAGCAATATCTAAAGCCGAATCGGCTAAAATAATTCCTGTTACCCCTCCTGTAATAAACGTTGAAACAAGAGCAATGGCATATAACATGGCCGGCGTGAAAATAAGTGATCCCCGCCATAACGTTGTTAAATAATTAAAAACTTTCACGGCAGAAGGAATAGCAATCAATAGCGTGGTAAATACAAATACACTTCCTAGAAATGGGTTCATTCCGGTAATAAACATGTGGTGACCCCAAACAATAAAGGACAGGAAGCCAATCGCTAAAATAGATCCAATCATAGCTTTATAACCAAATATTGGCTTCCGAGAATTCGTAGCTATAATTTCAGAAGAAAGACCCAAGGCCGGTAATAATACGATATATACTTCTGGATGTCCTAAAAACCAAAATAAGTGTTGATACAATATTGGCGAACCGCCATGGTTAGCGAGCATCTCTCCACCGACAATAATATCAGATAAGAAAAAACTAGTGCCTGCTAAGCGATCCATCATTAAAAGAAGTGCCGCGGAAAGCAAAACAGGAAAAGATAGCACCCCTAAAATTGCTGTTACAAAAAATGTCCAAATCGTCAAAGGCATTCGAGTCATGGTCATCCCCTGTGTTCTCAAATTTATTACTGTAACAATATAATTAAGGCTTCCTATTAAAGAGCCAGCAATAAAAATCGCCATGGACAAAAGCCATAATGTCATTCCAGTTCCTGATCCTGACATTGCTTGAGGGAGAGCAGAAAGGGGGGGATAGATTGTCCATCCCGCCATAGCTGGACCTGTCGAAATAAACAGCGAGTAAAGCATGATCAATGAGGAAATTAAAAAGAACCAATACGACAGCATATTCAAGAATCCAGATGCCATATCTCTTGCTCCTAATTGGAGTGGGATTAGGATGTTAGAAAAAGTGCCTGATAAACCACCAGTTAGGAGAAAAAACACCATAATGGTACCATGTATGGTTACTAAACCTAGGTACATATCTTCTTTTAATACTCCGTTAGGCGCCCATTGTTCTCCGAGAAAAAAGGATAAAAAATCAGAGCTTTCACCCGGCCAAGCAAGCTGTATTCTGAACAAGACAGACAACAACATGGCAACGATTCCCATAAAAACAGCAGTCATCAAAAACTGCTTGCCGATCATTTTATGATCTTGACTAAAAATGTACTTTGAAACAAATCCTTCTTCATGGTGATGTTCATCATGGTGCATATCTGCGTGGTTGTGTTCGTCGTGTGCTACTGAAGCCATTTCTACTAATTTATATTAATAATTAATCTTTTAAAGTATCTATTACATTTTTGCCGGCGCCTGATTAACCGGCGCAGCCTCAGCTACAGCGGGAAAATACTTTGCTCTGAACGTCTCTTTAGATTTTTGTTTCATCCAGCTATCATATGATTTTTTATCCTTAACTACTACAATCATTTTCATCTTATAGTGGGCACCGCCACAAATTTTGTTACATAATAAAACAAAATGAAACTTAGGATCATTCATCTTTTCTCGCATCTGCTCGGTTGTCAAAATGGGGGTAAATTTCGTTCTTGTGGTCATCCCTGGAACGTTGTTCATTTGAGCACGAAATTGTGGGAAATATGCAGAATGGAGTACATCTTTCGCTCTAAAATTGAATTCATAGGGTTGGTTGACACACAAGTAAAGGGTGTCTTTTTGAATAATATCATCCCAAGCAGAATTGTCTAAAGCTTTGGAATGATGGCCCTTCATTTGGAACAACAAGCGCAACAAACGTTCTTTCCTGGATAAATCGCTACGCAAGGCATTCATCGTTGAATCATTTATGACAGTATCTCTATTGTTTAAAACCCGCTGAATGGCATCAATTCCAGAAGGCCCTTCTAACATTATACGAATTGAGGAATCAATAGTATTAGAGGTAATAAGCGCTAATTCATTGTTGTCGGTCGTTAATTTGTAATCATGACGACCTAAAACATTATCTGCACCCGAATACCTTGCCGTCCAATCAAACTGCTTAGAAAAAAGCTCAATTCGAACAGCATCACTTCCCGACATTGCGGTTAATTTATTCCAAGACTTTAATCCTAGAATTATAATTACAGCCATAACAACTGCAGGCACAACTGTCCATATTAACTCTAGCTTATTGTTGTGAGGATAATAATATGCCTTTACGCCTGGTTTACGCACGTATTTAAAAGAAAAATAAAATAATAGAAAATTAGTTAAGAAAAATATAGTGAGAATGATTACAAAATTCAGACTTAACAACCAATCTGTTTCAACCCCTTCATTAGAAGCGGCAACGCCAAGACCTGTCCATCCATATTTTATCATTAAATAAATAAATCCAAGGAATTGAAAAATCATAAAAATAAGCAGCATCCTAGCATTAAGGACATTGTCCCTATTAGACACTTCGTGTTCCCCGGTTTTTCGCAACTTAGAGGATAATTCATAGACCCTTACTAGTTGAGATAAGGCAATGGTCCCTAAAATGACTGCAATTAAAATAATTAATTTATTTTCCATTTGTTCTTCAATTATTTTTTATCAAATTTCATGGTGAATACTTTCGTCCAAAAACGGGTGATTGACCGGTGTTAAAGGCGCTTTGGTTAAATTTCTTAAGACTACAAAGATAAATCCTCCAAGTACCATAAGTGCCATTCCAATTTCAATAAAACCAATTTTGGCATTAGGTCCAAGTGAACCAGCAGAAACCATAATATAAACGTCAAGCCAATGTCCTGCTAAGATTATGAGCCCAACGAATGTTAAAATTCCAAAATTTCGTTTTGCATCTCTTGACATAAGAATAAGCATTGGGAAAGCGAAATTTATAATAAACATAGCAAAGTAAAGCACCTTAAAGTTTTCGATACGCATTACGAAATACGTTACTTCTTCACCAATATTTGCATACCAAATAAGCATGAATTGCGAAAACCATAAATAAGACCACAGAAAAGATGTAGCAAAGGTCCATTTACCTAAGTCGTGAATATGAGAATCATTAACCTTAGGAAGATAGCCTAACTTTTTCAAATACATCGTTGTAATAACGAGAACTACCATAGACGAGCACCACATGCCTGCAAAAGTATACCATCCATAAAGAGTTGAAAACCAATGCACATCAATTGACATTAACCAATCCCAAGCTGAAGTAGAACTAAAAACAGCGAAGAATACCAAAAACATTGCTCCCCTCTTATAATTTTTAAAGTGTAAGTCTGTACCACCCCTAAGATCTTCTTCAATCGACCGTTTTTTAAATCCTCTAAGAAACAAGAAATACGTTGTAAAGTAAACCAATGTTCTTACCCAAAAAAACCAAACATTGAGATAAGCCGATTTACCTTGTATTATTTCATCATGTTTAACCACTTCACTATCCATCCAAATGTATATGTGAGCCCCATCTAAGATGGTAATAATTAATAATGCTAATCCTAAAAGAGCCATTCCATAAGGAAGAAAACCTGCTACGGCTTCAATAACTCTTTTAACAGAAGCATACCAACCTGATTCTGTTGCGTAATTTAACGCTAAAAAGAATAAAGCGCCAAGACCTAAAGCGAAGAAGAAAAACCCATTGATTAAGCCGTTGGTAAGTATTCGTGTAACGAAATGAGCATCGTTGTAGCCCATCACAACGCCAACTATAAGCATTGCTAAACCAGCGAGAACAATAATACGTATTGCTTTTTTAGATTCAGGTGTAATGTTAAATTCCATGCCTTCTATTATTTCGTTTTAGTTGCTGATGAATCAGTAATAGCTTTTGTTTTTGGATTCCCACTTTCGTCAAATTTACCATAATCAGGGTTTTGAAATTGGCGAACATAGTGAACAAGTGTCCAAATTTCTTTTTTAGACACTAAAGAATTATGAGCTCCCATCATTCCTTTACCATAATAAATGGAGTAAAAAATTTGTCCATCAGAAAGGCTTGATCGATCGGCATAAGCAGGAACGCCTACATAAGCGCCGCTCAAGACCATCGGTCCATTTCCATCACCTTTCTCACCATGACAATGTTGACACATAGCCGTATACAATTCTTTACCTTTCATTAACATTTCACTGCTATTTTTGTTCGTTAAAACCAATGGATTTCTATCCTTTGCGGCCAGTGTATACTCATCAGCCAAACTAAAATCAAATCCAAATAAGCCATGTGTTTCTCTAAAACTAATATTGGCTTTTCGAACATAGGGTAGCATAAAACTTATATCTACGCTATCCTTCTTACCTCCATAATATGGAACAGTGTGACTTGGTGGCGTTAGGGCAGACAATGACATTTTATACTTCATATTTTCTCTCCCTCGTATTTCACCGTAGTCAACATAGGGCTCAATGGATGGTGTTCTGTACATATCAGGCATATATTCCAATCCCGAACTATCTGGATTAGAAACACAAGAACCTAAACCCAACAATATAATAGCTATTGCTGTGATATTAATTACAAAAACTAGCGGTCTTCTCATCTTTTATTTAGTTAATTCGCTTACTTAATCTCTTTTTTATCAATTTCGACAAATCCAGTATTTTTCAGTATTTCATCAATTTCTTTTTCACTAGATTTAAGGTTGTCGGACATCCTTATTTCCATTACAAAACGATCATCGGTAGTCCTTGGGTCAGGATTTTGAGCTGGCATCCCCGGCAATGTTTTATTGGCTAATAAGTAGGTAATTGCCATACCATGTGCAGCGCAAAGAACTGTAAATTCAAAGGTAACAGGAACAAAAGCCAACATGTTTTCCAAATAGCTAAAGTTTGGCTTCCCACCTATATTCATTGGCCAATCTGTTACCATAAAGAAACGCATTCCTACTGTGGCCAGCATTAAACCAGTTAGGCCATATAAAAAAGCCATAATTCCTAAGCGAGTATTTTTAATCCCAATTATCGGATCAATTCCGTGGATTGGAAATGGACTAAATACCTCCGCTATTTTGATTCCTTTTGATACAAGTGATTTAGCGCCGTCTTTTAGCACTTCCTCGTCATCGTACATAACATAAATTACTTTCTCTGCCATCTCAATATTGCGTATTAATGATGTTTATGATAATCTGGCGCCTCCTTATACGATTGTCCAGAACCTTTTAAAATTGTTTTAATTTCATTAAGTGCCAAAACTGGGAAATACCTTGCAAACAATAAAAAGAACACAAAGAAAATACCAATAGTGCCAATGTATACTCCAATATCAATATGACTCGGATAATGCATACTCCAAGCAGAAGGAAGATAATCCCTATGAATTGACGTCACAATAATTACATATCGCTCAAACCACATCCCTATATTTACAACAATGGAGATAAAGAAAGTAAACAACAAGCTTCTTCTTAATTTTCTAATCCACATGAGCTGTGGAGAAATTACATTACACGTCATCATCGACCAATATGCCCACCAATATGGTCCAGTAGCTCTGTTTAAAAATGCATATGCTTCGTATTCAACGCCAGAATACCACGAAATAAATAATTCAGTAATGTATGCTGTACCAACGATAGAGCCCGTTACCATAATAACGATATTCATATACTCAACATGTTTCGTATGGATATAAGCCTCTAAACCCATAGCTTTTCGCATAACTAACAAAAGGGTTTGCACCATGGCGAATCCAGAAAAAACAGCTCCAGCAACAAAATAAGGAGGGAAAATTGTGGTGTGCCAGCCTGGAACAATAGAAGTAGCAAAATCGAAAGATACAATTGAGTGAACAGAGAATACGAGTGGCGTTGCAAGTCCGGCCAATACCAGAGAAACCGTCTCAAACCTATTCCAATGCTTTGCTCTACCTGACCAACCAAAAGATAATATAGAATACATCTTTTTAGACACGGGCTTTTTAGCACGGTCACGAATGGTTGCGAAATCCGGAATAAGACCAATATACCAGAATACTAAGGATACAGATAAATACGTTGAAATAGCGAAAACATCCCAAAGTAAAGGAGAGTTAAAGTTTACCCACAAGGAACCAAATTGATTTGGAAGAGGAAGTACCCAATAGCCTACCCACAAACGACCCATGTGGATCAATGGGAAGAGACCAGCCATAAATACGGCGAAAATAGTCATTGCTTCTGCAGAACGGTTAATTGCCATTCTCCATTTTTGCCTAAACAAAAGTAAAACTGCGGAAATTAAAGTCCCTGCGTGACCAATACCAACCCACCAAACAAAATTCGTGATGTCCCATGCCCAACCAATGGTTTTGTTTAATCCCCAAACTCCAATTCCTGTTCCCAATAAATAAACGATACAACCAATTCCGTATAAAGCAATTATTAGCGCAATGCCAAATAAAATATACCACATACGTGGAGCTTTATCTTCGATAGGTCGACATACGTCTTCCGTTACATCATGGTAACTTTTGTGACCTAGTATCAGTGGTTCTCTAATCGCTGCTTCTTTTTGCATGCTATATCAATTTACTATTAATGATGCGCTTTTTTTTCTTCATGGTGAGCAGGGGCTTTCGCTACCTGCAAACTTGCTAATAAATCATTTTCTTCATTCCTAACCTTCACTTTATACCAAACATTTGGTTTTACACCAATCTCTTCTAATGCTTGGTAAGCTCTATCGTTTTTAGAACTAGAATATACGGCGGAATTAACATCGTTCCAATCCCCAACCACAATGGCATTAGTAGGACAGGCATCCGAACAAGCAGTGGCAAATTCACCATCTTGTATCGTTCTAGATTCTTTTTTCGCTACTAATTTTGTTGATTGAATACGTTGAACACAGAAAGAACACTTTTCCATTACCCCACGAGTTCTTACGGTAACATCCGGATTTAAAACCATTCTACCTAGATCGTCCTGTGCAGGATTCACCTCAGTAAATTTCTTGTAAGAAGGGTAGTTGAACCAATTGAATCTTCTTACTTTATAAGGACAGTTATTTGCGCAATATCGAGTTCCGATACAACGATTATAAGCCATTTGATTTAAGCCTTCGTTACTATGTGTTGTTGCTGCAACAGGACAAACTGTTTCACAAGGCGCATGATTACAATGATGACACATCATCGGCATATGAATCACTTTTGGATTTTCAGCCGCGATTTCCGCTTTATCGTAACTAAACGTATCCTTATCTTTTCGCTGACCTATGGTCGCTTCTTCATCAGAGGCAAAATACCGGTCAATTCTCAACCAATGCATCTCACGTCCACGTCTTACCTCATCTTTTCCAACAACAGGCACATTGTTTTCTGATTGACACGCTATTAAACAAGAACCACAACCGATGCAAGACGACAAATCAACAGTCATTCCCCATCGATGGCCAATTTTCTCTACTGGATGAGCATCCCAAAGGTCAAATTCGCTATTAGGAACTTCTTCATGGTGTCCTTCACTATTTAATTTTTGAAGCGTGTGCGCTGGATTGTATGCCTCCTTTCCTTTTTGCATGAATATTGGCAATGTTGTTTCGCGAACTATAGAATGCCTTGCCATCACCGTGTGATGAATTTGAGTGGCTGCAATAGAATAAGTTCCTTCTACTTTTGAAAGCGTCCCAACAACATCATAGTTTAGACAACCGTTTTGATTAGAAACAAATCGGAAAACATTTGCCCCAATAGGTTTTTTTGCCCCGTTAGCATCTTCAGCATGTCCTCCGTACTCTTTCGTTTGGAAGGCTGCATTTCCGATAGCCTCCCCGTTTGCTCCACGTCCATACCCAACAGCAATACCTATTGTTTTTAAGGCTTGGCCTGGCAATGGATATACTGGAAGGGTTACTTTATTTCCATTTACTGTAACGGTTGCTAGGCTTAATCCGTGCTCTTGATCATAGGTAGTAACAAACCCTTGGCTTTTCATTTCAACCGGATTCATCGTAATGTAATTATCCCAGGTTGCCTTTGTTATTGGATCTGGCATTTCTTGAAGCCAAGGATTATTAGCCTGACGACCATCACCAATGGCACTTTTTTGATACAAAATAACTTCTAGTTCGCTTGAAGATGGCAAATTAGTTACATTGCCCTCTTTAAAAGCTGTTAATGTATTCGCTGTACCAGTTATCTCTTCACAACTATTATGCGTTGAATAAGCGAAATCTCCTATTGGGAAGCGCTCTCTATAATTTGCTTGCACTAGATCGTAAGCAGTTGACGAATCTTTTCCTAAACGAATTGATTTTCCAGCCCAAACGGAAAACGTTTCAATAATTGATGCTGTATCATGCAGTGGGCGAATCGTTGGCTGCGCAATTGCGTAATGATTGTTTGTAGGCATATAGTCAGACCAGGTCTCTAAAGCATGGTGGTCAGGGCAAATATATGTACATAAACTTGCTGTTTCGTCTGAATAAGCAGCAAAAGATATTGATGTTTTAATGTTTTTTAGGGCTTTCCCAAAAGCTTCTCCATTAGGCAAAGAATAAACAGGATTCACCCCTAAAAACATAAGGGCATCTGGTCCTTTTCCTGAAATGACATTGGCTGCTAAAGCAATTACTTTTGCATCATCAGATTTAAATAACTTCAGGTCATTAGTTAAGTCAATAGTTGTTCCATAGGCTCCCAACAACTGATTTAATTGATTGGTTAATAATTGTAAGCCCGTATTATTTGAACCGCAAACCACCAATGACTTCGATTTCGAACTCTTTAAAGACAAAAGTGCTTGATCGGCAACTTTCTTCGTCGCGTTATTCAAATCCGATTTTACAGCACATTTTCCGTTAAGACCTTTAATTAAATACGATAAAACAGCTGCATAGTCAGACGGTTTTGTCATGGCTCTATAATCAGCATTAGATCCTGCCAATGACATAAACGATTCAAATTGAAAATGCTTTGACATCGATTTTGAATCTGGATTTCTAGTTAATCCGTATTGCTTTGTATATTCAGTAGCTAACAACCAAGTGCCTAAAAAATCAGCGCCGATGCTAACAATGGTTTGTGCTTTCGAGAAATTATAACTCGGGATAATTGCTGCACCAAAATTTTGAGCGTTTGCATTTCGAATCGCGGCATAAGAAACCGCATCATATTGAATGTGATTGAATGTCTGACCATTAGCACTCAAAGTCATAGACATTTCATCGATTTGCTTTTGAAGCGTAGGGCTAATAATAGTGTTCGAAAGCAATGTAACGGACTTTGCGCTTTTTAAAGCCTTAGAAATTGTGCCATCAACAGATGCCCACGATACCGACTTTCCTTTTTCCATCGGGCCCGTTAAACGTGCACTGTCGTAAAGACCTAAAATAGAAGCAATAATTTGCGGATTTACGGCGCCTTTTGTTAAACCAAAGTCTTGATTTCCTTTAATAAAAATTGGGCGACCTTCTCTCGTTTTTACTAAGATACTAGCATAAGAAGATCCATCATAATAAGTTGAAGCGTACCATGTTGGCATACCTGGCGTGACGTGTTCTGGCTTCACAACATATGGGACAGCCTTTGTAACAGGCGCCTCACAAGCAGCTAATGTTGCAGCGGCAACAGAGAAGCCTAAAAATTTTAAGAAATCTCTTCTCCCCGTCGATGTTTCATCTAAGTTATCGCTTGATAAAAAAGCTTCTACCGTTTGTTGAGAAGGAAACTCATTCTCTTTATGCTTAATAAACTCAGGTGTTTCCTTTAGTTCTTCAAGACCTTTCCAATATTTTCTTGCCATTCCCATGTTTTTCTGACTATGACCTAATTATTAATAATGACATTTTGCACATTCCCAACCCCCTAATTCACTCACGGTTACCTTTCCATCCTTTAGATACTTTTTATACAATGATTTATCATTATCTCTCAATCGACGATGAATCTCATCATAGTATCCATTCTTGCCATCTCCTAAAGAAACTTCTTTAGCACCATGACACTCTATACACCAACCCATGGTTAATGTGGGCTTAGATAATTTTATATTACCTTCTATTTTGTTTAGCTCTTCAACTGGCTGTACCTTAACCGCTTCAGACATTTTTGTCATATCACCATGGCACTGCTTACAATCTATCCCTCCTACAACGACGTGCTGAGAATGGTTGAAATAAACATGGTCTGGTAAAACATGCACTTTATTCCATACGATTGGCTTAGTGTTTCCTGTGTATTTTCCTGAACCTGTGGGATCATAACCTGCAGCCGAATAAATTTTCTTGATTTCTGCAGCATATGGCTTTCCTTCACCATTTATTTGCTTATGACAATTCATACAGACATTTACTGTAGGAATACCTGCTGATTTAGATTTCGCAACAGAATTATGGCAATACTTACAATCTATCCCATTAACTCCCGCATGCTTATTGTGCGGAAATGCAATAGGCTGGGATGGCTGATAATTTTCAACAATATTAATACGGTAAAGCCCTTGGAAAAGTGTAACAATCAAGGATAAAAATATAACAAGCGTACCAAGACCGACAGGCAATCTATATTTCCAAGCCCAAGCTTTAAATTCTTCAATATAGGTTAGGTTATCATCAGAAGGACTTTCACCCGTTGATATTTTTAACTGTCGCCTTACGCCGCCAACAGATAATATAATAATGACAAACATTGTACTTAAAATAAGCCACAACCAAGTGTTTCCTCCTTCTTCGGCAGAAGCAGGGTCCTCGCCATCAACTACTGGAGTTCCATTTACAGGGCCCGCAGTAGCAGGGTCAGGCTGCGCATCAACCCAATCTAAAATCTCATCAATTTGAACTTTCGTGAGTTCTGGAAAAGCACTCATTGCAGTGGCAGACCATTTAGAAACGCCTGCAGCATAAGGATCGTTTGCGGCTGCTGTTTGCCAATTATTTACCCATTGGTAAATCGAACCTTCTTTTGCACCGCCAGTGGACCATTTTTGACGAGCTTGGAATAGTTTTGGACCGGTTCCGTTCTTGTGAGGTTGGTGACAGCTTGAACATTTAGCCTTAAAATTGCCCCCTCCATCTGCAAATGATATGCTTGGGGAAAGAAAAACAAGCAAAGAAAACACAAAGATAAACTTTGAAGACAAACGTTTAATCTTCTGAATATTAGATATTTTCATGAAAAAAGTTACTAAATTCTTACCTTAAAAATGCTTTAAACATGCATTTTATCGCTTGCAAAATTAGGCAAATAGTGTTGTTTCATGACAATTTTATGACAAAAAACATTAATTTAAAATCATTCTAAATAAGGGGCGGAGAAATAGTAATTAAATACACTTGCTTGTAATAAACGATATTGCTATTTTTGTCTTAAACTAATAAATATGAATCCTTACGCGCTCATTGTCTTTTTGCTTATTTCTTTTAATTGGAATGCACAAATTGCAATTAGCGGCAACGAGGGCGTTTCACCACTCGTAACAAGTTATAAAGAGGAATGGAATGCTATGCCAGGCTACCGTTTGCAACTATGTTTTGACAATAATAAAAGCATAGTAGATGAGGCGAAGAAAAAATTCTTGCTCCTATATCCTAAAATAAATACCTACATGGTTTTTGAAGACCCAAACTTCAATTTAATGGTTGGGGATTTTAGAACCTTAATTGCTGCAGAAAAAATTAAATTAAAAATTCAAGGAGAGTTTACAGTAAGTATAATTCACAAATCAATCATTAAGTTGCCAAGGGTAGATTAGCTATTATTGCCACCCTTGAGCTTTTAGCGGAATTAATTCGCCGTTTGAATCAATTAAATGCTTACCTTCTTCTTGAGCAAGCATGTATCCAATGGGTGTAAAACTTGGATTGCCCGCTATCTTTTCAAAATCAATTTGCGCAACAGTAAACAGCAGCTCATAATCTTCCCCACCATTTAGCGCACAAGTAGTCGGTGAAATATTAAAATCAATCGCAGTAATTTTTGTTAGGTCATCCATTGGGATTTTTTCTTCAAAGAGTTGGCACCCCAAGTTACTTTTTTCGCAAAGATGAAAAAGGTCTGAGGCGAGACCATCTGAAATATCAATCATAGAAGTCGGAACAATGCCTAAATTTTCCAGTAACTCTACAACATCTATTCTTGCCTCTGGCTTTAATTGCCTTTTAATCAGCGCGTCAAAGCCATCTAATTCTGGCTGAACAACCGGGTTAACTTTAAACACTTCGTTCTCCCTTTCTAATATCTGCAGACCCAAATAAGACGCCCCCAAAGTGCCTGAAACCAAAATTATATCATTTGCTTTTGCGCCAGAACGTAGCGTTATCTTGCTGCTTTCTACACGGCCCACTGCCGAAATAGAAATAACTAGTCCGGCAACAGATGAACTCATGTCGCCACCAACCAAGTCAACATGAAAATCATCACAGGCTAAATTTATTCCATCATACAATTCGTCGAGTGCCTCTACTGGAAATTTACTCGAAACGGCAATTGATACTGTAATTTGCTCTGCCTTTCCGTTCATCGCGCAAATGTCAGATATCCCAATAGAAACGGCCTTATATCCCAAATACTTTAGTGGAACATACATTAAATTAAAATGAATGCCTTCGACAAGTAAATCCGTGGTTAATAATAATGACTCTTTATCGCTAAGCTCAATGATGGCCGAATCATCACCCACACCTAATACTGTGTGGGGATTAGTTAGGCTAAGATTATTCGTTAAGCGTTCGATTAAGCCAAATTTACCAATCGATTCGATAGTAGATGTTTTTCTGTTTGACATGCTAAAGGATAATAAAAGAGTGTAGTTAGAAATAATTAAAGTAATTCCCGGAACAAAATTAACATATTTAGTTGGCTTAATAACGCTTTATATTCAGCGAGAAAAAACTGGACTTTGTTGATTTTAAGCAATGACTATTGCTGAATATCTTTATCTTTGAAATAAAAACATGAAACAACTCTTTTTATTTTTTTTAATAGTGAATCAGTCGCTCTTTGCTCAACAAGCCTCGAGTGCTGGCATATATCGAGCACGATTTTTTATTGATAAGACACTAACTAACAAAGTGCTCGTTTCAACAAGTGGTAGTCAAAACAACTTTTCAGGAAGTCTGTTTCGAATGCCCTTAAATTATATTGATTCCATCAAACAAATTGTAGAACAAGGCGTCGGTAAAGAACTATATGCAGTGGCAGAGTGTCAGTATTTAAAGAAGGAAAATGGTAAGCTAAAAACCACCTATAACTCAGGGCAATATGTTGGCGACTTGCCGAAAGGATGTAAGAAAAAAGCGATTTTGGCCTTCGAAAAAGATCTTTACGTTTGTTTAAAGATTCGTATCAATGCATTCCGGGGGGTTCAAATAGGAGGGGCAAATCTCAACTATTCAAAAGTACGACCGTACGTTTTTATTCGTCTAAAGGCATTTGACGAAACTAGAAAAAAAGTTTACTCTAAGAAAATACGAATATATGATTTCGAGAAACTTGAAAGTGTTCAATACACATTGGGAAGTGTTTCTGTTCGGAATTCAGAAATAATCACGCCAGATCAAATTTGCGCGATGTTAAAAAAGACATTTTCAAAAATGTCAGAAAAAAAATAGACTTTTTTTCTTTAATAACGACCACCTTGTGCCGTCGCTATGTAATAAAACCAGGCGTTAACGATAAAAAATAAAAAATCCCGCCAAGAGCAGGATTTTGTTTTTGTTGACCCACTAGGGCTCGAACCTAGACTCTACTGAACCAAAATCAGTTGTGTTGCCAGTTACACCATGGGTCATTTAAGGTGGCAAATTTAAGAACTTAATTTTAATTTTAAAGAAATTAGTAAAAAAGGGTGCAAAATTCTTTAAAGAATAATTTAATTAAACGAGTAATTGAAACGTTAATATTCCTAAATTCGCAGACATTGTTAGCATAAAACACAATAAATTACAATCATCATGACTTATTCAAAATGGAATGCATATTTAGGCTGGGGAATTTTTGGAATCGCATCGCTAGTATACCTATTAACTATTGAGGACACCGTTAGTTTGTGGGATTGTGGGGAATACATTACTGCAGCGTATAAATTAGAAGTTGGTCACCCTCCTGGTGCACCGTTGTTTATGCTTTTAGGTAGACTTTTTTCGTTTTTTGTGGCGCCAGAAAACGTAGCTGTTTGGATTAACTCCCTATCAGCCATTTCCTCCTCTTTGACCATTCTATTCATGTTTTGGTCATTGACATTATTGCTCAAAAAACTGGTTTTGAAACATAAATCCAGCCTCAGTTCTGGTGATCAAATAGCTGTTTTTTCTGCCGCTTCTATCGGGGCCCTTTCGTATACTTTTTCCGATTCATTTTGGTTTTCAGCAGTAGAAGGTGAGGTCTATGCTATGGCTTCCTTGTTTACAGCAATTGTTTTTTGGGCAGGGCTAAAGTGGGATGAAGAAATGATGGAAAATAAACTGGGACTTGGCGACCACCTTTCCCCAAACCGTTGGTTACTCCTTATTATGTTCTTATTGGGATTGGCTATCGGAGTTCACTTGCTTTGTATTTTAGTAATTCCTGCCATTTGTTATATTGTTTATTTTAGAGTAAATGACCAAATAAGTCCTAAAGGCATTATTTTAACGGGGATTGTTTCCATTTTCACACTTGGTTTTATTCAAGTAGACGTTATCCCCGGGACAATTTCTGCCGCCTCATATTTTGAAGTGTATTTTGTAAATGGATTCGGAGCTCCTTTTTTTACCGGAACCATTTTCTTTTTTGCTGTACTTGTTACCGGAAGCATTTTATTGGTGTTGTATGCGCGTAAATCAGGCCGTCCGATTTTATACAATGCCATTATGGGCCTTGTCGTCTTATTAATTGGCTATGGGTCATTTGCTGTTATCGTAATTCGATCAAATGCCAATACGCCGCTAGATGAGAACAACCCTGAAAACCTTGTTACACTTCGGTCCTATTTAAACAGGGAGCAATATGGCAGTGTCCCCATACTCAAGGGGCAGTACTGGAACTCCTTAAGAAAAGGAGAAGTAATGAATGAAAATGGACGATATGAGTTTGTATCAAGAGATGGATGGGGGGACTTGTCTCCAAATTATATTCAACGATATGTTGTTCAGGAAGATGGGGTCGATATTAAAGGTTTTGAGAAAGAGGAAGACGCGATAAAATACGTGTCTAAAAACGAAGGCTTTTATGAAATTACAGAAAAATACTTCGAAAGTAATGCAGCAATGAGAATTGGTGCGACTCCAGCATATGCGCAAGAGACTTTTTTTCCTAGAATGCACTCGGAAGGAAATCCACAGCATCAACGAGGCTATGAGAATTGGTCTGGCTACGACGCTAATGAGGATAAGGGAACTGATCTGGGTCGTGACGGAAGTCGCCTCCCTACTTTTTCCGAAAACCTTACTTTTTTCTTTCGATATCAAGTTAATTGGATGTATTTCAGGTATTTCATGTGGAATTTTGCCGGTAGGCAAAACGATATACAGGGGTCAGGGGATAATCTTCGTGGGAATTGGTTGTCAGGCATAACCATTATTGATGATCTGCGACTTGGAAGCCAAGAGTTTTCTCCACACTATACCACAAACAACCCTTCTCATAATCGTTTTTTCCTGCTTCCGCTAATCCTTGCTATAATTGGTTTGCTTTTTCACATTTATAGAGCGCCCAAAGATGCCTTTGTTCTCTTTTTAGCATTTTTATTTACCGGTATTGCCATTCTAATTTATCTAAATCAAAAGCCTTTTGAGCCAAGGGAACGCGATTATGCTTATGCTGGGTCTTTTTACTTTTTTGCTATGTGGATTGGAATAGGTGTTTATGCGCTATATGATGTCATCATGCGTTTCAAAAAAGAAGATTTTATACCAGCACTATATATAGCAGGCGGTGGCTTAATGCTTACCCTTGTTTTTGATCTTTCGTTAGATTCTTCATTTGTCAACTCATTAATTTGGCTCTTTATTTGCCTAATTGGCGGCTTAATGATAGGTGGCTTAGTCGCGCTTCGGAAAACGTTGAGTTCAGAAAAGAGTGCGGCGGTGGCGGTAGCTTTAGTTGGTGTTTTCGTGCCTATAATTATGGGGTTTCAAGGTTGGGACGACCACAATCGAAATGGGAAAACATCTGCCCATGATTTAGCCTATAATTATTTGATGTCATGTGAAAAAAATGGCATCATATTTACAAATGGAGATAACGATACCTTTCCTTTGTGGTATATGCAAGAAGTCGAAGGTATTCGCACTGATGTAAGGGTTTGCAATTTATCGTTAATGGGGACAGATTGGTATACCAATCAAATGAAAATGAAGGCCTATGAATCAGAACCGCTTCCTATAAAATTTAGAGAAGATCAAATCCTAATGTATTCAGGAAATACCGACCAAATCTATTTCATTCCTCTCATTTTCCTTTACCAAAATAACGCATCAAATGCAATCATTGAAAAAGTTATTGGAATGCGTATAAAAAACAACCCTTCAAAAAGTATTGAAGCGGTCAAGCTCTTTAATTCAATCGTTGGTAGATCTCTATCGAGCATCAGCATAATGAAACCCGAATACAATGCGGAATTTAATTTAATTAAAACTGCTCTTATATCAAGTGACACAACTAATTTATTGAAGAATATTAATCAAAAATATGCGGCCGCTTTTGAATTATTGAAGGCCTTAAAGAGTGAAAAGATTAGCATTCCAGATAATGTTGCTTCAGAATTTGAAAAACTCTTACAGGACTTTGAAAAGCCTTGGGCGTCTTGTGACCTGAGTGATGCAATGGCTTTTGTAAGAGATGATTCCAACTTTATTGTAGAACAATCAGGAGGTAAAACAAGCTTTTTTCCATCTTCTAGTTTTACCCTAAAAGTTAACAAAAAAAACGTTGTGGCATCTGGAGTACTAAAACAATCGGAGCTTAAATATTGTCTAGATAAAATTGAATTTCAATTCAATTCTGAAAAAGACCAATATTTAAATAGGGATGAAATCATGATGATGGATATCGTTGCCAACAACGATTGGAAAAGGGGAATTTATTTTTCGAGTAGCAGGGGGTCTTCATTTTCAGTTGCCTTATTGAGTAGCGGTTTCGTTAAACAAGTTGGTTTAGCATATGAACTTAGTCCAATAAGAACCGAACCCATCCTTTACAACATGGATAAAATGTATAAGAACCTCACAAAAACCTACCAATATGGTGAGATGGCTAAACCAGGGGTTTTAACTGATTATTATTCTCGTAGGCATACTGTTCAATATAGAGTTAATTTCTTATTGCTTGCTGAACAATACTTTGAAAAAGGGAACAAGAAAAGAGCTGTTGAATTACTAGATTTTTCGCTCGCTAAAATGCCTCAAGAAAATGTATTAGACTTTACTGAGATAGGTGGGTTTGATCCGATGTCCTCACTCAAAATAAATCAGGTGCATCAATCTTTTGATTTAGAGGGACAGCAAATACGGCCTATATGCAGCGGCACCTTACATGAATATGTTCAATTATATTACTTAGCCGGAGAAACAAAAAAAGCAGAAGTACTAGGGCTTAAGTTAATGGATAATTATGACCGTATTTTTAATTATTATCTAAATACCAATGTTAAAATAGGGGCAAAACCAGATAATATTGAGGATTTATTTGCGGCACTTGACGCCTGCTTTAAGATGAAAAGCGTTCTTCCCGTTAAGGATAATAACAAAAAGGGATCGCTAGCTATCCGAATAAACAAAACGCTTTCATTGGTATATAAGTCCCTTCTTCCCAAAATGATGAACGAATTAGAACAATTAGCTAGTGATAATGGTGAGTCAATTGAATATGGGGATGGTCGTTATAGTGCATATTATACTAATTTATTAATGAACTCCTCTGCCATCGGTCAGCACTATAAATACATCCCTACACCGAAACAAGAAGTGCCGGTAAAAACCCCTGAAGCAATCGATTTAAACACCAAAAACAATTTGCCTCTTGGGCCCCAATAAGAAATAGCATGAGATTTTTTACCACTCCAAAATTAATTCAGTTTCTATTTCCGAATTGGAATTGGAAGGGTGTAGGTAAAGATTCTATTTACCTAACCTTTGATGATGGACCAAATAAAAAAATTACACCTTGGATTTTGTCCTATTTGAAATCTAAAAACATAAAAGCAACATTTTTTTGCGTCGGGGAAATGGCAGCTCAATCCCCTGAAATCTTAGAAGAAATAATAAATGATGGACACGCTATTGGGCACCATACCATGCATCACGAAAACGGTTGGAAAACAGCCATTAATGATTACTTAGAAGCTGTAAAACAGAGCAGTCGGTTTATTAATAGCAACTTGTTTCGCCCGCCATACGGAAAAATTACCTTGGCGCAATCTAAAAAACTGAGGAATAATGGATTTAATATCATTATGTGGACATGGCTTTCTTATGATTTTGATCCTAAAGTTAGTGCCAAAAAAATAGTGTCTAAAGCTAAAAAAATTAAAGGAGGGGATATTTTAGTTTTTCATGACAATGCCCGTGATATAGAAAAAACGAAAGAAATCTTACCCTCAATTATCAATGAACTTCTTGGACGGGGATTGAACTTTAAAACCTTAGCGTAATGAATTACTTTTTTGAACACTTGTTGAAAGAGTTTGGGTTACCTCTCCAAAACCCTGTACTGATTTTTTCGCTGATGCTTTTTATTATCTTACTCTCTCCTATTGTTTTAAGAAGGGTGAAAATTCCGGCAATTATAGGACTTATCCTATCGGGTGTTTTGATTGGGCCAATGGGCTTTGGTCTTATTGGGAAAAATACCATGGACCCTGAGGGCTCAGTTAAATTATTTGCAACAATTGGGCTCTTATACATCATGTTCATGGCCGGGCTTGAATTAGATTTTACCCAGTTCAAAAAGTATTGGACAAAAAGTTTATCCTTTGGAATTTTAACCTTTATTATTCCTATTTCGCTTGGATTTCCTCTTTGCTATTGGGGCTTAAAATTAAGCCCTACAGCTAGCTTGTTAACTGCGAGCATGTTTGCTACGCACACCCTCGTTGCCTACCCTATTATTAGTAAATTTGGCTTGTCAAAACACCCAGCTGTAGCCATTGCCGTTGGCGGAACCATACTAACTGATACAGCGGTATTAATCATCTTAGCCATTATTTCAAGTTCGACGAAGGGCGATTTAGATTTTTCGTTTTGGCTAAGATTAGGGACCTCCTTAACTATTTTTTCTTTAATCATGTTTTTTGTTATTCCAAAAATTGCCCGTTGGTTTTTTAGCAAACTTGATAGTGAAAAAAGTTCTCAATATATTTTTGTATTGTCCATTATCTTTTTTTCGGCTTTTTTAGCAGAAGTTGCTGGAGTAGAACATATAATTGGGGCCTTCGTTGCAGGCTTAGTTCTAAATAAATTAATTCCTCACAATTCCATTTTAATGAATCGTATCGACTTTATAGGCAATTCGTTATTTATACCTTTTTTCCTGATTTCAGTAGGAATGGTTGTTGATTATCGTGCTTTCTTTCAAGGGAATTGGCCGCTGATAATTGCAGGTGTATTAACGGCCTTTGCAATTTTTAGTAAGTGGCTTGCTGCATTTACTACCGCCTTCATTTTTCGCTTAAAAAACACAGAGCGGAATATTATTTTCGGGCTGAGTACCTCGCATGCCGCGGCAACCTTAGCTATAATAATGGTAGGATATAATACGATTCTGAATCAAAAAGAAATAGATGCCGCTAAACTTGTAAATGTAGTGTTAGAACCTAACCGTTTACTTGATACGAATGTGCTAAACGGAACGATTTTACTCATCTTGGTAACCTGCATGGTTGCTTCATTTATAACCGAAATGGCGGGAAAAAAGTTATTGGCTGAATTAGCTGAAGATAGCGAAGATGGGCAAAATGAAACGCGTTTAAGAAATCAACACGTGTTGGTGTCAATGAACGAGCTAAAAGGGAACGAAACTTTATTGGATTTTGCGGCCGTAATAAGTGACTCGAGAGTAATAAATCCTATTTCTGTAGTCAGTGTTCATCCTAATAACGAAGATGCGGAAAGGACAATACGTAAATCAAGGAAATCATTAGAAGAAATAATGAAGCATTTCGCAGGACACGAAATGAAAATTAATACAATCGCAACAATCGATATGAATTTGTCATCGGGTATTTCACGTGTGTCTAAAGAGTTAGTTGTGGATTTAGTAATGCTTAACGATAGCCGTAAATTAACTGTTTTAAAGCGCTTAATCGGAGATGACCGCCAACATCTTTTAGATGTTTGTGAAAAAAGCATCTTTTTCTGCCAATTGGATAAGCCTTCCATTAATTATAGAAAAATTGTGTTGGTAACTCCCTTGCTAGCAGAACTAGATCCGGCGTTCAGCTTATGGGCAGAAAGGGTTTTACGCGCTGCGAAAGAACTGAAAATTGACATAAAACTTTTCGGAACAAACAATACATTTGACCGCTTAATTAAAGTTAGCGAAGCCAATAATCTTGAATGCACTATTGACCATAAAGAGATTGAGGCATTGGATGATTTCTTTTTGAAAGCAACAAAAAATATAGATGATTTAATTGTTGTTTGTGCGTCACGAATTGGATCTGTTTCATACACATCAGATTTCGATGGTTTCTTACTGCGTGTTGAAAAGGCCTATCCAAATAATGATTCAATCATTGTTTATCCTGGACAAGTAAAGGATAAGTTATTCTCCAATTACGACGATGTTTCCGGAGATGCTATCGGCATAGGCGTAGAAACTATTCAGAAAATTGGAAAAGAGGTTGGAAGTATCTTTAAAAAGAGTAAAGACCTTGGCGAATAAGCATGAAAAAAGGGACTAATTTATTTTTTATATTACTCAGTAGCTATGTTATCCTTCAGTTTTTATGGTGGGGCTATCACTTAATTGATTTAAGCCAACAAGTTGACCCCGTTAAATCAACTGCTAATCGGCGCGTTTTAATGATAATTGGTGAGGGATCAGTCTTCTTCCTATTGCTCCTCTTTGGCATCTGGAGAATTAGAAAATCAATTCAAAACGATCTTCAATTATCCTATAGACAAACTAATTTTATTTTATCTGTTACTCATGAATTGAAAACGCCCTTAGCAACGAAAAAAATTCTACTGCAAACACTTCTCAAACATCCACTCGATGAAACTAAAAGAATTGAATTACTAAAAAAAACGCTTAATGAAAATCAGCGCTTAGAATTAATGATTGAAAATATACTGCATGCAGCTCGTCTAGAAAATAAGGCTATTAAACCGGAAAAATCAACCCTTGGTTTTTTAGCTTTTTGTATGCCTATTATTGATCGTTATCATAAAATTACTGGTGCAAATTTTATTGAATTGCAATACGCTACTGATGTAGAAATAAATGCAGATCCATTTATGCTAGAGGCTATTCTAATTAATTTATTGGAAAATTCCATCAAGTATGCCGGCGTTCAGTCGTCAATTGTTGTTTATTTTTTTCAAGAAAACAACTCTTTTGTGTTTGGCGTTAAGGACCTAGGACCTGGGATTCCAAAAGACCAAAGGGAGCAAATTTTCGAAAAGTTCTATCGAATTGGGAATGAAGAAACAAGAACTCAAAAAGGGAGTGGCTTAGGCTTATATTTAGTAAAACAATTTGTGGGGTTACACCAAGGTAAAGTTCTTTGCCTCGAGAATGAACCAAAAGGAACTGATTTTCGGATTACCTTAAAAACATGAAGAAAATAGGATTGATTATTTTAGACGGCTGGGGCATTGGCGATGGTTCAAAAGCGGATGCTGTAGCACAAGCAAATACACCATTTATGGATCACTTGGTGGCAACTTACCCCAACGCCTTATTAAGTGCCTGCGGAGAAGATGTCGGATTACCAGAAGGACAAATGGGAAACTCAGAAGTTGGCCATCTAAATCTTGGAGCAGGTAGGATTGTATACCAAGAATTAACCCGTATTAATAAGTCCATTAAAGAAGGAAATTTCTTTACGAACAAGGTTCTCATTGATGCCTTCGAAACGGTAAAAAAAAGAAACTGCAAGTTGCATTTCATCGGCTTATTGTCAAATGGAGGAGTCCATAGCTCGGATAAACATCTTCATGCGCTTTGTGCCTTTGCCAAACAACAAGGAATTGATCATTCTTATATTCACGCTTTTACAGATGGAAGAGATTGTGACCCAATGAGTGGCATTGGATTTCTTGAAGAAACAGCGCGTATTTGTTCGCCGTATGGCGCTAAATTCGCTAGTATAGTCGGGCGGTATTTTGCAATGGACCGAGATAAACGCTGGGAAAGAACTAAAATCGCCTACGATTTAATGGTAAAAGGAATTGGCAGTTTGGCTAAAGACCCTGTACTTGCTATGCAAGATCAATATGATGCTGGTATAACGGATGAATTTATTAATCCTATTCTATTAGATAATGGAGGACTAATAGAAGACGGCGATGTGGTTATTTCGTTTAATTTTCGCACCGATAGACCACGACAGATCACACATGTTTTAACGCAAAAAAGCATACCGTCCTTGGAGTTATTGCCTCTATCGCTCTATTATTGCACCATGACCAATTATGACGAGGGCTTTGGGAATATTTTTACCGTTTTTGAAAAGGATAATCTCACCAATACCATCGGTCAAGTGATTTCGAATGCAGGTTTATGCCAGCTAAGGGCAGCTGAAACTGAAAAATACCCCCACGTTACTTTTTTCTTTAACGGTGGAAGAGAGGCTCCCTTTGATAAAGAAACTAGAATCCTAGTCAACTCGCCAAAAGTTGCTACCTATGACCTAAAACCCGAAATGAGTGCCTATGAATTATGCGACAAGAGTATTGAATACATCAAAAGTATGAGCCCAGATTTTATTTGCTTAAATTTTGCCAATCCAGACATGTTAGGTCATACTGGTGTATACAGTGCCATAGTGAAAGCGGTGGAAACGGTCGATACTTGCTTGAAAAATCTCGTTGAGGCTGGTATTAAATCCAATTATGAATTCATTGTAATTGCTGACCACGGAAATGCTGATTTAGCGATAAATCCCGATGGTTCTCCTAACACTGCTCATAGCCTGAATCCTGTTCCCATCATATGGATTACCAAAGAAAAAACAACGAGGATAAAAAACGGACGATTGGCAGATGTTGCGCCCACCCTTCTTGCGAGAATGGGTGTGAATATCCCAGCAGAAATGACCGGAACTATTCTTACTTATAAGGTATGATCTGAGGTTCGAATTGTTTCTAAATAATGTTTGAGCTTGCTTAATATATTTTGATTACTCAGTGCATCAAGCCTAGCCTCATTCGCTCGCTTTACTGATCGATAAACGATCCCTATGTAAAGCAGAAAACTTAAACTAAAAAATAAAAATGCTAAGAACTTCATCGCCTTTATTCCTTCAGCAGTAACTGGTTGTGCAATTATTTCGGCATTGACAAAACAAAAATAAGCCCAATATCCAAAAAATAATATAATTAAAACCAGCATAAATGTACTGACTATTCTTGCTAAGCCAGCTTTATAATATATAGGATTACAGCACAGAAATGATAGAAGTATGCCAATGGTATAATTTGGACTTTGTGCCACCTTTGCTTCCAGTGCAGCAATATTTTCAGAAATATATACTTTGTGTTCTTCAAGTTTAAGGTTAAAGGTCTTTTGATTTTGATCGTCTATAAAGCTTAGCTTTCCTTGTGAAGCGTTACCCAATTCTGCCTTACAAAACTCTATCTTATTATCTAACTCAGTAAATATATCTAGCCAATCTAAATTGTCAACCGCTGTATTTTCTGCCTCTTCTACATAATTAACGATATGCCTTAGCGTCTCCTCTTCAGAAGCCAACCTTTTAAACGCTGTTACTTTTAATAAAAAACTAGTATTAAAATCAGATGGAGTAATCAAAGATGTCGCTGAACTGTTAACACTGCTTTTTACTCCTCTATACACATCGCGTGCAACTTCCCTGCCGATCTGATTTACAAATGCCGTTATTATTCCCATTTTTTTAATTTACGAATCAATTAAAAGTACTCAAAAAATCCACTGCATAAAAAAACCCTTTTAAAAAAGGGTTTTTTGTTGGAGGTCTCGAGCGGATTCGAACCGCTGTAGACGGTTTTGCAGACCGGTGCCTAACCACTTGGCTACGAGACCTTATTCATCATGTTAAATGAAGGAGTGCAAAAATAACAAAAATCTACAAACTAAAAAATGGAAATTAACGCTTAATTAGCTTTCCAGCCATCATTTTATTGTTTGCTTTTGCAGATACGTAATATAATCCCGCCCTTACTTGTGTACCATTATCATTTGTTCCGTCCCAAAAAACGGACGTATCATTATGGATATTTGAATGATTTAAACGCTTAATTAAATTCCCTTGTACATCATAAATATAAATCATTGACTTTATGTCAATAGGCTCATTAAGGGAAATAATTGCGCCATTATCATCCATCGGATTGGGGTAACATAAGACCGAACCTATATCGCCCATTGGATACTCTGATAAACTTGCGCTTGTTAATGCAGCCAAGTCGTAGTTTTCATCCCCCGCTTGATACAACATATAATGGAAGTAAATAATAAACATCTCATCGGTGGTATTATACCCAATGGTAACGGTTTGTGGCGGTGAATTTGGATTATGTGGGTTTTGAGCCGTATTATCGTAAACAGCCTCTCCCTTAATTGTGTAACCCGCTGGCAAATGCTTGAGCTGCGTAAAATAATAAAAGTCCTGCCAGTGAAAATCCCAATGCGGAATATTAATAAATTTAATAGTGTCGTTTGCAGGCCCCGTTGCATATGATTTGATCGATTTTCCTAATAAATGCATATGAGGAAACACTGAAATTACTGATAAATCAATAGGTACACCCGCTGTCCCAGCCGGATACTGTTCCGCTAAAGTCGTTAGCTGATTAGGGGGAAGCGCAAACATATAATCGGCAATAACAGGGGATGCAGAAACTTGCCTTACGCCGGTTGTTCCGATTGGATAAAAATGAAAAATCACTTTGGTGCTATCAAATAGGCCATAACTACCGTCGGGATAATGCATATTAAGATAAATTTGGGATCCGGCACCAATTGTAATTCCCATTTTCAATGGACTTACAGATGGTAAAATCATCGGAGATGCGCCGGGTGTAAAACCAGTTATAAGCTTCGTATTAGAATTACTAGGGCTGGCACAATTACCGCCAACAGTATCTGAAACCTCTGCGCTAGTTGGGTCATAGTAAACCAATGCATGATGCACAATATCAGGGTTTCCGGGAATAACTTCTACCGCTTTTATTATTCTATTTTGTGTGAGGTTGGTTGGAATAGCAAAACATACATAATCATCAGCCATACTAGTTGCTTTACTCATGTATGTTGGCATTTGAATGGTTAAATCTCCCGCTCCTAAAATAGTGTTATTCGCATAAATAGGGGGTGGAGGAGTTTGGGACGCATTGCCCTCAGGCGTATTTGATACTATCCAATTAAGCACCGTGTTTTTCTCTGTCGCTGACATCGATCGGGTATGCAAATATTGCTGGTAGGTATTATCTGGAGGCCAAGGGGGCATACAATTATCGCTTATCGTTTGAGCTATTGCAGCGGCCATTGGCGAAGCTTCTTGATAGGTCATTAAAGAAAAAGGGGCACCTCCACCAGTATGGTGACATTGAGTGCATTTGTTATAAAAAATTTGTGCAACCTCGCCACTCCAAGTTTGGGTCATCGAATTAAATCCGATGAATAAAAAGCCTAAAAGAAAATATCTTTTCATAGAAATTATTTAATATTGATAGAAAAGTTAACGAATCACCAATTGTTTTGTTCCATAACTTCCATTATTTAATAAATAGGTAACAAGATAGTTTCCTGGGATTAAATAACTTAATTCGAGTATGGCATCTTGAGCGTTCGGGTATGATTTTAGTACTGTTCTGCCCAATAAATCTAAAACGGAAACTTGACTAAAATTAAACTGCTGCGTGCGAAGGTGAACGACACCCTCTGAAGGATTAGGGAACAGTTCTACGCTAAAACTTAATGACTCTTCATTAATACCAGCAATACAAGTTTCATTAACCGGAGAACCATCACAATAATTTGTCGGGTATAAAATCGCTGCTTGTAATGGATTATTGGCAAGCTGCAAAGGTGTATCATTGCAGCCCAATTGATCCACTAAAAAATCCCGAATGAAATTATCCGTGGTATCCATATATGCTAGTGCCGATGGAGATGTTCCGGCATATGGCACGTGTGGAGCGCCTGGAAAAGTATAAAAGTTGTTTTGTACATTAACAGCGCAGGCACGATCAAAAAGCAATCTGCTTCCATCTAAATACATCAATGGCGTACCTGGGTTAACAATTCCACGATTATATTTTACTGTTCCATCACTGGTGCCGTGAATAGAGACAAGAGGAACATCGCCTGATTCAAGCCAAGAATACCTTGCTAATGCACCACATAAATTAATAACCCCTTGAATTTTAGACGAATAACCAGGGTTTCCGCTAGCTCCTTCTAAGCCACCGAGTTGATTAATAACTGTTTGATTCAAATAACCCGAAATTTCACAAACATCATCTAAATAAGCCACATGCAAAGCAGTAATTGCGCCGGCAGAACTTCCCCCAATATAAATTCGATTGGTGTCAATATCATATGTATTTGTTCCTGTGGCCACATCTTTGTAGAAAAATCGAATTGCGCCTTTTAAATCTTGAACCGCACGAACAACCGCCTTAACAGCGTTCGCAGAATCAATTGGGAAAAATCCCGTTCTATAATCAATAGAAGCACACGCATATCCTTTCTTGGCAAAGCTTCTCGACAGCGCTTGAACATCTATATCAGTCTTTGTACCACCTAGAAAACTACCTCCATGCACCCAAATAATTAATGGACGATTGACTTCAGTATCACCTGTTCCTTCATAAAAGTCAAGCTTAAGGGAAGTATTTCCCCCTGTAAAAGACGCGTTTTGTCCATAAACAATATTACTTGTCACAGAAAAGGTTGGAAATATCTCACTGGCATATCGCCCTCCGGTACACGGTTGAGCACCAACGATAAAAAATAGAGCCGAAAACGTAATTGTTAAAGTAAATTTTTTCATAGGATAAATTTAAGGAAAATAGGTGGATGAATAAAAAAGGGCATTCGCAAAGGGTATGGACGATTTGTACGTTTTGTTGATCGCCTTAATAAAAACATTAGCCAGTAAGGCATTTCCTCTTGGGTTTAAATGAATCCCATCAAGTGAATAAGCGCCTCCAGAAACAAATTTTGCGGACATCGCCACGCCATTGTATACAAATCCATCATATAGCTTAGTATAAAACTCTGCTGTTTCTGCAATGGCAAATCCATGGAAGTTAGCATATTGCCGTATGACTTGATTGTAAGCTAAGATTTGATTTCTAATTTCTTGAAGTTCCGCTAAGGTTAATACAAACTCATCTCTCAAGGGATAAACACTTCCATATTGATGACACTTCATAGAATCAAGCGGAACACTTAACAAAATCAATTCTCCTTCTACCATTGGGCGCACACCAAAAGCACCTGCAGCAGGATCCTCGATCATGAATGGATTTGATCCAACGGAAAAACTAAAGCCAAGAGGACCGTATATTTGATTTAATGATGCGGCCTTTTCATCGTCTAAATTCAATCCATTGTATGGTATGGTCGTAAAGTAAGGCATTTGAGTGATGTCTGGTATTGTCCCGACCACTGCTTTTACATTTTGGCTATACAGCTGCCCACACAATTGGATTAAGGATTCTTCGAAGCCAAGGCCAGGAAAACCAGCAAGTGGAGACATCGGGTTTTGTGTTGCGCCACTTCTCGCATACGGCAACACATCCTCTATTCCCAAATAAATGCTACAAAATGTAGGATACCCTCCATCAAAAATATTTTCTTGAACGGATGAATAGTCACCTGAACCGGGGAGGTTAAATTGATCCTTTGACATTCTCGCGAAAAAGGCATTGTGTTGAGGAAGATTAATGTTGCCAAAAGACGTTGAAACCATATCAATCATTCGCAGGCCTGGTACCCCAAAATTTGAATATTTATTTTGGGAGGAATAAACCGAAGCTGTTAAGGCTTCTCCTTGTTGCGCAAACCGCACGGGAGAAAGCCCAGTTGCACCAAGACAATCTGTTTTGTACCCTAAAATTAACTTTGATAATAAACTAGAATTTGCACCAATATTTGCGCTTCCCATTAATGGATTATAAATTTCCCCTGCGCCAACTAATTGCAGTTGTGTTTGTAGAATTGCGCCTAATGAATTTTGTTGTCCATACTGATAAAGTGCATCATCCATGTACCCTGCAGTATTTCCATCACCGATAGCAACGAATTGCTGAAGATTAATTTCTCCTGGAGAGTTCGGTAATAAATTTTCCTCTGGTTTACATGAAGTCAAGGTGATACCAAAAAGGCAGACGAATACTATTTGCTTAAAAAATGAGTTGCGTTTTACCATTTGTATGAAATTGAAAGTCCTGGTGCTAAAGCAATGGTGGTATAAGTTCCACTTAAGTTTGTCTCCAAATTAGTATCGGAACGTGTGATTTTAGTGTAATAAAAAGAGGCGTCAACACAAAACTTTTCACAAAATGAATACCCAATCCCTAGGGTGCCATAGATGCGATTCCCGTCTGGGGTTTCTGGTGTTACATAACCGGACGGAACAGGGCAAAACCCATAACCACCCCCTATTCGAAGGGCTAAACTTTTACATGGTTTGATTTCTACACCACTGCGAAATGCAAAAATACTTTTATACAAGCGTGGGGATTTCGTGTCTGATAAAGAACTTGTGTTTGTCGCGTAATCAAATGCTAAGGTATCGTATGCCTTCCACCCAACTCTATTAATATCCAATACAACAGTAAAGGCCGAACAAGGGTGATATGCAAAACCGAGCGTGGTCACTGAAGGAAGAGGGAGTGAGCCTGTAAACCCCCCATTTGGAAAATTAGCTGCTAAACCATTCGGTACTGTAAATGTAGCCTCACCATTAGGTAAATTCATGTTTATTTTAGAACGGTAACTTAATCCAATAGATAATTGCTTACTCGGATTGAAGTATATACCAAGATTATACCCGAAGCCGATGGCCTTTCCAGCTAATTCAGCGTGACCATAAGTGCCACTTGAATCTTGAACGGGGATGTCTTTTTGGAGATTCACCTTTCCTTTACTTATCACAAAGCCACCGCCAATTCCTATATGATCCGCTATACGATAGGCAAAGGTCGGTTGAATAAATATGGCTTTTAATTCTAAGCGTGTTAGTGCAAATCGGCCAATCCAATTGTCTTCATATTGTATAGTACTGCCAAATGGTGTGTTAATCGACAAACCGAATTTTAATTTTGCCGCTGGTTTAAGCTGAAACATACCATATACAGAAAAAGGTGTGCCTACCGGAGAATTCGATCGATAGGCCGTTTGTGTTGAAGAGTCAACAAACATAACATTTCCGAAAACAGGAGTTACCCCAGCGACAAGATTGTTTTCATCCAAAAAAACCGTGGATCCTGGATTACAAAAAAGTGCAGAGGCATCATAAGGCGCTGCGGAACCTGCTAAACCCATTCCCTGTTGGCGCTGAGATAAAAAATTTACCTGAAAACCTTGGGAAAAACCATTGTTATTGAAAACGAAGGATAATAAATATAAGGCTGCTAGGTAAATTCTTTTCATTTATACTAAATTGCGTATATCCAAATATATTAATAAATTATTAATATAGGGAGAACAGTGGAAATTGGCTATGTTTTTATTCGAAATTATCCTTGAATTCATCAAGGTCACGCCGATCTTTTTTGGATGGTTTTCCATCGCCATTTATTCTATATGATTTTTGAGAAAGCAAGTACTGTTCAAACTTTTCAATTTCTTCAGGTGGGGTGGTGTTTTCGATAAAATCGTGGACGAGTTTTGCGCCAATGCGCTTATCTGTTAATACAATTACTTTGTATGAAAAAACGGCACTATTTCGATGAATGGTGATAATATCATTTTCTTGGGGTTGATAGGAAGGTTTAATATCCTTAAAATTCATTTTTATTTTCCCCTTGGAAATTGCTTCATGCGCAAGACTTCTTGTCTTGGCGATACGAATAGCCCAAATAAATTTATCTAGTCGTAATTTCATGCTGTAATTTCTTTGACAAGGAATTGAAAACTAAATTATAGGAATGATCTATGAGCCCTAACAAATCTGCTTTTTGAATATCTTTATTCAACTGAATTGTATTCCAATGTTTTTTATTCATGTGGTAACCTGGCTTTACGGCCTGGTAAGTTTCCCTTAATTCAATGGCTTTTTCTGGATCACATTTTAAATTAATGCTTTCGCAAGTAACCGTGTCAATTAAAGCAAATATTTTATTGCCTATTGTAAAAACTAAGGTAACATCATCAAATGGAAATCGCTCATCAGTCCCTTTTAACGAAAGACAATAATTACGGATTTCATCAAGGAACACGCCTTAATTTTTAATGGATAGCTGGTGCGTTATCGTAATGACCCAACTTGTAAAGCATTTTAGAATGCTCTAATAAGGCACGTCCAAAAGTATTGTAAGAATGATATGGCAAATTAAATTCTGCCGCTGTTTGCTTCACTATATTCGCTAATTTACGATAGTGTACGTGACAAATGTTAGGGAATAAATGGTGCTCAACTTGGAAGTTGAGGCCACCTACATACCATGAAAACAAACGTGCTTTTGGAGCAAAGTTGGCTGTATTATACAACTGACTCACCGCCCAATCCGCATCGATATTTCCTGAATCATCAGGAACGGGGTAATTAGATGTTGGAACCACGTGGGCTGGTTGAAAAATTGCACCAAGAGTAAGCCCTGATATAAACAACATGATAGTAATCCCTAATATGCTAATATACCAAGGTGTTTCACACAACCAAATTGGAAGTACAATGAAAATAAAAGCAAAAATAATTTTGCCCACTATTATCGTAATCCAATGATTAGCATAAGTGATACTTTGCGATTCAATAAGTCCCATTTTCTTGAAACGTCTAGCTTGTTTATAATCTTTAGAAATAAACCAAAACATAGTCATTAAGCCATAAAAGAACCAAGCGTATACATGTTGAAAGCGATGTAATGCGTTACGCTTTTTATTCGGAGAAAACCGCAATAATGCTTCTGGCGGTTCAATATCTTCATCTAATCCGGTTACATTTGTGTAGGTATGGTGCAACACATTGTGTTGAATTTTCCAATTTACATCGTTACCACCTAAAATCATAATTACAGATCCGATAATCTTATTTACTTTTTCATTTTTTGAGTAGGCACCATGATTCGCATCGTGCATTACAGAAAGTCCTACTCCTGCCATTCCAAAGCCCATAATTGTCCACATTAGCAACACTAACCATGTCGACATTTCTACCGTTAACAAAAAGCATAGGGGTGTAAGATAAAAAGCAAGCATCGCAATAGTTTTAAAAACCATAGCGGCATTTGCGTGGCGCGAAATGTTTTTGGTTTTGAAATAATCGCCAACCCTTTTTCTAAGAACCTTGTGAAATTCTTCGTTGTGAGTTTTAGCAAATGTTACATTAGAATTAAACATACAATATGATATTTTGGTTACAAAGTTAGTCTATTTACTAACCTTTTTTGTTTTTAAACGCTTAAAATTAAATTTAGTTCGTTTAGTAAACTTAAAATCTATTTGTTTTCAGAAGCTGTCTTCAATAGAAAGAGTGGTTTTAAAGTAAACCAAGCCAAAATGGGAAAAAAGAGCATGGGCATTAAAAACCCTTTATAAAAATCAACAAAAAGCTGTGCGTCTTCGCTTTTGAAAACGGGATCCTGCATTTTTAAGACGTAAAAAACTAAAGCGACAGATGCAGCACTAAACAAAAGACCTGATAAAAGATCAGCAAGTATTCCCCTTTTAAGCAAAAAACCTTTTAATAAATAATATATAATTGACATTAATGTAGTTGAGAGCAAACAATTTTTAAAGAATGAAATGAAAATAATGTATTTGCTCGAACCTTCGCTAAAATCAACTAAGGTGTAATAAAATGTTGCATAAAAGAAACAAGCAATCGCCGATAGTAAACCAGAGGAAAAACTATGCAACATAATTCGTGATAAAATCCTAGTAAGAGTGCCTTTCATTTTTAATCATTTTAATGCTATGCAAATATAGAAACAATAGGCCAACTAAGAATAGAGAATTTCCCGTATAATAGAAAGTGACCTTGCATTATCAAAAGATGGTAAATGAATGCGCATATAGAATAAAAGATCTCCTAATGCCTGCTTTTGGATATCACTATGTGGCGCTACAAGGGTTGAAAAAAGGGTGTTAAGGTAATTAGCCATCGGTCCATTGCGCATGTATTCGCCTTCCCCATTATCGAGAGAAAAGTTTCCCGTTTTTAAGTTAAATGCCGATGCATTCGGAATGGTTTGTGGTGCAAAACCTAAGTTAATTGTCAGTTTTGCCGCGAACTCGAGTGGGAATTCCTTAAGCCGATTGGTATCGTTTAATTCCTGCGCTGCTGACAATAAAAAGGAAAACATTACTTGATCTGCTTGTTCTTCTTTTAATGTTTGCCTCAAAACGTCACTCACAAAAAAACTAATAAGCATTTTTGCTGGGTGACTTGCAGAGGACATAAACGGGGTGGCTATTGTTAAGGAATTAATCATTCCCAAATCACTTTCTGGCCTTTTATATGATGCGATTTCATAGTGTCCAAAAACAAAAAACGGAACTGATTTTTTTTTTGCGCCTTTGAAAATAAAATTCGAAATCCCTGATTTTTGGGTGTAAAAGGTTAGCATTAAACTGCTCTCGGAGTAATTAGTTTTACATAAAAGAAACCCGTAATCACTTGTTTTCATTATACTATCAGAAGATGAAATCTTCGGTAAAAATAACCATTCATCGTATTGAAACAATAAATACTGCCTTTATAACAAAGAAAAAATAATATTGATAAGTAACGACTACTTTTTGCCCGATTTACAAAATGAGATTTCTGAAATTCCGTTAGATATTGAGGAGGGTGGTTGCTAGTTTGTTCAAGGGCAACTAGAGATTTATAATCGCGATGCTGTTTGTAACAAAGGGTTTGGGAAAGCCTTAAGCTTAGTTAATGATTAATCTTAGCCTTTCCCATTGTTTACTTTAATGAGGTTTTTTTCCTCTTCTTCTTGTTGATCCTTCCAGTTTTTAAAGACCTTTTTAATTTTCGTGTCCTTCTTCGGCAGTTCTGCTTCTATTATTGGCGGTTTATTCGGTGTTTTCTCTACTTTGACTTTGGGGTTAAAGTTTATTTTTATATCCTCTTTTGGTTGTTCTTTTGGTATATACACATTAACCATTGAATCTTTCTTAAACAAACCAAACTCCGATTTTAGAATTGATTTTGCATCTTGCTTTGCCTCATTAATATTTTCCTTTTTTTGCTCTGATTTGGCTTTTTTATCCCACTCAATGATCGGATTATCTAGTGAACCATGCATCCTCATAAAAACTCGAAAGCCTGTTTGATCATCAATTATTTGACCAAATTCTGTGGTATTGTTCTGTTGTTTTATGTCTCTTAGGGAAAAAGCAAAACGATAATCAACGATATTTTCGAAAGTATGCGTCCCGGACACGTCTATTTCCATCGCTGAGGAAACGATTTTCATATTGGGTAGTTGAATAACGCCCTTATTGATAATGATGGTGTTTTCTAATGTCTCGAAGGATAAATCATTTAATTTCTTTTCGAATTCATTAATATTATTATTACCCAAAACTAATTTTCCCGCTTTGGTTCTTATACTAGCAATAATGTCCTTAAAAGACGCTACATCTTTTAGATGTCCGTTGTAAACTTTGAGTTTCAACTTCGCTTCTATTTCATTAAGAATTACGCCAGACCGCAAATCAAAAGGTGCACGAAATTCTAGAGCGGCCTCAGCGGTGCCTGATAAGTTTTTATCTGTAATTACTGTTTGATCGAAATTATTCCATTCTTTAAAGGCAGGTTTAAATGAGATATTATTACTATTAACATTTGCACTTAGATAAAACACTTCAGGTGTTTTTTCATAAATCTCCATGTTTCCTGAAACTTTTGAATCTGCATTAACACAACTAATTACGGGAAAATTTAGTCGGCGGCCCTTAATAACCATCGTTCCTGTAAGATTCTTAAACGTATGGTTTTCATAGCTTAGTTGTCCAATTTGTAATTCAACTTCTCCATTAATTCGATCGGGTAAAGCAAAAAAGCGATCTCCATCAATTTTTTCTGCTTTTGAAGTGGTGCCTAAGTCCGCGATATTTGTGTTGGAGCTTATTAAATTAACACTCGTATTTAAATCCCCTGAACCGTTTAAATAATTAAAAATATTGCGAAAGGTGCCCGTTATTTTAATGTCCGTTTGATCAATGTTAAAGCTTGTAGCGCTTATTCCCAGCTCGCTGCCTTTCAAAGAAATTTTACCATTAATTTGATCAAAACTTCTTTTATCATTATCTAATTTAACTTGCACTTTAGAAAGTTCTATCGCTCCTTCACATTGCTTAACCTCAATTGACTCATTAATTTGCTGTAAAGAAAATCTTGTGTCGACTTTTAACCTTCCAAAAATTTTGTCAATAAATGGAAATTTAAAAATGCCATTAGCAATACGAAGATCTACATTCCCTGCTGCCTTTCCTACATAGGTAGGGCTTGAAAAATTTCTTATGAGTAAGTCCCCACTAAAAGGCCCTCCAGCTGTCCGAAAATTAATTCTCTCCAATTTAAGATACTCCTCCTCGGCGCCACCCGCATTGGTGTATTTTCCTTCTAATGAAATGTCTGTGGCTTTCATTTGGTTTTCTGGCTCCGTAAGAGTGCCCTTATTTATTCCAAATTCACAAGAAACAACTAATGGCTTGGATGAATCGGTTGGGCCATTTATCCCTAAATCAAAATAAACCTCGCCTGATCCTTTGTATTTTTTAACGTCCTTTTCTTGATCTAAGGAAAGTGTATTTACAAGTTCTGTAAGCGAAATGTCTTTTGAATGAACATTAAAGGAAAGACTATCATTGGATACTTTACCATCTAATACAAAGGGTAGGCCTTCCATATCAACTTGGGCTTTCGGTATGTTAAATAACCCTCGTTGATTATCAACCAAAATATCTAAAGAAAATAAGGTGTTTTTATTGGCCAATAAAACCACTTGTCCACTTTTTATTTGATTGACAAATAATTCACAATCAGCTTTTAAGGTGTATTTTTCGGCGCTAAAATTTCCAGAAAAGCTTGAGTTTTTAAAGGTGCTCTTGTAGTGTTGATCAGTAGCTGAATTATAATATACGAGGCGTAATTTTTGTATAAAAATATGTTGAAGGTTTATATTTGATGTCGATGGGCCGTTAGAGGTTTTGGGTTTAAAAATATCGTAATTTGATTCTCCTTTACTATTCGTTTTTAATTTTGTAACTCCATTGGAAACCTCTAAATATTTAATATTATATTGTTCATTCCAAAGATCTATCGGATTAAAACACATCCTAATGTTATCGGCAGATAACAAGGTGTCAGCATGGTTTATGGTTGAAAATTTATCCTTAATATAAACCCCTTTTAAGTCAACGGAAAGATTTGGGAAGCTTCCCCAAAAAACCAAATCCACATCCGAGACTTGAATAGGCTCAACAAGTTCATTGTTAAGTTCATTTAATACTATTTTGCAGATGTGGTCATTAAAAAAATAAAGGGTTGCAGAAATTAACAAAACAATTCCAGTAGTGATCCCCAAAGACCAACTAAGAATTTTAAAAAGTGTGTTTTGCTTTTTAGACTTTGGTTTATCCCCTGTTTTCTCCATAATTAATTCCAAACAATTTGTTGGAAAGAGTTAACGTATTGGGGGACGCTAAGGTTACGTTTAATAGAAAAGAGTTTTTTTAACTTCCAAAAAAATGAACGAAAGGATGTTAAGTCCTTAGCATTTTTTAACCATGGTTAAAATTGTCGCCATTGCTACTGTTTCGCCGGTTTCATCATAAACATCAACCAAAAACTTCACTATTCCTTTAGGTATGTCGTCTTCGGAACGCTTTTCTTGATCTATTTTCTCTTTTACAGTAAAACGAACGCCAATGGTTGCTCCGGGATAAACTGGCTTGGTGAATCTCGCTTCTTCAATGCCATAATTTAATAAAACAGGTCCTTTTTTAGGGTCAACGAATAGTCCTGCCGCTTTGGATAAAATAAAATATCCGTGAGCGACCCGTTTTTCGAATATCGTACCCTCTAATGCTGTGGCATCCATGTGGGCATAAAAATTATCACCTGATACATTTGCAAAATTGACAATGTCTGCATCCGTAACGGTGTGTTTGTGCGTAAATACTGTTTCGCCAATAACTAATTCCTCAAAATGCTTTCTAAAAACATGTGGATTTGCCTCTGGCATATCGCTTCCAACCTGAAATTGTTGTGTTATTTCGCTTATTGTTGTCGGGTGCCCCTGAATAGCGGTGCGTTGCAAATAATGTAAAACGCCTCTTTTCCCGCCCATTTCTTCACCACCACCAGCCCTGCCTGGGCCACCATGAGTTAACAATGGCATTGGGGATCCGTGACCTGTACTTTCTTTTGCGCAAGCATCATTTAGCACCAAGATTCTACCGTGCATGCTTGCTGCTCCAAGCACATAATCGACAGCCTCTTTATTGTTTGGAGTTACAATTGATGATACCAAAGAGCCTTTGCCCATTTTACTTAATTCAATTGCCTCATCAATTGTTTTGTATGGCATAATGGTACTTACCGGGCCAAAGGCCTCTACATTGTGGCAATCTGTATTTGTAAATGGTTTATCGTTAAAGAAAATAATTGGCGGCATAAATGCACCTTTATTTTTATCGGCACCTTTTACTTCAAAATTCTCGAAGTTGCCA
>Ga0208858_1000029_pt1 | contig 43317 bp, 41 predicted proteins | sample LakMenEpi16Nov12_FD_150704 | JGI IMG/M metagenome (GOLD analysis project Ga0208858, IMG submission 150704) | Freshwater microbial communities from Lake Mendota, WI - 16NOV2012 deep hole epilimnion (SPAdes) | ecosystem: Environmental > Aquatic > Freshwater > Lake > Epilimnion/Euphotic zone ...
CACCAATCACCAATCACCAATCACCAATCACCAATCACCAATCACCAATCACCAATCACCAATCACCAATCACCAATCACCAATCACCAATCACCAATTACCAATTACCAATCACCAATCACCAATCACCAATCACCAATCACCAATCACCAATCACCAATCACCCATTACAGCATTTTCATATCCTGAACAAAGCTGGTGTAAATATTACCCTGCAAAAATTGGGAGTTTTCCATAATTTTTTGATGAAAGGGAATGGTTGTCGGGACTCCAGTAATGGCACATTCTCTCAATGCGCGTTTCATGCGGGTAATTGCTGTAGCTCGATCTGGTCCCCAGACAATTAATTTACCAATCAGGGAGTCGTAATAAGGGGGAATGTTGTAATCCGTGTATACGTGGGAATCAATCCGCACTCCTGGTCCTCCAGGTGGTAGATAACCAGTAATTTTACCGGGGGCTGGGCGAAAATCATGATCTGGATCTTCGGCGTTAATGCGACATTCAATAGAATGTCCTCGAAGAACCACTTCTTTTTGTGTCAGCTTTAGTCTTTCTCCTTGAGCAATGCGAATTTGTTCAACTACTAAATCTATACCAGTAATCATCTCTGTAACTGGATGCTCAACTTGTATCCGGGTGTTCATTTCCATGAAATAGAATTTACCGAATTTGTCTAGAAGAAATTCGATAGTTCCAGCACCGCTGTAGTTAATAGACTGGGCAGCTTTAACGGCAGCTTTTCCCATTTTTTGCCGTAAATCTGGATCAAGAGCCGGACTAGGGGCTTCTTCTAGGAGTTTTTGGTTACGACGCTGAATTGAACAATCTCTTTCACCTAAATGGATCACGTTGCCGTAGTTATCCGCTAAAATCTGAAATTCAATGTGCCGGGGACGTTCAATAAATTTTTCTATATAAACGCCTGAATTACCAAAAGCTGCTCCTGCTTCCCCTTGAGCCGCGAGGAATAGTCTCACAAATTCATCTTCGGAACGGACAAGCCGCATTCCTCTACCACCACCACCGGCGGTAGCTTTAACCATTACAGGATAACCAATTTTTTGAGCGATCGCTAATCCTTCTGCTTCTGATTCTACTAACCCTTCACTACCGGGAACTGTAGGAACACCGGCTTTTTGCATAGTTTCTTTAGCGGTGGACTTATCCCCCATCAGCCTGATAGATTCGGGTGTAGGTCCAATAAAAGCAATATGATGATCTGCACAAATTTCAGCAAATCTGGCATTCTCTGATAAAAAACCATACCCAGGATGAATGGCACCGGCATTGCGCGTTAATGCAGCAGCAATAATATTGGGAATATTCAAATAACTTTTACTGCTGGCAGGTTCACCAATGCAAACGGCTTCATCTGCAAGTTGGACGTGCAGCGCGTTTCTGTCAACAGTGGAGTGAACAGCAACTGTGGCAATTCCCATTTCTTCACAGGCACGGAGAATGCGAAGGGCTATTTCTCCTCGATTGGCAATTAATATTTTATCAAATTTCATTTTCGAGTTGCGATATCAGTACCAGTAGATTCACATTTTCTCCTATCCTGTTGACATAAAGCGGTTGCATTACTGCAAATCGTGACAGGAGATTCCCAAACCTCATTCTTAGCAGACTATTGGATTATCTGGCATCTTTGCTAGACCTCTTAATATGACTTGTGCTGTAACTATATTTCTGTTAGTCTCATACCCATTCAAAAAATATTTGGGAAATATTGGAAAAATATTGTATTTGAGAGATTTTTTTATGTTATACTCTAATCTGTGTTCAAAACCGCGCGGATGTGGCGGAATTGGTATACGCGCACGCTTGAGGTGCGTGTGGGCATAGCCCTTGCGAGTTCGAGTCTCGCCATCCGCATTTTTGAATGTAAATAACCCGCTGTTATGTCAGAAAAATGATTATAGCAGCGGGTTTACATTTTTTAGGGAACAGGGAACAGGGAACAGGGAACAAGAGATGGAAAGAATTTTCCCAATAACCAATGATTGACCAGCTTCTTCTAGTGATGCTGGTTTTTGTGCTATTCATAGAAATATATATAAACTTTTGTAAAGAACATTGAATACTACTTTTAATCCCACAAATGATCTAATCCTACCAAGTGCTTGGCATTGTCTAACTCCCATTTGGCAAGGTGGGGAGGAAGCTATTAAACGCGGGTTACCTCACAGTCAGTTAGCTCCTACTTGGCAATTATTGCTTTTGGGTGATGGTTCTCCGACTCGACACGTCCAACTATTGACGGGTGAACCAACGGAGGTAGATGTAATTGATATGTCAGCAATTGGCATGAATACTGATAATGCACCAACTATGATGCAGATGCTACCGGGTCCAAGAGTGCGCCGACAGGTTTGGGTGCGAACTGCTTCCGGTCAGCGGTTATATTATGCTGCTTCTTGGTGGGAAGCAAGTCATGTAGATGAGTATTTACAAAACAAGTCTTTGCCAATTTGGGCAAGTTTAGCGCGGTTACGAACTGAGTTGTATAGAGATGTGCAAGGTATTTATTATGGTAACTCAGAAGCGTTAGAGACGGGTTTTCAGGAACAGGGGCCTTTTTGGGGTCGCCATTATTTGTTTTGGCATCATGGACAACCGCTAACTTTGATTTATGAGGTTTTTTCGCCTTTTTTAACTAAATATTTAGGCGCTATGAATTATGAAAGTTAATTTTGCCAATCACTAATCTCCAAAACCAGATTGGATTTTCAGGATGAAATTAACATCTTTTTCGTGTGTTCCTGTGTTTTATGTTTCGCGCAAAGTGGCAAAGGAGCAAAGATGCAAAGAAGAAATTAATTGTGAGAATAATAGAAAATTATCAAAATCTCATCATTCAATTACAATCAAACATCCTGTTAATCCTTAAATCGGTGGATATCCTGATTCTCCTAAGTTATAATAAGTTATATTTAAAACGTCTTAGTCGTGTAATTCCATAGGTTTAGCATTGCTAAACCCCTACACACCTGCTAAACCCCTACACATCTCAGTTTTTAACTAATTATCTGGGCGCTATGAATTATGAAGGTTAATCTTGCGAATGACTAATCCCCAAAACCAGTTAGGATCAAGATAATCGGAATTGATATTTTCAAGCATCCACTGGAGAGAAGTGTTTATGAATCTGGTTGTACTCCAGAACTGGCTAGATAATGCCTCTTTTGCTGTCTTATTCTGTACGATGTTGGTTTATTGGGTGGGGGCGGCTTTTCCGAGTTTATCGGTGACAGCGGCTTTGGGAACAGCCGGTATGGCGATCGCTAATTTGTGTATGGCGACTTTATTAGGGGCTAGATGGATCGAAGCGGGTTATTTTCCCCTGAGTAATCTCTATGAGTCTTTATTTTTCCTGACTTGGGGAATTACTGCTGTCCATTTAATTGCCGAAAATAGCAGTCGTAGTCGTTTGGTGGGAGTTGTGACTGCACCTGTGGCAATGTGCATTGCTGCTTTTGCTACTCTGACTTTACCATTAAATATGCAGGTATCAGAGCCTTTAGTTCCGGCTTTGAAATCTAATTGGTTGATGATGCACGTCAGTGTCATGATGTTGAGTTATTCCGCTTTGATGGTAGGCGCATTGTTAGCGATCGCATTTTTAATTGTTACTCGCGGCCAAAATATCCAATTACAAGGTAGTTCCTTTGGTAATGGCGGTTATCGGAGTAATGGCTATAAACTACTTAAAGCTGGTGAGTTAGTTACATCTACACCCGCTGCGGAAACTAATGGCTTTTCTCGCGTTCAAATTAATAACAACGGAACTGGAACTGCGGTTTTGGATTTAGTCACAACCACTCCTATTCAAACCACTGAAATTCTTTCACCTCAACGCCTCAACTTGGCTGAAACCCTCGATAATATCAGCTATCGCATCATTGGCTTAGGATTTCCCCTCCTAACTATCGGTATTATTGCTGGTGGTGTTTGGGCTAATGAAGCCTGGGGTTCTTACTGGAGTTGGGACCCTAAGGAAACTTGGGCGTTAATTACTTGGTTAGTTTTTGCCGCTTATCTGCATTCTAGAATAACTCGCGGTTGGCAAGGGAGAAAACCTGCAATTTTAGCCGCTGCTGGTTTTGTTGTAGTTTGGATTTGTTATCTTGGTGTGAATCTTTTGGGTAAGGGTTTACATTCCTACGGTTGGTTTTTGTAAGTTCATCTCTTTTCCCCCTTTTCTTTTGAGAGGGGGGGGTTCGCGCAAAGACGCTAAGGAGCAAAGGCGCAAAGAAAGAACTATATTGACACTCCCCGCTCTAAAGAGACGGGGATTCTTAAGAGATTACGCTCTTAATATCCTTATCACTAAGGTTCCCAGGCTCAACACGTTTGCCCTTTGGGCGTGCTGATATCTCCTCAAGATTTTCTGGGCGTAGACTTTCCCCCAGTCCGGGGGTAGGTTTTTAAATCTTGTACTGATAAGAGCATTCTAGCATTTTTAGCGCAGTATAAATGCTAGAATGCTCTTATCCCTTGCCTGAAGTCCGAAAAATGCAACTGCGTTGCTGTTTCTCAAGGGTTTTCAGCATTTTTCTTATAATTCATGTTGTTTTATAAATACATAACCAGCCTTTATGCTCCCTAATTTGACGCAATTTGGTATCTCCAGTTTGTTTATGTTTTTCGTTCTTTCGACACGATACCTGATTGTGTCTTCGCTTCTTTATTGGTTGCTTTGGGTTCGTCGTCCCCAGTCTTGGGAAGTTCGTCGTCTTCATGATCTGGATAGACGGAAGAGTAAAATGAAAAGCGAAATCAAATGGTCTCTCTTTTCCTGTCTTATTTTTGCTTTACCCAGTGCTTTTATCATGGAAATGATCGCATTAGGACAAACAAAAGTTTATATAAATCCTATCCAATATGGCTGGGTTTATTTGCCAGTAAGTCTGTTTATATATTTGTTTATCCACGATACTTATTTTTATTGGACTCATCGCTGGTTACACAATCCTAGCATATATCACCGCTTTCATAAGGTGCATCACGAATCTATTAACCCTACTCCCTGGACTTCTTTTTCTTTTGATCCAGTTGAGAGTATGATGACGGCAATTATTATTCCTATTTTGGTTTTTATTATTCCCATTCACATTAGTATGATCGTTTTATTGCTAACATTAATGACGATATTTGGCGTTGTCAATCATACAGGTTATGAGGTTTATCCCCGTTCCTGGATGCGTGGTTTTTGGGGGAAAAATTGGATTACTCCAACTCATCATACTCTTCATCATCACAAGTTTAATTGTAATTATGGTCTTTATTTTCGGTTTTGGGATCAGTTGATGAATACAGATGTAATGATAAAAATGCCATTTATTTTAGAAGGGAAACAGAAGTAATAATGGCAAAGCTATTTTGCCCAAATAAAAAACCAAATTTATTAAAAAACCAGGTTTTTTGTACATTGTTAAATACACTTTCAATAATTGCTTCCAACTTCACAACCCATTTTTAGGGATTGTTTCGTTGTGGTGTTTGCAGAAGAGTAAAACTATCTGTACTAAAGCGCATGATATTTCCAGGCTTAATATCTCTATGAATATAGATAACTTCGTTAGTACCTTCATTATTATAAATATATTTGAAGTATGTTCATAATTTCGTTGAGAATACTGATAACCTCATCCTCAGAAAATTTTTTATTCTGCTTGAGCTTCTCATCGAGTTCTTTAGCTAAATCTTGTCCTTCGATATAATCCTGCACCAAGTAAAAAAACTTCTCTCTATAGCCTGTTTCTTCCTCAATTTCCAAAGTAAAAAAAGCCAAAAATCTGGCAATTCGTGAATGGTTCAATTTATCCAAAATAGTAGCTTCTCTCACAAACATTTCTTCTATCCGTCTGAGAGTTTGTGGAGATAAAATTTTTCCAGAACAATTTTGGGGGTGCAACAGTTTAATTACAAGGGTTGTAGACGGAAAGTCCAGATCCTTGGCTTTAAAAGTTATACCAAATCTGTCGCTTTCTAATAAATCTATGGGTACAAAATGCCCCTGCAAAATCAATGGCATTCGACAATTGGCACAAAGTAATTTTGTTGCAGACCTTGAATTTAAAATTTCGTCAGAAATAGTATTTTCAGGTTTTATGCAACTTGGATGAGTGCAGTAAACTTCCATTTATTTACCTCCACAATTAGTTGAATCACACACCAGATAACAAGACTCCGTTTATGTCACAGAATATTATTCTTACTATTTTGCGACATATTTCTTAAACACAAATGTGACATATTTACTTACAGGTGTCAACCCCATAACAGAGATTTAAATTTTCAGATCACGTACCTAACTATCACCTTTGCCTAAGTGATAATAATCACAGAGCATAATTGATGTTAAATTACTGTAAAATAGTCACAATCGTGAATATATAACTGATGCAATTAAAATCAAGGATGAATCAACAAGAGTTTGAACGCGTATTCTATAACCTCACAGAAAACCGCAAAAACGTATTGCAAAAAATACTTTCAGGCCACACAGATATGGATATAGCCGAAGCGATGAACATTACAGAAGCATCCGTGAGAAAGTATGTGGAAAGAATATGTTACGAATTTGGACTGAATAATGAACCTGCTGATAGTCGTCGTTACAAACGCTCAGACTTGGTTGGATTGTTTGCTAAATATAAACCAGAGTTATTAACTGATAGTCAATCTAAATGGACAAAAGAACTAGCAAAAACAGAAGATGAAGATCATGAAGATATTACTAAATCTATCTTGTATTTACTATCAGTTCATAAACCCGTTCCAGAAGAATTAAAAAAGGTGCTAAGACGCATGAATTTCAGTGAAAAGGAAAAAAAAGAAATTGCTAAATCTCTAAATCAATTAGGACATGAAAGCTACCTGAGTAATGATTTTATAATTGCTGCATCTTATCTAGAATTAGCAGTGGAATTAAATAAAAATCATGGTTCTGCTCACTATAATCTAGGGGCAACTTACGAAAAGTTAGATAATTTAGATGATGCTTGTCATCATTATCAGATTGCAATTAAATATCAAAACCGCGCTGCTGATGCTGCTATTAATAATTTAGCTCGGTTGCAAATTCTCCAAGGAAATAGTGCAGATGCTGTGAAAATTATTGAACCAATTTTGTCAAAAGTGAAAGATGACACAGTTAAAGTTTCATTACACAAAAATCTTGCTTGGGCATATTTTCAGCAAAATTCTTATGAACAAGCACAGCAACATTTACTTATTTGTCTGGAATTAGAAAACAATTATGCCCCAGCTTATTGCTTATTAGCACAAGTCCAAGCAGCACAAGGAAATCGGCAAGCTTCTAGAGAATCATGGCGAAATTTTATAGAATTTTATACCCATGATCAAGAACTTAAAAAAGCCCATTGTAAATTACCAGAATTAGAAATTTGTAAGTTGGAAGCGATGAGAATTATTAATTCTCCAGACAAATAATATCCGCTCAATTAATTAGGAGGAACTATAGGATCATCCTCATCTCCTTGATGACTCTGTGTAAACCAAATATTTTGTATTTGCAGTGATTGTATTGGCATTAGCTGCAAAGTATGATCCTGTCTGTTGACGTTAGCAACTTCTGCTAGTGAAATTACTAAATTATCTTGATAAGCCATAACAACCTCTTTTTTGTCCTTACATAATCAAGTATCTCAATATTAGATGTAACTGTAAATACAATTAACTAATCAGTATTTAGCTAATAAAACTAATAAAACTAATAAAGTTATGGCAAATTAAGATACAATCCAGAACAGGATATCAGGGAAAAACTAGACTATGGATGCGAAACAGATAATTAGAGGATTAAAGGATTGGGTAAAGCGTGAGAAAGCAATAGATTTGAACTTGAGTGATTGTCAAGAGGCGATTTTAGAATATTCTTTGCAAAATATCGCCTATGCCAATATGGATAATCTCGGTTATGCTGTTGACACTATCAAAAATAATACGGGTCCTGATTTATTCAAATACCTCAGTCAAGTTACAGATAGAAAAGTTAGCAAAAAGAATTGCTTCTTAACTCTCCCACGACTTTTAGAACATCCTGGTAGTGAGGAAGATACAGAAAACAATTTATTACGGATAGATTTACGGGAAGCACCAGTTCCTAAAGATTTCTACGGCCGTGTAGAAGAATTATCTAAGTTAGAAACATGGATAGTTAAAGAACACTGTCCTTTGGTGGGGGTTTTTGGTATGGGTGGGATTGGGAAAACACCACTATTAAGAAAGTTTGTGGATAAAGTTAAAGATAAATTTGATTATATTATCTGGAAGAAGCTTGAATATTCCCCTTTTTTAGAAGATTTTTTAAATCATATAGAATCATATTTTCCAGCTAATAATTTAGAAAAAAATCCCCATAAAAAAAATATATCTCAGAGAATTCTTAGCCTAATTTCTTTCTTAAATCAACATCGTTGCTTACTGATTTTTGATAATTGGGAAAAACTAATGGCAACTGATGAAATATCAGAAGATCAGCAAAAAATAAACTATTCTAACTATGGAAAACTTTTAAAATCTGTGGCAACATTAGAACATCAAAGTTGCGTAGTATTTGTCAGTTTACAAACACATCAACAAATGGATATTGCGGACAGATCCAGAGTTAGAGAATTAACATTAACTGGTTTAAATAATCAAGATTCTCAATACATATTGAATAATTTTAAATTGTCACAAAAGGGAAGAGAAAGACTTATTAAACAGTATCAAGGACATCCATCAGCTTTAGAATTTGCTGCTCAACATATTCAAAATAATTATAATGGTGAAATTGATGACTTTCTCAAAGGAACATTTTTTATTCATGATGTCATAACTGATTTATTTGATAAACATATTTCTGGTTTATCAAATATAGAACTCAATATCGTGCGAAAATTAGTTTATGAAACAGAACCAATGTCACTTCCTGAAATTTATCAATTATTTCCCTCTATTTCTCAAGCAAAAATTGGTCAAGCCATAGATAAATTATGTACAGATGGGTTAATTGCAAGGGATGATAGCCAAAGATTACCAACTTTTTGTATTGTGCATCCTTTACTTATTAAATATATTAAAAGACGTTTCCCTAAAAAAGATGACTAAAATGACAAATTTTTCCAGAAAAATCCGTAAATATCCAATTTTGGCTAAACGGTTATTTTTAATAATCTTGATACTTAGTTTTTCTTTCTGGATATATTTGATTTTTAATCCACAATTATTGATAAATATTTTTTCTCAAAATTGGTGTAAAGATTTTGAGTTAAATGACAATTTATCTTGTGGAGAAGAAAGTCTCTTTACAAAAAATAAATTTCCATTGTTTCAACAAGGTAACTTTAAAAAAGCTGTTGATTTTTTTACTGAACAGAGACTTAATAATCAAAATAATCCAGAAATTTTAATCTACCTCAACAATGCCAAATTGATGCAACAAGGCAAAAAAAGTTACACTATTGCTATTGTTATTCCTATTAATCAGGATGCTAGAGGTATAGCAGAAGCCTTGTTAAGAGGTGCAGCACAATTTCAAGAAGATTTCAACAAAGATCCTAAAAATCCAGGTTTAAAAATTCTGGTTGTTAACGATGAAAATAAACCTGACACAGTTGATAAATTAGCTGAACATCTGCTTTCTAAAAATGATGTAATCGCAGTCATTGGACATTATACATCTGAAGTAACTAAAGCAGCTTTACCTGTTTATCAAAAGAACAAAGTTGTTGTTATTGCTCCTGCTACGGCTGCTAGAAAAAGTCTTTTTTCCGGTAAGAAAGTTTTACCAAACTTCTTATTTCGGACTATCCCCAGTGTGAAACTTCAGATTCCTAAATTAATTGAGCAATTGCAATTATCACAATTAGCTATTAAAGAAAAAGTAGCTGTTTTTTACAATCCAAACAGCACTTTTAGTCAATCTGCTTTTGAAGAATTTCGTAACCGATTAGGTGCAAGTAAGATAATTGAACAAGATATATCTATATCTAAATTTATGCCCCGTAAAATCTTAAATGAAGTTAGGCAGCAAGGGGCAAAAGCACTGATTCTCATTCCTGATGGTAAAGTTAATCATTATAGTTTTAAAAATACTTTAAACCTGATAGATGTCAATGAAGATCAACTGCCAATGGCAGGATACTCGACTCTATATGATGAGACTATACTCTATAAACAGAATGTCAAAAAACTTTTAATAGTCGTTCCTTGGCATCCTTTATCTAGTCCTAATAAAGAGATGATTCAAAGAGCTAAACAACTTTGGGGAACTGCTAACATAGGTGTTCAAACCGGAATATCTTATGATGCTACTTTGGTTTTGACAAAAGCTCTAGAAGAAGTATCTATATCTCATAGTTTGTCAAAGCAAAGATTGGCTATACAGCAGCAATTAAACAATATAAAACAGGTAACAGGAGGAGCTTCAGGAACTATCTCTTTTGATAATGATGGAGATATGATAGAAAACACTTCTCAAATAGTTCGTGTTATCCCTACTAAATGTGCCATATCTGGGGCAATATTTGTCCCAATGAACTATGATTTGACAAAATTAGATTGTCAATAAATGATCAAGAATTCTAAAATAAATAAGTAGTTGATTAACCCAAAAGAGAGAAAGCTATGATTGAACCTGGAGATATTATCCATAATCGTTATCATGTTCTGCAAGAATTAGGAGATGGTGGTTTTGGTAAGACTTTTGAAGTAGAAGATACGTTCATGAATGATCATAAAGTCATTAAAATTTTAACCCAATCAAGTGATAAAGTCTTGGGACTTTTTAAACAAGAGTTTAATGTATTACAACAATTAAATAATCCGGGAATTCCCCGCGTAGAAGCGGATGCTTACATTAAATTTCAATGTCCTCACACCCCGGAAATTTTACATGGTTTAGTCATGGAGAAAATTGCTGGACAGGATTTGGGTAAATGGTTGGAACAAAATTACAAAATTCCTAATAGCCAACAAGCTATCGAATGGCTAGAACAATTGACCCTGATTCTATCTCATGTTCATAGTCAGAACTATTTACATCGGGATATTAAGCCAAATAACATAATGTTAAAACCTGATGGTCAATTAGTATTAATTGATTTTGGTATTGTTAAAGAATTTATCCAAAAAATTCAAAAGCAAACTATTCCGGCTACAATAGTGGGATCATTAGGCTATTGTTCACCAGAGCAAGAAGCCGGTAAAGAGGTAGATTATACATCTGATTTTTTCTCCTTAGGGCGGACATTTCTGCATTTACTCACAGGAACTTATCCTGGATACGATAACTTTCAAAGAGATAGACAAACCGGAAAGTTATTATGGCAAGATAAAGCCCCAGAAATTTCTGAAGAATTTAAAGATTTAATTGATTATTTAATGGAGCATGATCCAAAAAATAGACCACAAAATACACAAAAAATTTTGTGGTTTATCCAAAAAATTAAAGCTGGTCAAAAACAAGTTATCCTCCCTATCCCAATTGTTTTCTTCAGCTTTGCTCTCAATTTTGTTTTTCTGACTTTACTAGCTATGGAAGTTACATTAGGTATAGGCTTGAAAGTTCTCTTCGTCGTTGTTCTATGTGTAATTGGCGGGTTTCTCTTTTTACCTTTGATTAAATATCTATTATGACATGGACACCCCTCCACGCCCAAATACATCGGACTATCCGCGCCCGTAATCTATTTGAGCGCAATCAAAAGCTATTAGTCGCAGTATCGGGTGGACAAGATTCCCTATGCTTAATTAAATTACTATTAGATCTACAACCCAAATGGGGATGGAATCTAGCCATAGCCCATTGTGATCATTGTTGGCGTGAAGACTCCCAAGCTAATGCTCACCACGTCGCCAATTTAGCGAAAACTTGGCACACACCTTTCTATTTAGAAACAGCTAATCAACCTGTTAACAGTGAAGCCACAGCCAGAAATTGGCGATATCAGGCTTTAACAAAAATTGCCCAGTCTTATAACTATCAATATATTATTACGGGACATACTGCCAGCGATCGCGCGGAAACTTTACTATACAATTTAATGCGTGGTACTGGTGCTGATGGTTTACAAGCTTTAACTTGGCAACGTCCCCTAACTGACAATATCACGTTAGTGCGTCCATTATTAGAAGTTAACCGTTCCCAAACAGAGCAATTTTGTCAAGAGTTTAATTTACCAATTTGGGAAGATTCCACCAATCAAAATTTACAATATGCGCGAAACCGCATTCGTCAAGAATTAATCCCCTATTTAAAAGCGAATTTCAATCCCCAAGTAGAAGCAAATTTAGCGCAAACAGCCGAACTTCTACAAGCAGAGGTAGAGTATTTGGAACAAACAGCCCATCAGTTGCGGCTAGAAGCCTCAGTACAGGGCGAGAAAGGTAATTTAAAGGTAAACCGCTGTTTATTAAAAAAAGTACCCCTAGCTTTACAACGTCGGGTCATGCGTCAGCTACTTCAAGAAATACTTCCTGATGCCCCTAATTTTGAACACATTGAAAAAATCACAGCCTTAATCACAGCCCCAAATCGCTCCCGAACAGATCCTTTTCCCGGAGATTGGACAGCAATAGTCCAAGGTGACTGGATTTATATATACTAGGACTTACGCATTGACAGAATAAGTAGGTAGGCGGAGAAAAATCAAAGTATATTTCGTTTTGTGAAATGGCTAAAACTCAACCACAATAACGCATTGAGGTGAATTTACATATCGTTACACATTTTGGTTATTTAACGTCCACTTACTTAACAAAATAATGCATTGATAAATAAGGGTTGTCTAGTAATGGGTATGGGAGAATGAGAGAAATTACTAAACCCTCGACAGCACAATGCAATCTAGACATCTACACCTTATTTTTGCTGTCAGAGCCAAAGTATGGAGGGTGCAGTAGGTTAGCGGAGATATTGGGAGATGTTTCACATGATAGTGTAAACCGCTTTTTATTGAGAGAGAGATACGAACCCAAAGATTTATTCAGCATATATAGAGAAAATTATCAACCTGGAAGGAGGGATATTAAGTATAGACGATACAGTCATAGAAAAGATTTACAGCGACCCTAAAAATGCGGAATTAATCAGTTATTTTTGGTCAGGGAAAGCCCATAAAACTATTGGCTTAAATTTAATTAGTCTATATTACAGCGATATTAATGGTAATTCAGTCCCAATAAATTATAGGATATATGATAAAAAGGAGGGAAAAACAAAAAACGATTATTTTAGAGAAATGCTTTGTGAAATAATAAGCTGGGGAGTCAAACCCAGAATGGTAACAGGAGATAGTTGGTATTCTGGAGTAGAAAACTTGAAATTTATAAAAAACCAGAAATTGGGTTTCCTATTCGGAATTGAAAAAAATAGAACTGTTTCCAATGAGCCACACAAGTATTGTCAAGTAAGCACTCTGGCTATTCCCCAAGAAGGATTAAGGACTCATCTGAAAGAATTTGGATTTATAAAATTGTTTAGGAAAGACTTTAAAAAGGAGCGTAGGAAATGAATCCAATTGAATTAGAATGGCAACATCTTAAACGAGATGAAATTGCCGGAAAAATGTTTGAGGATGAATTAGAACTAGCGTACGCAGTTATGGATGGTGTTGAAACCAGATGTAAAAAAGGAAAACACCGGACAGAACGTACTAAATTTAACAAAGCTAATTAGGTTAACTTTTCTTTACATACCTTTAAATTTTTCTATTCACCTACTTAGTAGAAAGAATGTTGGTTTACAAATTCTCATCCTATAGCCGTCAGGAGTTAGAAGCAATGTTAGGATTAACAGAATGGCAAAAAACCCGATTTTATCAAGAAGTAAAAGAAGAAACAGAGTTAGAAACGAAGTTAAAAACCATTCCTAGACTGTTAAATGAGGGGCTAACTGTAGAACAAATTGCTCGGATACTTGAGTTAGAGATCGAAGTGGTGAAAACTTGCAATCAAACAGCAAAGTAATAAATAGACATTTGATAATCTGATTGAAACCGATACCTAAACCCACATAAAGTGGGTTTAATTAGCGTCTAATTGTAGGGTTACAGTATCTTAGCTCCGCGTAGACCAAATAACAAGCCTAGAGCTACACCCATAAACACGCCTAGAAAGACAATATATTCAACCACAGCCATTTGTTTTGCTCCAGATTAGTTACTTATTTCTATTCAATCATCAATAATTATTAAAGGGAACAGGGAATAGAAAAGAGGTTGTCAAATTGCGGTAAAATACCCAGACGAGTGATTATATTAGGGTTAGGGAATGACTTCTGTAATTAAAGTAGATATACCTGAAAAGTCTTATGATATTACCATTGCACCTGGGAGTTTAGATCAACTAGGTGAACAAATGGCGAGTTTGAAACTAGGTAAGAAAGTATTGCTAGTTTCCAACCCGATGATATTTAAATATTATGGCGAAAGAGCGATCGCCTCTTTAGAAAATGCCGGTTTTCAAGTCGTCAGCTACAACCTCCCCCCCGGTGAACGCTACAAAACCCTCAACTCCATCCAAAAACTCTACGACATCGCCCTGGAAAATCGCCTAGAACGCTCCTCCACAATGGTCGCCTTGGGGGGAGGTGTAATTGGTGATATGACAGGCTTTGCCGCCGCTACATGGCTCAGAGGAATCAATGTAGTGCAAGTTCCTACCAGTCTCTTAGCAATGGTAGATTCAGCTATTGGTGGTAAAACCGGCGTAAATCATCCCCACGGTAAAAACTTGATTGGTGCATTTCATCAACCCAGTCTAGTTTTAATTGACCCAGAAGTCTTAAAAACCCTGCCTGCTAGGGAATTTCGGGCAGGAATGGCAGAGGTGATCAAATACGGAATCATTTGGGACACCGAGTTATTTACTCAACTAACAGCAAGCAAACACCTTGACCAACTCCGCTATGTAAAATCCGACCTGATAAACAGCATATTAACTCATTCCTGTCAAGCAAAGGCAGATGTTGTCAGCAAAGATGAAAAAGAATCTGGACTGAGGGCAATTTTAAATTATGGTCATACCATTGGTCATGCGGTGGAAAGTCTCACAGAGTATCGTCTGTTTAAACATGGTGAAGCTGTAGGCATTGGTATGGTAGCAGCGGGAGAAATTGCTGTAAAATTGGGACTTTGGCAACAAGCAGACGCAAAACGTCAAAACGCCTTAATTAAAAAAGCAGGTTTACCCACCCAAATACCCGCAGATTTAGATATTGAAGCTCTTATTGATGCTTTGCAATTGGACAAAAAAGTTAAATCTGGTAAAGTCCGCTTTGTATTACCAACCCAAATTGGTGCAGTCAAAGTTACCGACGAAGTACCAACGGAAATAATTCGAGAAGTATTATTAGGGAATAGGAGTCAGGAGTCAGGAGTTTAGAAAAAAGAAGAAGAAGAAAATTCTTCCCCCGCTTCCTGCTGTTTGCCCTTTCCTTCTATACTGGTAAAGGCGCTGAACCATTCAATTGCCGAGCAGCATTGATACAAACAGGGCAATCACAGCCAAATAGCTTGATAGCTAGATCACTTTCAGCATCAGAAAATTCTAGTTCTTTGGGATTATTTGTATCTACTTGTGCTATTTGCATGGGTTCTTTTGCAACAGCAGGAGAAGTATTACTTACCTGTATACATACCTTTTTCGGAGTTGCAGAATGGGGAGACATGACGCAAGATAGATGAGTCCCAGTAGCGTCAATTGTTTGACTAGCATGAGCAGGTCTAGCCATCATCACCATAGATAACATGGATGTGAACAATACGGGGCTAGAAATTAAAGTTAAAATAAATCTTTTGTTCATGTACTGTTAAAAACCTTGTCATTAAGGAAATAAACCAATTTATCTTTTCCGACAACTTGGTTGTTAATCAGTCTATCTTACTAGGACTTACGCATTGACAGGAAATACCAAATAGGGGGTATGACTTTCAGGGATTTAAACCCGATTTTTCGATGATTTTTTAGCGATCGCTATTTATCTAGACTTCATCCGCAAAGCCTGAAACGACCAAATATCGTTCATACACATGATAGTTAATTTGTACAGTGCGTAAGTCCTAATTAATTTAAAAATTTGAAATAAGTTCAAATTTTCATCCATATTCGTGAGACAATTAAATTGTCAGCAAAGACATTAAAAACCTACCGGGGGACTCTCGGAAAGTTACGCTTGTCAGAGATGATTCTGCCAGTAATGGCAAACAGGATCAGGGCAAGAACCCAAATATTTAAGGAACCCTGCCTGAATCTGGGATAACTGAGAGATATAGTCTGAAACTCTCTATAGAATCCCCGCGTCTTTAGACCGGGGAGTGTCAATGCCTTTTACCAATTACCCGTAATTGCTAATATCACGTAAATTTTCGGCTTTTTATTTAAAATTAGTTACATGAAAGGTTAGAGTAAATACTCATTAAGATATAATCCAGATTATGTTTTAATTTGAGGTTTCGGCTTGTGCTAGGAATAAAAAGCATTAATATACATAATTTATCTATTTGGGTAGAAGAATCAAAAACCCAAGCAGCACAGGGAAAAGTTATTGAACGCATTCCTCAATTAGCTATTGTTAATCCTAACCGTTTTGCTGTTCATATAAGTTGCGAACCAGGAGAAAATTACAGTTTAGGAGATACAGCTTGTGTATTTCCATTTATGAGTGTGATAAAGCCATTTTCTCTACTATACCTGCTCGAATATTACGGAGTAAAACAGGTTTTACAATGGGTTGGGGTTAAATCCTCGGATGCGCCTTTTAATTCTTTAGTGCAATTAATAGCAGATAATGGATATCCTCGCAACCCCATGATTAATAGTGGTGCTATTACTCTCGCTGATAAGTTGCCAGGAAAAGATGGAAATGAATGCACACAATTGTTTTGTGAATGGTTAAATAAATTAGCAGATACTCAATTATATATAGATGCAAATATTTTAGCTTCAGTCCGTGTTAGTCGTTCTCGGATAAATATAGATATTACTAACTATCTCTACGAAGCTGGACATTTAAATAATATTGAATTATCTCTTGATGTTTATGAGCAAATATGTTGTATATCTGGGACAGTGGAAGATTTAGCGAAGTTAGGAAAAGTATTAGCTTGCAAAAGCGAGGTGATCAAAAATCAACACCGTCAAATTGTGAATGCGGTGATGTTAACTTGCGGTTTATATGAAGCTTCCGCTGAGTATGCTGTGAAAATTGGTTTACCAATAAAATCAGGTATTGGTGGTGGACTTGTCGCCATCATACCAAATCAGGGAGCGATCGCCAGCTACAGTCCTGCTTTAGATATTGTAGGTAATCCTGTAGCTGGTTTGGCACTAATGGAAACTTTATCTCAAAGTTTGCAACTGAGTATTTTTAGTTAATTACTCTTGAAATTGAGATTTAGGATTTTCCATTGTCTGAGTAGGTAAATTTGATTCCTCTGTTTCCGTGACTTTTGCTTCTGCTGCTACTGGGGGAGACGCAACGGGAGTTGATTTAACTTCAGGAATTTTAACTTCGGGAACTGGTTGTTTCTCTACTTTCGTTGCTGGAGTTGGTGTAACTTCAGGAACTTTAACTTCAGGAATTGGCTGTTTCTCTACTTTCGTTGCTGGAGTTGGTGTAACTTCAGGAACTTTAACTTCAGGAATTGGCTGTTTCTCTGCTTTCGTTGCTGGAGTTGGTGTAGCCTCAGTAGCTGGAATTTTAGCAGTATAAGTTGGGTCTACAATGCCACGGACTTCATCTGCTGTCAATTCCCCTCTGACAATTTTGGATAAAGTATCTTGACCATTGGGTTGATAATTAATTAATCTGATACTGGTATTAAAGGCATTTTTCACAGGTTGTCCTTGATTATCGAGGAATTCCAGTTTTACCCAAGTTTTACCAGGTTTAAACCCTTTGAGATAAATAGGTTGCCAACGATCAAGAATAAAGCTTTCACCATTAACTGTACTCCGAATGCGCCAATTACTCATTGTATCTTCAGGATTAGTTTCAGCGAGACTATGCAATGGTGCATTAGTTAGGTAAAAATCCAGCATAATGGGTTCTGCACCATAACCACCATTGGGACGACTATAAGTAAGTAACGGTAATTTAGAATCTGGGTTGTTTTCCTCGGTTTTCGTCAAGACGTGAAATGTGGTTTGAGTATAAGCACCTTCATTTTTAAAACTTTCATGCCACGGACGAGAAGCAAAAACGCGAAGAGTATGCGTACCAGGGGATAAGTCTGACAATACCACCGGCTGATTTACATCGTAAACAGCTATATAAGGTTGATTGTCTAAAATTAGGTGCAAATGAGGTCCAAGTTGCCATTGAGGGTCTTTAAATATCGGTAAGTCCTTAACTTGTAACTTTACTTTAACTATATTGTCTTGAAGAATTTCATCTACCTGGGGACTGAGGATGCTGACTTGGGGTTGATAACCCTCCAAACTGGGACGCAATGCTTGGATAACATTTGGTGGTGCGGTTTCGGAAAATGTCCCAGAAATTTCTGAAGCTGGGGGCGCTTTCATGAAGGGATTGATAGATATTTCCTGGCTATTTGCTGCTTCAGCGCAACTACTCAAATTTACAACTAGCACTAATGTGACAACCCATTTAATAATTGGGAATCTATTTGAGAAAAGTAACTCAAAAAATTTTCTGCACCCAGTGTTCATGTTTTTATTCCTTAATAGTTTTTAACAATTGACGCAATCATTGTGGCGCAAATTATGACTCATGGACTATGGATTAAGAGCATAAATCTATGACCAAAGTTATAAATCTACTTACTTTTCTTTGATTAAAATACCAAATAAGTGATTTTTTTGACTTAATCCCGGGAAAATAATTTGCTTATAGACCGCTAATTTTGGGTAAAAGTAGCTAAACAGCAAGGGTTTAAGCCGATTTCCGTATAAATCATCAGTTTTGCAAATTGTTGTTCTTTGTAAATTAAATGAAGAGTCTATTGACATTTGAACAATGTATAGGAACTGGTAACGTAAATTAGACCATAAACTTGGCTATGTTTAATTATTGTTAACAGGCCTATAACAATGTGCAAGTTCTGACTCTATAATTCAAAAGAAACAACTTTTCTTTTCCACACGGCAACCACATCGTTAGTCCAGAGAAATCTGAAAACTGCGAATGTGTTATTCTAGGTGGTATTCATGATTCCCAATTCCTTATAGAGAGGAGGTCGAATGACGATTAGTCCTCCGGAGCGAGAGGAAAAAAAAGCAAGAGTGATCGTTGACAATGATCCGGTTCCTACCTCATTTGAAAAATGGGCAAAGCCAGGACATTTCGACAGATCCTTATCGAGAGGCCCAAAAACCACAACCTGGATTTGGGATCTCCATGCCCTCGCCCATGATTTTGATACACATACAAGCGATTTAGAAGACATCTCCCGCAAGATATTCGCCGCTCACTTCGGACATTTGTCCATAGTAGCAATCTGGTTGAGCGGGATGTTGTTCCACGGTGCTAAGTTCTCTAACTACGAAGCTTGGCTGGCTGACCCGTTAGGCATTAAGCCTAGCGCTCAAACTGTTTGGTCTATTGTTGGTCAAGACATTTTAAATGGTGATATGGGCGGCGGTTTCCGCGGCATTCAAATCACCTCTGGCTTGTTCCAAGTATGGCGTGGCTGGGGTATCACTAGCTCCTTCCAGCTATATGTAACTGCAATTGGCGGCTTGGTATTAGCAGGCTTGTTCTTATTTGCTGGCTGGTTCCACTACCACAAACGCGCTCCTAAACTGGAATGGTTCCAGAACGTGGAGTCAATGCTGAATCATCACTTATCAGTGTTGCTAGGCTGTGGTTCTTTAGGATGGGCTGGTCACTTAATCCACGTTTCTGCACCAATCAACAAACTGTTAGATGCAGGTGTAGCAGCTAAGGACATCCCTCTGCCTCATGAGTTGCTGTTTAATACAGCAAAAATGGCAGAACTTTACCCTGGTTTCGCTAGTGGTTTAACACCTTTCTTCACCTTAAATTGGGGCGCTTACGCGGATATCCTCACATTTAAGGGCGGTTTAAACCCAGTTACAGGCGGCTTGTGGATGACTGATATTTCTCATCACCACCTAGCGATCGCTGTACTGTTCATCGTTGCTGGTCATATGTACCGTACCAACTGGGGTATCGGTCATAGCATCAAAGATATTCTAGAAGCTCATAAAGGTCCTTTCACTGGCGAAGGTCACAAAGGTCTTTACGAAAACCTCACCACTTCTTGGCACGCTCAGTTGGCTACTAACCTAGCTTTCTTGGGTTCATTGACAATCATCATCGCCCATCATATGTACGCGATGCCTCCCTATCCTTACTTGGCGACGGACTACGCAACACAATTGTGTATCTTCACTCACCATATTTGGATAGGTGGTTTCTTGATTGTTGGTGGTGCGGCTCACGCGGCCATCTTCATGGTGCGGGATTACGATCCTGTTGTTAACCAAAACAACGTTTTAGATCGCGTGATTCGTCACCGTGACGCTATCATTTCTCACCTTAACTGGGTTTGTATTTTCTTAGGCTTCCACAGCTTTGGTTTGTACATTCACAATGACACCATGCGTGCTTTGGGTCGTCCCCAAGATATGTTCTCCGACAGCGCAATTCAATTACAGCCAGTATTTGCTCAGTGGGTGCAAAACCTGCACACATTAGCTCCTGGTAACACAGCACCTAACGCTCTCCAAGTAGTTAGTCATGCTTTTGGTGGTGGAATTGTGGCTATCGGCGATAAGATCGCTATGATGCCCATTACTTTGGGTACAGCGGACTTCATGGTTCACCACATCCACGCATTCACCATTCACGTTACTGTTCTCATCTTGCTCAAAGGTGTATTGTACGCCCGCAGTTCTCGTCTGATTCCAGACAAGGCTAACTTAGGCTTCCGATTCCCTTGCGATGGTCCAGGTCGTGGCGGTACTTGCCAAGTTTCCGGTTGGGATCATATCTTCCTGGGACTGTTCTGGATGTATAACTCCCTATCAATTGTCATTTTCCACTTTAGCTGGAAGATGCAATCTGATGTCTGGGGAACTGTAGACGCAGATGGAACAGTAAATCACATTACTGGTGGCAACTTTGCAGAAAGTGCTATCACCATCAACGGTTGGTTACGTGACTTCTTGTGGGCGCAAGCTACACAAGTAATTAACTCCTACGGAACAGAATTGTCCGCTTACGGATTAATGTTCTTAGGCGCTCACTTTGTTTGGGCGTTCAGCTTAATGTTCTTGTTCAGCGGTCGTGGCTACTGGCAAGAACTAATTGAGTCCATCGTTTGGGCGCACAATAAACTGAAAGTAGCCCCAACAATTCAGCCTCGCGCACTGAGCATCACTCAAGGTCGGGCTGTAGGTGTGGCTCACTACCTATTAGGAGGAATAGCCACCACTTGGGCATTCTTCCACGCACATATCCTCTCAGTAGGATAAAATTCAGTGGAATTTTGGGTTTTGGATTCTAAGATTTTAGATTAAATCCAAAATCCAAAATCTAGAATCTAAAATTTTGCTGACACTTGATGGCTAAAGGTCAGAGGACATATCACACCTATGGCAACAAAATTTCCAAAATTTAGCCAGGATCTCGCCCAGGACCCGACTACGCGTCGGATTTGGTATGCGATCGCTACAGGCAACGACTTTGAAAGCCACGATGGCATGACGGAAGAAAATCTTTACCAAAAGATTTTCGCTACGCACTTCGGTCACTTGGCAATCATCTTCCTGTGGGCATCCAGCCTCCTGTTCCACGTGGCCTGGCAAGGTAACTTTGAACAGTGGATTAAAGATCCCCTGCACGTCCGTCCCATTGCCCATGCAATTTGGGACCCTCACTTCGGTGAAGCAGCAATTGAAGCTTTCACCCAAGGGGGTGCAAGCAATCCCGTAAACATTGCTTACTCCGGTGTTTACCACTGGTGGTACACCATCGGGATGCGGACAAACACCGAACTATACACTGGTTCTGTTGGTTTGCTCTTGTTGGCGGCATTGTTCCTGTTTGCTGGTTGGTTACATTTACAACCCAAGTTCCGTCCTAGCCTCTCTTGGTTTAAGAGCGCTGAACCCCGTCTGAATCACCACTTGGCTGGTTTGTTCGGTGTTAGCTCCTTAGCTTGGACTGGTCACTTGGTTCACGTTGCCATTCCTGAATCTCGTGGTATTCACGTAGGTTGGGATAACTTCCTGAATGTAGCTCCCCATCCAGCAGGTTTAACTCCTTTCTTCACAGGTAACTGGAGCGTTTACGCTCAAAACCCTGACACCGCTGGCCATTTATTTGGTACTTCCACCGGTGCTGGGACTGCGATTCTCACCTTCTTGGGCGGTTTCCACCCCCAAACAGAATCCTTGTGGTTGACTGACATGGCTCACCACCACTTGGCGATCGCAGTTTTGTTCATCATTGCTGGTCATATGTACCGGACTAACTTCGGAATTGGTCACAGCATCAAAGAAATGCTTAACTCCAAATCCGGTTTAGTACCTGGTAGCAAGAGCGAAGGTCAGTTTAACCTGCCCCACCAAGGTCTTTACGACACGATTAACAACTCTCTGCACTTCCAGTTGTCATTAGCTTTGGCATCTTTGGGAACTATTTGTTCCTTGGTAGCGCAGCATATGTACGCTCTGCCTCCTTATGCGTTCATCGCTAAGGACTACACAACACAGGCAGCGCTGTACACCCACCACCAGTACATCGCTGGTTTCTTGATGGTTGGTGCTTTTGCTCACGCAGCAATCTTCTGGGTTCGTGACTACGACCCCGAACAAAACAAAGGTAACGTTCTTGACCGGATGTTACAGCACAAAGAAGCGATCATCTCCCACCTTAGCTGGGTATCTCTCTTCTTAGGCTTCCACACCTTGGGCTTATACGTTCACAACGACGTAGTTGTGGCCTTCGGTACTCCTGAAAAACAAATCTTGATTGAGCCAGTATTTGCTCAATTCATCCAAGCTGCCCAAGGTAAAGCTCTGTATGGCTTGAATGTACTGTTGTCTAACCCCGACAGTATTGCTTACACCGCTTACCCCAATGCTGGTAACGTTTGGTTGTCTGGCTGGTTAGATGCCATCAACTCAGGCACAAATTCCTTGTTCCTGACCATTGGACCTGGCGACTTCTTGGTTCACCACGCTTTCGCTTTGGCTATCCACACCACCACCCTGGTACTCGTTAAGGGTGCTTTGGATGCTCGTGGTTCTAAACTGATGCCCGATAAAAAGGACTTCGGTTATGCGTTCCCCTGCGACGGTCCAGGCCGTGGCGGTACTTGCGATATCTCCGCATGGGACTCTTTCTACCTGTCTATGTTCTGGATGTTAAACACCATTGGTTGGGTAACTTTCTACTGGCACTGGAAACATCTAGGGATTTGGCAAGGTAACGTTGCTCAGTTCAACGAAAACTCTACCTACCTCATGGGTTGGTTCCGTGATTACCTCTGGGCTAACTCTGCTCAGTTGATTAACGGTTACAACCCTTACGGCATGAATAACCTGTCTGTTTGGGCTTGGATGTTCCTCTTTGGACACCTCGTCTGGGCAACTGGCTTCATGTTCCTCATCTCTTGGAGAGGTTACTGGCAAGAGTTAATTGAAACCTTGGTTTGGGCGCACGAACGTACTCCTTTAGCTAACTTGGTTCGCTGGAAGGACAAGCCCGTTGCTCTCTCCATTGTTCAAGCTCGTGTGGTTGGTTTAGCTCACTTCACTGTTGGCTACATCCTCACCTACGCAGCGTTCCTCATTGCTTCTACTGCTGGTAAGTTCGGTTGATCTTAACTACTAGTTTTAGGTAATTAAAAATCCCCTGCCGTAAGGTGGGGGATTTTTTTAATGGGTTTGAGTTTAGCATTGCTAAACCCCTAAAAACTAAAGACTGGTGATTTCTATCCCTAACCAATCACTTAATTCCCTCGCTAACCATTCTAATTCTGCTTCAGATTTGATGGTGAACTTAACTAGGACTTACGCATTGACAGGAAATACCAAATAGGGGGTATGACTTTCAGGGATTTAAACCCGATTTTTCGATGATTTTTTAGCGATCGCTATTTATCTAGACTTCATCCGCAAAGCCTGAAACGACCAAATATCGTTCATACACATGATAGTTAATTTGTACAGTGCGTAAGTCCTATATTAGTAGGAAAGTGAGCAGACAAAACACCAATAGTCCAAAATAAGATAAAAGAATACCAGGCTATGGCAAAAAAACCTACAAATACCATTGAAGATTGAAAGCCAACCGGAGGAATAATAATTTCTAAAGTATCTTCATTTTTGGTTAATTGAATTTTACTACCCGCTGGTTTACCAATATTTAAAGCGGTGATGTCTTTATATTTTGGCTGATATGTTGGCTGTTCTAAAGCTATCAGCGCTTGAGTTGCTGTAGAAAACCGCTTTTCTAAACTTGGTTCTGTAATTTGCTCCAACCACTTAGCGAAATTGGGACTAAGATTAGCAACTTGCTGAAATTGAATGCGAAAATCCTTTTGGGGTAAATCCGCTGGGTGAGTTCCTGTCACCAAAAATATCAGAGTTGCACCTAAACTATAAAGGTCAGAAGCGGGAACAGTACGCCCTCCAAACTGCTCTTGCGGCATATAACCATAAGTCCCCACAACAGTTCTTGTCCCTCCTTCTGCTGCTAGGATAGTTTGGACTGAACCAAAATCTATTAAATAAACTGAACCGACACTATTGCCAGAGCGCTCTCCTAATAAAATATTGCTAGGCTTAATATCACGGTGGACAACAGGTGGATTTAACTCATGTAAATATATAAGAATTTCTAAAACTGCTTTAGCAATTTCTTTAACTTCAATTTCTGTAAATTTCCTCCCAGCTTGTAAATATTGTTCTAAAGTTTGGGCGGGGATATAAGTCTGAACCAGGGCAAATCCTTTATATCTAGAGGAATTGACCTCAAAATAGTCTAAGTATGCAGGAATATGGGAATGTGATAAAGATTTTAAAGTTTGAGCTTCTCTCTCAAATAATTTGAGATCATCCCATTCAAAATCACTACTAAAAGCAAGTAACTTGACAATTACCGATTTTCCAGTTACTAAATCATTAGCTAAGAAAGTTCTTCTCCCGGCTTTTTTGCCTAGCTGTTGTTGAACTTCATAGCGGTCGGCTAATATTTTTAGGTTCATCATAATTCTTTATGGAACTACTCTGTCAAAGCTGCTGAAGATGATGACTTGTTGACTTCAGTAAATATCTTTGATAAATTATACCCCATTTAAATTACCTTCTTTCATTAGTACAGCATGGTATCAAGAAACCACCCATTCAAAATTCATGAAAAGCTGACGCTGTATTCATTCTAAATTCTAAATTCTAAATTCTAAATTGCTTATGCCTTCCCCACTTTGGCCTTATATTACCCCAGGTATTCCCGACGAATTATTTGAGAATTTACCAGGTATTCCCCTCAGTCAGCGAGAATTAAGATTGCTGATAATTTCCCAACTGCGACTAGAAGCCAATTCGGTATTGTGGGATATTGGCGCAGGAACAGGTACAATTCCTATAGAGGTGAGCTTATTGTGTCCCCACGGACGAGTGATTGCTATCGAAAGAGATGAGGATGTTGCGAACCTAATTAGACGCAACTGCGATCGCTTTGAAGTCAAAAACGTCGAAGTAATTGAAGGTAGCGCCCCAGAATGCTTAGATCAAATCAAGTTACTACCTGATCGGATCTGCATTGAAGGTGGAAAAGCCATACAGGAAATTGTCCAAGCGGCCTGGCAATATTTACCAACATCTGGCCGAGTGGTCGCTACTGCTGCTAGTCTAGAAAGTCTGTATGCTATTTCTCAAAGCTTTTCTCAGTTGAGAGTTAGGAATATTGAAGTTGTCCAGTCAGCGGTAAATCGCTTAGAAACACGGGGCTATTCTCAAACCTTTGTAGCAGCCGATCCCATTTTCATTCTTAGTGGTGAAAAATTAGATTAAATTCCTTAGGTTTTCGGTTTTGGGTTGCATCCAAAATCCCAAATCTAAAATCCCCAATATTATCCTATGCCCTGGCCTCGAATTATTAGTGGAATTATTGCGATTATCATGGCGCTATCTGCAACTCTCTTAGGGGGTTGGTATTTTACGATAGCGATCGCTATTGTCGTATTTTTAGGTCAACAAGAATATTTTGATTTGGTCCGTTCTCGCGGCATCACACCCTCAGTCAAAACTACTATGATTGTTAGTCAAGTTCTACTGGCAATTTGTACTCTGAATGGTAGTTTAGCTGATGCAATTATGCCCATAGCCGGGACACTTATTTGTTTTTATTTACTATTTCAACCCAAATTAGCCACCATTGCGGATATTTCCGCTTCTATTATGGGTTTGTTTTATGTCGGTTACTTACCAAGTTACTGGGTCCGCTTACGAGGAATTGATCATGCTATTAGCAGTAATTTACCTTTAGGTGGTTATTGGCCATCTAATTGGCAAGATATTGGACAAGGTAATTTAACTGCCTTCCCTGCGGGTTTAACCGCGACTATCCTCACATTCTTATGTATTTGGGCTGCTGATATTGGTGCTTATACGTTTGGTAAATTCTTCGGGAAAACGCGATTATCAGATATTAGTCCCAAAAAAACTGTAGAAGGTGCTGTTTTTGGCATTACTGCCAGTGTCGCTGTTGCTATGGTAGGAGCTTACCTTCTCCATTTTCCCCATTGGTTAATCACTGGTGTCACATTAGGTCTAATTATTGGTATTGCTAGTTTGTTGGGTGACTTAACAGAATCCTTACTGAAACGTGATGCTGGTGTCAAGGATTCAGGGCAATTGATCCCCGGTCATGGGGGGATTTTAGATCGCACCGATAGCTATATCTTTACTGCTCCTCTAGTGTATTATTTCGTTACATTACTTTTACCTTTATTAGAAAAAACGCTGTAATAGGAACTAAGATAAGATTTAATCTCAACTTGCTCATGTCACTCACAATAGCCATACAATTTAAAGTAAATTCAGGGAATATTGAGTTTTGATTTTTTAATAGTTATGGGTTAATATTAATACGTCCATAACAGGTTAATTGTTCTGGCAGCAGAGAGATTTTTTCGATATCAACATCTGTTCCCAGGTTTATCATATAAGGAGAATTCCTTTCCAAAAGCACCTCTTGATCGGTCTTAACCTGAACCTGCGTTAATTGCAGTTCTTGACCATTGCGTAGTTCTAAGCCTAAATGAATATTGAAAAATGCCCCTTCTGTTTCAGAAATGGGGATACCGTGTAGGATCAATACCTGGTTGTCAAGGGTGATTTTTTCCCAAGTAATAAACGGGTAATTTAGGCTGTATTCTGCTAATAGTGGAATCAGTCCATCATTTATAGCAGTTAATAATAATGGAGAGGAAAGAGAGTTATTAAGATCCTGTGCGGTGATAATCAGCTTACCAACCACAGGGACTATTGCTGATAATTGCAAAGGTTGTCCTTTTAATATTGCAGCAACATTCAGTTGGATTTTTTCTACCTCAAGTTCGATTTGTGTAACACGAAGACCTTGATACACTGCATTACTAGCAGAAATTGATACTCCAGGAATGTAACCAGAAAGTAATTGGCGATCGCTTGCTTCTATATGTACCTCTAAATGAGATACTTGATTTAATTGGCTTCTTAACCAGAGCTTAATCGCTGATGTTAAAACTTTTGTAATGATCCTGACTCTGCTATTATTTGGATTTGGGGAACTTGGTTCTGTCATTTTTCGACGGTTACATCAATGTAAATATGCCTAATTATTGAGCATCTTAAACAGTTCTTAACTTTAGCATGGAAGTTTGTTAACAACAAAGTGCAAACATTAGTAGTATAAAAATATTCAGCAAGAAAATCACAATTTAAACATGGAGGAACGGTTACAAAAAATTCTAGCTCAATGGGGTATCGCCTCACGACGTGAAGCCGAAGAAATGATGAGGCAATCACGAGTGTGTGTTAACGGGGTAGTAGCACATTTAGGTCAAAAAGTCGATCCCTCTCAAGACAAAATCTCTATTGATGGTCAACCTGTGCTGGCAGAACAGCGACCATCCAAAATGTATTTATTACTGCATAAACCAGCCGGAATTGTCTCTACTTGCCATGATCCTCAAGGAAGACCAACCGTTTTGGATCTGCTACCGTCAGAGTTAAGAACCGGATGGGGTATTCACCCGGTAGGCCGTTTGGATGTAGACTCCACAGGAGCCTTGATTTTAACCAATGATGGGGAACTGACCTATGGACTTACCCATCCCAGTCATAGTATTACTAAGACCTATCGTGTTGTTGTTCAAGGCCATCCCCCAGCAACAGTTCTCAAAAATTGGAGTCAGGGTATAGTTCTGGAAGGAAGAATCACAAGACCTGCTCAGGTGCGCTTAATTGGGAGTTATATTGATAAAAGCTGTTTAGAGATCGTTTTACAGGAAGGAAGAAACCGTCAAATTCGCCGCATAGCTGAACAATTGGGATATCCAGTTATCAAGCTACATCGTACGGCTATTGGTTTAATTCAATTAAAAACGTTAACAACAGCATTTTTGCCATCTGGTAAATATCGTCATCTTAGTGAAGATGAGATGAGTTTTTTAAATAAGCAGATAATTCGCACACCGATTCAGACAAAGCCGAGTTAAGGAGTAAAGGAAAAATATGAAATGGTTCAGAAAGAAGGATGAACAGCCAATCAAACCTTCTATCAAGGAACATCAAGCCGAAAAGTTAGGACAACTTGGCTCACAACTAGCTTCACTACGGCAAGAAAAAGGTTTAAATCTGGATGAGTTAGTCGGATTAACTAGAATTCCTCGACGACTTTTGCAAGCAATTGAAGAAGGTAATTTAAACGACTTACCAGAACCAATTTATATTCAAGGCTTAATTAGACAGTTTGCAGAAGCTTTAGGAGTTCGGGGAGCAGAATTTGCCAGTCATTTCCCCATTGGTTCTCAATCAGTGGGTGTTAAATCCCATTGGAAAGCACAAGCTGTTCCTCAATTACGTCCTATTCATCTTTACCTGCTTTATATCGGGTTAATTTTCTGTTCTGTGAACGGTTTATCCCAGTTGTTGAATAATGCCACCTTGCAGGCAAATAACCGCCAAATTCAACCAAATACAGCAGCGCAGTCAAAAGGGCAAGAAACAGCTAGTAATACATTACTCAGCAAGAAAGAGCATCAATCCGTACAAATTGGTGTGACTTTAAAAACCTCATCTTGGATTAGTGTGGTTACAGATGGTAAAACCGCCTTTGAGGGAGTTTTACCACAAGGTTCTAGTCGCACTTGGAACGCCACTGACCAACTGACAGTAAAAACTGATAATGCTGGTGGTGTGCTAATGAGCGTGAATCAGCAGGAAGCAAAGGAAATGGGAGAACTGGGGAAAACTCAAGAAATCAAGATCGCTGCTAAACCAAACTTATAGGGGTCAGTGGTCAGTTGTCAGTTGTCAGTGGTCAGTTGTCAATTGTCAGTTGTCAGAAGGAAGAAAATTTCTCCCCTACTCCCCCTACTTCCCCTACTTCCCCTACTTCCCCTACTTCCCCTACTTCCCCTACTTCCCCTACTTCCCCTACTTCCCCTACTTCCCCCACTTCCCCTACTTCCCCTACTTTTCTCTATGAGCGCGTCCGTAACGGAGAGTGAGAGTTTTTAAGCGATCGCTTAAATCTGGCGTTAATACACCTGGTTGGTAACGCCACTCCCAATTTCCCTCCGCTGTACTAGGAAAATTCATCCGGGCTTCAGTTCCCAAACCTAATACATCCTGCAAAGGTATAATCGCTTGATTAGCGATCGAACTTAAAGCTAATCTAATTAAGTCCCAGTGTATACCATCAGGACTTATACAACCCAAATACAACAATAAATTTTGCTTTTCATAATCATTTCCCGTGTTAAACCAGCCTACAGTCGTATCGTTGTCGTGAGTACCTGTATAAACTACAGCATTACGAGTGTAGTTAAAAGGTAAAAATGGATTTCCGGGATCAGAACCAAAGGCAAACTGCAACACCTTCATCCCTGGAAACTCAAACTGATCTCGCAGTGCCTCCACTTCTGGCGTAATAATTCCCAAATCCTCCGCCAAAACAGGTAACTTACCCAAACGCTTTCTAATTGCCTCAAATAAAGCCACTCCAGGCGCTTCAATCCATTCGCCATTCATGGCAGTAGTTTCTCCCTGGGGAACAGCCCAATAAGCCTCAAAACCCCGGAAATGATCAATGCGAATTATATCCACGTAATCCAGCATCGCCTCAAAGCGTAATATCCACCATTTGAAATCTTGTTTTTGCAATTCTTCCCAGTTATAAACCGGATTTCCCCACAATTGACCAGTAGCGCTAAAGTAGTCGGGTGGAACTCCCGCCATTAAAGCCACTTCTCCCGTTTCTTCATCTAAAGCAAAAATCTCAGGATTAGCCCACACATCAGCACTATCATGGGCTACGTAAATGGGAATATCACCAATAATCTCTATCCCATTTTCGTTAGCATATTTTTTCAGTTCTGACCACTGCCGGAAGAACTCATATTGAACAAACTTGTAATAAAAAATCTCCTCTTCCAAATCTTTTTCCATCTGGGCTAAAGCTGCTGGTTCACGCTTTGCTAATTCTGGCTCCCAATTGTACCAGCTTGCACCGTCTTGGATATCTTTAATCGCCATAAATAGCGCATAATTATTTAACCAATAGCCTTTATCAGCACAAAACTTAGCAAAAGCTGCTTTTTGAGTTGAATTTGCTTTAGTTTTAAAATCCTCACAAGCTTTAATGAGTAGATTAACCTTAATAGGGATAACTTCGTTAAAATCTACTTTATTTACAGAAAAATCTGGTAAATCAGCCAAATCTTCTGGAATTAACAAACCCTCACCTAGCAACTTTTCGGGACTAATCAAAAAGTAATTTCCCGCCATTGCGGAGTAGCACATATAAGGGGAATTACCGTAACCAGTCGGACCTAGAGGTAAAACTTGCCAATATTGCTGCTGACTATGTTTGAGAAAATCAATAAACCGATAAGCTTCCAAACCCAAATCCCCAATACCAAACCGACTAGGAAAAGAACTAGGATGAAGTAAAATACCACTGGATCTAGGAAAAGGCATATTTAACCTGAAATATATTTTTAGGACTTACGCATTGAATTTATCATGGCATAGTCAGTCTTGACTGTTGTGATTCGTGAAGAAATGAGAAGATTAACTCAGATCCCCGACTTCTCAAAGAAGTCGGGGATCTATAATCCCTACCATAACCGAATCATGACTTACAGAAATCCTGCACCCACCGTTGATATTATTATTGAATTAATTGATAGACCTCATCGCCCTATTATCCTGATTGAAAGACATAATGAACCTTTAGGCTGGGCGTTACCCGGTGGTTTTGTTGATTATGGTGAATCGGTAGAAAAGGCAGCAATTAGGGAAGCAGAAGAAGAAATAGGCTTAAAAGTAGAGTTAATAGAACAGTTATTAGTATATTCTGATCCTGAGCGCGATCCTCGTAAACATACGATTAGTATTGTATTTTTAGCAACAGCTACGGGTGAACCTTTAGCGGGTGATGATGCTAAGGGGTTGGGTATTTTTGAGCCTTGGTGTGTTCCTGGTAATTTGTGTTTTGATCATAACCGGATTTTGCGGGATTATTGGCAGTATAGAAATTATGGGATTCGTCCGAGGTTGGGGTAGGAGATTGGAATGGTTTCGCGCAAAGACGCTAAGGAGCAAAGACGCAAAGGTAAGAGAAGAGAAGAAGAGAGAAGAAATCTGTAGGGGTAAAGCACAATGCTAAACCCAAGCTGTTTAATTTCCTGACTGTCTCAATAGATAATCTAAAACTCGGTCAATTCGTTCCAATGCTGCATTAGTTGTCAGTTGATACTCCTGAAACTGCGATTTTTGCTCTTCATAGTTTCGATCAAGTTTTAACATTATTGCTTCTAATCTTTCAGTTCTTGCCTTTGTTTCTTCTATTTCACCACCTGCTTTGTTAAATAGACGCTGAGTATGAAAGATAAATTCATCAACTCTACTTGATAATTGATCAACTCGCATTCCTAACTGGTCAAGTTGTGTCTGGGTACGGTCTTGTTTTGCACCTAACTCATCCAACATGATTTGGGTACGGTCTTGTTTTGCACCTAACTCATCCAACATGATTTGGGAACGGTCTTGTTTTGCACCTAACTCATCCAACATGATTTGAGTGCGGTCTTGTTTTGTACCTAACTCATCAATCCGCCGATTAGCTGATTCAGCATAGGTAGCGGCTGAGATCAGTAGTTGACGAATGGTAGCAAATTCAGTTTCCACGCGGTCAAGTCTTTGTTCTGTAGTCATGTTAGTTTTTATTGTTTTTGGTGTTGGCGCTTCGCTATGGCATCACTGACAAGTATTTTTACCATTTGGCTCATTGAGCGTTTTTCGTTTTTCGCTGCTGTTGATATTTCTGCATAAAGCTTTAAATCATCTTCATCAGTGAAATATATGTTTAGTCTTTTTCCTTCAGGCATAATGGCAATGCTTAGTATTTCTATGCTTTCATTTTCTCTTGATTTTCCTCTTTTTGTCATGCAGTGTTAGGTAGTGCTATTATAACACTATAATTAATCATTAGGCAATATTGCCATCAATACCTATGCCTTAACGTCAAGCATTGTTTTATACTGTTTGCATGGTATTCAATGGTGCATTATGGACGCTGAAGAACTTTTAGAGAAATACGCCGCTGGGGAACGAAGTTTTCGTTCTGTCGATCTGAGAGGAGTAGACCTTGAAGGTGCAGATTTGAGTGAAATTGACTTCAGAAGTGCAGATTTGACGGGGGCAGATTTGAATAATGCTAACCTGAGTAAAGCAAATCTTAACGGCACAAAGTTCACTAGGGCATCTTTGAAAAATGCTAACTTAACTGAATTAGTGAACGCTTCTAGTTTAAATTTGACTTGGGCAGACTTGAGTTATGCTGACTTGAGTAAAGCAAATTTTCACAGTACCAACTTTAGTAATGCTAACTTGGATAATGCCAACTTAAGTAAAGCAAACCTAGATAAAGCAAATTTCAGTAATGCTAACTTGGATAATGCCAACTTGAGCAAAGCAAACCTAGATAGTGTAAACTTCCGAAAAGCCTCTTTACAAGGTACAAATTTAGAAAAAGCAGATTTGCAAACAACAGATTTAATGAAGGCAAATCTCAATGGTGCAAACTTAAAAAGAGCAGATTTAACCGGCGTAAATATCTATGGTGCAACCTTTAAAAATGCTGACCTGACAGGTGCGATAATGCCAGATGGAGAAGTTTACCAAACACCTATAGATTTAGAATTCGGTAAACCAGAAACACCATTAACAAAAGAGCCAAAAGAGATAAATATTATGACTCGTAAAGTAATCCGTACCGATAAAGCACCTGCACCAGTGGGACCATACAATCAGGCAATTCTCGCTTCCGGACAAATGTTGTTTGTAGCTGGACAAATTGCTATAGATCCCCGTTTGGGTGATGTTGTCTACACAGAAGATGTAGTTAAGCAAACTGAACAGGTAATGAGAAATATTGAAGCTATCCTCACAGAAGCAGGGGCTACATTTGCAGATGTGGTCAAAACTGGTGTATTTTTAGCTGATATGAATGATTTTGCCGCTGTAAATGCGGTTTATGCAAAATATTTTCCCGAAAATACCGCCCCAGCGCGTGCTTGTGTGGAGGTTTCCCGTTTACCTAAAAATGTGTTGGTAGAAATTGATTGTATTGCTGTTATTGCTAGTTAATTAATTATAAGGTGGGCAAGTCCCACCCTACTTTTAGTTTTCTGGTTCGATACCTAATGCTCTTAATTGTGCAGCTAGTCTTTCAGCACGCTGTGTTTCTTGTTCTGAGCGTTGTTTTTCTTGTTCTATCTCTTGTTGTTTTTGTGCTACTAATTCGGAACTCCACAACAACAAATTTCCCTGTTCGTCCCACAATCTTAACCATTTACCAGTTAAGTTTTCCCTTGTCCCTTCCCACACTCCCAGATAAAGATTCATTTCTTCTATCCAGTAAAGTTGGTTTTCGTGAGGATTTTGCAAAGTGTACAAACCTGTATTAGAGTTTAGCTGGTAAAATTCTAAACTACCGTTATCGGGTTCAAAAATAGCGTAATTGGGTATTTTTAAGATTTTTTCATAGAAAAACCATTTTCCAGGGGGATAAGTTGGTTTAATGGAATATTCTGTTCCGTCTGTATCAGAGATAAATTCCATAACGATAACTGGAATAAGTAAGTGGACGTTAAATAACCAAAATGTGTAACGATATGTAAATTCACCTCAATGCGTTATTGTGGTTGAGTTTTAGCCATTTCACAAAACGAAATATACTTTGATTTTTCTCCGCCTACCTACTTATCTCCCTGTAGTTCGGGTGTATAACTACGAAAGACTTCTTTTTTAGTGCCGCGAATTTCCGGGATATAAGCCCAATCAGGAGCTTTAATGACAATTTTGCCATTTACGGTGGCACAGATACCGTAGTTAGTCGTTGTGAGGCAACTGGGGGGAAGTTTACCAGCTAGTTGGAGGCTTTCAGTCAGGGCAGAGGCTTGGGCTGGTTGATAGATGTTGTCCGCTGGATCATCTGGGAGAATGTAATCATCGGGTAGTTTTTCCCAAGTGATTTGGTATGCTTGGGTAGCAATGATCATGATGGGTTTTCCTGTATTCAGGTTGTAAATTCTAGTTTAACCAGTTATTGCCATTACAGCATTTATTATTGTTCATTTAACCATCCTTATAAATTAGAAATTTTACTAAAATAATTAATTGCCAAACGAAGTTTAGTAATGGGTTTAACCCTTTCCACCTGTAGCACGTTTGATGACAATTTGCTGTATCATCCTTATCTTTAGCAGCTATTAAAGGATAAAAATCAATTATGGTTGGAGGTTGTATTTTTAACATGATATTTTACCTATCTCTAACTCTTAATTAACCAGCATTTATATTTTTTATTATAACTAAGGGACTTCCAAATAAAAAAAATACTCAACAACCTAATGCAAAAATCTCTCAAACCCTTATTCCTCTGTGTCCTCTGCGCCTCTGTGGTTCGTTAATCAGGATAATTTATTTCTTGGAAGTCCCTAAAATTCTTAACTTATAATTACATTAATTGATGCTTGGATAATTATTTATAATTCACTATTACACAAATAAAGACTTATAACTTAAACCCCTCTCCACAACTGGAAAGGGGTTAATTGTGACTGCTGAAAACTCAATTTCAGCAATACTTAATAAGCATTTTGTAACTCGTAAAAATCAGGTGAGATGTAATCCTTGCGTAAAGGCCAACCTACCCAATCTTCTGGCATCAAAATCCGCTTTAAGTTAGGATGACCTTCATAGATGATGCCATACATATCATAGCTTTCCCGTTCTTGCCAGTCTGCTGTTTTCCAAATCCAGTAAACTGAAGGCAAAGAGGGATTTTCTCTGGGTAAAAACACTTTCACCCTGATTTCTTCAGGACGGTCAGCATTATCACTAACTTTAAGTAAATGATAAACACTTACCAATTCTTCTCCTGCACCTAAGTCAATTCCTCCCTGAAATTGGAGATAATTAAACCCATAGGCATACAAAGCTGTAGAAATAGGCAGTAGAAAATCTGCGGGGACTTTAATTATTTCTACTCCGTTAGCGTCAAGTTCTAGAAACTCATGGAAAAAGCCATTTGACCCTAACCATTGGGAAACTTTACCGGGTTTAACTAGAGGTGCTTCCGCTACGGGAACTGGTTTGGATTCTTCTTCAGCCACGCGCTTGTTCCTCCTTCTGTGTCTTTGCTGTCAACAATCCTGGGGGTACAGCCATACCAATTGCTTCTGTCAATTCCTTGGGAGGATTGAAGCGGGTTTCTGACTGCATATATTTACCAGTTAAGATTTCGGGAACTGGCTTCATATTATGAGTCGTACTGTAGTAGCGGTGAACTTGCTTGATGTTATCCCGTTCCTGCATAGACTCGTTGGCAATTTTTTTCCGCAGTTTAATAATTGCGTCAATAATCGCTTCTGGACGGGGAGGACAACCAGGCAAATATACATCTACAGGAATCAGCTTATCAACTCCGCGCACTGCGGTAGGTGAGTCAACGCTAAACATTCCCCCAGTAATTGTACAAGCGCCCATAGCAATCACATACTTGGGTTCGGGCATTTGTTCATAAAGACGCACCAATTGGGGAGCCATCTTCATGGTAATTGTTCCCGCAGTGATGATTAAATCGGCTTGGCGAGGGCTACAACGAGGAATTAACCCAAAACGGTCAAAGTCGAAGCGAGAGCCAATTAAAGCCGCAAATTCAATGAAGCAGCAAGCTGTACCAAACAGTAAAGGCCACAAACTAGAAAGTCGCGCCCAGTTGTAAAGGTCATCAACGGTGGTTAAAATGACGTTTTCTGACAGTTCATGGGTAACTGTCGGCCGTTGAATGGGGTTGATGATTTGTTCTGTTTCTTGGGTGATGATATTAGAATTTACGACCATTCTAAAGCTCCTTTGCGCCATGCGTAAACTAAGGCGATGATAAGAATCGAAATAAAGACTAGGGCTTCGATAAATGCCAATAAACCCAAACGGTTAAATGCAACTGCCCAAGGATACAAAAATACTGTCTCTACATCAAAGACAACGAAGACCAGAGCAAACATATAGTAACGAATGTTGAACTGAATCCAAGCTCCGCCAATGGGTTCTAGTCCGCATTCGTAAGTTGTGCGTCTTTCTAGACTGTTACCAGTGGATCTAAGAATTTTTGAGGCTGACAGTGCTAGGACTGGAACTAGGCTACACAGGAGAAAAAAGCCTAGAAGGTACTCGTAACCGCTAAGAACAAACACAATGTTTTTCTACCGCTAATGGTGTAAGGAAATAAGCTATCAGTTATCAGGGTTATAGCTTGATAGGCGTTTACTGATAACTGTTCACTGCAATATATGGATAATGTTCTTTTACATTATATCTTTTAGGGCTTTCTCGAATTTGTATTGAGGTATTAGAATTAGCGACAGGATGGAAAATAGAAGAAAAAGATACCAGTGATGATAGACTGGCCAGAGTTGTAGAAGAATTGGGCAAACAAGAAGTTTTGCTATTAGACAGGGAATTCATTCCCTGGTGGGCTATGGATTTTGCGGAAGACAGCTATAGCAGCAAATTAAGCAATCAAACTGAAATTACTACCACTGAGGGTGATATCAGGATTACCTAAACGGGCAAATTCAAACACTGTTCCCGTACCCAAAATACTGCCGTCTTGGTTATAGAACAGACTTCCCGTACCTTGACTAAAGACAATACGAGCATTACTAGCGTTTACAAATTCATCATCAGTGACAACTGCAAAGTCAGTTAAAGCCTGTCCGACAGTATTAGTAATGGCGTTAAATGTGGTTTTACTTAATACAATTTGGTCTAGTCCCGCTTCAAAATCCGTAATGTAATCAACGCCTAAGCTGATACTAAAGACACTATCACTTTGAAACAGATATTGATCATTACCAACTCCGCCCATCAAGATATCATCACCAAGTCCTCCCCAGAGACTATCATTACCGGTGCCACCGTTGAGAATATCATTACCTGCTCCTCCCCAAAGGGTATCATTTCCTCCTAACCCTTGCAGTTGGTCATTTCCATCACCGCCATTTAAGGTATTATTCAGTGTATTACCCGTGAGACGGTCATTTCCTGTGCCACCTGTAGCATTTTCAATCACATTATTGGCAGAGAGAATGAGTTTGAGGTTACTATTAACTGTTTGCGAGGTGGTGACACCTAAATTTACATTCACAGCAACAGTAGTACCATTAAAGGTAATAGTATCAATCCCGCCTGTGGTTGTTTCTGTAATGGTATCTATTCCCAAGGCACTGTTAGCAACAAAGGAGTATGTATCATTACCATTTAGACCAGTCAGCGTGTTATTGGCACTATTACCTCGGAGGATATTATTACCTGCGTTACCTGTACCGTTGATAGCTGTTGTTCCTGTTAAAGTCAGGTTTTCGACGTTGGCTGGTAGGGTGGTGGTGACAGAGGTGCTGAGGGTATCGGTGATGGTCGTAGTTACAGCTTTGGTTGTACCTAAGTTGGCATTAGTAGGAGAGGATAGGGTTAAAGTAAAGGTTTCATTCGCTTCATTCAGGGAATCATTGAGAATGGGAATATTGATCACTTGACTAGTAACACCAGGGTTAAAGGTGAGAGTTCCGCTGGTGCTGGTATAGTCTGATCCTGCTATGGCTGTACCGTTAGCAGTGGCATATTGGACGGTAATAGTTTGGGTGCTAGTGCTGGAAAGAGTAACGGTATAAGTAACGTTTTGAGGGTTGGTGTTACCTTCAACTATGGTCTGGTTAGCGCTGAGGTTAAGATTAGGTAATAAGTCATCATTGGTAATAGTTCCCGTGACGGCTGTTGTTGTTCCCAGGGTGTAACCTGTTCCTGCAACGAGAGTTAAATCCACAGTTTCGTTAGCTTCAACAATGGTATCTGCTGTGGGGTCTATGGTTAAAGTGGCTGTGGCTGAATTAGCTGCAAAGGTAATTGTTTTACCTGTTCCTGGAGTTGCACCTGTATAGTCGCTAGTATTAGCTGTACCAGTGATGCCATAGTTGACGGTTAAGGCATTGGTGGTGCTTCCTGTACGAGTGAAAGTGTAAATTAGATTGGTTGTACCGTCTTCACTAACACTGGTGGGGGATACTGCTAAGGTAATGCTGGGAAGAGTCACATCATCATTAGTAATAGTACCCTGAGCTTGAGCATCTGCAATACTCGCATTTGTGGCGTTACTCAAGTTAACAAAAAAGGTTTCGTTTGCTTCAAATAAGCTATCTCCCAAGACAGAAACGGTAATTTGTTTACTGGTTTCTCCAGGGTTAACATTAAAGATTAATGTTCCCGTTGTCGCTGTGTAGTCACTTCCTGCGGTAGCTGTGCCATTAGCAGTAGCATAATTAACGGTGACAGGTTGGAAAGTTTCACCAGAAAGGGTAACGGTAAAGGTGGCGTTTTTTGTACCGCTGTTACCTTCAGTTAAGGTAACGTCATTTATACTGAGACTGAGGTTAGGGGCGGGTTGAAATTCAAATGCCCCGATATCAACTGTACCGTCGTAAATTCTTGTATATCCACTGCCTCGGTTATCAAAGGGGATGGTTTCGCTATTATTGTCATCGGCATCAATATCAAAAACGTCTGTTGTGATTAAGGCATTATTGCCTTTATTAATGGCTGGACTACCGCTCAGTAGTGCATGAGTGAAAATGCCGTTGCCATTATCTTGTAATGGTCCAAGTTTGGGGTTAGGATTGACGATATCTGTTCCTGTGCCAATTGTGCCACTTGCTCCTGAAAGATTGCCGATTAGGTTGTTATTATTGCCATTAATGTTGCCCTCAAGATCAGGAGATCCACCAATATTTCCAGCAACAATTGAATTTTTTAGGTTAACACTAGCACCCGAATTCTCAATTCCTCCAACATAAAAGTTGTATGTTTCATCAGCAGCATTTTGAGTTATCGTACTATTAAATATGTTAAGTATTCCATTAGATGCATAAATTCCACCGCATCTGTCAGATTTATTACCGCTCACGGTACTGTTAATTAAACTAGTTGTACCCGAATGGTATATTCCCCCACCAAAATCAAGTCCTTCAGCAGTGTTGTTATAAATCGTGCTATTGCTGATAGTTAAGGTTCCACTACTATAGATACCACCTCCTGACCCTGCAGTGTTATTTTTAATCGTTGTTCCCAACAGAATGGCTTGACCACTATTATAGATCCCACCACCATCATTATAAACACCATCCACTTTATTATCAGCAACAGTTGAGTTGATTAAAGCTAATACACCATCATTGTATATTCCTCCTCCGTCCGAGAAGTACGATGTACTGGAATTGTCTTTTACAGTTGTGTTGAATAATAAGGCTGTAGCATTCGAGCCAATATAAATCCCACCACCATCTTCAGTTGTTAATCCTCCTTTGACTACAATATTGCTCAAGTTTAAGTATTTAGATACCTCAAAAACGCGATCTGCATTTGTCAAACCACTAGCATCAATTGTGGCAGGTTGAGTTCCTGTTGATTGAATGGTGACATTACCAAGAATATCTAAATCTCCCCCTTTGGTATCAATGAGAGAAAAGGCAGTGAGACTATAGGTTGTTCCCCCTGTCAAATTGATAATGTATTGGTTTGCTATATCACTGTTAGCTATTAAAATCGCATCCCGCAAAGATAACCCACCCGTAGCAGTACCATCATTTTGATCTGCGGTTGTATTTACAGTTAGGGTAATAGCTGGATTGGGTAGTGAATTACCTCCCAGAATGATAGGATGGGGTTCATCATCGGTAATAGTGACAATTCCTGATCCAGCATTGGGATCAATTATGGCATTCGTGGGATTACTAAGGTTAACAAAGAAACTTTCATTAGCTTCAGCAATATTATCTCCCAAGATATTCACATTAAAGGTTTTAGTGGTTTCTCCTGGTGCAAAAGACAATTGACCACTGGTAGCTGTATAATCATTTCCAGCAATAGCGTTATTATTAGCTGTTGTGTAATTAACTGTCACTGTCTTATCAGTTACGGCATTTAATGTAACTGTTACAGTTCCCGTTTTTGTGCCACTGTTCCCTTCAACAATAGAAATATTATTGATTTTGATAATAGGAGAAGGGATTCCTTGAAACTCAAATGCACCAATATCAACAAGATTATTTGCAATTCGAGAAAAACCCGTTCCGCGTTGATCAAAAGGAATGGTTTCAGTCGTATTTCCATCACCATCAAGATCCTTCGTGTCTAAGGGAACTAGACTATTTTTACCCGCATTAATCGCTGGACTTCCATCTAATAAAGCATGGGTTTGGGTTGTACCACCGTTATTTTGTAGAGGACCAAGGAGAATATTGGGTTTAACAATATCTGTTCCTGTGCCAATTGTGCCACTAGCTCCATTTATGTTGCCTATTAAGTTGAAATCATTCCCGTTAATTGGTCCATAAATATCAGGATTGTAAATGCCCGTGTCAAAATTACCTGCAATGATGGTATTTTTGGCATAAACTTCTCCTGGATTGTAGTCATCATCGAGGTTATAAATTCCGCCACCCGTGCCGTTATTATTACTGTCTAAATCAGCAGTATTATTAGTAATAGTGCTATTATTGAGATAAGTTTTTTCTTGATTGAAAATACCGCCACCATTTTCTCTGGCACTATTACCACTAATCGTAGTATTATTCATGGTAATAATTCCCTCCGTATCATAGGAAGAACCATCACCATTGAAAATACCGCCACCATTTTCTTTGGCACTATTACCACTAATTGTAGTATTATTTATGGTAATAGTTCCCGCCGTATAAGAGTAAGTACCATCACCATTGGAAATTCCACCACCACTTTTTTCAGCACTATTATTACTAATAGTTGTATTGGTAATGGTTACTGTTCCACTGTTGTTGAATCCACTGTTGTTGAAAATACCGCCACCCGAACCAGCCGCACTATTATTACTAATAGTGCTGTCTTTTAAAAGTAGAGTTCCATAATTTGTAATACCGCCTCCATTGGGGTTAAGATAAGAACCAGCAGATGCGACGGTGATGGTATTATTAGTAATGAGACTATTACTAATTTCTGCGGTGCTAGTATCAGCGATCCAAACTGCACCTATAGACGCGCCAGTAACAGTCACACCATTCAAAATAAAATAGGCATTTTCTTTGACATCAATTGCCGCATCTCCAAAGCCTGATGCAAAACTTGTTTTTAAATTTGTTGCGTCAATAATTGCTTTTTGAGTGCCAATAGATTTAATGGTGATTTTTCCACCGGCTAAAATATCTAAATCACCTCTGACTGCTTCTTGCTCATCTCCACCATTATTAAGTGAAGCAGTATTCTTAATACTCAATGAATAAGTTTGTCCTCCCTGCAATTCAATAACGTAATCATTGGTTGTATTAGCATTGGCTATTAAAATCGCATCCCGCAAAGATAACCCACCCGTAGCACTACCATCATTTTGATCTGCGGTTGTTGTCACTGTTAAAACAATTGGTGTATTTTGCTCTACAGCAACTTGTTCACCTCCTACAGTAATATTTGCCCAATCATTTTCTGTGTTAATTCTGTCTAATTCCTGAGTTGTTAAATTCTGTCCGCGCACCAATGCTGAGAATTTTTCTCCCTCATCTCCGGGGGTGTCTATTTGATTAATTTGAGCATCAATAAAATGCCCAATTTCCTCTAACAGAACTGCACTAATAGCTTCTGCTGTAGAAGTTGCGAGAAAATTAGCTGATAAATAAATCTTATTATTGCTACTGGCATAAGCCCCATTAGCACCGCCAAGAATGTTACTATCAAGAATTTCAATTTGCGGAAGTTGACCAAAATCACCAGATAGCCACTGTAAACGCAGAATTTCCGCACCGCTGCGGTTGTATTGTGTACCAAAAGCGGTATCGAATAGATTCCAGAAATTATCTAAACCAGCAAAGGTGCTGAGTTGGTTATATGTCAGCGTCAGAGCAGAATTGAGTACAGTATTCATGGATTTAATTAATTATTGGTATTAAAATAATGTTTGAAGGCGATAGGATGTGTCACAACCTGTAACACTTTTTAGTTAAAGACTATACACGCACAAGTTTGACACAAATACTGATAAGTGTCAAGCTCTATATCTATGCTACAAGTTAGGATATTTTTTTAAATGGACAAGGTATTGCAAAATCTTTCAGATACAGTCCTACTTGTTCTAGGGCTGGGTTAAGGTACAACTCATCAGCAATCAAACCGTTAGCAAGTGTAGATGTCATAAAATTAAACTGGTTTTTGTAAGTAATTATGCCAAAACGATAATATTAAGTATAAAAAACCTTGACATCCACCAAAAGTTAGATATTTATTTCTTTTCCAAAAAATCTCACCTGAGTAGGATATTTCGGGGTTTTGCCACATAGGACTTAAAGGACAGGAAACTTTAAATATATATGATGCCTACAGCGAGCAAAGTCAATTTAAGCCTATTGATGCTCATGACGGACGAGATTTGAATCTTGACAAGACTACAATTAAAACAGATGTTTAAGGGTAAAGCATGAGCTAAACCCTTATTTAGAGAATCCAACAATT